>Ga0265780_10001088_pt1 | contig 39624 bp, 30 predicted proteins | sample P1T30metagenome_FD_192432 | JGI IMG/M metagenome (GOLD analysis project Ga0265780, IMG submission 192432) | Plant litter microbial communities from East Loma Ridge, Irvine, California - P1 T30 | ecosystem: Environmental > Terrestrial > Plant litter > Unclassified | place: USA: California...
GCGTTTGGAAAAACCGACAATCGGTATTGAAAGCCTACCAATCTAGAGTCTAAGCCGGAGCTCGAACGAAACCCTACTCCACCTAAGAACTGGCGAAGAGGGAGGCATGACGTCGGGAAAGCTGTTTTTGTAATATGTTTCCACAGTCCAATTCGTCCAAGACTAAATTTTCATTGGTAACATAGCTCAGAATCTTTTGACGCGACACACTACAGTGCCAAAAGTCTTAAGGCTCGTTGTCGGCGCAGACCATAGTAGATCCTGAGATCGGACAATGTCCGCGCTAGCCCGCCTTCTGCCGATTGATCTGAACCCTTGAAGTCAAGTTTTGGCGTGGCTAGACGCATGAGAAACGAGTCATGTGACGTTCGACTTGACGCTTAGACCACTATTGCACTTGTCATGGTGAAAGATTCGGAATGAACAAAATGCCTAACGTGCATCCATGTGACAAGGAACTCACGCTGTCGCGGGACACGACAAACTTACGCAGAGCAGGACATGAACTACGCCTCAGGTATGTGAGATTCGTAATCGTACTCGAAGCTACTTAGGTGTGTTCTGCCACACCGGGTGTTCCTTGTCACAAGGATATACGTTATGTATGCCTGATACGGTACGTTGCAGAATTGGCTTTGTCTTTATACCGTTGTACATGTCTTCTGAGACCAGTCGGAAATTACGGTTACATTTCCCGGCCGACCAACACAAGCGATGTTGATCGTGGGAGAGGCTTTGTGCAGCGAAGCCAGTATAGCAATCTATTCCATGAAGGCTAAGACACAATAGGTTGAAATATCGGTTCCGCTATCTGCGACGGACAGTATCGCTTGTGCTGGTCGGCCGAAAGATGCAACCTTGATTTCCTAATGGGCCCGCTGCAATCAAATAATGACACAAACGTGCAAGGGTGAGGCCAATCCTGCAAACCTTCTGCGGCATCAAGTCCTCCAATGACTTCGAGCTGATGGCAGATCGAAACCACGTGATCTGACTTCACATTGAGAACATCATTCTAGACGCTGTGATAGATCGCATCTTACCTCGTGTCTTCTGCATCACACTCAATGTCAGCTCCAATGGCACTGTGGACGCGACGGCTCCGTCGGGTCTACCTGTTAGCTGCTGTCATTATCCTATCTTTCTTTGGTGTCAACCGCACTATAATTTTCAAGCATGTGCTACTCATTGACTATCCTGATGTTGGGAAAAGTCGTGAAGATTACCCGTTCGAAATCGAGGGACTGGCTCTTGGGCCCGCGTTCACAAGATCTTCCGACTCATTGGCAGAGAAAGGCCATGTGCTCTGGTTTATCGAGTCGTTACAATCGCGCTTTCAACGCACTATGTTCCCTGATGGAGATGGAGAAATTGGCTATCCGAGTTGCAGACTAGATCCAGCACGGTATGGAAACACAGCGTTTATGCCGCGCCAGTCTCGTTGGTGGAGCATTCGACGACAATCCATCGTCAGCTTCGCCATAAACCTACACGACTCGGAAAAGATCATCCCCGCGCAAGCCATAGCCCTACTGGAAGCCATCGCCTATCTTTTACAGAGCAATAAGGTGTACGTGAGCATCTATGAGAATGGCTCGGAGGACAAGACACGCGCCTTACTATCCGACGTCGGGGCCGCATTGCAAGCTATCGGGGTGGACGGCGTCTGGATCCACTCCTCAAACATGCTTTCCGACTTTGGAAGACATGATCGCATCGTCATGCTTTCAGAGATACGTAACCTCGCTTTGGCACCGCTCGTTCCTTATGCCTCGAGCGAGAAGGGTGGCGACACTTTACTGGTGATGAACGACGTCTTGACTTGCTCCTCCGATATCTTGGAACTGGTCCACCAGCAACGATTCCAGCACGCGGACATGGCTTTTGGAACGGATTGGATATCCTGGGACCGCAGAATTCGCCCGGGCGAGCAGGGCTACCTCAACGATGATGATCCCAGATACATCCCGGACAATCCGCCACACACTAGAGTTTCCTTGCTCTACGACACATGGGTAGGCCGAGGCATAAGTGGAAACGGAGTTTATGACTTCGCAAGGCCCGGGGGATTCAGCATGAAGTCGGAGAACGAATCTTGGGTCATCGACGCTTACTCGACAGAAGACGGAACGGTGCACCAACGCTGGCTGGAGGGATATGCATTTCCCGTTTACAGCGGCTGGGGCGGCATGTCAGCTTTCGATGCTTCGCTATTCACGCGCGAGCATCTACGATTCCGGTCGACCGTCACCGCGGGCTGGGCGGGAGGTAGTACTGTCGGAGCACTTGGATTTTGGGGTCGTCTCATCAGCAGCGAAGGGTATCTCGAATCAGACTGCCCGGGTGCCAGTGAGTGCGAGCTTGTTGCGCGTGACGTTTGGAACATGCGACAAGGTAGAGCCAGGATTGTTTTGGCGCCCCAGGCTCGCACAACTTACAACATGGCAGATTGGCTCATCATGAACGATTCGGTACCAGTTATACGACGCGAAGGAGCTGACGTACTGAACGAGGACAAGTTGGACTGGAACGAGTACACAATACCGGAAAGCGTCGTCTGCATCGCCACGAGAACTGAACGGGGCGAATGGATTGATCCCTGGGGTGAAACAAACAATAGAAGTCGGCTTGATCCTTGTGGAGGTCGAGACTGCATATGGGAAGCTGCCGAGAATCAGCAGGTCACATTGATGTCTACCTGATGATAGTTAGTCGTCGTGCAATCGAAATCCCCCGTATATCAGCCACTGTTCCTGTACCACGCAGGCAAGATCCTCGGTGGACCGTAAGAAAACTAACCGCTCAACATGTGGCTTATGCCGCTGCTGGGTTATTACATACCCGATAAGCTAGATCTCTAGAGAGCCCCAGCGATAATTTGACATCGGATTTCACACCGGACCACAGAGCAAAGGCTTTCCTGATAGACAACGCCGTCACTGGCTTCTTTGCGCACTAGTGCATGAAGCTGAAACTTACAGCTCTTGTACCGCAGATCAGCGAGACGCTAGAGTTGTCGTCGCGATACTTACGGTGCTTCCCGTCGCCTACTCCTTGCAGGCTGCAACGTAGTTCCGAAAATCGTTACGGGCTTCTACACCATTGATGCGAACCATAGTACGCTCAGACAACACTGGCATCCGCGTACTTGTCAGTGCGCTACTGTACCTCATAGACTCGCAATCCCAATCCGGACGAGCCGGAGGCCGAGACGCAAGACATGTCAGGGCTGGATGAATCGACTGCGGGGCACGAGGATGAACAGACGCGACTGCCGAGTGGAGGAGGTTGAGCATGCAGTCACCCGTTACAGTACAGTAATGCCATGAAGTGGCTTCCTGGAACTGAGATGAATATCAAAAGTGTGACGCAGGAATGCAGCCGTTTACGCGCTGACTGCGCAACGAAAACAATGCATTGTTGAGGAGGCCGATTTTCAGCACTACTGTACTGATAATAGGAAAGTGTTTGCAGAGTAGAGCCTATACTGCAACCTACTGTACAGCACGTTGCAGAATCGGCCTCACCTTTGCACTGCTCTATTGATCTTCTGAAGCCAATCGGAGAATGCGGTCACATTTCCCGGCCGACCTACACAATCGATACTGACCATAGGAGACATTTTGTGCAGTAAAGCCGTTTCCGCAAACTACTGTACTGTACCACGATGCGCATGCTCAAGCATTCCGGTGAGACCACGTTAGACCGGACTTTCACATGCGTCTCGATAAGCGTCATCACGTCGGCTCGTTCATCGCAGTCCTTTATACAAGATAACAACGGGACAAGCAATCTCCGGGACTGCATTCCGACGCGAGGCACGAACAGAGGACTAACTCAGGCTAGAAAGCGGGTCGGCGATTGATGTCGTCGCGTAGCGAAATTGGAAACTCGGTAACATTGAGCCTACGCAAGGAAAGCCGCGACCCGTCTTCCCCGCCTCGCAGCCGTGTGCCGTCCCTTGCAGCTTACTTTTGGAATAAATCCCCGCTTCATCAAGCCGCAGTATGGTCCCAATGTGTCAGAAAAAAGAAGGAAAGAAAAAAGAACCGACTTAGCTATAGCTTACACGTCAAGCTACACAATCGGGTACTGTATTTGGGTGAGTAGCTTCAACTTAGCGGGGAACGATAAAGGTATTCGCACCAAGTGCGCCCGTCGGCGTCTTCCAGTGTTTCCGATGCATGGTGCTCCACTGCGCTTGTCGGTAGAAGTCTCCCTCTCTCGTTGTCGAAGTGAAGAGGTATGACCTTTGTCTTGAACACAACTGGGCTCAAATCACCTACCCTTCCCAGAAGTCGACGGAGCCGGCCAGCGCGATCTTCGTGGACCGCACCCTCAACTACGTTTGCGTCATGTGCCCGGGGTCTGACGCGAAATTGCGCAAGACTCCAGATGACGACGAACGCGAGGATGCGGATCGTGGTTCGATGGATAGATAGGACTGAGACAAGTCTCTTCTAAGGAGCTAGTCAATGGAAGTGGCCTACGCTATCCCTGTCGAAAGTCATTCCACCAAGCCTCCACATGCTGCAGATCAATCCGCCGAGCAGATTGTCACGACGACACCAACACCTCGCGAAGGAGCACTACACATCGGGAGCTATGCTCGACAATCCTACACATCAAGCCGATAGTAAGGAGTGCGGAATGCAGATCTCAAGCTACCAAAAGTCAAGATTCCTTGCTGATACACAAGGACCCTCGAAGAAAATCCCAATGCCACCGTGTACAGTCAATTACGAGTCCGGTGTCCCAGGATGCAGAGGTGTTCAAAGCACATTCGCGTGTAGTGGGCGCCATCTAGGTGTGGGGTGACAGAACAGAGTCTTGAAATTCGAGACACCGGTTTGGCAGATTAGTTACTGTACAATAATCGGCGAAATCGGTGTCCTAAGACAGGCGTTAATTCAAGGTACTTTAGTGTTCAGTGGGCGGAATTTGGGTATGGAGTGATAGAGCAAAGTCTTGACATTCAGGACACCGGTTTCGCAGATTCCTGTAAGCCTAAGAAGAAAGCTTGATACAATAGGGACCCAGCAGAACCTCTAATCCGAATGACAGGCCGGACGTAGAGCGCATTGCAGATCTCATATCATTCGAGCCAGCCTGTACCCTCGAAGCATGTTTCGATTCGACTGGCCAGCGTTGGCGTAAAGAAAGATCTTAACTCCGATACTCGTACATCCAGGCGTACTTTCCGCAGAGAACCAGCGACGGCCGCGTAACTTCCGCTGATCCCGCTCCTCAATCCTTATTGGAGAACTGGAACTCATTTCCGCATGCGCACTTCATACGGACATCGTAGTTCTTGCCAACACCCTGAGCTAGATTGAAAGCTTTCGCTGCCAGTGCCGGCAAACAACAGGGTCCTGCGCGTGTGCAACAGTCGCCCGTTCGTGCCTGGTCTCGCTCTTGTGCCTCTTCTCCCGATTCGCTGTCCTGCACACCGGCTTGGCTTTGCTCTCTGGCAGCACGTCGATCTGGCGGGGTATGCTGGGAATAAAGGTATGGTTGATGGGTTTGCTGCGACCCGTAAGAGAAGGGATGGGATGCATCGGAATCTATTCACGTGTGAGTGACGGGGTTGCAGCCTTGACGGGCTCCTCCACGATACATACCGTACACGCCGCCTGACTGATCGTACGGGTAATGCGGATCGAACAAGGCAGACCGTGACTGGAAGGGCGTTACGCTCATAGTGGACTGTTGGAAAGGACCGGGAAAGTGTTTCGTGTCAACGCGTCAAGGTCTGGAGTAGATCCGCGAAGGGCTCTTTATTCTACCCATACATGAGAGGATTGCAGCCAAAGGACCTTTCAAGCGTCAGTCAGACGCGCCAGGTGTTTGCATATTGGGTTGACACACCGGCGACTTTGGCGAAATGCTTTGATTCGATCGCGTATATCGCCAAAGAACCTTTAGGTCCAATGATGAACTTGTTGCAAACCCTTGCTATCGCGTTCCACTGCCTTGGGCCGCGTCTGCGAGGATAGATCATGAGGAGAAGGTGTAAAGCGGCACAGCACTTTCTCGGACCCGATACAAGAGCTCAACGGTTGGACAGCCATGGCCCAGGCTCGAGTGAACATGCCAGCAGCTTCTCAGCACCCACTGACTCTTCGCTCGATGCAGTGCCGGACAACAGGCCACCATTGTTTGGCAGTATCCAATCCCTCTGCCGAAGATTGCACACCTTCTTCGTGGATGTATCACGCGCTATTGCGCCAGTCGAGCACAGGCTACTGACGTAGCGCGCAATACCCGACATTGGCTCCATCATCTGAGCTGCCCAGCGTGTTCCATTCACACTTGCGTTTTCGTTTCGCTTGTCGGGGAAAGAGATGCGTTCTCCGCGAAGTCGTCGTTAACAGCCGAAAACACCGCAATGGACAGCGATCGCTGTGCGGCGCAACACGGCCTTTACTCTCGCAGACTAGCCTGTGTGCCGTCGACACACGAAACCCCTTTTCCCCGTTGGTCCGCCGGCCCATGCGACTGTCGAACAACCCAACCCTAGTCGCGAGCTCCACGATAGGCGGAACACAAGCAGCACGTGTGCGACAAGGTTCGACGGATACACAAAAACGAGTCATGTTGTGGAGCTCAATCACAAGGATTCCCAGGATGGGCTCGTCATCTTCCTTGCCGACACAGAGTGCAATTGGCGTTTCTCCACTAGCGTCTGGCGATGATCATGTGTCGCAATGTCCGTGCCGTCTGCTCGTCGGGCTCCACATCGCCGTCCGATCGCCTGCACGGCTTTTTGTCATGTCGTGCCGCGGGCACACATATTGGAGGTTAGACAACGTTCGGCTCGGAGATGAACCCCACTTGTGCGCAATCTGGGGAAAAAATTGATAAGGAAGGGGCCTGTGTTTGGGAAGATAGTCGATCAGTGATCCAACCCTGGCAGAGCCTGGGCCGGGCCCTGGACCGTAGTCTGCTATACCCAAGCCTGCGTAGAAAAGGAAACGTAGAGCAATGCTGGAAAGCGGCTTCCTGGAGAAAGATATGAAGTTCGGAGGGAAGCTGCAGGACTTCAGCCTTGACGCGCTGTCTGCAGAGTGAAAGTAGTGCAATGCTGCAGAAGCCGGTTTGCGGCACTATGATAGTACCGAGACAGCAGGTCATCATCTTCTCTCTGCAATGCATAGAAGCAGTCTAGGCGGATGACAGTGCCGGAGGTCTCAAGTCGCGTTTGCAACGGAACACTGTAGTGGATTTTGAGTTCTGACGAGACGTTCGCGCTAGCGCACGCCTTCTGCCACCGAGCTGATCCCTTGAGCCAAAGCTCTGGCTGGGCGCATAAGCGACAGGTCATGTGACGTTTCAATCCGCGAGTGCCGATCGCCTCTGCGGCTGCAATACTTGCATCACCTTTGTGCCTGTCATAGTGGTCGGTTCGTGCACAACTGGTAAACAAGTGCATAATGGACGGCTTGAAAGTATCGGAATCAATCTACCGTCTCAGTCGCCTTGTATCAATGGCCTGTCAACGACGTATCGTGCACGGGGTGGCAACTTCCTCTACCTCTGCTTATCCTGAGTAGCAAGAGAGGGATTGATTGATGAAAAGGGCCCTTCCAAGGTCACACGGCTGTTTCCGGTCAACCGGAGCGACAAGGTCGTGTGCTTGCAAACAGCCGGCTCCAGGGCACCGACCGATAGCAAACAGTCAGTTACGAATCCGGTGTTTTAAGGCGGACATAATTGGTTGAACGCGCATTCTTGTGCAGTGGGCTGATCTGGGTGTGGGACAACAAATGAAAATCTTGACATCCGGGATACTCGTTTCGCATATCACTGTTGGCGTACGATGTCTTTTCACGAAGAACGTGGTATGCGAAGTAGGGTGCGCAAGCTCTTCCTTTGCGAAACAGTCAGTGTCCCATAATACAGTGTTTTTGTGGTGGGTTTCTATTGAGGAACAACGCTTTCGCCAGAATGATGCGGCGAACACCTTGCAACCTGCCCGGTCTTCTTCTCGGACGGCTTCTTTGGTGGTATCCCCAGAAATGTCACATGGTTTCTCTGCTGGCAACTCTACGCTTGGGTTGAGTCGGCAGACAAAGCGCGTGTTTAGACATCTGCTGATAGTTTAATCGATTCGAAAAAGTTGTGGCTTTTTCCAGAGGAACGCCATGGCGGGCGTGAGGACTCACTGCGGTGCCTGAAGCAAGCAATATCGGTGTTTAATACTTAAGCAGCCTGTATGGTCTTCTTCACTCGTCAAGTGCCTCGGACTTTTCGGTTCAGTAGATGCGCGCAGCGCTGCTATGGCGTGGCTCGCCCGCATCCATGTGCTTAGCTCATCATCCAGAACCGGTGGAGATTTGCTGTTATACTGGAAGACGACGTCGACTGGCCGTTCGACATCCGAGGGCAAACCCTCAAAATTGCCAAGGCTATTCTGAAGTTGACCAAAAAGTAAGCCGACAATAATACTCGGTACGGACTGAATCGGGACGCCATCTGGATGGGTCATTGCGGACTGAGGTTACGCTGAAGGTATGTGAAGCTCGCAGTCGCACTTATATCTACGCAAGCGTGTCCCGCCACGGTGTGCGTCTCTTGTCGGAGGGACACACGTTACAGTTGTGTAGTCCTGTACCTATTGACGTTGGCGATTATCGTGAGATTGCTGCTCATGAGCCTCTTCAAATGTCTTTGATGCGACTTGTGTCTGATCGACCTGTGGAGGGCGGAAACCAAAACCCTATTCCCATGACCCTAAAGTCATCTCTCACGCAATGGCTGTCGGAACTTGTTTTCATACTCGATATGTAATGTGTCCCACAAGATGTCCATATGAAAAGTCTCGGTGATCCCGTGACGCCACAGCATTCTCGGTCTAAAGAAAACACTTCACAAAAGGACCTCTTCTGACGTACATCCAGAATTTCCCAAGTTCCACCCGAGCAATCGGTTGGCGACATCGCTGCAGTAGCATGAAGATGAACCCCCACGTCCGAGATTGCCGTCAGCACTGGGGGAGCCCGAGTTGTATAGACGAGCCGGCCGATAATAAGGCACTGCCCCGTCCTTTCCCACACTATGGCTATCCTTCGGCTTTTTGAGGCATTGCTTTAACCCGTCACCCTGCGAAGTCCCTTCGACTCCGTCTTTGACCATCTGTAAGATGTCTTCCTTCGGGCAAAGCCCCGAAGCTCTATCATGACAAGATCCAGTTCCGTCGTGTGACTGGAAAAGGCCCGGATTGGGATGTGAATCTGCTGTGGTATGGTCGAGTACAGCCATTTGATTCCTGCATCATGATAGCGGCTATGAAAGTCTTGTCCAATTTAGTTTCGGCGGCCATCTTTTCGATGGATTCCTTGGTTGCTTTGATCTCTTCGTCAGAGTTCTGGGCTAGGTTGGGGTCCGGGTTCTTCCAGGACTGTTTCATTACATGGACATTGAGCTCCCAGAAAGTGTCAAAAGAAATCCACTTACTGATGGGTGGCCAACCACCAGCAAATACCGATCCGTCACCTGTGAAAGTCTTGACATAGTAGTTGCCCATCGTGCTGCCGTTATTGCCGTCAGAGGTATTCAGCGTGGATGCGCCGATGCTATTCACCGGATGACCCGACGTAGTAGATGACATTACGTGAGCGATAGTGGATCGAGATTGTTGTGCATGTCCTTGAGGGTCCCACCCTACCTCGTCAGCAGTAACGTGCGTCTCTTCGATAAGAGACGCACGCCGTGGCGGGACACTCCTGCGTAGCTAGAAGTACGACTACGAGCTTCACGTACCTGGAGCGTAGTCCATATCGTGCCATGCGTACTTTTGTCGTGTCCCGGCACAGGGTGCGTCTCTTGTCACAGGGATGCACGTTAGCTGGACTGATGTCTGTGTCTGAGTCAGAGTTGACGGATGACTGCGTCTGACTGTGAGATGCGCCGACCGCATCTGACTGGCATGTCCCAAAGTCGAGTTGACAGCCTTCATCACAGTGCTCAATCGAAGCACCACAGTAGTTGTTGGAGCTGAAGCCGTCAGTGAGTCAGTGATTCAGGACTACACGCAGGAGCTTGATCGAGTCGTACCTGCAGCAAAAGCCCTCTGGATAGGTCTTCCCACTTCATGAGCCGCATGAGCCATCCCAAGACATGCTGCGAACGTCCAAGGGAAGTTTTGCGTGGCTTCCATCCTCATACTTGTCGCCTGATCTTGTGCAGACGGTGTAGTCGTCGCTCGGTGTATCGTGAGGGACGGCAGTCACCATCGTGGCAAGGGCGAAACAGGAAACCTGAGAGGTGTCAGGAGATTCCTTTCAATCAGTTTTCTGGGCAGCAACCTACCAGTGTCTCCTGGAAGAGACGTATCACGCCCATTTCGCTGATCAATCTCGAATCCTCTATATCCTCGATGAGTGGGGAGACAAGATGACAACACTGGATCAGACCTGCGGACATCAGATCTTAACCCCACGGCAGGGCGCTAGACGCTTACGCAACAGATGTCATGATGTGATTGTGACACTCATGTCGAGGAGGTGAGGCGCATAACTGTCAGCGCTCATAGGATCGTCCATTGGCAGCACAAAAGCTTTCATCGAGAACTCTTCTCGAAAATTATTCTTGTCTGTTTTCCAAGCGAGGTTGCCGCTTCAGCAACACAACGAAGTCATTCGATGCCTGTTTATATCCGCCGCAGAAATTACGGTAAGACGAGCAGACGGAGAGACCTCACGGAGCGTCTCGACGATATCGAGGGCTTATTGGAAGAGCTACTTGCTCGCATTGATCACTCTGCACGCGACACAATAACTACAACGGGTCCCCCGTACTTTCGCAAATTTTTGGACAAAGCAAAGTTGCTGGCCGGGTCACGTGTGAAGCATACGATGAAAGGGGCGGCGCGCCATGGCCTCCAAGCAACCACGTCTACTGAGGGTGAGTCTCCTACTGTAGAATTCGCAGTGCTGTGCTGACAGATCATAGGTACTCGACTCCTTAAGGGTGCACTATCGCTTTATCTTAGACGAAAGCGACGTGATCACACAATACAACGCTCGGTGTTGGAGGACTTGATTACACTTGGGACCCGGAAGATGACAGAAAAATAGGACAGGGGGCGACCACGAACGTGAGGCAAGCGTCGTGACCTGGCATAGACCTACGATTTGGACTTCTTTATATGTCACCTGGAGATCCTACGTCCGGCGTAATACAATCAATGCGATACCACAGCCGGCTCTTCCATGACCGCGCTGGCATCCCTCACACGTGGATCCGAAACGTGACACGGGCTCATGGGTCAGGTCCCAGCGCGCAGTATGGTGTGTCACTTCAGAAAGCGCACTCCAATCATCGGACGTGGGCTGCACATTTCGTCGCGGTGCTGTCGTTTCCTGAGGCCAGCAAGGCGCGAGAACTCCTTAGCATCGATTTCTACTGTAGTCCACGAAGGGATCCTGGCCCTCGGAGAGCGTGTCTCGTCGTCACTCGAAGACCTTGTACAGAGGAAGAAGACACCACGACACTGACTCCAAAGCTGTTGATTTCGTTCCATCTCGATGGAGACTAGACGTGTGTATGCATCGTGATGTACGGTTTAATGTGCGTCCGTTCGAGAAGAGATACACATTGTGGCTGAATACACTGTTCGGAGTACCGAGCAATCGCTATCCCTGGGTATACTACCACGGGCTGTTCTGCAGTAGGCCACCATGTCATCGACCTCGAACCCGCACATATCCATGATTCCATGTGTCGTCAAAACATTTACCAGACTTGTGCAAAAGTCGATGACATTCCTGACAATTGTTTTGAAAGGCTGGGTGGAGTTTTTGGCGCCTACTTGTCTTGCAGGTCGAACGACCGTAGCTATGAAGCTGATGAAACAACGGAAACGTGGATTAACAAAGCATGCGCTAACTTAACACTGTGGCGGGACATGACAAAAGTACGCATGGCATGATACGGATTACGCTCCAGGTACGTGAAGCTCGTAGTCGTACTTTTAGCTACGCAGAGGTGTCCCGCCACGGCGTGCGTCTCTTGTCGAAGGGACGCACGTTACTCTCACAATCAATTACCAATACGGACCAACACGGAAGACATGGACAATGCGTCAATCGGAGAATTCAATATCAAGAAATTTCTATCGCTGATAGCCCAAGTTTCCCTCAGGGCTCGAGTTCGAATTTATGATCATGTGCATATGTCGTCGTACGCCGAATGATTTTGCCACAGTACCAACGCCGGAAGGGGGTTGCAAATACAAACTGACACGTTTTGCCCTTCGCAAAGAATGTCGTCAGGCGGAGATCTATCAGGACGCGGGTCTACTTGGATCCTGCAAACGAGAGAGCTCCAGCATCAGACGATAGAGGTAGATGGCTTGGTCGACAGGCCGTAACGCACGAAGAGACCATTCTCGACCTTTTTCCGCCAGCAACGCCGCTATTTCCTTTCCTTCCTCTTCCTCCGCTAGATACCGAACAACTTCTGGCAACTCCTCCATACCTAGAGATATGGGAACATAGTGCTGCCATTGCTGCAGTCGTTCATCGTGCCATTCCCGAAACACAGTTTGTTTCAGCGGCAGTGAGCGAGAATTCAACAAGCGGTAAAACCTTCCTGAGTGACCATTACCATCTAGGTCGAACGTAAGTGTGTGCTGGAAGGCTTCCCTCCTGGACTCCACGTCATATATCTTGAAAAAGTCGCGTATCGCAACATCCGTAACATCGTCCGCGAACTGAATGACATCCGTGAAATGCACGTTGTATAATGAATCGTTAAGGACCCGCGTGCTATGCTGTTGCCACTCGGCATCGTTGCTCGAGCGCTGAAGATACACATGAGCCTTTGACTCGAGGCCGCTCGCGAGGCTGACGAAGCGCTGTCGGTGATATCGTTTCCACCCCTCGCTGTCTGCATTTTGAAAGCCGCCAGTGGTTGATCCAGCCCAGTACAGGCCTGCGGTTTTGTCTTCCCACTGTAGATCTTCAATCTCGTTGTAAGTGTACGCGGTGTTGGAATAAGCAGGGGCGGGTAAAGGTATATCACCCATCGTGGACAACGCTGCGGCCGAGAGGATGGGCACAATTGAAGTTGTAGTTTTGAAAGTCGTCGGGGACATCCAAAGACCGTGCATATCTCTGTACTCTGGATGCATACAAAGATCAAGCGCTTTGGAGTAAGCATCGAGAAAGTCGAGATTTGTCGTCCTGACTGCGCGCCCCGTCGGTAGAATCCCTTCTGTGCCAGGAGACGCGCCGGGGCTGCACCCAGCTGTAATATTGTTCCAAACAGGTAAATGCGAGCTATCTGTCCAATTCAACATCTTGTCGCTGACGCTCGCATGATGGTCTACAGGATGACCTACGCCTCCATGTAAGATTCTGGGCTCATCTAGCGCGTTCACGAGAAGGTCTACGTCTGGGAGATTCGACAAGAGTTCTGGGTCTTCGAGTGAGCGCAGGAGCACTCGTCCGAGACACTCACAACCCGAGCTCATTTGGCCTTTCAATGACCGGCAATGGTAAATTGCGGGGCCGGTCTTGCGTGCATTGTTCAAACGCGACTTCACTTCCGCTCCACTCAAACCCCAGAACGGCGCAAGATATTCGTTGATGATATCAAAGTCGTCTACGATCAGAGAATCGTGTTTCGCTGCGTAGCTGTACCATAACTCAAATCCCGGTGGAGGACTTCTCTGATACCGCTGGATATACACAGACACGGCCTCGTGGGAAGACTTTGACTGCCTGGCGACTAGCTCTCCGAGCTTGGCCTCTGCTTCACGGACAAGTCTCTTGACTGGATGCTCCGCCGAAGCTCCAGTCACAGTGCCCGCAGATGGAACTGACTCACTACCTCTAGAGGTACCTCGGAATTGGCTTGTCAACGATGGTGGCACAAGAAGTCTGATCAAAGCCGATAAACTGATGGTAAAACACAGCACCGCCGCGAACAATCGTCTCGGACCCGGCGTTGTTGATAAAAGCATCGTAAGACTCCTGTGGCTTGTTAGGTTCCCAACATGAATGATATGTCGTTGTCAGATTGCTGGACTTGCCGATATATGATTGGAAAGGCGATGTATCGCTCGAGATGCGCCCACTCGTCTTCGTGATATTTGGGTTATGTCAGGTCTCCATTTCTGTGACTTATTTGCTTCGCCGATACCGACGGCTGGGCAGCATGATGATCCCCTTCCACGCATGAGAACATGACGGTCCACAGTATCACACAGCTCTGTCACATATGTCGGGCTTTGACGTCGGCCGAGAATGGTCGCACGATCGAGGATACGACACATGTCCGCATTTCTCCAATGCCGACTTGAAGTCACGCTTCGTCGCGTGTGAAGACTCAAAAGCACACGCGGGATACCGTAGTGATTCCTCAGTGTATAGATCCAGACCATGAAGTCATTTTGCTGTGATCATATTATCCCAAAGTTGTCGAGCGCCCATCACTCCAGCAGCAGAGGAAAGCCTAGCGTCTGAGGTGCTTATGGCATGCCTCCGTGAATAGAGGACTTTCATTCGGCTGTCCGTGGGATAGCCGAAGGCCAGTTGCTTCGGTTTGCCTCGGCCGAGCGTGCCGCTGGCGGACCCTGTTCCATAGCATTTGCACCTTCGTACAGTACTTTGCAGATTCGGCTAGATCCTGGCAGTTGTGAAGTTGCAGCAGAGCCAACAGGGCATAGGAGTGCATTCTCCGGCAGATGACAACAAGTGATACTGGTCATTGGAGAGGGCATGTGCGTTGAGCCGATACTGCAACCTCTTGTGCCCCTACCACCATGTTCGACAGCCCCTTCCTTCAACTGCAGACTCTGCCAGCTATGGGATATCGCTCGGGGCACTTCTAGCGTCAGAGCACACGGATGAGCCTACTGCGACGTTGACATCCGACGTGATCGCACGAAGACTCTGTAATCCAGCATGGAAAAGTGCGCACGTTGGAAAATGCGGTCGAACCTGGTCAAGGCCCCTACACTTTCCCTTTCTGATGCCAAAACAGCCAAGAAACCCAACACGGAAATACCCCTGGCTAGAGAATTTGACGCCGGAAGACTGCTGACGCGACCGCGTGGATCGTTCACATTGTGGATGAGCATACCTCTCGAGATAAAGATCAGGATATTTGCATATCTCGAGCCGGAAGAGATCGTTGGATCTTCGCGTGTATCAAGAGATTGGCGTCGAGTTTGTTATGACGGTCAGCTTTGGAGCAAGTTTGACGTGGCGGCATTCGCCCAACCCATCCCCGCTGATGCAATAGCAACCATCATTACCAGAGTCGGACCTTTCCTGCGTGATCTCAATCTGCGTGGATGTGTACGATTGGACAAGCTTTGGCAAGGACGAGCTCTGCTGGATGCCTGCACGAACCTCCGAAGTCTTTCGCTCAAGGGCTGCCTGATCGATAGAGCTACCATTCACGGCTTTCTTCACGCAAAAAGCAGGCTTGTACATATCGACATCTCCAATCATGCGGGCGTAACGAACACTGCCATGCATGTCATCGCACTCGGCTGTCCCAAGCTCAAGACTCTCGACATCTCGGGTTGTGACAACATCAACACGCGTGGCCTGCAGGAAGTCGTCGAATCTTGTTCTGAGCTTAGGAGTATTCAGGCTAGTGAGATTGATGGTTGGGAGAACGCAGACCTCATGCAGGAGCTGTTCCTACGCAACAATCTCGAACGCCTCGTCCTAAAGAGCTGCGATAGTCTGACTGACGAGTCACTAACGATATTGATCCAGGGCAGGCGTAGCAAGATCAATTTGCTCACCCCCAAGCCGGCTGTCTCCCCAAGGAAGCTCAAACATCTTGACCTCGCTCGATGTCGTGGTATTTCCAACCGTGGCGTCGGGGCCCTCGTCAATAACATCCCCAATATCGAGACACTGAAACTCTCCAAGTGCCTTGGCATTGGTGACGAAACTCTCATTCGGCTGTTGCCAACAATGCCACTACTCACCGAACTTGACCTTGGGGAGCTCGATTCGCTCACCAATGCAGTCCTCCATAGCCTGGCCAGCTCACCTTGTGTCAGACGCTTGCGCCACCTCCGGGTTACTGACTGTGAGCGAGTGGATGACGTTGGCATGCTGGCTTTGCTTAAGTCTTGCACTGGTCTTTGGTCACTCGAAATGGACAGTACTCGGATCTCGGACCTCGTCCTGGTCGAAGCGGCGGCCATGGTTAGCAGGCGTTCCCCTCGCACGATCATCACCGCTGATAACCCATACGTGCCGACCATAGGGATTTCTCTGAGTGTTCGTGACTGCTTTGGCGTGACATGGGTTGGTATTCGAGAGATACTCTCCCATAACGCGACCGTCGTCACCAGGGACGCGACTGTCAAGATGCCGCAATCGACGGGTCACTCTCCAGAGCCAGCCGGAACAGCCACCAGGTTCGCTATTCTTCCATCGAGCCCAAATGAACACCTGCCTCTCTCTTGCCCCGTCGGCCCCCATACGCATAAAATCGACGTACACGCCTACCCTACGCATGTTGTCGAAATCTTTACGGGTGTCTACAATTATCAGTCGACAGTTCGAGAGCACACGGACCGCGTGTTGCGTGGCGAATTCTCCGCAGCGCGTAGGCTAGAGCACAAATGGGCTGAGTTCATCATTACACGGGAGGCGATCGGTGAGGGTGGCGTGAGGAGTTGGCGTAAATGGCTAAGGGCGCGCAACGCGCAGAGGATCTACGCCCGAGAGGAGAGTGGGGCAGTTGGTACTGGTGTTGGCGTAGTGAGGAGGTGGAACATTCGCAGTGGTAGTTGTGCTTTGATGTGAGCCAACTCTTCCCTACATCTCGACGTGTTCGCTAAGGAAGGAATATTCGAGCTCCGCGGCGGGTTTGCGGAGTCGTTGTACAAATTTTCTGAATGATCATATGAGTGCTCTCTGCGACCGCAGGATTGGCTTCGATCATCAGTCGACGGTGCGGTGATCTTTGGCCGTATTGTACCGTAGTGTCTAACACTCACCCACAGACTTGTTATAGTACTTATGGTCCTGTGGCTCATTGCGATCTGGCCTCAGCTGGGCTGAACGTATGTGATCCGAAAGGTGCACTTGATGTTGTTTCGTTCTTGTGCGCCAGTGATTCTGGCATGAATGAATTACTCTCTATACGTACACTCGATTCTTCCCCCGAACACCAAGCCATGTCTAGACGCTCCTTTTTGCGATAACGTGCATCTATGTGACAAGGAACTCACGCCGTCGCGGAACACTACAAAATCACGCAGAGCAGGTCATGGTCTACGCCTTAGGTATGTGAGATTCGTCATCGTATTCGAAGCTACTTAAGTGAGTTCCGCCACACCAGGTGATCCTTGTTAGAAGGATGTACGTTACCTCAGTCCATATAACGTGCGTTCCTTCGATATGAGACGTACACCGTGGAGGGACGCGCCTACGTCCCTATAAGTACGACTAACGTGCGTCCCTTCGACGAGAGACGCACGCCGTGGCGGGACACTCCTGCGTAGCTAGAAGTAAGACTACGAGCTTCACGTACCTGGAGCGTAGTCCATATCATGCCATGCGTACTTTTGTCGTGTCCCGGCACAGGGTGCGTCTCTTGTCACAGGGATGCACGTTAGTACACTTCCTTGCAAATTCAGCTTGATTTTGGCACTGTTGTGAATTTGCAGCGGAGCCAATAGGACGCCACGGTTGCATTTCCCGGCAGATAGCAACAAGCGATACTTGTTGTCGGATAGAGTTTGTGCAATCAGGCCGATACTGTAATCTCCTGTACTCAATCATCGCCACTCAATACTAGAAACTGTCCGGGAACCCTCGAAAGCTGCAATCATTAAGACACCGAGAACATCATTCGTGTCTCGGAACATCTTACAGGCAGCACAATGTGTTGAAGTATCGGCTCCAATGTGCAATCCCTCTTCATTTGCCGATCTCGCACGTGTTGATCGGCCGAAAACTGCGACAATGATTTCCGATTTGGCTCCAGAGAATCGCTACAAGAGTACGAGGATGGGGCCAATTTGGCGACGTACTGTAGCATCGGATATCCGAGCCAGTGTCTTCTCCCTTCAAGCGATCTCACAATCCTCTTCTCTTTACCCCATCTGTTCCATAGCTCTTGCCGCCACCATATTTCCTTCAACTACGCTCAGAACAGCACCCAAGCCAACTCGTGCAGCTAAGCGCCCATAATGGCACTTGTCCTTCTCATTACCACGCTCGCGATCCACTCCGTTTCCTCTAATCAAGACATTCCTTATTGCATCGTGAGTTTCTGTTTGCTCTCTATCGCAGTTTTTGACAGCTGAAACCGTCAAGAAAACATGTCTGACCGAGGTCGGCACCACCCTCTGCGATACCCAAGCCCTGCGTGATTTGACACCCTGCTTGACAAAGACTTGCCTGAACCCTCTAGTAATTCAAGATCTTATTGCTAGCCTCAACATCTCTTTTAACCCGAAAGCCGAATACTCGTGCCAGCAAGTCTATGAGCCATCTACTTCCGAAACCTCCATTGTTACGTTGTCCCTCAACGGAACCTGCGCCACCAGTCCGTACGAGTACAAAAGCTACCTGCCACAAGGCGTCTCCAGCATGCGAGCCAGCGTAGGCTGCGAGATCATTACCTTCTCCGACGAGGACTGTCTTGGTGTGGCCGGTAGCTCGGACTTGGGTACTTTGAGCGATGGGAAATGTGTCTTCCGTGGTGGTCGCAGTGCGAGACTGAGTTGCCGCAACGAGATTGATGGTATGCCTGCTGCCTAAGCTCGTGATCTAATGTCTCACCTTTGGTCAGTTCGAGCTGACACTATTGCAGCTGTGCGTGCTTATATGCAGACCTACTGCGGTACTGACGTAGGGGACGACGACGAGCCCGACAATTGTTCAGCGATTTCAAAGACCATTTACCCATCTTCGACTCTTTCCCATGATCCGGCACCAAGCTCGCCTGGTACTGGCTCTCCATCCTCCATCCTCTTTCACTGGCCCTTCATCTCCAACTCCAGCAGTGCTAATGCCGCATCGTCGATGCCTTTCACCGTGTCTTCCATCCCCTTCCACTGGTCTCACCGGTTCTTTCCCTCAAGATCTGGCAGCCCTACCGTATATAAATCCTCGCCAACAACTACCGACATCGTTGATGCCGCCGGACAGTCAAGAACCGCCGTAGTTGATATTGCCACTATGTACGGCTCTATCCCCGCATCGATTTCAGCATCGGCTACTTCCTTTGGGGACTTCTTGATATCCAACGATAGCGATAGAAACGGCAACAGCAATTCATCTTCCGGCGGTTCGCTGAATGCTACATACGCGACCTCCATCGCGCCGACTGCAGACCCCACGACCCCACCACTTTATGCTGGCCTTGCAGCCCAACTCAGTATCGATACCAAGAGCGCTGTCGCCGTTGCGCTCTTTGCTGCGGTCTTCGCTCTTTTCCTTTAGTCAGAGTGAAGGAAATTCCAAGGAACGGGAAAGACATGGAAGAAACTGAACAAAGCTCATCGCTGCCACGCACACTGATGGACAGAAGGGCCGTGTCAGATGGGTTGTCCTTTCTTCTCGTAATGGTATTCAACCAATGTTTTGTTCAACGTGTTAAAAAAGCCTCCTTCAGGTGACGCTGAAAGTAGATTTGGGAGATGCGTCGCGGCGCGAAGAACAATGTGTAAGATACGTCCTTCCGACGAGAAACAACCTGTGTGGCGGAACACACCTCCGTAGTCCTAAGTACGACTTTGAATCTCATGTACTCTACGCGTAATTCATGTCCTTCTGTGCGTAGTTCTGTTGTGTTCCGCGACAGCGTGAATCTCTTGTCACATGGATGCACGTTGTTGATATCTATGACCAACAGGTACCGTAGACGGGGCCGGTGGCTCAGAAACGAGCCAGTGATTGTTATGCTGAAGGACCAGTATCCGCGCTTGTTGTGTCAGTAATCCGCATCCGGGCGTCGCGAAAACATTGGCAGTCCAAAATACGTCTGCACGAGTTGGAGAATAACGTGCGTCCCTTCGATAAGAGACGCACGCCGTGGCGGGACACCTCTGCATAGCTATAAGTACGACTACGAGCTTCACATACCTTGGGCGTAGTCCGCATCATGCCACGCGTACTTTTGTCATGCCCCGGCACAGGGTGAGTCTCTTGTCACAGAGATGCACGTTAGTAACATGCTTTCAAAGTGTGTTCCAAAATACTGTACAGTCCATACTCTTCGCTACTACAATATCCTTACATTAACGCTCTTCGACCTCATCCATGATATATCAAAGAAGCGTGATTACCGCATTTTGACTACCTATGTCGTACCTGAGAAGGGTTTAGGAACAGGCTTCATAACAGTCAACTCAGTTGATGAGGGTTGGTTGATGTGACTATTATTCTCTTTCCATCAACTTTGCGAGGTGATCCTGTCTGGGACCAAACAACACAAGAACGCTTTAGAAAGACGGCAGATCAACCGACTATTGCCGACGAAGCAACCATAAGAGAATTGACTCATCTCGCGCATGTGAAGAAACTTCTTGCTGTGGCTTTCAAGGCTGTCGGGCGCTCCGTCAGGAGTGAATACGGCCCCCGATGATCGTAGTGTCTTCATGTTCTATCATATGAGGTGTCAAACAACAGCCTGTAGTACTGTAAATTAAGCAGTAGTGTATAAATCTGTGGCTTATTTGAGAGGGATTTGAGAGTTGCAGGAGGCTCAATTTTGCCTTAGGATGCAGTCGGGGTAAAAGCGCACGAGATAACTGAAGTGGTGGGATTCCGACCGTACTATGCTGTTTTGGCTCGAGTTGAGTGTACCACATCATGATCTTCGCTGAAAGGAGTGTTTTTCCAACCCCAAATTGCTTGGTGAGTTCGCAAGTTGTAGCGTTGGTGTTCGATATGCAATTCTTCAGCACCCGACTACATAGCTACAATGACAGATCTGATTCAAAAAACTTAGTACAGTAATCTGCGAAACCGGTGTTCCGAATGTAAAAGATTTGTTTTGTCACCCCATGCCTGATTTCGTTTGTTGCACACGAATGTGTCTTGAATTGGTAGCTATCTTGGGACACCGGATTCGTGTGTATTGATAATTTATAGTCTATGTGCGGCCCTTCGCCGTCCCGAAATATCTCACAACAAGATCGCCGTCGATATCGAAGCACTAGAAGGCCCTGCTCCCTCCCAGACTTTGCTGATCAAGCTTCCTGACAGGTAAGCACTTGGTGCGTGAGCGGGGAAAATGGATAATCGAGTTCCATTCTTCATATGTACCAGAGCAAGGAAGACGACAAGGTCGAGAGACTACCCTTGGTGAACACCAGATCTACAGATTGTGAAGACCGCGGCTCTAAAGTGGCATGGTCATAATTTGATTCGTGTTCCTTCAGAGATTTTGCACACGAACTCGGATTTTTTGGCATCCAACAGTATAGTTTGCTAGGGTCTAAAGAAACGTGTCTCCACGGCGCTTCTTGCAACCTGGAAAACTCTACCAACTTTGTTTCTACGGCGCCATCCAAGGAATGAAGAAGGAAGAGGCATAGCTTCAGGGGAGTCGGAAAGGCGCTCAGGTACTTCTGAGCCATAGGATGAGCCAGCCGAGGGCGCGGTAGCCAAGGATGATGCATATCATGATGCTGACCCATCTACCACTGTCACCGACGCTATAGCCGTAGTTCTCTAGTACCGCGGAGCCGGCGATGAGGCACTGATCTGCCAGCTCGCTTTCGTACACACAGCTACAGCTTTCACCGGGGTTGTTGGGGGGCGCGCACGCGAAGTCACGCGAGCCAAATTCGTTCACCATCATACCCTGGAAGACATAAGACTGGTAGTCAATGTAGTGAAAGACATAGCGCCAGAAGGGGTTGAGGGTCTGTGGCGGTACGAGGAAGCCTCCAGTACACATCCAAAGACCGTTGGCGAAGGCAGTGGCGGCCAGAGCGACGACGAATATGGGCACGATCGAGCTGACCAGAACGACCAGAGACTCGGCGGCCAACAGATCGAGGAAGAGCCACATGACCCAGGTGGAGAATGCTTGCGCCGTGGGCTGGAAATTGGACAACCAGTAGGCGATCACCGAAAACAAGACGGCGATGAGAAACAGATAGGGAACACCAATGATGAAGTTGGCGATTATAAATGAAGACGGACCGTATAGGCCGTTGGCACGCTCCTTCACGAAGAGAGCGCGGTCTTCGAGGAACGAAGGAATGTAGGCAACGGCCATAAACGACATGAACGCACCCCCGAAGAAGATGGCGTTGACGAATGACTGGATGTTGCCCTGGGTCGGACTCAAGCGCAGCCAGACAGTACTCATCATGATCGCCAGACCCATGTACATCGCGATTCGGATACCGTACGCGATGATATCGCGGTAGGACTTGATAAAGGAGCGGTGGATGAGTGCAGCAAGAACAGCAAAGGTACCAGCGCTTTCCTCCTCAAGCTCAGGCTCGAGCATGTTATTCGTGGAGTTGCGAGCCATCTCATCGGTCAACTCGATGACAGTGACGCTAGCGATACGAGACTTGCGCCATGAAGAGTGCACCAAGTCCAGCTGCTGGTCAACTTCGCTCCTGTCACGAGCAAAATCTGTATTAACGAAGTCGATAATGAACTCTGCCGGGTTCATGTAGAGAGGGATTGGTAAGTCGCAAGAGATGAAGTAGGGTTGCACCTCAGAGACCAGACCGCTGTATACGGTACTGCCTTGAGATAGCAGAAGCAGCTTGTCGAACATGGCGAATGTGGAGGTTGAAGGTTGATGAATGGAGGCGATGACGATCAAGTTGTGCTTCTTAGCGATTTCTTTGACGAAGGAGATGACCTCGAAAGAGGCGGCGGAGTCGAGACCGGATGTAGGCTCGTCGAGGAAGAGGAGTTTAGGGTTTGTGATGAGTTGTGCTGCGACACTGACACGACGCTTCTGACCACCAGAGATGCCCTTTCTGATCGGTGTGCCGATCAAATTATGCGCCTGGCCTTGCAGACCGAAAGCAGTGAGGAGTGACTCGATGCGCTGGATGCGCTCACTTTTGGTGACATGTGTGGGCAAAGAGAGACGGGCGGCGAACTTCAAGGTCTCACAGACGGTGAGCGAGCCAAAGAGCGCATCATCTTGTTCGACGTAGGCGGAGATGCGGCGGAAGGTCTTTGGGTTTGCAGGCGAGCCGTTGATATAGACGGCAGCCTTGGTGGATGCGTGCAATGACGCGGTGCGGTGCGCGAGGACGGCCAAAAGAGTGGACTTGCCAGAACCGCTGGAGTGAAGGTCAGTCAGCACTGTTGCATTCAATGGGTGATGTGGGCGATGGTGCGCGACTCACGAAGGTCCCATGAGGGCCAACAGCTCACCAGACTTGACGATGCCGTTGACATCGCTGAGGATGGTCTTCGGCTGTTTCGACTGGCGATCCTTGACTGTGACAGTTACACCCTTCCAGCCGAAGCTTCGAACGTTTGTGTTTGTCAGTTGAGCGTAGCCGCCGTCTGCTGTGCTTTCAATGCCAGACATCTCGATATAGCTGTCTTGCGGTGTCACAGCAAGTCCGAGTAGCGTTCGAAAAGGCTTAAGAGAACGGGGGTTGGAAGGAGCGGTTGGTGGTGGACCAGTAACGTAGTCCATTCACTTCCGATCTGCTTTCGTGGACCGGGGATTTCGTAGGTATCGTCGAGCCAGTTGGTCTTCCACTGCAAAGGCTTTCGTAAGCTTGATGTAAAGACTTACTCGGGACCAATATTCGTTTATTGGCGGTGAACGCAGATTACGGTACCTTGCCTGCGACAATCACTCCCAACAAGATCTTTGGTGTCCTCGAAATACGAGGCGTTGGTTTCAAAATCGAGAGTATACCACAAGGTACATTAAGAGAATGACGGAAGGTACAACAAGGACGACCGGTTCGAAGCCGTTGTATGTAGAGCTTTCTCAAATTAGGGCAGGTTGCAGTCTATGATGAACGTTCCCCGTGCGTTCTCGCCTTGCTCGGCCGACAGAAAACAACATGTCCCGCGCTGATCATTCGCACGGAGTCATGTTACTTGCTTGGGCGGTTGAGACTTTGCTAAATAGTGGCTTGGGTGGATTTGTTGTACTGTACCACACAAAAATATGCTTGATGCTGTACTGTAGCCGAGGAAATTCAGCAACAGATTAATCGATGCGATCACGTGAAGCCAGTCACCACTCTGAGTCTACAATACGAGGCATTTGCAACAATTAGGCGACTGGATCGAAAGGCTAGGTCTCTGTAATATCGACATACCTTACAGCAGTCCTTCTTGATACGATTTCAAGCCAACGGATTATCCGGCCAGTCACTCGGCTTTCTATGTTGTCTTGGACATCAAGAGTACGGAATGGAAACGACGGCAATTGTTTGTTCTAAGCTCATACAAGAGGTTGCAATATCGGCTTCACTGCACAAAGTCTCTCCTATGGTCAATATCGCTTGTGTTGATCGGCCGGGAAATGCGACTGTATCCTCCGATTGGCTTTGGAAGACGTACACAACAGTACAAAGATGGAAGCCGATTCTGCAAAAACCTGTATCACACGATACTAGTCTCGTCCAATTGTCCTTGCCACGCCTCAGGACGACACGGACAGGACACGAATCGCTACCTCGGATTCCCGCAACGAGCACGACAAATTTCCGTGGCAGATATCCTGTGAGACGATTGAAGTTTGCTGCCCGGACACTTGTTCCTTTCCACACTCCACGAAGAGGAGTCATGGCTACCAGTGCAAGTGTCGCTACTGACGCCTTCAGCCGCCTGCCAAATGAGCTCATAGACCAGATATTCAGCGATTTTCTGCCTCATCAACTACTAAGTTTTGCCATGTCCTCCAAATACGCGATGCGATCTATCAACGGCAGGATGAAGCATGAGAACAAGCATTATATCAACTGGCTTTCACGTTCTGATCGAAGAATCACAAGTCCAGTACACCTGTGGACTCGCGCCTTCGAAACTCTTCCCAAAGGATTACAGCGAGCAATGGAGACTACCCGTGGTATTCTTCCAGTTTTGAATGTGTTCTGTCCTATCAGCAGGGAGATGAGAGATGTCTATGAGGAGACTGCTTTGGCATTGAACTTTTCGTTCTCAATGTTTGAGTTGAGGAACTTCCGGAAAAGGAACATTTCATTTTCGTTGTTTTTGTCTACGGACGTGGAGGTGGTGAAACTTTTTACCACTACTATGAGCATCGATCATGCCAATGAGCCGATTTCAGAAGAGGAAGAGGAAGACTGCCGTACGCAGCTGTACCCCGGTACAAGTATTATTCAAATGGTTTGGTGTGGGTTAGCAGACGTATGGCAGGAGCACGCTCGTCGATCTGCGCGTGATGGATCGATGCGATGGACCGAGCAGTGCATCGAGGGTTACTACAAAGCGTTTATGAGGTCAGGGTGTTTGCTCTATCCGCAAAACATGAGCCACACAAAAACGTGTAGATGTCAACCGCCGGACATGAGAGATGTCATGCGGAGATCTCACGACGTACAAATGGGATATGGTGGTCAAACGGAACTAGAAGACTCCCATTGCCACAGATCACCTTGGGGAGCGTTGGCTTATGGGTGGACGCAGGATGCGAGGAGGTGTGCAAAAGAAGGAGATGAGTCTGGTGCTACGGCGAACATCGAGCGTGCCGAATGGGCGGCTGCAAATGAAAGTCTCCCCCCGCCGCGCTCGAGCGAAATCATGCAATTGTGTTGGCGGTCGTTCATTGAGAAAACTAAGGAGGACGCGCGGAGTTGTGCGGCAAAAGGATACGGGCTACGGACTGCGAAACTCGTCGAGGAAGCCAACAAAGTAGCGAAGAAGGCAGGTCTTCCGCCACTGGACTGGAGCAAAATCTGGGGTATGTTCGTTGATAGAAGTAAGGAGGACGCGCAGAACTGTGCGCGGAAAGGATATTGGCTACGGACTGTGGAAATTATCGAGGAAGCCAACAAAGTAGCAAGCAAGGCAGACCTTCCGTCACTGGAATGGGACGAAATCATGCACAAAGGAGCACGGCTGCAATAAGGGACCTCTCTCGTAGAGCGGAGGATTTTGCTAACATTAGATCGGTATCGTGTTTTACAATTCATCTGTAGTCCCCAGAACACGAGAGCAACCCTTCGGAAAGGACCAGAGGATCATACGCAGGACGCAGTGCAGACCGCGTTGTAGGTACATCAACTTTCCAGTTAGTCATCCTGTGAGCCAGCGAAGGGTGTCTCGCCGCAGTGGGTGTGTCTCTCGTACAGCAACGGCGGAAAGCCGCTTCTCAAAGATAGTATGCATTTTAGAATTAAGCTGCGGGGATGCAGCCGCCTCAGGTATGTGAGATTCGTAATCGTACTCGAAGCTACTTAAGTGAGTTCTGTCACACCGGGTGTTCCTTGTCGGAAGGATGTACGTTATTATCGCATGTAACAGACACCCCGTGCGTTGTTGACCTGTACGTTTGCAGCGCCTCTTCGACAAATTCGTCCGGTCGGAGTTTCTCGGCAATGCAGAGCCAACATTCCATCGCTCCTGTGAGGAAGAGATGATCAACACCGATGAAGACCCACACCATCCTTGCAAGCTGGCCGTCCATGTGCAGTTTCTCGAGCGGAGTGCCAGTTTCTCGAGCGGAGTGCTCGTTCCTCCCGGATATGCCTTCTTGAAGACGTCCTTAGATACCAGGAATTCGCTCCGTTTCTTTTGCCCCGCCTCGCTCGACTCGTTCTCGGTGTTGAGAACTTTCGACAGCCGAGGCCGACATCTTTAACAGGACTCTTCGAGTTGACCATGAGCGACACCATATCCATTCTGACCCCGTACGCAGCATCGACCTGGGTCGTTACGCCGCAGGGGCAAGTGCGGTGCTTGACACGTGGACGAGTTTTTGTTGCAACATCACAAAGCTCGCCACAGCTGGCTTGGACGTTGAGTTGCCTGTTCGCACTCAGTCTCCGGGCTGGCTGCGACTTCAGACCACGCGTACACGATTGCTCGTCGGCTGCAATTCCCAGCTATATCTCGAGAAACGAGCGGGGCGCCATCGCACTCGGCACTACAAGTTCCTAGTCGTAACGGCAAGATCGGATGTCGGCGTTTCGTTGTTCGTATTTGTCGAGTGTGCGTAATGTGGTTGTTCAGCTTGTCAGACCACAGGTAGCCCACCAGGTACGAGTGCTGATGTATATATACATCTTGGGAGTCATTCCTCAGTTTGGCCCAGAAGGCCTGGATGTAAGAACTACACCGCGTCGAGAAGATGCCGTGTCCTATGAGTAACGCTTGGACTGGGGCAACTTGTGGGCTGCTACCCGTAAATGTAGGAGCCTGGCGTCAACGCTCTTTGCTAGTAACTTGCTAAATGTGACTGATCTAGTACTAGCGCCGGCCGAAACCCAGACTCGCATGACTCGCTCGGTAGATCTGTCTTCCCGGGGTCGCTCATCTTAGACATGACCCTTATCAGAGCGCGTGGTTCCCTGATGACCTCCATGCACTTAAGGTTGCTGTTGTTCTGGAATGCCGACACCAGGCTTGCCTGAAGACGAATCTACAGCATGAGCGGAAAAGTCATCGCGCTCAATTCTTTGTATGCTACGCTTGTTGTCGTCGACTGGTGGTAGAGTCGTGATGTGATTTCATCAAACACATGTTCCCGGGGCTGTGACGCCCCACTTCCTCGGCCGAAAAGCAGCCGACTTCCGCCAACGTCGTTACAGTACTTTGCAGGCTCGGCCTGATCCTGGCACTGTTCCGAAGTTGCAGCGGAGCCAATAGGATGGCGGGTTGCATGTTCCGGCACATGACAATAAGCGATACTGGTCATCAGAGAGAGTTTGTGCAATCAAGCCGATACTGTAATCTCATGTACTCTGTGTCGAAATTTACTCGCCGATCGTCGAGGGTCATGAACAGAGATGAAAGGATGTGCAAATGGCCACATGCGACCACAAGTGCGACTCCAAAGAGAAGCGAGAGTGTAGACATCGCAAAGGTGAGGCTCGCGTACAAGACAATACATGATCAGACCATCTGGCGGGATACGATGATCAGACAGTGGCTGCACTGCACCAACCAGCATGATACTAAAGCTCTGCAATGACAGACGCCTATTCGGGCTCGATCGACAGAAGTCGTCATGAGACAGAAAACCCTATATCGGTTCAGTATTCGGGTCCGCGGTCATTTTTGACCTGAAATCGTCCGAAATTGCAATGGATGCGAATCCCCCTTCGACGTTTAAAAGACCAGGTGTCGTCTTCGAACCGCTCAGTTGCATCCGGTGACCTTCTCTGCCGTCTAGAAATCGATCTGACAGTCGATCAGAGCTACCCACGTCTTTGAACAGCTGAAAATGAACGACCCCGCCTCCTATGACGAAATCGCGTCCAACGCATTGGAGGAGTTGCTGAATGTTCCCGGGGATAATGGCCTCTACGAGAGACTCGAACGCCAGCATGCATCTAAGCCGGAGCTGGGACGTCTGTGGGAGTCTACGATGACCGTCCCGCCGTGGGTCGACTGGACCCAGCTGGAGCGAGGCCAACTCGTGTTCAGCCGCTATCTTATTCCCATACTTGTTGGCTTTGGCTTTCAAGGCTTTGTCGGAGAAATCGCAGCGGCTCCCGGGCCCGCCAAAGTGCTCAATCATACCAAAGGCCTGTCCGCCGGCCGAATCTGGCCACGGGTATCGAGGACTCTCCAGTGGTTGATGAAAGCTACCGAATCGGTCGAATCCATACAACCAGGAGGCGAGGGGCACAAGTCGACGATCCGTGTTCGTCTGATACACGCACTGGTACGTCGTGGTATGCCGCAGAACAAAAAGACCACTTCCGGCTCGTCAGTCGTTGGTGTGCCGCGGGACAAGGACGTTGCGTCTTGCTCGTCAAATGACGGCGTCCCGTTCAACTCGTCCGACATGATCCTTACCTTGACATTCTTCTGCTGCAACCCGATGTGGAAACAGCTGCCGCGATTGTGGGTGTATCCAACAGACAACGAAAAGGAAGACTTTGTCGCATTCTATCGATACATTGGATACCTGTTGGGAGTCCCGACCGACTCGACGGATTGTCTCGCGTCAGCCGCGCAGGCAGAACAGACCATGATCGCCCTGCACGCCGACCGGAAGCCGCCCAGCGTGGCATCTCAGAAGATCACTCGCACATTTGTGGAAGCTGTGGCTGATAAGCCACCTTACAATCTGTCCGAAGGATTCGTCAATGCTGGCGTCAGAGCAATGAATCCTCCCTCCGTCTGCGACGATTTGATGATCGGCGAGTCTGGATGGCTGCCGCACATTGCCTTCATGACTCTCCGCGGTTGTGTCGGGCTATCGGCACTCATTCAATCAGCGGGAACACCTTTGGAAAAGTCGATAATCAAGGTAAAATAGAGATGTCCGTCATAACTTACCCCTGATTCTTGACACTGACTACCGCGTATAGTACCTCCGAAAGAAGTTGCTGGGAAAATTGACATTGCTGGAGATCCCGACGAAAAGCAAACGGGTTGTTCGACCGAAGGACGAAGCGATGAACTTCAGGTGCTCACGGGCGAGATGTTGGGAAGGAGGTAAGGAAGTATGTGATCATCGGGCCACACCCAGCATCAGTTATCTGGAGCGGCCAGTTGAGATGATTCTGCTGGTCATATTTGCGGTGGCGAGTGGGATTACTTTGGGTCTGACGGGTGTGATCGTCTCATTGATCGCCCGCACTCGGAAGTAGGGGATAGATCGGACACCACTCGTGCGTGATGAGAGCAGGCGTGAGCCAGTCTGATGTCCATATAACGTACGTCCATCCAACAAGAGACGCACACCGTGGAAGGACATGCCTGCGTAGCTAAAAGTACGACTAAGAGCTTTACATACCTGAAGTGTAGCTTGTATCCTGCCCTACGTAGCTTTGTCATGTCCCGTCACAGGGTGAGTCTCTTCTCGCTGAGACGCGCGTTACAACTACGACTGCGGGCATTAACGTATATCCTTCTGACAAGGAACACCCGGTGTGGCGGAACTCACCTAAGTAGCTTCGAGTACGATTACGAATCTCACATACCTGAGGCGTAGTTCATGTCCTGCTCTGCGTACTTTTTGTAGTGTTCCGCGACAGCGTGAGCTCCTTGTCACACGGATGCACGTTACGTAGTTTCGTCATGTTCCGCCACACGGCAAGTTTCTCGTCGCTGAATGCACATTACTTCACTCGTGAAAGCAGAAGTGGGGGACTATGTTGTCCATGTAAAGGGATTTTGTTAGGGGAAAAGGTTTCTGGTGAAGACTATACTTTACTTCCAAGTTTGAAGAGCGGTCCCGCTTCTTCTAGTCGCATACCAAATTCGCAGAATGACGAGCGGTCTGTGACTGGTTCATCCTCGGTTCTTCGCCCGTGATCGCGTCACCATGGCGGATGCGGTGGCTCCACCTCCTCGTTTCCGCTTGCTCCCGATTTTCGTTGGACGCACCTTACGAACCCGCGGTGCAAGGCTCGAGTTTTTGACGGTTTTGTTAGTCGTTTCCTGCGTCTCTTCGCCGAGCTTTGGGACACTCCCCGCGTCTTGAAAAGACCCGGCGTTCATCTCCAGCCTCTGTCTTGCCATTGAACAACAGGGCCTGTCTTGATTTCCATCGGCGGCTGCCTGGAGCTTCAGCATCTTATCTGTTTTCTCCTCCATCTTCTGTTGGTACTCTCTCGTTGACTTTTCCGACTTGGCAAGGTGAATTTGCAGTTCCTCTATACGCGTGCTTTGCCTAGCCAGTCCGTTGTCCAGATGGGCGAGATGCTTCATCAAGTTCTTTGACGCCTCTCGGAGCGGGTCATCGCGTTTGGTCGGGTGTAGTCCAGGTTGATTTTGAGCCAGGCAAGGCAGCACGGGCGCCAGGTTCGTTTGCCGCTTGGTGTTTCCCAGCCGCCCCGGACCACTGGTTGCGGTCCCGCCGTGACGTGTGTTGGATACAGGTGTCAGTGTCGGTCGCCGTGGCTCGTTAGTCTGTCCAAGATGTTGTTGCGAAGAAGCGGCACGTGGGAGTTTCGGTTTACGTGGATCTTGTATTGGCTGTTGCGCGGGTATTGGGCGATAGGAGAAGCTGGAATTTGGTTGCGGGAACTGCATCGACTGGGGAATGTTCATCATATCGTGGTGGTTTGTCGCTTGTTGGAACATAGGCGCCATTGGGGCTATCATTGGGGCGTAATGGTTCATTCCCACGGAATTCCCACCTCCATCTCGGGGCAGGTAACCGAACGACGACATGACGCTAAGATCTCAGATGACAGCAGGTAGTTGTAAGCGACAACAGGTAATTGTAAGCAACGACAAGTAATTGTAAGCAACGACAAGTAATGGTAAGCAACGACAAGTAATGGTACTCAGAACGATGCTGTGAGCTCCGTCCAGCCGCTCTTTCATTAATGTTGCGAGGACATTTCCCTCGCCCGCGTTGCCACTCAAAATTGGCGCTCGTTTAGAGACGAGCTGCATTGTTCGGCCGAAGTATGTATGCGTACCACGCGATGTTCTTTGACAAAAGCAATACAGAGTCATACGTTGGTCCCCCGAAGCAGGCGAGACGGGGTCCAATCTGGCTTTCGGCCGAGACGAAATTGAGGGCGTCTAGCCGAGATTGCTGATTGTTGCCGCGGCTTGCGCGATTGCCATTCTGGGGAACGTCGAATCTAGTCAGCCGCATCGTTCGTGACTCCGTGCAATCTCTGGTCCCGCCTGGAATTCGAAAGTGATTCCCGAAGATGAGATAACCCTCAGAAGCGAGTTTTGAAAATACGGCACTCGCGTGCTCTGTCGTATGACTTGCGCAGAGAGAATGCAAGCTAGAGAAACCGATATACGCGGTTTGTAGTTTTTGTACAAGGCCGTTCAATGACACTGCAATTGCTGATGGCTGTACAGTCATGTCGAATGTCATTTCTTTCAATCTGAACCTCGCGCAGTGTCTTCAGGCTTTCTTTGTAGTCTATCTACCGTTGTCTCGCCCTACCACCGTCGAATTTCTTACATTCCATGCATCATGGAAAGTCCTCGCCACCACTTGCACGGTCACATCCGTGTGTGTGTCGAGGTTCCTACCTCTCCAGATCGACCGATTGTCTGTCAGACTCATCACACACCGCGCGAGCGCCCGACGTCATCCACCGCCCCGCAAGTAGAAGCTGTCGACGACAAAGATATCTTTGGCCACTCCTCATCGTCTTCCCTCTTCTTTCCACTAACCACCGATCGCGATATCTTGACGAAGAAAATGCAGATGATCAACCCACAACCGGCTGACGTCACACCGTAGATAAAAGCCGCACGGAAGCCCCAGACTGTGGAGTCGGCTTCGTTGTCACGCGTGTCGTTCAAGACTCGAGCCGCAGCCGCTTCTTTGACAATTAGTGAGATCGGTAGAGAGAAAGACATGGCCAAATTGACCAAGATCGAAGACACGGCGCCCGCGACTCCTTGGAATTTCAGCGGCTGCGAAGAAGACAGAAAGATCGAGGCAACGGTGAAGGTCAAGTCGATGCCGAGTGTACCACAGATCATGGAAGGCAAGACTTCGGACCAGTAGGTCAATGGAACCGGTCCGACTGCAAAGATAAGCGGCGCACCAACCCAAGCCAAACCGGAGAGGCTGAGTAGCAGCTTGATCGGCACGATGTGAAGCAATGAACTACTGATGAGGCAGAACAATATTCCACCCACAGCCATTGGGGTGTACCAAAGTGACAACATGATACCTTTGACGCTATCCGGATTGTGTGTCACGGATGGAGAGACGAAGCTGGGATTCTGGTCAGCGGGTTGCGAATGCAGGTTACCAGTGCAGGTCACGAGTGCAGGTTGGCCGAGGCGAGCACTTACTATTCGGCAGAGTTGTAGAGCCATACTCCAAAAGATCCATAGAAGAAGAGACAAGCAAGAGAGAACGGCTTAACACCTTGCGGCTTGAAGAATTCGAACGGCAGCAAGGGGCAGCTTGCATACCAACCTTCCATCCAGAATGCTGTGGAAAGGCAACCGGCGCCGCTCAACAAAGGAGCGTAAACGATCCTGAACGTGAAGCCGTTCTTTGTTGGATCATCCACGTTCGCGTACGGCTGTACTGAAAGTGCATACGTAACCAAGATCAGGCCGCTCGTGATCAGGCCCGCTCCGAGCCAGTCCATCTTCAATCCAAGGCGCCTCCTGTCAGTCTTATCGTGAGGGACGGACAGATACGCCGTGACCGTCGTGGTGAAGGCCAAAGCAGACGCGATCCAAAAGTACCACCTGGACTCATCTATCGGCAGAGCTCCACCAGCAAGGAACCCGGCGAAAAATCCAAGCGGTGCACACGCACCGTACAGACCTAAAACAACGTTCCTTCGAGGCCCTTCCGGATAGATGCTACCAACCATAGAAAATGTAGAAGGCGTGAAAGCTGCAATGGCCAGCCCTTGATTGGCTCTGGACACGTTAAGCAGCAGACTGGAGCTGACGAAGCCGGGAATCAGCGTCCATATGGTGAGCCAGATGAGACCGAGCATGAAGGGACCGTAGCCGCCGCACATGTCAGAGACCCGAGCGAAAGTCAGGAGGAAAGCGCTGAGGATCAGCGACAGTAAAGCGGCGGGCCAGAAGAGGCCGGTCGTTCCTGCACCCTCGCCCGAGTCGACTTGGTATATGTTGGGCAGTACGATTGCGAAGCCCGCGATCAGATACTCGGCCAGCAGTTGAGTCATTGCAACGGTGAAGCAGAAGCCCACTTCAGCCGCGAAGTGTCGAAACTTGTTTTGCTCGCTTGAAGATTCTGGTGTGGGGTCGAGCTCTCTTTCGACTGCGATCGACCATTTCTCTACGAATGTTTGCGGGAACTCTTGAACATCCCATGATGCAGGTGCTGCGGCCGTCGGTTGGTTTTTTCCGTTGTCTGACTTTGGGAGCTGTGAGGCGAAGGGTACAAGCGAATGGCATTTCCGCAACTTTTTTTCCTCTTGGTAGCTCATGAACTGGTCGAGACTGGACAGTCGCATAAGTGTGAGTCTGAGCGAGGGGGACGAAGACACGTATGTCGATGGTGACATCCGTGGTGCGCTCCCAGGCAGTTCTGGCAGACGCGACGGGCCATCTGGCTGCGAAGGGACACAAGACTGCTCTTCCAGGCACGCAGTCTTACTCAGGTCTTCTCCTGACGACAGTTGTCCAGGTAAGCTCGATCTCCGCTCGGTGTTGGGTGACCGGAATCTGGAGACAAGATCACGTCGGCTCTGCTGAGCTTTGGAGACGACTAGCAAGCCAGCTCTGTGTTTACTATTGAGAGAAGTGGATCTGGAGACCATGGGCCACTCAGTCTTGCGTGTCAAGGGTGATACTCCGTTGTTCGCTGGCGGGCATCCCTCGTGTGTCCGTCTTCGGAAGTTGTGAATTGTTTGTCGTCGAGCAATTGAAGACTTTGTAGATGGCGAAACAGCATGCTTGGCTTCTTGATTGGACTTCTGGTCTGAAAGATTGGGTTTTTGTGAGACTGAGGGCGATTCCGGCCAGGGGGGGGAAGAGAGAGGCCGAGACTTGTGATCACAGTCATGATCGTTCGTGGGGCCACCCATGTCAGATTGCTTGACCTTTGTTCAAAGCTTCAACCGGGTTATGGTTGTTCCTGAAGAGTGATACAGCCAGGAGACGTTTGCATGTAATGATCGAAAGGGCGATACGGCAGCCTTGTCAAAGAATCTCTATCGCAAAAAAAGGTCGGTGGACATTACGGGGACGTAGGCTTAAGGGTAACAGTTTTAAGCGCGGCGATGCTCTTCGTACGTCACACGTTGGCAGTATGCGATGAGAGTCCGATAGAGTGTGGCCAGTTTTGGTTGCGGTTGCAGACTTGTAATGTTTAGTGTCGACTTTTGAAGGAGGTGTAGGTTTGGTGAGAAGTGGGTGATGAGTGAGAGACAATGGTGTGCAGCGAAGAGAAGCGAGGACTCAGATGAGTCTGAAGTGAGGTTCAACATGTAAATACCCAAGTAACTAACCACGTATTGTGGAGTCCAGATCGACCTGGCGCTTCCCGTATCCAAAATCGATCTCCGTCTACGGGAAATGGCACTGGTCTTTCTCGGCCTTCTCGTAGAGATCGAGCATCTAATATGCCGATATTTGTACGGTGATCTGCGAAACGGATGTCCCCAATGTCGAGACTTTGTTGTGTCACCCCACGCCTAGATTGCGCCCACTACACACGAATGTGCCTTGAACACGTATCTGTCCTAGGACACCAGATTCGTAGTTGACTGTATAATGCTTTGCCGAGTCGGCTTCATCTCTGCACCCTTCTGAAGACACAGCCGAACCAATGGGACTTCATGATCACATTCTTCGGCCGACCAATAGCTGCAATTTGACGGTCGAAAAGAAGTTGTACGCCGCAGATGATACTGCAGAATACCTTCCGGTGTCCTGATATAGACATCAACTCATGCCATATTCGTATGTTACGGGCCAAATCTTTAGCTGCTTGGTGTCAGATCATCTGTAATCAAAATGTCTTTCTTCTCTCGATAGGTATACAGAATCTACCTCTTTGTCGCCGGCCTGTAAATTGCCTCATGCGATCCAGTCAATCTCAATCAGACTGTTCGTGCCTTTACCGTCGATGTTTTTCCGAAGATAGAATTGCCTCACGCTACCATCACTGTCTGTCAGGGCGTGACAGAACAGCCAGCTCTGCTTTTCTGTACCGACCCTCATGACAGGCCTGGTGCGTCCCATGCTGAAGTGAAATTCTTTCCACGAGGGGCTTCGTTCGACGCCAACATCTTCAGACATAGTCGCCTCTGTAAGGCCGAGGTCCGGGATACCAGCCGGGTAGTGTACCAAGCTATATCCGTTCGTCAGAACGGATGAGACTTCTGCAAACGAATAGCGCTGTAAGAAGCTATCTGGCCCCGCCACATCAGCTACCAGGTGAGCAGCTGGGATCGGATGGAAATGCCAGCTTTTCCAATGGTGTACAGTAAAAATGGGGTCGTGGCCAGCTTCGTACCAGCCTGAAGGGTCACCCCAGAAGTCCATCTGATTCAGCCCTTCCAGCAAACTAAGTTTCACGGTTGGCGAGGTGACGTGGTAAATGCAGTCACGCCAGAGTATGTCTCCAAATCCCACATCGAGCGATTTGCACTCTTCCGAATGGTCAGCAAGCTCATCCAGGAGAGGCACTGAGAGAAAAATCCCACCGCCTCCCCAAGCTTTGAACCCTTCGTTGCTAATGCGTGTGAAACCTTCGCTCAATTGACCTATATAGAGCGGGAGTCTATGGTCAAAGGTGTTGAGTTTTGCAACCATTTGCGAGAGTGACACGAAAAACGTATCGTCGTCGATGACGCCAACCCACTTGACTTCTTGAAGTTTCCGAGCTTCTTCACGTAAGGGCCCTGCCAGGCCAAAATTCTTCAGTCCTTCGGAATCTCCAGTGTCCAGATATGAGTTTAACACCATGTCAATTGTGAGTTTTGCTGCTTTTGCATAGAGATCCGCAATCATCTCCTTCTCATTCTCAAGGTCCGATACGTCGACAATGAGGACCACAAGCCGAGTGCCCGTGTGCGAGAGCCAGCGTTGCATCTCGATCAAAGAATCCTCCAACCTTGAGAGTCTCGTTGCGATTCCGAGAAGGAGAACTCGTGTGTCCTCCGTGGCGGTGGTGTGGAAATTGGGCACGTCGACATCGATCTCGATGGTGCATGGAGGCAAACCTTCAGCGATCATAGACGCCTCGAGTAAATCTGTCGAGGCGGCTATTGGCAGCTCACGAGAAATGGTCACCAGCCCTTGGCGTCTCAGACCTTTCTGCTTCCTGGGCTTCATGCAATACCGACGGAACTCGAAGAATTGTTGTATATCGACCCGCTTCAAGATCGAAGAGTCAACTTTGGCTAGACTCTGTTTATCAGCCGTGTTATGGTCCTGAAGTCGATACGTAGTGCTTTCTTCGGGGCTCGATGCAAGGTAACGGAAGAAACAAAGCAAGCCTATGCACAATAAGATAGCAACTGTTTTCCGAACGTACTCTTGTCTCGAGAATCTCACAAACATCTCTGGCTTTGTAGCTGATGTAGCGGGAGACTATTGTTTGAAGCAAAACAGAGCTGTTCACTACAGTAGGCTGCACTATTCTCGCTGTCAATATGACCATTTACGGCGTTTCAGTGCCTCTAGGTTAGCCTCAAAGAATGCCATCCGTCAATCAACTCTTTCTTCGGCAGCCCGCTCCGCTCGAGTCATGCTTCGATTCCGGCCGCAGGCGAGACGATGTCTCCGGCCTAGCTTTCGGCCGAGTTGAACTTGAGGGTGTCTAGCCGAGATTGCTGATCGTCGCCATGGCTTGCGCGAGCCCCACGGGCTTGTTGACCATTCCAGAGTGGCGTGCCTTGAAGTTCCGGGAGACGTCGAGTCCTGTTCAGTCTTTCATTCCGCCTGAAGTCTACATACTGTGACTAACCTCGGAATGTGATCGCTTGTGTTGATCAGTCCAAGAACGCAGTCCCGGTATCCTGTTGGCTTCACTGCAATGTCACGAGAGTGCGAAGATGAAGCCGATTCTCTGAAGTAAGCGAGCGGCATCCGCGCAGCTCTCCTTGGCCCCACGCACTCGAGTTCTCCATACAATTGATCTTCATGCATCAAGCCCGCTTCGTGATGACATCATGCCTTACCCGAGCCTCGCCTTGCTGCAACGTTTTAGATCCTTACGCGTGCCTGCATCCGGCCGGCTTTCTCTGAGCTTTCTTCAGTGTGTCCCACCCCGTAGATATGGGTCTGCGGCAGACATGCAGTCATACTGTGCTTTGCATGATCGGCCTGATATCTGCACCCTTCAAGAAATGCAGTCGAGCTGATAGGGTCTTATGACTCACGAACGGAACTGACAATTGGAGCGTGTTTACACAGTGAACCTGGTATTGCAACATACTGTAGCGTATTGTATTGTATGGACCAATAGCTACCACGAATTGATGCTCCAATGGACAAATCCCCGAGTTGCGAAATTATGACGTTGGTACCGGAGCAAACAGACGGCCAAGCTGCTAGATATTACCGCCGAGGAGGTAAGGACAACACCATCAGCCTTAGTTCGAGAGGTGACTTTGTTCAAGAAGGCCCGTCTTAGATCCAGGACAGTACTTTGGTGACAGGTCGTGTTGGTGTTGGCACAGTTAGTCACGAATCCGGTGTCCTGAGACAGGTATCAATTCAAGGTACATTCGTATGTAGCGGGCAGAATCTAGGCGTGGGATAACCAAACAGAACCTTGACATTTCGGACACCGGTTTCGCAGATTATCGTACTGTAAGCGGATGAGTTCAGCGGTGTCAGCTACTGTAGAACCGACCACCTTATGCCGCCGAAGCTTCGGAGCTCGGAAGTTTACCCCATCATGTGCACGGATCCACTGCGTGCTCACGCGACGCGATTGTTAACGCATGGCTTTATCATCGTATATGTCTGCAGTATCAGGCCGGAAACGAAGTTCAGCTATATATGCGCGGTATCAGCTACGAATCTATGACTGACGAAAGAGCCTAACGTGACAACAAGATGGGGTGGACCAGTCGAGCGGAATGTGCCCACCTTCTGATCCCTTAATCGTCATTGGGATCCGTGCCCTCCATACTGTGAACTATGAGCTCATTGATGCTCATTCGAGTCACGCACAATTCCCCTGAGTTTACCGTCAAAAATCCCAAGTCGGCGTCGGTTCTCTTGATCATTCCGATACTGGACTTACCTTTGTACAATACGTCGGTATGTCAATCAACGCTAAATGGACTTTCGATGCAATCCTCCAGATTTGTCGTTCGTCCACTCCGCCCGAGGACTTGCGCCTCGAGCCTCCAGAAATTTACATATTGTTACATGGTTTCCCCATCCTCCTCTATGGTATCATGCAAGTTGTCTACGCAACCTTGATTTTTTCGGAGGGTTTGAGAATGCGAGCCGGCTGTGCATCCTGGCTCGAGTGGTCAGTTTCACTTACCTTGTATCCCAGGCATTGTATGATATCGGGAAGACTGACACCAACACAGTTACACAGACATCCTGTCCATTTCATCATTCGTCACAAACGTCTACTTCCTCTACCGTTTCTGTTATGAGCAGAACGCACAAGTACAGATGTATCTGCCATGGTTACTTTTCCAGTGCACGATAGGTTGGGCTTCTGTGGCTCTGGAATGGAAATGGACAGCCGAGAGGGATTCCATGGTCGGCTCGTGGTTAGTGAAACGCTTCCCTATCTATATATCTGATTATCTAACAGAGCAATGTACTAGGGTCGTCCAATCCTTAAGCGCCTTGTTAGCGTGGGGTGTTTTTGCATGGCGGTACCACAATGTACCACAGAATTGGGATTTGGTAGGCACTTCCTTAGCGAACGGGGTGGCATTTCTTACTCTTACCTCGCACCTTGCGTTCCTGGGAATCCTTGCATACAAGTTTTTGCTGTTCTTGATAGCCGAGATGAGTGCTGGATTATCCAAGGACCAAGGTGTCGGTGCGAACAACAGGAGCAAGTCAGATTAGCTAAAGGCTATGGTTTCGTAATCTATAGACAGTACACTAACTTACCTCAGTCAATCGAGTTCTG
>Ga0265780_10001089_pt1 | contig 39601 bp, 50 predicted proteins | sample P1T30metagenome_FD_192432 | JGI IMG/M metagenome (GOLD analysis project Ga0265780, IMG submission 192432) | Plant litter microbial communities from East Loma Ridge, Irvine, California - P1 T30 | ecosystem: Environmental > Terrestrial > Plant litter > Unclassified | place: USA: California...
CGAAGAATGATCAGCCATGCGCGAGCCTATGCGCTCGGCGTTGATCGACCTCAAGGCTTGTGGCGGCTGCGAAGATGCATGCTGCAGTGCGGGATGTGCAGGTCCGGACCCGGATCGCGGTGCCGCCGCGGGCGCGTAGCATTGCTCGCAGATACCCTATCCGTCGACCGCCCCCAGCGCGCGCGCGATGAGCGACTGGTCATCCGTGATCGTGCCGACGATGTCGTAACCGCCGCCTTCCGCGACGCGCGCGACGAGCAGGACGACGTCACCGGTCCGCACGCCGGCCGGCAGCGCTTCGCCGTCGATCGCGACATGCGCGAGCACGGCGCTGGCCGCAGCGTGCGGCGGCGAAGCGGCGATGTCGGCTGATGGCGGCGCCGACGGGGGCGGAGAGTCGAACTGTGCGCTCGGTCCGTCCGCCCAGATCGGGACGCCAGGCGACGTGGCATGCGCATGACCGACGGACGCGCCACCCTGGGTGCTGCCCAAGTTACCGCCAAGCCCAGGCATATCCGGCGCGGTCATGGCGTACGCAGCAAGTCCCGCATGCGTGCGCGGCGGCATCGCGCGCACCGCCGCGTCGAGCTCGGCCGCGAGCGTCGCCTGCAGTCCCGCGTCAGCGAGTTCCTTCCAGTTGATCACGCCGTAGAGGAAATCGATTCCCTCGTCGTTCGACGCGAACGGCATCAGGATACCGCGGTACAGCGTCGTCCGGCCGCGGCTGTTGACGAATTCGGCTTCGAATCCGACGGGTGCGCGATTCGCGATGATCTGCAGATAGTGATCGGTCAGCCGCGACAGCAGCGAGCGGCTGGGTACGTCGGCGATCGAATCGATCCGCCCGACCAGCCCGCATTCCTCGCGAAGCGCGGTGCCCAGGAACGCGATTCCGGGATCGGTGATCGGCATCTCGCCGCGTTGCGGATCTGCGCCGGTCGGGGTCCTGAAATCCATCAGGACGCTGTGCGGGCCGAAATCGGCGATCGAGCCGGGATCGAGATCGGCGATCGTCGGATAGGGGCGTCCCTTCAGCAGCGACACCCAGTGATTATACGCGCGGACGTGCATTCGCCGCTCGTCACCGCCAAGATCGAACATGACGTCGTTAATCCCGGCATCGGCGGCATCGCCGGCACCGGCGGTGGCTGCACTGCCCTCGGCCCGCATGGTGGCCTGGCCGTCATCAAGTTCGCGCGCACTCGTCATGCCAAAACTTCCCCGTGTCATGGTACCATGCTGTGCACCGCGTTTGGTAAACGGAGCGTAAATCCGCGTTGGCGCTTGTCAGCGCGAATTTCCCCTGTTAAGCGCCGCCCCCTCGACCGGAGAGATCCATCGTCGGGCCGCTTTAGCTCAGCTGGTAGAGCATCGCATTCGTAATGCGGGGGTCACAGGTTCGAGTCCTGTAAGCGGCACCATCGACAAGTGGTTGATTTAACTCACATTTTTCTGTCTCCAGCCGACTTTTCGGCAATGCCGGTTCCGGTAGGGTTCCGGTGCGTCGAGCCCGGAGCCAGCTTCTCGATCTTTGCGATGATGTGATTCAGGGCGCGCACGACGGTGGGAAATTCGCCGATCGCGTAGACCTCGGTCTGACTTCCGTCGCGGTGGCCCATGAAGCCCTCCAGATCCCACTTCTTCGCGCCGTTGTTACGGACGAGGGTCGCGAGGCTGTGCCGCAACAGGTACGGACGCCACTCGCGGCCGGCAGGCATTTCGAGGTTCGTCAGCATCGTATCCCACGCGCGATCGACGTCCTGGATGGCGCGGCCGTGATAGTTCACGAGCCAGCCCCGGCCGGCGCGGTCCGGTATCGCCAGCGCCATGTACGTCTCGTATTCCTCGCGCAGCCAGCGATCGAGCAGCGGCAGCACCGGAAGGACAGCGCGATGCTTCTTGTTCTGAACGCGGCCTTGAGGGTTGAGGTTGATCGTCGGCGCGCCCGGCCACCATTGCTCGCGATCGGGCGCGACGTTGATGTCGACGACTGCACCAGGCCGCGCGATCGTGCAGACCGAAGCGACCAGGAACGCGTGGAGTGATCCGCGCTGGCGATCGGGCTCGGCCGCATAGGCGAACATCTTCGCCAGCTCTTCGACACCGATTCGGGTGCGCCGCTGGCGTTGCACCTGGCGGGCCGGGAGCGGCTTGTAGATCGGGCGCTTATCGGAGCGCGCCGGCTCCGCGTTGGCGGCATGATTCAGGACGGCGATCAGCTGCGCGATCGACGCCTCGGTCGCGGCCGGCGATCGTGCGCGCGACACAGTGACTTCGCCCTTGCCGTTGCGCCATTCGACCGGCTGTAATCGGGACCAGGCGCGGAAGGCGTTGACGAACACGGTACCGCACGCTGTTGCGCAGCTGGTCAAGTGACCGAACCGGCCTTCCGCACCAAGAGCCTGCTCCGCATCGAGAAACGCCACGGCGTGCGCCAGGCGACCTGAGATCGTGTCGGCTGAGGCGCGCGTGTTGCCCCACTCGATCTTATAGTCTGCGATGGCGTCGGTCAGCAGGTACGCCTGCGCCTGCGCGAGCGGCTGGCCGCATGCGTGGCAAAATGCAGGCGCTTCGCCCTTATCGGCAAGGTAGACCTTGTCGAGTTCGAGAATAGCCGCCGCTACGTCGCTTGTAGCCGTCGACGTGCTGCGCTCGCGTCGCGTTCCGCTGTCGTACCACCAGATGTAGAGATTGGGGCTCCGAAGGGTTCCGTCTGCCCGTTCGTCGTGGGCGAGCCAGTATTTCCCTCTTTGGTAGACCGGCGGAGTGCGTCGCGGCATTGTGTCTGTTCTTTCAAGTAGTCGGCCACGGCGCGATTGATGATGTCGAAGAGTCCCAGGCTTCCGAGCAGATCGAGGTCGGGGGACTCGATCCGGACCCCTTTCCCGACGTCCGCCGCTCGCATCAGCTTGCGGGAGAGTTTGACGAGTGACGGTGCGTTCACTGGATCACCTCGTATTCGGCGATGTCGAAAGGGTTGCCGGAGCGCCGCCAGTTGCAGCCGCCCTTGCCGTCCGCGGCCCAACCGGGCGGGCTCATAGGGTTGGCGTCGGTCGCGCCTTCGCCACCGTGCGCCAGCTTCACTCGTACGCGCTTACCGATCGCCTCGCTGGGCAGGTATCCGGGGTTACGCTTCACCGGCCGCGGTCACCGGAGGCGGCCAGCACAGCGCGCAACTTGGCAGCATGCTCCAGCATCTTGTTGCCGCGCGTTTCGAGCGTCTTCGCGGTGACGAACAGGTCTAGGTTTGATACGCCCCGATCGGCGTTGAGCTTGTAATTCAGGCTGCGAACGCCAACGCCTAGGACATCCGCCAGCGCCTTCTTTCCGCCGAGGATCTCGTAGGCGGTTTGGAGCCCCATCATGCGGGGCATTTCGATCGGGAGCCCCCGCTGTTCCCGGATTCGGGAACAGTTGGTCGGTTGCGGCGAGGGCTGAGACTGGCGAGCTTTGGGGGGAGCGGCGCTGATCATCATGGAGATCCTGTTGGTGCGAGGGGATCGAGCGGTCGCGCCAGCGGCCGTTCTTGTAGAAAGCGTTTCGCCAAGAGCGGCGAGCGGGTCAGAACATGGGCGGCGGGCGTCGCTGGATCGGGTGCAGGTCCTTGGCGAGGCAGAGGACTGCCTGTCCGTCGTCGAAGCGGACCGAGGCGAAAGCCTTGCGGACGAGGAGGACGTCACACTGCTTCCCGGTGCGGCCGAGCCCTTCGAAGAGGGCACGGTCGCCGCCACAGACTGCGACGTCCGCCACGTCACAGAAACCACCACGCGATGACCGGCGACCAGCCGATCAAGGACGCCGACGCGATTGCTAGCACCCGGTACGGTACGGGCCAGCGCCGCTGCTCAATACCGGTCATCGGTAGGTCACCGTGGTGAGAGGTGAGCTGCTCGGTTCGACGTTGCCGAGCGCCAAGCGGCAAATGCGGCCCCACTGGGGCGCGACCGTCGCGGCGATTACGCCGATCGCGGTAGCACCTGCGCTGCCGAACAGGCCGAGGGCAGCCCCCAAGAGGATATCGTGGAGCATCAGCGACGCCGATCCGAGGTGCCGGCAACAAGCATGACGATCGCAACGGGAACCCAGATCACCGCGAACGCGATGGCGAGGACGATCTTGGCGGCGCGGCGCTGGCGCATGCGACGCTCGAGCAGCACGCGGCTGGGGGCGGTAGCGGTGATCACTGGCAGCACTCCACCGGCGCGGTGTCGGGGAGGCAGGCCGTGCAGGCGGTATCGGTCGCCCAGGCGCATGCGCCATGCTCGTCGCTGCTGCAGGGATCCCAATGGCTGCAACCGCAGCCACGGCAGATGCGGGGGTGGCTGCCCGCCGGATCGGTCGCGAGCTGGCGGTAGACGTCCGGGTCGAACGGGAAGACGCTGCGCAGGGCCTCCAGCGTCTCGGGCCGGCGGGCGGTGTTGCCGGGCGTTTCCAGAGCGTAGATCAGGTCAAGCGCAGGCGCGACCTCGTCAGCGTTCCGGGCGAGCATGCCGGCGACTTCCTTGATCGACATGCCAGCCGCCTCGCGGCGCAGGCGAATGTACGCGGCGGACGTAAGGGGCGCGGCGCTGGCGGTCGCGGCGCGCTCGCCTCGCTGCATCGGCATCGTGAATGTGCGCGGGAAGACGTGCATCATCGGGCATTCCTTTCGGCAAGGGGGTAGCGATGCCGGAAGCGGGTGCTTCCGGATGGCGGGGGGGATGGTTCAGGACGTTTGCGGCCGAGGCCTCGGGGATCAGATCAGGGGGTTAGCCAGGCGAAGGCGCGACCTCCGCCGCGTCGGGCTGATCGTCGTTGGCAGGCACCCGCTGGTCATCGTTCGCGGGCTTCGAGCGCCACTGGCCGTGCGGCAGGATCGCTTCCGTGATTGCGGGGTTAGGCTTCATGCTCGGCCGCACCGTCCGGAAGATGCCAAGCTGCGCCACGAAGGTGTGTTGGCAATCGGCGTCCTGGCAGACGTAGCGGATCTCGCGCGTGAAGACGTCGAGCTGGACGGAGTCGTATGCGATCGAGCGCGTCAGGCAGTGCGGGCACACCGTTGCGGGTACGCGCGGCGTGTAGTTTCTCTTAGTCTTAGTCACTGATGGGTCCCCCCGGCATTCCCCGGCCCCGTCGACATGGCAGGACGAAGGAAACTGGGCAGGCGCCGACGTATGCGGCGCAGGACGCCTTCAACCTGCGTTGCCTCGACCAGCGCGCGATGGAGATCGAGCGGGGAAGCGCCGGGTTGAACGGCAATGAAAAGAGCGGCCTGCAGATCGCTGGCCTCGCCAATGAACTCGACGGAGTCGCTGATAAGCGCGCGCCGGCAGGCGTCCTCCTGCTCGACCTTGATATCGAGCTGGTGGCTAAATGCGTCGCGAAACGGCGCGTCCTCACCGCCATCAAGGCGGTGGGCGGCGTCGAGCGCGAGGGCTTGCGTAAGCGTCGGCAGCGTATCGCTGTCGGGGTTCGCCCACTCGTAAATGGTGCGCTCGGCACGATCGACGACCTTCGCAGCAGCGGCCGCGCCGATCTGCGCAAGTACCTTGGTCATCGCGTCGGCGAAGCTGTCGGGGATGCGAGGCTTGGTCATGCGATTCGGCCACGCTGCAAAACGCTGCGGGGATCGCAATCGACCGATACGTCAGGCGTGCGGTACGGATGCGGTATGGTGCTAGCAGGAAGAGGGGGGCGGCCGATGCTGGACAATGCAGTAGCAGCGTCTTGAGGTATCGCGCGATCAGGCCAGTTGGCCGGCACTCGAAACCAAGCGGCGAACTTCTCAAGATTGCCTACCGAGAAGGTTTTGCCTTCGCGGAGGCGGTTGAAGAATGCGCCGCTGTTAACGACGATCGTCGCCACTCGCGACAGCGACTTACCGCCCCACCGAACTACTTCGGCTTCGTACGAATCAGCGATCGTTCGCAATGCGTTCTCGTATGCTGCGTTCATAACGCATACTTACGTCACGCATGCAGCATTCGTCAACGCAAATATTCCGCATGTCGTGCGTCATTTCATGCGTCATGAGTGCAGCATGAGGAAGAACGTACCTGATGTCCTGAAGGAGCGACTCTCGGCCAAGGTGACCGAGAAGAATATGTCGGCTCGTGAGGTTTCAATCGCCGCGCTAAACAAGCCCGACGCGATACGCGCGATCCTTGCGGGCCATATGCCGGGCCTCGACCGACTGGACGCAATCGCGGGAATCCTAGACACTACGTCGGATTGGCTGCTGGGACGAGATCAAGGTATCGAGCGGACCATTCCCGAGGATGGGAACACGTCCGAGGCCGCACTTCGGCGCCTGCCGAAGACGCTGCCGATTTACGGCAGCGCCCTAGGAGCGGACCTTTGTTTTCCCGATGGAAACGGGATCGTAGTGAATGTCGAGCAGACCGAGGTTCATATGTCTGCACCCACGGATTTCATGGCTCGGCCGATCGGCGTCACAGGAAGGCCGGACCTCTACGTCGTGCTCGTTTCGGGGCACTCAATGGAGCCACGGTACGATTCGGGGCGGCGCGTTCTGGTTGACCCGAAGCGATCGCCGGGCGTGGGCGACGACGTCGTTGTGCAGCTGCGCGGTCCGACATTCGACGGTGAGGAGATCCGCCACGTCCTGATCAAGCAGCTAGTTCGACGACGGCCTGGCGTCGTTGTCCTGCGTCAGTTCAATCCGATCGTCGAATTCGAAGTGCCGAACGAACAGGTATCGTCAGTCCATCGCGTGATGCCGTGGGACGAAGCTTTGGGGTTCTAATTCGTCTAAATCAAACGGGGGTTATGATGGTAGAATTGTCGGGTGACGTAGCGCGTTTGATCGAAAAGCCTGCGGTGCTTCCTTCGTTGATACATGGGGACGTGCCTGATACAGGAAAGCCATCCATTTGGATGATGAAGACGGTGTTCCACAAGCTATTGCAGGGTTTATCTGCATCATCGAATATTCCGATGCGAACGGCGAAGTATCCGAGCGCTTGATATCTTGTCGTCGATACGAAGTGCACAACGACAAACCACGGGTTGGCGCGATCTGCTTAAAATCCAGCCGCTACAAACTTTTCCGCTGTGATCGCATATTGGAAGTCAGCGACGCTCACACAGGCGAAGCCCTCGGTAACGAGACGTACTTCGAACAGTTCGTCGTTGGTGCAACCAAGCCTCAAGCCGAGACATGGAACACGACATCACAACGTAAGTCATTGATTGTTGCGGGTCTCAATGTCCTGTCATTCATGGCGCGCTGCGACGGCGTCTGGCATCCACTTGAAGAACAGGTCATCGAGGATTTCGTCTGTACCTTGTGGATGCGCAAGGAGTGGGAGAACGATCCTCCGATCGATAAAATTCTAGCACACGCGCGCCGCCTAGCTCCCGATGGCGACGTCTTCAGATCCGCCATCGCTCAATATGCACACAGCAATACGTCGGCAGCAGTCCTAAATCGTTTCGTGCAACGGGTCATTGCTGCGGACGGTGTCATATGTGCTGACGAGCATCACTGGTCGATGCAGTTTGCCGAGCTGCTCGAAGCTGCCCGCTTGGCCGAGGCAACGGCGCGATCGGCTAAGCCGCTTCCAGCTTGAGCCCGGTGGTATAACCGCGGTCGCCGAACGTGTGGCTCACTTCGGCAACCAGCCATTCGACCGCATCGATCGCAGCTTTGTAGCCGGTGACGCGGGCTTTCGTTTCCGGGTGAATATCCGGTCGGCCGAGCGCGAGCGTCATCGTCAGAGATACCGGCTCGCGGCCGGCGCGACCGTGCGCGGCATTGGCTGCAGTACGGGCGTCGTTCTCGTTGGCGTGGACTTTTGACAGCACCTTCGCCCCGTCCGTCTTTCCAGCTACGACATGCTCACGTTTCCCGGATTTGCGATTGTGCCATGTTGCCTTCACGCCAGGCACGTCGTCGCGTTTCTGGCGACTGAACTGGTGTGCGTCCCCATCACCCCGCGCGATCGTCACAGTCCCGATCGCCTTGCCGCTGGGGGTGATGCCAGCGGATATCGGCGACAAGATCAGCACGCCACGCGCGATCTTTGCTACCGCGCCATGTTCGCGGCCGAGTCGGCGGACGAAGGCCAAGTCGCTTTCCCGGTTCTGCGCCTTTGCCGTCACAGCGATGCCGGCAAGGTTGACGGCGCAACGCGGCGTCAACTGGTGGCGCTTGGCGATGTCCGTCACGATTGCGCCGATCGTTGTGCCATGCCAGCCTTTCTCGCGCCGGTTCTTCAGGTCGCTCGTAAAGTCGGCGGAGCGCGCGCGGATAGTAACGACGTCAGGTGGCCCGCCATGCGCGACCTCGTCGACGATGAACCAGCCCTTGTCCACCAAGCCGGGCGTAACGTCGGTGCCCTGCCTCCAGCCCAGCCAGACATGGATCTTTGCACCGGTGGGCGGGAGGGCGACCGCTCCGTCGCTATCGTCGATGACCAGGTCGAGCTGGTCGGCTTCCTCGCCGCGCTTCTCGCTGATCCCGAGTGACAAGAGGCGGCAACGCGGCGTGCGTCCGTTCGGCTGCGGCACCTTGCCTTCTAGCATTGGCGTGATGTCGTTTCCGTCGACGACGACGCGGACGGCAGCGATGTTGGAGATCATGCGACGTCGCTATCGACACGTAGGAGGTCGATCGAGAAGTCGATCTGTCGTGGAGTGCCATCCGGAAAGAAAACTTTGCCGCGATCGTCGATACCGGTGACGACGTACGAGCCGTAGACATAGCCGCGGCCGTCAACCAGCGACCAAGCATCCCCGGTGTCAGCCATGCGGCGCAGCTCGTCGATCGAAACGCGTCCGTCTGCGATCTCAAGATAGACGCTCCCGGCCAGTGCGATTGTCTCGACGCCGGGACCGGTAAATTGCGTCGCATCCCGCGCGCCGATCCTCGTCGACGTCGCGTGCCGCCAGTCGGCACGACGGGCGATCTCATCGAATGCAAGCGTGTCGATCGAGAAGGCGAACAGGCCGAGGGCAAGCAGCATCAGACGGTCTCGTAGTCAGGGGTGTCGGCATACGAGGAACGGCCGCGCGCAGCCGTCTCTCGATCGCGGCGGTCGAGTTCGTCAGCAATGGCGCGCGCGAGCGCCTGGCTGTCTTGTCCCGGCTGTTGGTTGATATGAATTGTATAGGTTCGGGCACCGGCACCGGCACCGCCGCTACCGGCCGAATTGGGTGCAGCGCCTGCCGACCCAGCCATCGCCAGCGCGGGAATAGCGCTGCCGGTCACTATCGCGGACGAGAGGCGACTGGACAGCCGGTCCATGCGCTTCACAGGCTCACGTTCCCGCGCGGCAATGCCGTTCGTCAGACCGTCAACAATGTTCGTACCGAAGCCGGCAAACACCCGGCTTGGCGAGTGGATACCAAGCTTTGCCTTGAACCACCCCGCGGCCGACGACGCTACGCCAACGATCGCGTTCTTGAGCGAGCCGAACATGCTGAAGATACCGCGAACCAGCCCAGAGATCATGTCGCGGCCGATCTGCGCAAAGCGGGTCGGCAGCGCCGCGAACCAGTCCACTGCCCCGGCGAACGTGCCCTTGATCCCTTGCCACAGACCCGCGAACCAGCCTCCGATCGCGCCCCAGTTCGCGTAGATCAGATAAGCTGCAGCCCCGATCGCGACGATGCCGGCGACGACCGCCAGTGCTATCCCGATCACGGGCAGCATGCCGATACCAAGCGCACCGGCAGCGAACGCGAGGGCGGAGAACGGTGCTACCAAGCCGGCAATCACAATCGCTCCGCCGCCAAGGATAAAGAACAGCCCTGCGAAGGCGGCAGCGCCCACAGCAATGGCTTTGGTGGCGTTCGGGTATCGGTTGGCGACATCGCCGATCCACGTCGCGAATGCGTTGGCGCGGACAACGACAGCGTTGATCGTCGGCAACAGTTGCGACCCAAGGGTAACGGCGAGCGTCGTCGCGTTGATCTTCAGCTGTTTGGATTGCTCGGCCGAGTCCTTCATACGCTCGGCAAAGTCGGCATCCGTTGTTCCGCCCGCTTTCGCCGCGTCCGCACGAATTTTCCGGAATAGCTCCATATTCTGAATGAGGGGGCGAAGGCCCTGCTGCACCTGAGCATCTTCAAACAGATACCCAAGTTTCGACAGATCGCCCTTAAGCGTCTTGTTCGTCAGCTCGGCGATGGCTTCAAGCGGCGTCTTTCCTTCGGCGTACGCCTTTTTCAGCGCAGCCGGCAGATCAACGCCCATTTTCTCGAACGCCTTATTGGTAGACGGCGACGCGATCTTTTGCAGGATGTTAGCCAGGTTGCCGCCTGCCGACGCTGCATCGCCCGCGCCCTTCCGGGCAATCTGTAGCCCGGCCGCAAGATCCGCAACCGCGCCGACGCCGGTCTGTCCAAGTCCCTGATAGGCGGCCGTAAGCGCCGGGAAATATTGCGCCATATCCTTGATCTCGAACGCGCCCGCCTTGCCAGCGCTAGCCATCACGTCGATGATCTTTCCAGTCTGCGCGACCGGTACCTTCAGGTTGTCGGTTGCGGCGAAGGCCGCAGCAGACAGATCCTCGATTTCTGCCTTGTATGCCGTCGCGGCACGCCCGATCGGCGTCATCATTCTTACCGCGTCGGGGACCTTGGCACCGAGGCCGGCGAGCGCATCGACGCCGGCCTGCAGATCCTCCGGCATTTGGTTTGCGGCGCGAGCGGCCACCAGCAGGTTGCGGCCCAACTTGTCGGAGGCGGCGCGCGACAGATCCGCTTTCTGACCGATATCGGTCATCACGGACTGGTACTCCTGCGCAGCCTTGATGCTACCGATCAGCGGGGCCGCCATTGCCATGCCCGTACCGATCGCCGCGGCACCGCCTGCGGCGAGGCCGGTGGCCACGCCCTGCATGCGAGCGAAGCGCGCCCTGCCAGTTGCCATGCGCCGTTCGCGATCCGCGAGACGGCTTATCCGCCGTTCCTGCTCGGCAATCTCCTGGTTGGTCTCTCGGGCGCTATTACGAAGCTCGCGCTCATGACGTGCCAGGTCGGAGGTCGCTACCCCGGCAGTGCGCAGACGGTCGCGCAGCGTCGTCAGCTCGCGTGTTTCAGCCTGGTGCTGGCGCTCAAGCTTCTGGGCCTCGGCCTTTGCCTTCGCAAACTCGCGCGTCATGGCGCGGGTCGGAGACGCAGTTTCGGCCATCTCGTGGCCCAACGCCGACACCTTCTGACGCGCGGACTGCATCTGCTGCTCAGTCGAGCGCAGTCCCACCTTGAGGGCGCGGAAACCAGCTATGTCGCCCTGCGCGCGTTCGATTGCTTTAAGCCCATCACGGGTCAGCCGAAGCGCCTGCGCCGCTTTCGTCGATCCGCCAGCGATAGCACGCAATGGGCCGGTGACGCGGTCACCAGCCTCAAGCAGCATCCTGATGCGCAGGTTACGGTCCACGCTATTTTCCTTCGGGATTGTGGCGGCGGGCGGCGCGATTGCGCCACTGCATCAGGTCTTGGACGGAAAGCGCATCGAGCGCGTCAGGAGCCCAGTGGAAGACGAACGCGATGTCCGCCATCGGATCCTCTACATGTTCCGGGAGAACGCCTCTTTCGTCGCAGTCGGTAGCAAAAAATCGACCAGCACTCCCGAGATCTGCATCAGGTCGGCTGGGTCCATCGCGTCGATCAGATGAGGATGGAGGATCGGCTGCGTCACACGCGGTGCCACCAGCGCAACCTGGTTGAAGTCCATGCGGACCAAGCCACCGAGGTTTGCGCCGCGGAGCGCGCCGCCCATCGGCTTGCGTACATGAATCACGGTGCCGGCCGGCAGTACGACCTTGTCCGCAACGACGACATCGTATTCCAGCGTGACGTCACCGGGCGATGCCGGCGTGGAGATCTCGTTGTCGTTCTGGTTGTCCATCTTGTATTTCCTTGTTTTCGGGTCGCGGCAGGGCCGCAGTCGCAGTCCAAGCTATTGGGGCGTCGACCGGATGCCCCAAGCCGTCACAGGCCCATCGCTGCGCGGTGGTCGGCCATCAGGTCGACGCCACCGACGATCTCGATCATGCCGAGAACATCGATCTCGACCTCGACGGCACCGTTCCACGTCAGCTTGAAGTAGCTGAGCTGGCTCTTGACTTTGAACTCGGTATCCTCGCCGGGCTTCCATTCGCCCATGTCGATCTCTTCATGTCGGCCGCGCGTCACGATCTCAACGACATCGACCGCGCCGGTGTCGTCGTTCTGGAACGAGCCGACGAAACGCTGCTGCACGCCCGAAATGTTGAGCATGCCGTGCTGCCGGAGGATCTGGCGCATGGGACCGCCATAAACCGCCTCCATCTCCAGCGCCTCGCCGCCCATGTCGACCTTAACGGCGCGGCCCATGCCGCCAGCCCTGTAGTCCTCGAACTTGCGTACGAGTTTTGGGGGCGTGATCGATACGGTTTCGCCGATGAAGGCTTCGCCGTCGTTGAACATCATCGTCTGCTTGAGCTTGCTGGGGAACGCCATCGCGTCGACCTTTCGTGCGTGAGGTGGGTTTAGTTGCCGGCGACCAGGCTGGTGAAGTCGGCGAAGAACTCGTCGGAGATCTCCTGTTCGATCCCGAGCGCCTCGAGCGGCGGTACGAAGGTGTAGCGATAGCCGATGAGCAGCTTGCCGGCCTTCAGCTGGTCGACCGGGTTCTTGGCCCCGTCGAACAGCGCGACGGCACCGAGAATGCGGCCGGCGCGCTTTTCCTGACGAAACTTCTCGTTGATCTGCTCGACGATGTCCTTCGCCAGGCTGGGCAGCAGCAGCTTGTCCATCGCCCACACCAGCCCGAGCGCCACGGTGTCAGCGAGGATCTGCGCGGTGCGACACGCACTTTCGAAGACGAAGTCACTTTCCGGGGCGGCGCACGTGCGGTTGCCCCAGAATCGTAACTCGCCAGCAATTCGTACGACGGTCACCAGCTCGGACGCGTTCAACACATTGGCGTCGCAGTCCGCGTCCTGAATGTCGAACGTGACATCAGCCGCCAGGCCGTCGACGTCGGGAAGCGCCACGTTGGACAGCGTCTTGTGCCAGCCCTGCGTCTGGTCGATCGCGGCGCGTGCGCCCATCGCGACGGCCGCGACCGGTACCCCGATGCTTGCCCCGTCCGCGCCGTAGGGTGCGGTCACGCTGGGCCAGAGCAACGTTAGCTCACGCGCGTCGGGGAACAGCGCACGGTGTGCGATGGCCTCACCGCGATCGTCGCCGATCGCCTTGGCGTAGACGCGGGCACGCAGGCGCTTGGCGACAGTTACGAGCGCCTGCGTCACCAGTTCGCTCTCCAGACCGGGTGCGCCGATGATCCGGGGATGCAGGTTGAGTTGCGCGGGCGCGGTTAGCAGCGCCTGCATGCCGGTCTTTACGCCTGCGACGTCGGTACCGATGACGGCAGTAGCGGTATCGACGGGCGTTGCTCCAGGTGTGACACGCACCACGACGATCGGCGCAGTTACCTGGCCGGCGATGGCGACTAGGGCCGCGCGGAGTGTGCCAGTCGCGCCGGCCTTCTCGATTGCGTCGTCGAGGTTGGTCACCTGGATGGCCGTGTCGAGAGGGAATGCACCGGCAACGGCGTCGGGGGCGGTGGCGATCAGGCCGATGACGGCGGTGGCGACGGTCGCGATCGAGCGGGTCGATTTCTTGACCTCGGTGACGTTAATCCCGTGGAGGAAGCTCATATGCGGACCTTTCAGGCGAGCGCCGACAGGGCGCGGACGGTGGATGAGACGGAAAACGCAGGGGCGTTGGTGGCGTCGGTACGACGGCCGGTGACGGTGATGACGGCGTCCTGCGGGAGTTTTCCGGGCGAAAGCACGACACGGGATATGCGCGCGCGGCCTTCCTGCCGGAGCAGAGCCAGTGCAGCAGCGGCGAAGATCCGCATCCGGCCGAGTTCATTATTGGGCTGATCGAGCAGCTGGGGGACGAGCGATCCGTACTCGCGCCGACAAAGGCGCGTGCCGAGGGGCGTTCCGAGAATGTCCGCGATCGACTGTTCCAGGTGGTCAGCACCCGCCATCGGCTTGCCTGTGACGCGGTTCATGCCGATCATTGCGGCTTGCCCGACAGCCCGCCGCCCGCCTGGACGCCGAGGTGTACGTGGTTCGTCAAGCTCTTGCCCGCGCCGACGACGTCGGTGTCGGCGCTAATGGTGCCGGTAGAGCGGATGTCGCCGTCGACCGTGAGGTTGCCCTTTAACGACAGCCCCCCATCCGCATCGATCCGCACCGATGCGCCGGCGGGAAGAATGGCGGTCAAGGCATGGGAGGCCGGATCGTAACCGATCCGTGCACCGTCCGCATATTCGGTGAGCGTCGATGTGTCGTTCGCCGGATGGGGATGTGTATCGCTCGACAAACTGCCGATAATGATTCCGCGTGCGGTGTCCGCCTCGGGTGCGAGAACAACGACCTGTTCACCGATCGCAGGGGGCGACCAGGTCCGCGTGGACCCGGCACGGCCTTCAAGCCACGGAATATCGCCGGTCGTTAGTTCGTCGGCAAATTCTACGCGCGCCGTCCCAGTAACGTGGTCGACCGATACGACCACGCCTTCACGCGCGAGATCGCCAATGAGGCGCTGGATATCGGCAGGTTCGGCCATAGCGGCGACCATGCGCGGGATGATTTTGGAGGCGAGCCCCCGCTCTTGTAGAAACACATTCTACAAGAGCGGAGTTATTACAATCGGCTCAGCTGCTGATCTCAAGCTCGTCAGTATCGCTTGCCTCCTGGGCAAGAAAGGTGACGACGAAGCTTTGCATGTAAACGTCATATTCGGCGCGGATCACAGCTTCCGCATCCGGATCACTAGCTAGCCGCAGGCTCATATCGACGAGCTTGGCGCATGCAGGATCGGGCTTACCGGGGATGCAAGCGACCCGGCGCGCCTGCTTGAGCTGGCTTTCGAGGTCCATGCCATCGACGAGCGGCGCAATCGTCGAGTTGCCCATGGCAGCGGCAAGAGCGGCGCGTGCCTCAACACCGTGATCACGCGCAATTTGCGAAACATCCGTCATAGCCACCTCAATTAAACATCGTCGTGAAGACAACCACAGATCCGGTATCGACCTTCATCCGGAGGTCGTTGCCGACGACCTCGAACGAGATCGCCTTGCCGGTATTGTTGAACGGATTGCCGAGGTTTTGAACGACGCCACCCTGCCATTCCTTGTTGAGACGGAACTGTCCGCCCCCAACCGGATCATAGCCCGAAACGACGCACTGCCCGCCAAGCCCTGTTGCCGATGTCGCGATCGTGACGAGCGCGGTATTGCCGACCACGATATTGTCCGCCGACATGAAGCCGGCGGTAGCTGCGATGCCGCCCCTGTTCTGGATCGTCATCCCGGCAAGGCCGTTGTCGGAAGCGCCATTCAATTGGCGGCGTCCACCGAGGTACGTATCGTGATGCGCGCCGTCCATGAATGTGGCCAGACCGGTGCCGTCAACGAGGTTGCCCTCGTTCTTGGTGATCCGCGCGCCATTGTTTACCTGCCGCATGCCCGGCGTTACCAGGTTGAAGACATTCTCCTTGAACGACAGCGTCCCGTTTTCAATCGTGGCGAAGAAGGCGGGATTGGGATTGGTCATGACGCAGGCGCAATGCTCGAACGATGCCGAGGACTCAGCGGCAGTACCTGGATAGTTGGACAGAGCCACGAGCGCTTCAGCGTTCACGCCTTCGAACCATGTTCTGATGAATTTGATCTGCGTCAGGTTGTAGCCACGGAGCGCAGCAGTGTTTAGCGCTTCGAAGTCCGAGTCCTCGATTGTCCACAACGTGCCATAAGACGCGACGATTACCCCCTGGCCGCCGTATGCACTGAAGAACTGCGAGTCCGAGATTTTATTGATGTTCTGGCGGTTCGTCTGCCCGTACGAGCCGGCGAGAGCGAGGATTGCAGTGTGCGAGCCGTTGACCGGGGAGCCGGAATAGCCGTCCCTGATCTTGTTCCAGTTCGTGAAGATGAACAGCCCCTTGAAGCTGGCCGCCAGCGACAAATGCATCTCAAGGTTGATGAACTCGAAATACGCCGAATAGTATGTATCGGTTGACTGAGCGTAGAAGCTGGCCCCCAGCACGCCCGGCGATGCCGAACAGGCGAGGTTTTCGAACGTGACGTCAGACACGATACCACCCACGTCATTGTAAAATGCGGAGGCGTTCGTCTGGTTGACCCAGAGAATGGGACCATTACTAATCCCTTTCTTCTCCCCGCGGATGTGCATTCCCTTGACGACACGGATATTGGCTACTGAGTAGCCTGCGGCAGTCCAAGGCATGAATACCGTTTTGCCTGTCGCGATCGCTGCGTTGAACGCTGCGGTATCGTCGGTGATGCCGTCGCCTTTGGCACCGAAGTCTTTGACGGACGCGACTTCACGGTTCTTGTCCTGCGTGCCACGAACGACCGCCCCATCGCCGGCTTGCCGGAACAGAACGGAGTTCGCATCGGGCAGCACCCATGCGCCGCGGTTGATCGGAACGTGGTCGGATGCGATGACGTCGTTGCGGCCGGTGAAGTTGCCACCCATCCACGTATAGGTCGCACCTGTCAGCCCGGAGCCCTCGGCCGGGGCGAGGATGGCCGATCCATTGGTGATGTCCGATGCGGCGATCTCGACAATCGTGCCGTAGGTGGCATTGGCGCGGCCGGTGTCGCCCTTATCGCCACGGTACCAATATTGCAGGTACGGAGTGAGAAGGTTGCGGAACGCGGACATCGTAATGCGCTTGGTGACCAGGCCCTGTACGATCGGCAGATGTTCGTCGCCAGTCAGCTGGTCGGCGATCTCAAGAGCGGTAATTTTGGCCATGATTCAGCGTCCCCACGCGCGCCAGCGGAAGCCGCCGGACTCGCTCAATGCGGAATTATGATTCTGCGCGAACAGCGCGGCATGATCGGGGAAAAGCCCGACCTCCTGCACGCTTGTCAGTCCCATATCGGTCTGATTAAGGTTGCGCGTCATCGTAAAAATCCCGGTGCATTCGTTGGGAAAAGGCGTTGGGAAATTGAACGTGAAAGCGCCTTCGCTCGGGCGTCCGTAGTCGGCGATGCCCCACTGCTCGATCGTCCCGTCAGACAGCGCACGGTATCCTGCTCGGCTTTCGACGACGTAGAGCATGCGGGCGTCGGCGAGCGCCAAGGGGGTCACGGCAAGGTTCGATGCGCCACCCGCGCGAACGTCGGCACCACTGGCGGCAGCGACGGTCAGCGTCCGATTGGCATCGTTGCGACCACCGCCAGTTACCAGTCCGCTGCCATAGACCGTGCGGGCAGCCAGCCCGTCGAGCGCTTGGCCGATTGAAGCGACGACGGCGGCGATGCGTTGATCGACAGCGACGGAGAATGTCGCGATGGCGGAAGCGATCGAGGCTCGCATAACCGAGACCGGTGGGACGCGCCGCGTGTCGGTCCCTGCATCCGCCTCGACCTGGGTTGCCAGTTCGACGACACCTTTGACGGCTGTGGTCGCCGGGGGATTGAGGAAATCGGTGTTGCCAAAGCGCAGCTCGGACACGTCGCCGGTCGGGAACGCGATATCGATTGCAGCAAGGAAGGTAGCGCGCGGGGACTTTTCGAACAGGCGATCAGCCTGCGCATACGTGGCAAACAGCGTGCCATCGGCGAGGAAGAGGCCGAAGCCGCGCGCGGTATAGCCGTCGGCGCTGTCATCGCGGATCGTCATGTGAACGATGTTGTCGCCGACCTGCTTACCCGAGATGCTGGCGAGCCGCTTGAACTCGCCGGGCAGCGCTTCGAGCGTTGGCGCAGAGACGAACGGCGCATCGGTCAGCCCGACCTGCGCGATGCCGAGGTTGATATCGGCGTCGAGCTGCGCGGCGGTGAAGCGAGCCTGCCCCGCCCGCGTAATCATGAGGGTGAGACTGGTCATTGGGCAGTGTCCAAGAGCGTGCCGGTTTCGGCCTGGAGTGGTTCGCCCTGTTCGGTGGTCAGGTAGAAATCCCACCGGGGCGATTCGTCGATCAGCAGATCTGCGTCGTCACGGGTGTAGCCTGCGAGGCGGACCTCCCCCTGCATCCCGACGCCGGCCGACAAGGTCAGCGACTGGACGACGGTCAGATGCTCGCGCAGCGGCTTTACCGCGGTGACCTGGGCGATGATGTCGTCGACGATCGCCGCGTTCGCGCGCGCGCCGCCCGGCGCGCCTGGCGCGGTCACAAGGGGAAGGTCGACTTCGAACGTGTGCGGAGCGAGCCGTTGCGGATCTTCCGCCGCTTCGATCACGCGGGCGAGACCGTCGACGCGGGCGAGGACATGCTCGACCGATGCACGCGTGCCCTTGATCTTGTGCTGCGCGATCGATTCCGCGACCGTGCGGCGCTTCATCGCCTCCGACCACGTCGTTTCCCAGAAATCGACGGACAGCCCATAAGCCAGCCAGGGAAGCGCGTCGGCCGCAATCTTGAGCGGGTCGACCAGTGTGTCAATCGACGCGGTAACGTCGCTGATGCGCGCCGCGCCAGCTTCCAGCGCGCGTTCCAGCTTGGTAGCGTTGGGGGGAAGCAGGGTCATGCTGCGTATCCGCCGTGCGTAATGATGATGTCGAAGCACCAGGCGGCCTGCGTCGGGTCGCAAGCCACATCTGCGGCCGGCGCATCGAGATCGACGCGGTGAACACCGGCAGCGGTCAGCGCCGCGATAATGCCGCTGCGCGTGATCGTGCGCGCCAGCTTGCGGTTGTCGGCAAGATAGGTGTCGAGCGCCGTGCGCGACGCCGTCAGCACGACGGAGATGTCGGGACCGGCAAAAGTAACGAGCGAGGCGGCTACATTGAACCGGACGATCCGCGCGCTGGCGGTGGCAACGTCATCTCCAAGCGGGCGGATCGCTTTGTCGGTGACGATTGCGTCGACAGCAGCCAGTAAGATCGGCGATGCGGTACCATCGTCGAGCCGCGACAGCACCGACACCAGCACCTTGCCCGGTGCCGGGGACGTGGCGCTGGCATCGAGGACGTCACCGCTCGCACCCTTCGCATGACTTACATAGGCCAGCTCTGGCCCCGCCGAGGTGAAGCTTTCTGGCGCGAGGACAATGCGGGACCGCAAGGCGTCGTCGCTTTCCATGACCCCTGCCGCACCGGTGATGTCGTTGGCAGGGCTGACCACGAGCCGGGCGACGCCGACGAGGGCACCCAAATGGTCGAGGTTCGCGTCGGTCGCGTACGCCACCAACATTTGGACGGCACCGTCCTGAAACGCCTGCCGGATCAGCATCTCGCGGTAGGCGGCGACCTGAAGGACCTTGACCGCCGGATCGCTGTCGATGGTAGCGTCGAACGTCGGCAGGCGTTTCTGCACCTCCGCGATCATCTGTGCGAGGATATCCTCGAACGTCAGCTGTTCGACAAATACCGGCGCAGTGAGCCGGGATAGGTCCAGAGTGGTGGGTGTAGAGGTGACGGCCATGACGCTGGCCATGTCGTCGGCGTAGTAAGGCCATGGCTATGGAGCACTCTTGTACAAACGCATTCTACAAGATCAGCGTGGTGCAACATGAGCGAGAATGAGATCGACGATCCGTTGCTGTTCGGCTTGTGTCAGGCCGAGCAGGACGCGCCGGGCATAGCGCACTTTCGGTTGACCAGGTGCCGGGGCGTCCGACAGGCCGGCTTGGTGGATGCTGGCGATCCGCGACGCGCGACCGCCGAAACCTACCCATATCTCATCACCGTTGCCGCCAGCCTTCAGGCTCTTCGCCATGCGCAGTTTGCGGAACATCTTCTGCTGGCGCAGCTTGCCTTTCTTCCGGCCGCGATCGGGCTTGGGACGACGCGGGGCGAATGCTGCGCCCTCGGGGTCGCGCTGGGCGGCGATGCGTTCCGACTGGCTCTTCCGGATCTCGCGCCCGATCGAGCGCATCAACCGCGCCCGTTCGGGCCGGGCGGTGCGCAGAAGCAGATCCCGGCATAGCTGCTCGATCGGCGCGAAGTCGTTCATCGCGTGACGATCTCGACCATGCCGGTGCCGTCCTCGATCAGGCCGGCCCACAGGTTGGTGCCGGTCGGGACGCCGGCAAAGGCGTCGTTCATAACTGGTTCGGGTAGATGCGTGACCTTGAGGCCGTTCGGTTGTTGCTCGACGCGGACCAGTTCGGTCAGGTCGATCGAGATCGTAATGTCGCACGTCTCCGCGTCAAGCAGCTCCGATTCAAACGTGAACGGCTTTCGTTCGCCCTTTTCGAATAGATCCGGCTGGTTGGCAGCGATCCATGCAAGGATTGGCACTAGGAGGTTATCAACTTTGCCAGTGTAGTCTTGCACCCATACCGAGGCGGTGTAAGAGTATTCGAACGATAGCGATCCTGCGCGCACGGCCACATCGCCCTTATCGACGAAAATTTCCATCAGCTCCGGACTGTTCCCAATTTCGGGAACAGATGCGAGTAGATGCTTGCGCAGGCTGTCCAGCTTTTTCACGTCAGATCCTAATAGCTGCTGTCGGCACCACCGCCACCGAACGAACCACCGCCGCTGTCGAACCCGCTCGATCCCCAATCGCTCGACGGGGACGGTGATGGCGATGGCGATGGCGCGGAGTGACTGTCGTAGACGGGGGCGACGTAGGCCGGGGCCGGAGCTGGGGCCGCTACCGGTTTGCGAGCTGGAGCCGCGGGCGTCGAGACGACGGACGTGCGAGCCTTGGTGCGGGATGATGGGGGCGGCCCCAACGGGGGCGATCGTGCCCAAGCGTCGCGATGGCGGTCTGGTCGATCTGCGCTGTCAGGAGATACCGGCGAAATGAACGTATCGCGACTCGGGGCGGGCGGAGCGGACACTGCCGGCTTACTGGCGACCTTCTGCCGAGTGCGCGCACGCCGTCTCAATAGCCACGCAATGCTAAGGAGGACGGTGACAAGGCCCAACGAACCGAGCAACCATGCGCCTACATGCCGATTGCCAGTGGGGCTTGTGACCTGTTGAACGGGAGGCGCGCCCGCCTCCGCCATGATCTGTGCGACACCATCCGCCAGTGCGCCTGGCGTATCTCCCGCTTTCAGTTTCGGCGTGACGATCGTGCGCAGGATCTCGCTGGATACCGCGTCGGTCAGCACCGGCTCCAAACCATAGCCGACCTCAATACGCACCTTGCGCTCATTGGGGGCGAGCAGCAAAATGACGCCGTCGTTGCGGGCGGCGTCACCAAGCCCCCATGCGCGGCCAAGCTGGTAGCCATAATCCTTGATGTCCTCCCCGTGCAGCGTCGGCACGGTCGCGACGACAAGCTGGTGACCGGTACGCTCGACCCATTCATGGATCTGGGCATTGAGTGCCGTTTCGTCTTCGGCCGGGATAACTTCGGCCGCGTCGACGACCGCGACCCTGCCGCCGTCGGGAAAACTCGCTGCGGCTTGCGCCAGCGTCGACGCGGCCAGCGAGGCAGCGGCAAGTACGATCAGGACAATTCTGCTCACTTCGTTACTCCGGCTTCGGGCAGCTGCCCGGCACGTTCCAGTTGACCAGGCGGTCGGTGCGGTCGGCGTTTCCGGCGAAGGCGCGGGCGAGGCGGATAATGCCGGCGCGGATCTTGGTCGGGATCTGCGCGATCAGCGACGGATCCTCTGGCAGCCCCTCGGGGCGCGTAGCGCACCTAAGAAGCTCTGCCGGGGGAGTGTCCTTCACCTCGACGACGATCGGCGCTGGAATGAGCGCTGGCGGGGCGTCAGCGTGCCGGGCGCAGGCCGGCAACGCCGTTAACAGCGCGAAACCAATCGCTATCGACAAGATTCGTCCGTTCAGCTTGTGCATCTGCCATCTCCATTCGTTGTGCGGCCGAGCTTGCTGCCTCGGCAGCAGCACGCGCGGCGCGGGTGTCGTCGTTCTGTCGGGCGTCGTGATCGGCCATCGCCTGCGCGAGCGTGGCGGCGGCGAGCTGGTCGCTGTCGCTTTTGAATTTCACAAGGCCGGCGACTGTCTGCGCGCATCGGACGCCCCGCCCCGTGTTGCCGATCGCGGCGAAGTCGACGCCCGATCCGGCGCAGATCAACTCCGCGCGGTGCCGCAGGTCGTCGCGATCTGCGCTGACCTGGCGGTACTGGACGTACAGCCATGCACCGACCGCTGCGACGGCTAGCAGGACGAGGAAGAAGGCCTCTGCCTTCACCTTGGCGAACAGGGTGCGAATCATCGGGGCAGTTCCTTCAAGCAGAGGTCGCGCTCGGCGCGGCGACGGCGATCGAGGCCGCGCACGACCTGGCCTCCCGCCTTGTTCCACATCAGGAAAGCATCACAGGCACCGCGCCAGTTGTTGGCGTTGAAGCGTCGCGCGACCGTGGATCCACAATACCCGCCGGTGCCGATGTTATAGGCGAGGCTGATTGCGGCCGAGAGCTGGTTGGGGTGCGAGCGCAGGATTGGCGTGCAGGCCAAGACAGGTTCAGCATGGCGAATGAGGGCCGCTTCCTCGCGCAGCTCGCATCCTGCAACCGTCTCGACCATGCCGGGCTTCACGCCCAGCGTTTCGCCGCCGCAGATCGTCCACACCTTGACGATGTCCTGGTATGCAACGAGCCGCGGCGTGCCGCCCGATTCCCATCCGGAGACGAACGGGGTGACGATCAGCGCTGCGGCCGTGCCGATCACGCCGATCAATGTCTTGCGCGGCACCTTCGACGGAGCGGTGGACGTAGGTTGTGGTCCGTGACCGGGCATTACTTGGGGTCCTTTCGCGGGATGAGCGCGAGCAGCCGCTCGCTAAGCTTGCCGGGCAGTTCGGCCAGGACGGCGCTGCAGCCGGCGATGAAACCGGGGGCGCCCTTGAAGGCGACCATCGCGACGAGAAATCCGATCGCCTGCGACACGAACGGGTGCATGCCGAACATCGCGGTGGCAGCGTTCGTGACGAAATAGCTGACGACGATGCCGACCCAGACTTGCGCGATCCGCTGGCCCCAGGTGAGGCCGGTTTCGACGAGCAGGCTGACGACAGACCCGAGGCCGGCAGGGACCAGGCTGATGACGAACGCCAGCAGCCAGGTCCCGAAGTCGTGGAGTAGATCCTTCATACGGTCAGTCCCACAGGTTGAGGACATCGGTGCGAACGGCGGTTGCCGGCGCGGCGATGGCGGGGAGGTTGATTGGCTGACCCTTCGGCAGGATCGAGCCGAGACCGGCGACGCCGGGGTTGGCTGCGAGGACGGCGGGTAGATCGGCCGGCCCGAGGTTGCGTTCGCGCCAGATCAGCGCGTCAAGCGTGTCGCCATCGCGTGCACGGACAATGTCGAGCGACGACGTCATATCAACTCGACCGTCGTGCGAGTGACGCCCAGCATGTCGCGGATCGCGTGGATTGAATCGCGGCGCAGCTCGGTGACGCTCGGTTCGAGATCCTCGGCCTTGCGCTGGCCGGCGCTGGTTAGATCCACGTCGCGATAGCGCTCGACGACTTCCGCCTTGGCAGCCGTAAAGACTGCGCGCTGGTAAAGTAGGACGAGCGTGTTGATGCCGTCGATCGTCGAGATAGAGCCATCCGACAGCCTCACGTCGTCAAGCTTCCGAACGCCGGCCGCGCGGTGGCTCAATGCCCAGGCGGCGAGATCACGGTAGACCGCCAGCATCGCCGCGATCAGCGCCTCGCGGGCGCGATCTGGCGTTACCGCGTCGCGGATCCGATGTTGCTTGCGAAACACGGCGGGATCGATGTCGGGGAAAAACCCGTCGTTGACGATAAGCGCCGGTGCGGGCGTGTCTTCGTCCGGTAGAACGGTTGCGATCAAACCGGTCACAGCGACACGCTGGCGATGACGTCGAGCGCCTTCCCCCCCAACAGCACACCAAGCGTCATCGCGCACCAGGCGTAGCGGCGGGGCGTAAGCTCGATTGGTCGGTCGCCCTTACGTGCGATGATCATGACGAAGCCGCCAAGCAGCGTGATCGCGACGGCTGCGACCAACGCGACGACGCCCACGAAGGCGATCAGGGTGCTGACGAGAAAGTCGGCCATCGAACGGTCCTAAAAATTCACGGGGGTGGGGATCAGGTCGATCGACGGCCCTGCGGCCCGGAGGCCTCCCGTCTCGCGTGATCCGTCCCCGAGCGCCGGGGGCGAGCTTGGTCAGCCGGCGGTGTCGCCGGCCTGGGTTTTGGTGGTGGCGTTCGCATCTGCGGGGGCGCCGGGAGAGGGGTTCGCGTCGGCCTCCGCGTTCTTGATGGCTGCCGCCTTCGCTTTTTCGAGGCCGCGCAGCATCGTCTTCACGCCGACACGTTCGTTCTTATCCTGTGCGCGAGTCAGCACGGCTACGGCGCGCTCGATCGTCGGCACGATCGCGTCGCCGGTTGCCTCGCCGGCTGCACGCACCAGCTCCGCACCGATCGCCTTGAACAGCTTCGCCTTGGGTTCGTCGTGCATGTCGATGCCGTCCGTCAGCATTTCGACGGCTTCCAGCACGTACAACGGGAATGCTTCGCTCCGTGCCTGTGACCGCAGGGCAGCATCCGCGATCTCCTCCAAGACCAGCGTCGCGGCATCGCGCACGAAGTGCTTCGGCATGGGGATCGAGAAGCGAAGGACGAAACTGGCCAGCATCAGGCCGCGCGTCCAGTCGCCAACGTCCAGACACCAGACCATGATGCTCGGCAGGACATCGTCGGCACCGGTTGGCTCCAGTTGCCGACCTTCGACACGACGGCCCGCATCGAGCAGCCCGTCACACCACGCCTGATATTCCGGAAGCATCTGGCGCTTGGCGGCGACCTTCAGCTCTTTCGATTTTATCTGTTTCAGGCGCTGGCGATCGTGGCGAAAGCGCAGGGCGACGGTCGCGGCCGCGCGAGCGGCCGGCGTGTTGCCCGTGGGGATGGGAAGGTGGTCCGCCGCGGTCGGGGTTACGACCGCGGTACGGATGTGCCCGCCCCCGGATGCAGGAGCAGACGCCGCTTTCATGGCTAGGATTTGCTCCTGGCGGCGAGCGAAGCTCATGGCGTGTCCTGTCGGGGGCGGGAAGGGGGGAAAGGGTTAGCCGCCAGCCGGCGCTGGCGCGGCCGGGGCTTTGCCCATGACGACGTTCTCGATCAGCACCGCCTTGCCCATGTCCTCGACGACATAGGCGTGGTTGACGCTCTCGTAGTTCTCGATCTGGTCGCGCTTGGCGTTGTCCTCGATCTTGCGACGCTCGGTGCCGATCTGTTCATAGACCGATAGGTTGGCGAGCGTGGTGATGAGGATGGCGCTCTTGGGGAACTTCGGTACGCGGACCGCGGTCAAACCGCCGATCTTCTTGTCGGAAAGCAGGACATCACGCGCAAGCTGCTCGGTGGCCTTGTCGCCGGACGCGTTGACGATCGAGAAATACTTGTCGTTGACGAGTGCGCGGCCAACGATGACGACCAGGTCGGTATCCTCGCGGTAGTTCTCGTGCAGCAACTCGATGCCGGCGAACACCATCGCGTCGATATTGACGTAATCGACCTCGACGCCGACTTCACCAGCTCCGACGTAGATCGCGCCTGGTACGGTCACGACGCCGTCCACGCGGGTTTCGGGGTTAAGGTCACCGCCGGCCGCGTGGCGCTCCGGGGCGTCTTCGCGGATGTGCTGCAGCCAGCCCTTGTTGACGTCCTGGAGCAGAGGATACGCGACGGGGTCGGTATCCTTGGCCACCTTAACACCGTTGAAGCCGATCGTGATGATGTCGACGGCCTTGGCGCTGATGATCGCATCGCGCAGCAGTGTTTGGAAATTTGGCTGATGCGCCCAAGCGTCGAGCGTCTCGTACCGTACCAGCGTGTCGAAGTCGGTCTTCTCGCAGCGGTAGCGCGTCTCGTCGAGATCGCCTGGGTAGCGGGGCTCGCGGTCCTTGGTCCGGGTATCCGTCCGGCTGGCGATCGTGCCCTTCACGCCGACGCCGACCTTGTCGCCTTCCTGCGCGACCACGGGGATGATGTTGATCTTCGACAGGAAATCGCTGGTCGTTTTCAACTTGGCGCGGAGCGTCTGCGCCACGGACGGCAGCACCTCGAACTGGCGGCTGGGATCAGCGACGTTGTTCAGCTTGCCGATCTGCTGGGTGTAAGCGTTGTACTTGTTGCGGGTTGCATTGAGCATCGGGGCGGTTCCTGTGAAGGCTGGGCGGTCGGGGCGGGTGGCTGAAAATCAGCAGTCGGTAACGGCGTCGTCACCGCCGCCCGACGCTGGCGCGCGCGAGAAGCCCGGCTGTTCGGTGGTCGCGAGCTGTGTCTTGAGCGTGGCGAAGTCTCGCTGGTGCGCGGTCTGCGTCTCCGTGATCGGCTTCAGCGCGGCCGTCACAACGCTGGTGATGATGGTTTTGATGTCAGCCGTGAACGATGCCGGATCGAAATTGTCGTTGGCCGGCTTGGGTTTCGGCTCATCCTTCGGCTTGTCGGGGTCGGCCGGCTTGAACTTGGCGGTCACCGCGGCGAACAGCCGGTCGACGATGCTATCGACCTTTTCATCCTCGGCCTTCTTGGCCTCGAATTCGATGGTGACGGCATCCGCGGCCGACGCGAATACAGTGCCCGGCGCGCGGTGCGAGAACTGCAAACGCTGCGTACCGATCGACGCGGGCGTGTCGGTGAACGCCAGGCCGATGATGCCGAACTTGCCGCTGCCGGCATAATTCGGAGTGAGTTCGACCGAAGGGTATGGCTTCTGGTCGGCCTTCGCGAGGGCGACTAGCTGGTCGTTGCCTTCGACGGTGGTGTAGAGGGCGCGGCGCTTTTCCGTCTTGCCGGCGATGACGATGTCGTCGGTCTTCGCTTCGAGCGCGATCACGTCGCCATAGCCGTTGAACGGGGGCTCGGGGCTGTAGCCCGAGACATGCTCGATATTGATCCGTGGGCTGTAGGTTGCCGGCGCGAACGTCGCGACACACTCGTCGATCATCTCGGCAGTGACCTTGCGGCCATCGCTGATGGTTTCACCTTCTACGAAGGAGCGGAACGGCTTGCTCTTGGTGCCCATGGCGGCTGGTCCTCGGTTCGGTCGGTTGCGGCGCGCCAAGCGCCGGTTAGCGAGGTCGAACAGGGACCGAATACGGTGCCTTCCTCAAGCGCACGCTCTTGTAGAATTGCATTGTACAAGAGCCGTGGGGGGCGGCAGGCGTACGGGCATGGCTAGGCTGGCGATGCCATGTCGATCCTTGCCGACCCACTTACTCTGCCCGTCGAAGAACGGATCCGCGCGGCGCGCAGCCTTTACTGGCGCGGGTGGAGCCTGTCGCAGATCAGCTCCGAACTGGACGTAAAATACGACACGGTGAAGAGCTGGGCTCGCCGGCATAACTGGGACGATGCGCCGTCGATCCGCAAGCTGGAGGACTGCCTCGAGACGCGCCTGATGGTGCTGATCTGCAAGGATAAGAAAACTGGCGCGGACTATACCGAGTTGGACGCGCTACGCCGCCAGATCGAGAGCTTGGCCAAGGTGCGCCGCTATGAAGCACCAGGCGGTCATTCCGGCGATCTGAACGACCGGGTCGCGAACCGCAACGCGGGCGAAAAGAAGAAGGCGAAGAAGAACCACTTCACTGCCGACCAGGCAGCCGAGTTGAAGGCGATCTTCCTCGACCAGTTGTATGGCTATCAAGAGGCGTGGTTCGACGCGCTATCGTTCCGCACGCGCATGATCTTGAAGTCGCGCCAGATCGGCGCGACCTACTATTTCGCGTTCGAGGCTTTGATCGACGCGATCGAAACCGGCCGCAATCAGATATTTCTGTCGGCGTCGAAAGCGCAGGCACACCAGTTCCGCAGCTACATCGTCAGTTTTGCGAAGCTGGTTGGCGTCAACCTTGCCGGCGATCCGATGAATATCACGTCGGATTTGCGACCGGCGGAAGAGGCTGCGGCCGAACTACACTTCCTCGGTACGAATTTTCGTACTGCGCAGGGGCGGCACGGTAACTTCTACTTCGACGAATTCTTTTGGGTTCATAGCTTCGAAGAGTTGAACAAGGTCGCCTCGGGAATGGCGACGCACAAGAAGTGGCGTAAAACCTACTTCTCGACGCCGTCGACGATCGCGCACGCTGCTTATCCGTACTGGACGGGCGAGCGGCGTAACCGGCGACGCGCCAAAGCCGAGCGTGTCGAGATCGATGTCAGCCACGCCGCTCTGAAGGACGGCGCGCAGGGGCCGGATCGCATCTGGCGGCATATCGTGACGATCACCGATGCCGAGGCGGCCGGGTGCGACCTGTTCGACATCGACGAGCTGCGCGACGAATATGCACCCGACGAGTTCGCCAACCTGTTCGACTGCGACTTCGTCGACGACAGCTTGTCCGCGTTCCGGTTCAACGACCTGATCAAATGCGGCTGCGACTCCATGGAGGACTGGACGGATTTCAATCCGGAGGCTGCGCGCCCGTATGGCGAGCGCCCGGTATGGGGCGGCTATGATCCGCAGAACAGCGAGAACGGCGACAACGCCTCGCTGAGCATCATGGCACCGCCGTTGGTCCAGGGAGGGCAGTTTCGCCTGCTCGAACGACACTCGCTGCGCGGCCTCGACTTCGAACAGCAAGCCACATTCATCCGCGGCATCCTGTCTCGTTACAACTGCACGTTCCTTGGCGTCGATGCTTCGGGCGTCGGCGCTGGCGTCTACCAGTTGCTCGCCAAAGCCGACTCCGGGATCAAGGGCGTCACCAAGATCGAATATTCGCTCGAGGTGAAGGCCATGATGATCATGAAGGCGCAGAACGTGATCTCGCGCGGACGCATGGCATTCGATGCGAGCTGGCTCGACGTCGTCTCCTCCTTCGTATCGATCAAGAAAACGCTGACCACCAGCGGCCGAAACGTCACATTCAAGGCCGGCCGGGGCGGCGACGACGGCCACGCGGATCTCGCCTGGTCGATCATGCACGTCCTCAACAACGAACCGCTCGACGGCCGCGAAGCGCCCAAGTCGACCATGGAGATCCTGTAATGGGCAAGGCACGCCGTATGGGCCGTCACGAGGCCGGCCGCGCCGGCGCGATCGTCGCGACGCCGGACAACTCGACGTCGGTCGCAGCGTTTTCGTTCGGGGATCCGGAGCCGGTGAATAGCCGGCGCGAGATCCTCGATATGCTGGAATGCCCGCATAACGGCCGGTGGTTCGAACCGCCGATCAGCGTCGAGGGCTTGGCGCGTTCGTTTCGCGCCAGCCCGCATCACAGCTCGGCTATCCTGCTCAAGCGCAATTTGCTGGTGCGGTCGTTCATGCCGACGCCGTGGCTGTCCCGCGGCGCTTTTGAAAAGCTGGTGTTCGATTATCTGGTGTTCGGGTTCGGCTTTGTCGAGCAGCGCCGCAGCGTTCTTGGCGGGCTAATGCGCCTCGATCATTCCCTCGCAAAATTCACGCGGCGCGGGATCGAAGAGGGTCGCTACTTCTTTGTCGAAAACCTAGCGACGGAATTCGAGTTCCGGCCGGGCAGCGTCATCCAGATCATGCAGCCCGACATCAACCAAGAGATTTACGGCGTGCCAGAGTATATCTCTGCGCTGCAATCGGCGTTACTCAATGAAGCGGCCACCCTGTTTCGCCGCAAATACTATCTGAACGGTAGTCACGCAGGTTTCATCTTGCATGCGACCGGTGAGTTCTCTGATGGTGATGTCAACGCGATCCGCGACGCGCTCAAGCGGTCGAAGGGGCCAGGGAATTTCCGCAACCTCTTCGTCCATCAGCCAGGCGGCAAGGATGGCGGGATCAAGATCCTGCCGATCGCCCAGGTCGGCGCGAACGACGAGTTCATGGGGATCAAGAACGCGACCCGCGACGACGTCTTGGCAGCGCATCGTACGCCGCCCGTGCTGCTCGGCATCGTGCCGGCGCAGGGCTCGACGCTCGGCAAGCCTAGCGAAGCAGTCGATATGTTTTTCGAGCTGGAGATCGAGCCGATTCAGGCGCGTCTGTTGGACATTAACGAGGCGGTGGGCGTCGAAGCGGTCGCGTTCGCACTGCGCAAGGCACCCGCACCAGCCAGCTAAGCTTTCACGTCCGGCATAGCCGGGCGGGGGATGTCGGGGTGCAACCCGGCAAACCGACGAGGATCACTCTCGCCACGACCATCGGCCACCGGCCGTCCCGCACCCCGCGATTCGCGAGGTGCGGCACTTATGACGCGAGAACGTAAAGTGAACACCCTGAATCTTATTCGACCCGTCGCACCCGCCGCGGGATATATTGGCGGCAAGCGCAATTTGGCCTCGCGCCTGGTCGCGATGATCGAGCGCGTTCACCATGACGGCTATGCCGAGCCCTTCGTTGGGATGGGCGGCGTCTTCCTTCGTCGCCGATCGCGCCCGAAGGTCGAGGTCATCAACGACGTGTCGGGCGACGTCGCGACGTTCTTCCGCGTGCTGCAACGGCACTACCCCTACATGCTCGACATGCTGCGGTTCCGCATCGCCAGCCGGGCCGAGTTCGAACGACTAAAGGCGCAGCGCCCCGAGACGTTGACTGATCTCGAACGCGCAGCGCGATTCCTGTATCTGCAAAAGCTCGCGTTCGGCGGGAAGGTCGAAGGTCGTAATTTCGGTGTCAGCACGACGACTGGCGCTCGTTTCAACGTGACGAAGCTCGAACCGATACTCGCCGACATCCATGAGCGGCTTGCCGGTGTGATGATCGAGCAGCTAGGCTATGGCGATTTTATCCGGCGGTACGATCGCGCCGGTATGCTGTTCTATCTCGATCCGCCTTATTGGGGATGCGAAAAGGACTATGGCCAAGACGTGTTTGGCCGCGGCGACTTCGACCAACTCGCGGCGCAGCTTGCCGGCATCAAGGGCAAGTTCCTGCTGTCGATCAACGATACGCCAGGCGCGCGCGAAACGTTCGCTGCGTTCAACATGATCAAGGCCGATACGACGTACACCGTCGGGGCTGGGGCGGTCGTGAAAGCCGAAGAGCTTATTATCGCGAACTTTGACCCATTGTGACGGCCGGGCGGCCTAGTGCCGCCCCAATACCTGCCCTAATTCCTAGCTGGCTTGCGACCGCCATCGGAACGTAACGCGGTTGGGTGGATCAGACATGAGCCGTAACGGTCCGCTCAATTCATTATGCGCTAGCTGTCTTTGTGATCGCCTTTGGCAAAACTAAATCCGGCAAATAGCTTACCGCGCTTTGGTTTTTTCACACTTGGACCGTGAGTGTTTTTGCTAGCGTTTACCGTACTAGCGTTAACAATATCGACATCGACCCCTCCGTTGTCGCTGAACTCGTTCGTGTCGATATCAAAATTCTGCGTAGGATCGTCGATTTTGATACCCCCGCCCTCATTGTTTTTAAAAACATTGCCTCTAATTACGGTTCTTTTAGTGTTCATCTCTTTTTATCACCCAATCTATTGCCAAAGCTTTCGAAATCATCGCTGCCTTCAATATCGATCAACGATCGGCCGCTGCCGCGAGCATCGTTATTATAAATTCGGGCATTTTTGACATTGCGAACCCGATAATGCGGATTGTCTTCCTTTGGAGCTGCATTTGCCATCAGGCTTTTGAGAATTTGAAAATTATGCGGCCAAAATATTGACACGACAAGAGTAGTCGATGACACCAGCGCTAAAACCAATGGTATGATAAAATTTGCATTCTCAAGCGCCTTCAGTGCTTCACTTCCATCCGCCGGTAAATTTAAAAGATCAATCGCTTTCGTCGAGCAAAACCAAACCCAGCTGATCGTGGTAAAAACAAACGAGATGGCCGTTCTAGCAGTCGAGAGTTTGGGCATGGAAACCTCACGATGTGACCCGCCTAAACGCGGCCATTGAACCTTACTTAACGTATCGCGCGCAGGAGTCATTAACGTTGATCGCTAGCTTGCCTTAGCTAATTTATGCCATCCACTTTGTCTCCGCATCCTCCAGCGCCTCCCAGTCTTCGCCGCTGGCGCGACTCGCTTGTAGCCACTTCCGTGCCGCGTTGACGTCGCCAGATTTCGGGAACGCGCGGTCGATCGCCGCGGCGTTCGCGAGTTGCCCAACAAAGCCACCGGCATCGCGCTGAGTTAGCAGCCAGGCGCCAAACGCCACGGCCAGTACATCGTCTTGTTCGTGGTCGTCTGTCATCGGTATTCTCCATCGATCGCGTAGCGCGTTTCGACCTGGTTCAGGTCGTCGGTCTAACCTCGTAGCCTTCGCCCGAACCGCTTCCAGTGCCGTTCGTCCCGACCGTATAGCGGGAAAGATGGCGGCAGCGGCGTAGGCACGATCCTGCTCGGTCCGCCGCCGCATTTCGAACACCGCAGGTATCGCGGCAGGTTTTCTACCGCGCTGTTCACCCGCTTGAGGAAACGCCAGCGGGCGAGAATATCGCGATGCACGACGCCTTGGCGTCCGCAATGGCTGCAGACAGCGCCGACATTCGCTTCATGTTTGGCAAAGTCGCCCAGCGTCCTGAAACGCACGTTGCCCATAGATCACCAAGGCAGGGGTATCTGTGTCGCTTCGGCGTTCATCGGCTGGAATAGACCGCCGTACACATGCTGCGCGACTTCGAGTTGGGCAGCCGCTCGCAGGCTTTCCCCCGGCGCAGCGAGGCCGATCAGCGCCCACGCGGGGGCGTCCTCGATTAGCGAAGCGATCCGCTCCGCGGTTATCATGCCACCCATCAAAGGTAGTCGGTTGAGTAGGTCGCGTACGGTGACAGGCCGCGACGAGCGAACTCCGCCTCGATCGGCGCTAGCAACGTCTCCGGCCCATCCTCCATCGCCTGGAAGTAGATCGTCTGCATCTCGCAGGGGCGGATGTCGGGCAGGATTTCAGCGATCAGGTTGTGCGTCTGGCTGAGGGGCTGTGCGCCGTGGCGCATCGACTCGGGTGCGTGTTCCATGCCGATGCTATATAGGAACAGATGGGGAACGCCAAGCACGGGTGCGGGCTGACCGACGCAACAAAATTACGCGATTGAAAATTACAAAACTGACGAGGCCGGTCCCGCTGCCCCTTGAACCTGAGACCCTAAGAAACACGCTTTTCCCCCCGCCTCGCCCGCGGTCTTTTTGTGTCGCTAAAAGTGCACTTATAATTCGAGCATTTTGACCCGTATCACCTGTGACAAGTTTGCGAGGTTCGTCGGTTTTCGGAGGGTGCAAATTGGTGCACTTTGGTGTCTTGGCATGATGCTCGCCGAATGCGCGATCAAACGGTGTTCGGGAGCATCATCAAATATCGCTGCAGATTTAAAGCCCATCGGTATCAGGCCCAGCGCCTCCAATTTTCCTTACTTTTCTCCCGGAGAAAAATGACGTGTTTTCGAGCTTCTGAAGGACCCCTGCGACAGCTTTGGCTGTAGGCTTATCTTTGTTCAGCCTTCGCTTGGCTTGAACCGTTGCTACAAGGCGTTTCAACGCGCTGCGATCGGCGTTCGTGTTAACCTCCTCCCTAAACTGCTGCATCGTTACATTCAGCATGTAACGGAGGTACAAAGCCCGACGCTCTAGCTTCGTGATCAGAAGGCGCGCTTCCGTCTCCCATCCGTCGGGTTTCGATCGAATTAGTAACGAATAAAGAAGTAGTTGCTCGAAGCCCACGGGCTCCGAGGTTTGAATTATATGCTTGTAAACATGACCAAGCTTTTTCGACCCCATCTCGCCAATTGCGCGGTCGATGATAGCATAGGGAATTGCCCCCGCTACTTTTCCTGCACGGCGCATAGGATCAGATTGCTCTTCTGCAGAGAAAGTAAGATCGTTAAGAAATGCGACGTTATTCCATACGAAAAATCTACGCGTGGCTATTATAGGCGAGAATAAAAATCCGACTCTCATAACTAGCTGGTAAGCCGAAAAAATGGCGTTAGATGCGCGAACCTTCAATGCGCCATCTAAGTTGGCAGATTCCCGAAGCGCCGTTATAGTCATGATCTGATTAAAAGACACATAGCTTTCAATTTTATTGAAATCTCTTAGTATTACTATCTGATTATCAGTTTTTTGTTCTGCAAGAATTGACCTTTTAACCTTGTCTACTTCAGTATCGGACGCTGGACCGTTCGCTAGGCGCTCCGTAACTGGTTTCCACACCTTCTCCTCTTCATCATCGGTAAGAGCCCATTCAAGCTCCGCGTACGGATCGAGCCCAGCGGTTTTGTACGTAGCTTCGAAGTCGGAAATCGACTTTTCCAGTCGTTCGATCAACGATGTGACCAGATAGGTATTATCCTTCGAGGTTCCGGCAATCGTTTCTACTAAACTGTCTACCGCCAAATGCCTTTCATCATCAACAAAAGACGGTATGAGCTCCGGCCTCTCGCCAATATAGCGGCCAAGCAGATAGCTATAAAATAACCGATATCGGAATATATACAGTGAGTCTGCGTATATCACTATCCTGCTATTAACCAGATCGCTTAGAAGCTCAGTCTTATCAAAAAACGAAAGTGAACGGGCCATTTCTCCGTCACAAAACTCGTCCCAGTCCTTTCTTGAGAAAGTTGAGTGATGCCTATTAAATAGAGTAAAAACAAAATGAGATAACAAGTCGATCTTGTTATCAATGTTAAACGCGTCTTTGTAAGCGTCACTAGGTCGCTGCAAGAGGTCGCGAATGTAACGATCCATAATCTGCAGCCTGTTAAGGGCAACGAAGCTACCTTCACGGTATATTACCGAAATATACATTATAATGTTTGAAGGGGTTAGCGGAATGCATAGATCAAGCAAGTCTGTGTAGGTCTTCTCGACTGCTGCGGCAACCATGTCAGAGTCATACGTGTCGTACAGCTGGTTGGCTAGCGTACGAATATCCTCGCGCCGCATTTGAGCGAGTGTGAGGGGCTCAAAATCAACATCTAAGCCGATATCAGATAAATTGCTGCCATCCTCTCCAAATCTCTTACACAGCAAAATGTATTTGTCAAAGGTCTTTAAGCCAACGATTTCCTTGAGGAGTTTTTCATGAACGCCAACGTTGACGTTGTCCAAAACTAGTACCCGGCTTTTAAAGCCGTCGCGGCGTTTGAAAGCTTCGACATTCATCAATTTTGCTTTGTAATCGGGCAAGTCGCCAGCGTCTAGAATGACTGCCTCGTTGCCGGATAGTATGCATTCGTAGACTATGCGCCGACCAAGCGTAGATGCACCGTGCTCGAACGGTGAAGAAATAATGAAATTCTTAGCTGATGATACTACTTCTGTAACTGCAACGCGACGGCCATCCTCATCCTCTTGCCCATCATCGTCATTACCGAGGGTCTCTGGGTAGTATAGTCGTGGTTCGACATAAAGAGTCTGTTCACTAGAGCCTACCAGCAAGGACTTCTCAAATTCTGTCTTCGCCGTAGCGGTTGGATCCTGCGCCGGATCTGCGGAAGCGCCTCCGTCGCCTGGGTCGGCGGTGGCGCCGGCCGGTGGCGGGCCATTTACCTCATTGGTCAAATGTTGAAGGAGCTCCGTCAGTGCCGAGTGATCCTCACTACCGTCCGAGTTAGCCTTTATTGGATAAAATATCGGCGTTAGTCTGTATTTACGGGAAAACTGCTTCCGAACGAACGCCGAGATTTCGCCAGTTTCATGGTGGCCAATAAGTGCGAAGTGGGAATTCCCCGCCGATATACCGCGGAGTATTGACTCTGCAATACGAGTGAGAAACGGATCCTTGAAACCGAACCCGATCGCTAAAAGGCTCCTTGATCGCCATAATTCTGCGATAATGGCAGTATTTTCAGGCCGGCTGTAGAAGGCGTTGTAGTCGTCAGCTGTCAGAATTATTTTATCAGGGGATGATATGTTGCCATGCCAATGAATGATTGGTAGCTGCGGGCTACTCTTGTGTGCGCCTTGCTGCCACTTCGCTAGTTCATAAGTATCATCATTTCTTATAATTAACGGGAGGCGGCTTTTTGCTTGTACAAACGCCGTAGATAATCCGTCATCGTAATTCAGCGTCACTACAGAATCAAACGGCAGCCCAACGATCAGCTCCTGCGCGGGCGTTGCGCAGTTATCGAGATGAAACGTGCCAGCAACTCGTGATCGAAATCTTGGCTTAGTATACAAATCCTCTAAGGTGTTAGCCAACTCAAGCGGATCTTCCACAATTTGAGAGCTAAGAAACTTATTTTCCAAGGGCGGAATGAACCCTTCCTCCAGCCCGTAGGAGATTAGGTCTGCCAGGAACGGGTTCCAAGCTGGTGCCAGGGGGACGCTGATGCCGGCACCTGTAAAAGCGACCATCTCGCCATCACGTAGCGTCTCAATCAGAGCGCGTATCGCAGCTGCGTTTCCGCCAAACTTATCCTCGTGCGCGACGTCGTTTAAATGCTGTGTCACGGAAAGCTCCCCCGGTAGCGTTTGAACGGTTATGAACTGAGAGCGTGACGATACAAGGTGCAGCGATAAAGTAAGTCGCTTGGGAGTCGACGCCCGACAGTCAGCTCAGGTCTGGTGAGGTTGAGAAAGCTACAAGACCGCCTGCCAGCCCGCTGCTGTTTGATCCATATCGAGTTTCGCGCATCCTCACTAGGATGCACGGGACGGCGCAAGCCGGCACGCTCACCCGCGGTCACTGGATGCTGAACCTGTTGGGTTCGGGGCCTCGGGGCTCGGTGGAGCTTCAAACTGTGCACGCCATAGGCGTTCCTTATATATTTAAGTCTTACAGGGCCTCTGTGTGACCGCTCGGCGGATTTGCACTATCGACAGAAACGCGGACGCGGGCGAGGATCGCTCGCAGCTCGGGGCACTGGACCTCGGCGATCACGTCGTCGACCGTCGCGGTGTCCAGCTTCTTCTGGCGTGCGAGCTTCTCAGCAACAGCGCGGACGAATTCGCTGGGCTTGCGGAGCATGCGGCGGACGCATTCTCGCACGGAGGGTGGCTGTAGCAGGATGAAGGCGTTGGAGATCTGTTCGCTCTGCTGTTCGTCGGGCAGGGCGTCCTTGATCGGTACGCAGCGGCGGATCCAATCGAGGAAGCCACAAGCCTTCAGCCGGGCGACGGCTTCCACCACCGCGCTACGGGACTTGTGTATCTTATCGGCGATCCACTGGTAGGTCGGGTCTAGTCGGCCGTCCTTGCGACCACGCAGGCGAAGCAAGCAGCGCAGCACGTCGAGGCCAATCCCCCCAAGGGCACCGTTGCGCTTACCCGGCAGCTTGGTTTCATGCTCGAACGCTTCGGCCGCGCGCATGCGCGCATTGTGTTCGTCCTTTGGAAACGTGTTGTGCGTGCGCCATAGCGAAACCTCGACACCGCCGGCATTCTTACTGTGCCGACGAACTTGCGAATTTGAACGTGCACGGTCGCGGACGCCAGTTGTGATTTCGCTAAACGAGCGGGCGATATTGTTCGCGCAGGGGGATGTGCGGTTGAACGTAGCGGCGGGCAGTAAGTTCGACATCGTGTCGGCTCCCGAAGGAAGTCGATGGCAGGCAATCAGCCGGTGCTGGGGCCGGGATTGCGGGGCTGGATGTCGATGGTCTCGCCCCCGGTGCGTTTCCGGTGCAGTCCGCTTTCGCTAACGGATTTCTGCGCGCTAGAAGGTGCGGGGCTCAGGAGTTCCCCAAGCACGAACGTTAGAAGTCCGGGCTAGCGGCTTCGTTCGTAATGCGGGGGTCACAGGTTCGAGTCCTGTAAGCGGCACCAAATTCCAGATAACATCATGATAACACGGGAAAGCCGCAGTTTTTCGTGCGCTCTTGCGTTGCTGGGGTACATGGCGGGGGTACAAAAACGCTGATATGCCATGGCCCAAAAGGTCCTGGCGGGAGCTTATGATAGGCTGGATGTGAACCGCCCCGGGTCTGCCGGAGGCCTTGGGTTGTGTGTCATACTGCCATATCGATCTTGTCCGCGGCAGCATAATATTGATCTTCGGCTTCGGCGGACGGGATGTTGCCGATGGGCTCCGGCAGCCGACGATAGTTGAACCAATCGACTTATTCGAGCGTGGCGTACTCGACAGCTTCGAAGCTGCGCCAGGGTCCGCGCCGGCGGATCACCTCGGCTTTGTAGAGGCCGTTGATCGTTTTGGCCAAAGCGTTGTCGTAGCTGTCGCCGACACTGCCGACCGACGGCTCGATGCCGGCCTCGGCGAGGCGCTCGGTGTACTTGATAGACACGTATTGCGACCCACGGTCGCTATGATGGATCAGGCCGCCACGGTGGGTCGGTCGGCGATCGTGGAGCGCCTGTTCGAGCGCATCGAGGACGGAGCTGGCGTGCGCCGTCCTGCTGGCGCGCCAGCCTACAATCCGTCTGGCGTAGGTATCGATGACGAAGGCGACGTAGACGAACCCTGCCTAGGTCGCGACGTAGAGCCTGCCCTCGCGGAGGCGAGGGTGAAGTCCGAAACCCAAAGCCTGTTCGGCGCTTGCGCGAAGAACTGGCGATTGACGTGATCGCGCGGGCACGGCGCCGCCTTGTCGCTGATGGTCGTACGCACCGGTTTGCCCCGGATCACACCTGCCAAGCCCATCTCATGCATCAGCCGTTCGACGGTGCAACGGGCGATCACAAAGCCCTCCCGCATCATCTGCCGCCATATCTTCGGCACGCCATAGACCGCGAAGTTCTCCGCGAACACGCGAGCAATCTCGGGCTTGAGGATCAGATCCTCACGCGCCCGTGCCGACAGACGCGATGGATCCTGTCGCTGCGCGACGTGCTCATAATAGGTGGATGGGGCGATCGGCAGGACACGGCAGATCGGCTCGACCCCATAGGCATCGCGGTGATCGTCAATGAAAGCGATCATCTCCGGAACGGGCGGTCGAGCTCCGCCTGCGCGAAATATGCCGACGCCTTGCGCAGGATCTCGTTGGCTTGCCGCAGTTCACGGACCTCGCGCTCCAGCGCCTTCACCTTGTCCGCCACCTCGGTCGGAACACCGCCGCGCTTGCCGCTATCGACCTCGGCCTTCTTCACCCACTCATATAGCGTCTGCGGAACGCAGCCGATCTTCTCGGCAATCGATACCACGGTCGCCCATCTGGACGGGTAGTCCCGCTCGTGATCGAAAACCATCCGTACCGCCCGCACGCGGACTTCTGGCGCAAACTTGTTCGTCGTCTTGCTCGTCATGGCTCCACCTTCTCAGGAGTTGGAGCCTCCGACAAACCCGGGGCGGTTCAATCGGGGCACGAGCATATGTGCTGGGCTGCGCTCCGCCGGACTCGTTGGGGAGGCCGTTACTAAAGACGGCTGAATCTCTCTACGCGCGCGCGGTTGTTGAGCGCCCTAATCACTTTTCCTGTTGTCCATCTGTCGACCCGAAATCGGCAACTTCTCGATCGTGATCGTTACGAACAGAGTCTTCGCAAGCGATGTGGATCAAGCAGATGGCCATTCTAATAGCGGACCCATGAGCTTTGATCAAATGCCAAGTTTAATGTGCTAACGGGCAAATCAGTTACTGGTCTAGGGCATTGTCACTTAACCGTGTTATCCGAGACTTTCGCTAATTCGGTACGGAGCCATTTGCCCGTTACTTTCGGCAGATATTTCTCATAAGACTTCGCCCCGACAATATTCTTCCAAAATCGAGCATCTGCAATCGACTTCGTGACGCCCCAGCCATTCGCGTAAAGGATGGCCAAATAACCCTGACTCGCTGTCTGGTCACTCTCGGCGCCGGCGCGGCAGACGGGAAAGGCCTGAGAAAAGCTCTGTTCCGCTGCGAACGTCATGCACAACCAGTTAGCGGCATCTG
>Ga0265780_10001090_pt1 | contig 39601 bp, 40 predicted proteins | sample P1T30metagenome_FD_192432 | JGI IMG/M metagenome (GOLD analysis project Ga0265780, IMG submission 192432) | Plant litter microbial communities from East Loma Ridge, Irvine, California - P1 T30 | ecosystem: Environmental > Terrestrial > Plant litter > Unclassified | place: USA: California...
AAAAAAAAAAAAAAAAAAAGGATAAACAAACCTCATTCCGCGCCAAACTCCACCAAATCACAATCTCGTCGCGCGCCAGTATGCGGCCTGCTTCTTCGCGGCGTTGGCGCAGTTCGTAGCGCTCGCCTTCGCTTTCGTTTACACCACCAACTGCCCCTCTTCCACTCCCACTCCCACTCCCATTGCTACTGCTACTGCTACTGTTGTGGTATTCTTTATTCCGCGCTTGGAGGCTGCGTTGCGTCGCGGATATACCTCCCTCCTTCTCCCTCCCCGTCCCGCCCGCAGATCCCGATCCAGTGTTCAGCACCGTGGAGAGGAAAGTCGGGGTTTGCGCTGGCGCTGGCGCTGGCGCTGGCATGGTGGATATATAATGCGCGCGGACGATATAGGGACGGGCATACGCGGCGGGGGGATGCTTGCTTTTCTCTTTCGGGGGCGCTGTGGAATGGGGAAAGGTCTCTCAGGCGCGGTGGTTTAGGTTACGCGCTGGCGCTGGCAGGTGTGAGGTAAGGTGAGGTGAGGTGAGGTGAGGTGCATAGGTGTGTGGAATTTGGGCATGCGGGTGGAGGCGGGGAGTCGCTGAGAGGGGAAAGGTGTGCGTGTGACGCGTCGGATGTGATGCGGCGACATGGCGGATTCTGAGTAAACCAAGTGAGGAATTGTTCGGGAGGAGAGGGATCCGAGGCAGATGCATCAGAGCTGCAGTTGAGCTTGGGATGTGAGGTGTAGACTTTTTAGTGGGGCGGGCACATTTGAATGTTTGCTTTTTCCTTGATGGGGGTCCATTTGCAGAGTTGTGTTGTGCCATTTTCTGGTATCAAATCCTTTCTCGACTATGTTGATATCCAGCCGAATATCCATGGTTACATATGCATATGCTCGTAAACTTCTTGCGCCCATCATCTACACCCCCTACACCCCTCCACCCATCAATCCTTCCAATACGACCAAGCTTTCCCGACCTGTCCCGTACTCTCCAAATCCCTCTGCATGTCCTCGCCCGGCGGCTCATCGCAGACGGACATCCCGGCTGCTGTATAATGTCTCAGGCTAATGGCTTCCATTCGTCTGCTGATGCTCAGCTTTGCTGCCCTTACCTCTCCACGTGCTGACGGCGGGAATGTCTGCCTTCAGTCTCTCCTCTTGCGTCGAGTACGCCTTGGGAGTTAACTTGATCAGGGTGTGCAGCGGGACTTCCATCCACGGGCTCTGCTCCTGGGGCACGTTCATAAAGTATGCGTATATGCACCGCAGAATCGCCTGGTGCGTTACGATCAAAATGTTCTCGCTGCGCTCCAGCTCCATGATGATGGGCTCCAGGCGGATGACCACGTCGCGGTACGATTCGCCGCCCAGGTAGCGGTAGTTGTACTTGTCTTCGTCGCGCTGCGCAAAGTCTTCGGGGTACTTTTGCTCGATCTGGGCGTACGTCAGGCCGTCGCAGACGCCCGAGTCGAGCTCGTCGAGAGCTTTCCACTCGAGCTTTTCGAAGGTGAGGAAGCGGGCGGTTTGAATCGTTCGTTTCAGCGTGGACGTCCAGACGGTGAGCTGTCGGCCGTCTCCGACTGACTTGGCTACGAGGCCAGGGAGCGCGTGCGCATACGCATCACCGCGCTCCGACAGGTCTGCATCTCCTCCTATCTGTCCTGACAGATTGTATTGCGACTCGCCGTGCTGCTATTGTTAATACCGCCGCCAGCTACCATGCAGGAAGACTCACCCGTGATAACCAGATGGACCGTGGCTTGATGTGGAGGTTCATCAGGTAGTATACGACGCGACTCTGGAGGTAGTCCTGGATCTGGTTGATGATGACCTGCTTTCCCACGTCGATCAGCTTGACGTAGGTGAGGTCGCGCTCGTCCTCGTCAATCGTCTCGTACACCTTTTCGTAGTTGCGTATCCTGTTGCGGAAGTCGGCCGCAGCCTCCTCTGGATCCTGCCCCACGTAGTCTGGTGACGTCGTCTTGACTTCGAGGATGTTGCTCATGATAAGATCCTCGTCGTCGCATTTTGACTCGACGTAGAGCGTCTCAATATTCTCCGCGGCGCACCGCTCCTGTATCCACCTGCGCCGGCTCTTGGTCGAGTTGGTAGCGTCCAGTATCGCAATGAGCCCTCTGCCCTCGGCGAACCACTTGCACATGTCATTGACGGCTGCCTCGGCGGCTGCCCTGCGCAGACGCTCTCCTTCCGGGTTCGACGTGTCGAAGAACTCGGCAGACGGGTTCGGCGTTGCGGTGCGGCGGTACTGGCCTACATTGAATGTTTTCGACTTGATCGATAGCCAGTGCAGGTAGCGGACCACTGAGACGCGACATGTTGGTAAACTGCAAAACCGCGCGGTGACGTATGCATACCTTTTTGCGCAATCAGACTTTTCCCACGCGCGGGCAAGCCCACCATGACGACGCATATCCGCGTGTCCTCAGCCTGTACACCGGCACCATTAGTTTTTCTGCTCGGCCTCACAAAGTCGCCAGTGGGCACTTTGCGCATTTGCGGCGCGTAGAAGCCATTGCTCTCGGATTCCGTCATGGCAAGTGCGGCGAAGAGTCCAGCTCTTGTCGGTGTCGTGGAGGCAAGGAGGCAGCGCGGTGCAGTCTACACGCAAAGAATCGAGAACAGCACTTGGGCGCGGATTCCAGCCGACAGTTTCCCGAGGTGCAGCAATATTATGCGGCTTTTAATCAAAGACGCGAGCAGGCGTGAAGCTAGGCGGTCAACGGAAAATCCAGAAGGCGACGGGTCCAGAACGGATCAACTCGTGGCGGCAGCAGTGGCTTAGGCGTGGGGTCGAGTGTAGCAGAATCGCGAATTCAGATGGGCATGTGAGTAGCGAGAGACGATGAGGCTTGAGTGATGACCAGTTCCCCGCATTTAGAACGGCGTGCTTCTTTTCACAGGCGGTCGGGCTGCGGGACTCTGCTAAACGCACCCAGTGGAGCGATTGTGCTGCAATCCATCTTCATTCGACGGCCACGAGTCTGCTGGCGTTGAATTGTTCCACTCTCCACTTGGCCGACTGCCGCAGCGGACGACGGACGTCACTGCTGCAGATGGCTCTTTCCGAGCGCGCGTTCCTGAGCAGGCACAGCCGGTAGCGCGGACCAAGAGCTCCTGGTGGTCATGTGCCATGACTATTCGTTCCGGCATGACGACAATGGCGGCCGATTGCCCTCAGCGTGGTTTGCGGGGCCATTGTCCTCAATGCCTTAAGCCGCCGAATGCCGGAACGTCCGCCTCTGCCTCTGGATTCGCCATGATGAAGACATTTTCTCCTTGCGGTCGTACTCGGCCAGTGTCGTGCAGTGCAGCTGATGAGAGAAATTCTACTTACAGTCGAGATCGAATAGGTCCTGCTGTGGCCCTTGGACTCTGCAGCACTGGCTCTCCTCATCGTATTGGTCTTGCGAATTGCGCTAGGATTTGGCGGGGCAGCGGTAGATTGAGTATAGCACACAGTGTCGTGTGTTGCTTGCAATCGTAGAGCAGAATTGGGCAATCGAGCAGGATCTGGCAGGATATAGTTGCAAAAGTCGTTAGCTATCCGTCACTGTCAGACGTCTTATCGTGCATTTTCTGCTCCAAAAAGCTTCCCGCACACCGCCATCTCCCCTGCCGCCGCAATCGCACCTGCCTCGTTGATTCACCAATGCGAGCCACGTGCAAAACAAACAAGCTGCCACGACAAGCACGACATGCCGTTTACTAGTGGATTGCGTATTGCTTGTACATCGTTACATTCTCGCAGTAGCGGAGTTGACATTATTCAATTACCACAATCTCATCCCCAAGTACCCACAATGTTACAAGACCCGTCCAATTGATATGCAAATTCGCGCTAATTCAAAAGACCATACAAATACGGGTATCTAGCAATGCTGAACAGAAATCCTACTCTTACAATACAGCCTATGCAATCATGTTCAAACCGCCGTCATATATCAAGTGAGTTGCGTGCGTCAAACAAGCAGTTGCGCCATCCCGTTCGCTCGGTGCCTGTCGTCGAAGCCGCTCTTGAGTGCCAAAAGGGAGGCACCAGCATCAAGTCGGCGCTTCAGAGCGGCGGCGGTACGTTCTTGGCCTCGACTGCCAAAGACTTCCTCTACCCACCTGACCTTGTTGATCATGAAACTGAGACCCTCGTGCGCCTTGCCCTTCTTGCTCGAGATGCCGTATTCGACTGTTCCCTCGTACTCTTGCAGCTGGGGGAGGATGAGAATTTCAATCTGTAGGTCCATATCGACAGGAGGAGTGACGGGTGCAGCTGGAGGCTTGGTGAGGGTATCGTCGGCATCTTTGGCGTCATTCCGAGCTGTGATGCGCGGATCAAGCATAGTCACATCGACTGTCTCGTCCCATTCTCCACGAATCCACCCAGAGTGCATGGCAGCGGCGATCGGATCCGAGTCGTCGCGATATACACGAGCGCCCCAGAGATGCCGTTCAAGGACAATGTGCTGTCGTTGCCGCGGCTTCAGGAAAAATCTAGGCACGCGAATAGTAAAGGTGCAATTGATGGGGTTGACCTCAAACCGAGGCAAGCGTTTTGGTTTAGAAGCATAGCCAAACTGGTCGTCGAGGGATGAGTTGGGCTTGGGTAACTCGGTTGTTGTTTCATAAAGCCGGGATCCTAGGTGTCTCCGAGGGTATTTCGCAGCCTCTTCAAGGACAGGTTGGATATCATGGATCTGAATTGGCATCTTAGTCACGGGTGGCGGGCCTTGCGGTCCGCCTCGGGGCGCATGGTGGTGGTGGTGATGATGTGGTGTACCCTGTATGTGATGGTGGTGGTGTACCGCTTGACCGGGGCCGTTCTGCGGAAGACTGCCCTGTCGCCCGTTGAGTGGGGTTGAAGTGTTGGATTGAAGTGTTTCGTCGTCGGGTTTGTGATGGTGATGATGGTGGTGGTGACTGACTTGTTAGCACATTCTTAAGCTTTGATGTGAGGAGGGACCTACTGATGATGCGGCACATGGTGGTGGTGATGACCAGCATGCGCGTGCTTGTTGCGCTTCGCCCCTCTGACACCAGAAGGTGTACCTCGCCCATCGTTGCTATCGGCATCAAAGACGTCCTCGTCCTTGACTCGCTTCGGCTTCCTGCCCTGCTGCGAGTTTACGCGCTGTAGCCTCATCATCATATCCCCAGACTCGGGGTCCTGCGCGAAGGGACCTTGACCGTTGTGTGGTAGTGGACTACCACGAGATGGGGTAGAGGACCCGAGACCGCTGCCGAGACCAGAGAACATGCGTCCAAATTCGCTCTTGATGCCAGGGTCTTTGCCAATCGACATGGGCTGCGCTTGTGCTCCCTGTACAGCCTGTGGCAGTGGAGAAGCACGCCCCGTCCTTCTGCTTGCTTCCAAGCCGAACCCGATGTGCGATTTCGAATGCTGCATCTCCTCGCCCATTCTGCGCGGATATTCGTACAGCGACCTGGACGACAGTGACCGAGCAAGGGGCTCTGTCTTTTGGCGGTCGAGGGAGTTCGGATCTGAAGTCGGTGCAGCGTGGTACTGTTCGACTACCCGGTTGTTCAAACGGTCCATACTTCGCTGCTGTACCATAGCTTCGCCACCTTGGCCATCGTAGCGCGAGGGCGCATGTGACGGGGAGGAGTAAGCACCGTAGGGACGCTGCGATGCGGCGGGATCCTCCCTCCGACTGTCGATGGCATCGCGAGGCGCATCGACGGGTGCAGAATGGCGCCAGAGACTGCGGGGTGGATCGTTCGGACCAGGCATGGCGTGCTGGTCACGGGGAGGACTGAACGCCGACTGCGACACAGGCTGCACCGTCGTGGGTCTGTCTCTGTCTGTTGGTCCTTGACTAGCTGTGCCTAGAAGCTCCGCCGTGTTTGGCCTCGCGTGGTGGGACTCTCCGAGCGTTCGTCGCCGCTCCTCAGGTGGCCCGTATGCGCTGCGCCGGCCCGCCATGGCATCGTACGGGGGTCTGCCATTGCCGAGAGCCGCCACTGGGCCCGTGGGCTGGCTGTTTGGCCGCGGGGGCACGTTTGCCGCAGCTTGTTGGTGGTCTCGTGCGACGGGATCATTCGGCGCCTGTCCGTACAGTCGCTGGCCAAGGAACTTGTACGTCTGGTTGGATGGAGGCAACGACTGTCGACCAAGCTCTGGAGACGCTTGATTGCTGTAGGACCGCGATGGAGATGCTGCTGAGAAATGCTGCCCGCCCGGTGCTCTTGATGCGTTGCCGCCATACATGCTTCGATCGGGCGATGGCTGGCGCGGAAAGGGTGCGAAGTCTGATCGTTGGCCGGATGGCAGGGCGCGGCGCGGCGATGGTGGCTGCATGCTGTGACTAGCGATGGATTGCGCGTTTGTGGCAGGTGACGACTGTGATTGTGATGTCTGCGCGGGTGCACCTGCGTCACCGGCGCCGATAAGGGATGAGATGGACATGCTGCTGCCCGGACGATGCGCTGAGCCTAGCCCCGGGAGCTCTCTGTTGGCGCCAAAATTCGAAGGGTAAGGGGCGCGTTGCGGCTGCGATGCGGGGTGCTGCTGGGGCGATGATGGCGGGGGCATGTGTGGTCGCGCAAAGGATGGCGGCGCAGGAGTGTCCTGGGGTGGAGCTACAGGAGAATCGCAGTTAGCTTGAGACGAAGCTGGGCTTGTGAAAGCGGGGCGCGTTACCTCGATAGGGGGTCGGGGGGCTGCCGCCGTTGAGCGAGCCTCTGCGGGCAGCGTCGAAGGCGTACTGCGACGCGGCGGGAGGGTTGTTTGACGCGCTCATGGATGGCGGTGGTGGAGGGCCCGTCTGCGAGTGGTAATGGTGGGCTCCATAGTGAATCCCATGGTTTGGACGCGCTAGCAATCGATCAGCCGTCGCGACTTTTCAAAAGGGGGATAGCGTGCGGATGCTGCATTAGCCAGCCCTGGAGGCGAGCCACATGTGTGGAGAAGACCATGGCAAAATGGCCGCCAGCCACCAGCATGCGCGCACTGCCAAATAGAGGCCGTCCAGCGCAGCGCTCGCCGTCGTGCACGAGACCAGATGCATGCAGCGCCGTCCGCAGTCTCCGTTGAGGGACTGCATCGTGCACCAAAAACATCCAGGCGCATTGCAACAGGCGGTGAAGTGTGAGCTGTCACTGCGCACATGCTGGAGCTTCTGCATTCGACGTGTCATGCAACAAGTAGCGCTCCGCACACAGCAACCACTCGCCTCCGCCGCCAAAGCTCTAGACATGTCCTTGACGCAGTCTGACCACGCGAGACATTGACGGCCAGACAGACGTAGCACGAAGCGTGTGCCTGAGACAAAATCGAGAAAGTGTTCCGTACCTGTGTGTGTCCAGCCGCCCTGCCGCTCGGCCTGGGCTTGCGGCGCATTGTCTGCTCCCGGTATGCCCTGGCTGCTGCGGCGAACGTGTTGTGTGGTCGTGGGGAGGAATGGGTCGCGTCGGGCCGCGGCGTACGGGTCTTGCGAGAAGGGAACGTGCAGAGGCTGCTGTGGCTGCGACGTCGGGGGAGCGTAGGCGGCGTACGTCTGCGGCGAGGGCTGGTGGTTCGGATTATGCATCATAGGGCGGTCGGGCGGTCGTTGGAAGGCAGGTTGACGGGCGTCCATGGTGTACCTGTCGATCTGGGCGCATCTGAGACGGGGGCGATGTTGCTGAGCGCAGGCGAACGAAGAAACCTGGCCGACTGTCGTCGAGGCGCGGGCAGAAAGACACAAAGCAACAGAAGCGTCTGCTTCCTTTCAACGAGAGCAGAGAGAAGAGCACTCGGCACCGTCTGCGAGGAAAGCGACCAAAGTGCACGGTGCCCTGTCGCTGTGGCTTGCAGGCATGACAGCCCCGCCGCGCTGCAGGTGCGACCCGAGTTTCGCGACCATTATCATGTGACGTGTGATGGAGCTGCAAGAGAGGGCGTAATCCACTCGCAGGCAGCACAAAGGCGGCCGCCCGCAGAAGGCAGAAAATGCGCGTACCACCCGCCCCAGTCATGCCCCAATCTGTCGCCGTCAACTGCCCATCGCGGGAGCACATTCCATGGCGCTCGGGAAACTTGCTGCTTGCCGCGCAGCTCACCCCTGCAGCGTTCCTGGGGCGGTGAGACGGATCTGCGCTGCGAGGTTCGAGGCCATCCCCTCCTCCTCAGCCTTGTCACCTGCACCTTGACGTGCCTCGAGCCGCCTCACTAGCAACTTGCTATGGGAGCCCGCAGCCCGCAGTGAATCTCCATGCCACTCCTCCCGATGCCAGGCTCTCCTGCTGCCTCCTCCCGCTTGAAAGCCGTCTTCCACGGCGCGGACCCGCGGGTGTGCGCCGCCTTCTGGCTCTTTGGTATGCACTCCGATGAGGGTCGACTCTAGTCTGCCTACTCCATCCGTGAAGCTTGCATGCATACTGTCATCCAGGACTAACACCCTCCAGGCCTCATCAACAATGTCCTCTACGTCATCATTCTCTCCGCTGCACTCGACCTCGTAGGCCCTGCCGTCCCCAAGGGCGTAGTCCTCCTATGCGACGTTATCCCCTCGTTCCTCACCAAGCTATGCGCCCCCTACTTCATCCACAAGATCCCATACAGCCTGCGCATCCTGATCTGCGTGGCCCTGTCAGCATGCGGCATGTTCATCATCGCCCTGACACCTCCGCTGCAAGACTCGAGGACCATTGCGATCAAGATGTGTGGCGTGATGCTGGCTAGTCTCAGCAGTGGAGGCGGCGAGCTCAGCTTCCTCAGTCTGACGCACTACTACGGCCACTTTGCTCTGGCGGCATGGGGGTCTGGCACGGGTGGTGCTGGCCTGATCGGTGCTGGAGCATACGCCCTTGCGACCAACACGCTCCACATCGATCCGAGGACCAGTCTGCTCGTATTCGCTTTCTTGCCTCTGATTATGGTCTTCAGCTTCTTCGTCGTGCTTCCACTCGGACCCCTTCGCGCCGGCGTAGCAAAGAATGGCGGCTACGAGGCGATAGACACTGCCGAAGACGACAACGACGAAACAGAGCACGAAGAAGAGCAAGCCGGTCTCTTATCATCAACACACTCACCCTCAACCCCCAAAGCAGCTGCAGCTCTCCACAGCTTCAAAGCCAACCTCCACCGCGCCCGCAGCCTCTTCTTCCCCTAGTACGTCCCCCTCCTCCCCACACCCACCCACAAACCCCCCACAGCATGCTCCCCCTCCTCCTCGTCTACATCGCCGAATACACCATCAACCAAGGAGTCGCGCCAACCCTCCTCTTCCCCCTCGCCTCCTCCCCCTTCACCCACTACCGCGCCTTCTACTCCACCTACCAAACAATCTACCAAGTCGGCGTCTTCATCTCGCGCTCCTCGACCCCTTTTATCCGCATCCACCACCTCTACACGCCCTCGTTGTTGCAAATCGCCAATCTGGCCATCCTCACCCTGCACGCCATGTTCGACTTCATCCCGAGCTACTACATGGTGTGCGCGTTGATCTTTTGGGAGGGCCTGCTGGGCGGGTTGGTCTATGTCAGCACGTTTGCCGAGATTACGGATAATGTGCCTAGGGTGGATAGGGAGTTTAGTCTGGGCGCGACGAGCGTGAGTGATTCGGCGGGGATTTGCATTGCGGGGTTTTTGAGCATGGTGGTTGAGGTGGGGTTGTGCAGGTGGCAGGTCGAGCATGGAAGAAAGTACTGCAAGCTGCAATAGCGCAGCAGAAACAAGAATGAGACTGAGAATGAGAATGATGTTTTCATTTGCCCACAGATGATGGCTGGAATCCTAGAATACACATTCGCACCTCACTCGTCTACATCTCCCCAACTTGTCTGGCGATATGGGACTCGCGCTATATTTACAAAGTATCCTTGAGCAGCTTGTTCATCTTGGCCATCTTCGCCGACACAGACAGGTCAATGGTGCGGTCGGCAATCTCGACGATCAATCCGCCGCGGATCTCCGGGTTGACCTTGGACACAACCTTGAGCTTCTGGCCGTTGGCGACGTACTCGGACTTGTGGATCGCAGCCTCGAGGCGGCTAAGCGTGCGGTTGTCGAGGGCCTGCAGTATGTCAGTTCCCAATCCCCCATCTATCCCCACCCCAAAATACACGTACCGTAGCGCTGGTAACAGTCAACTCCACCTCGCCCCTGTGCGCGCCCATCAACACGCCAAACTTATCCACCACTCCAGCCAGCACGCCCAACCGATTGTTCTGCGCCAGCGTCTGGAGGAAGTTCTTGACAATACCCTCCTTATCCTGGGCACCCAGGTTCTTCTGCAGCTCCTGGACAATCTGCTGCTTGTCGGCGACGCTCAGGGTCGGCGCGCCGAGCACCTCGACGAGCTTGGGGTCCTTTTTGAAGAGCGCGGAGAGGCTCTCGAGAGACTTGGCGGTCGGGTCGAGGGCGTTGGTTTTTGAAGCGGCCGTGTACTAAGACCTTGTTAGCGATTTCATCCCCCGCCATCGTTGTACCGCGCCAATTGCAGGCGGAAAAGGCGTACCAGGGCGCTGGCATATGTTCCATCGACGCCGAAGAGGGCGACGGGCGGCTTGTTGGCTGCACCGGTGGGTGCTGCGGCGGCGTAGTTGCGGATGCCGGCGACGCGGGCGGCGAGGGGGGTCCGGGGCGCTGCGGCCCGGAAAGTGGTGCTGAAGGCACGGGCGGCGGACATGGTGGGTAGAGAGGAGATGGGTTCTGTCGTGTTAGGGGAGCTGGGCGAGCTTGGAGGTGGTTATTGTTGCGATGAGGTGCAGTTTCTCCCGGGCTCGGCACCATGGGCGGCTAGCCTGTTTTGGGACGGGCAACTTCAGGACGAACGATCACGGCTGTGATTCTGACTTCATTAAAGACATTCCAATTTTTGTTCTCTTGGGATTGCCTGTATAGCTGCATTTCGACTTTTGAAGTTTCGTTGATGTCGCTCCATGTAGCATGGTCGCATTCGAGGACCAGCGCTGCATCAATTCCGACCTGCGCTCTGTGGACTAAGCATAACATCACGATGCATTTGCCGCAATGCCACTTGTATCATTGCCTGCTCAGACTTGGGAGTCGCTTTAGTTAATATGCGGAGCTGGACAGCGTCATGTATAGCCCAGGATATGTTGCTGCTGAAGCTGGTATCATGAATTCTCCCGATACATGGCACAAAGAGCTCACACAGACATTCACCAGCAAAAGCGAAAGCCGAGAGCATACATAGCGCAATTTCTCAGCGGAAACGATCCGAGTAAGAGTCGTGAGTAAGGTAAGAGATCAAGGTATCTTCTGTGCTTCAAGTTTGCAACGTCACGCCAATACTACTTTTCATCATTCGACATTCTCGTATCGTGGTATTCTTGAGCAATACTCTACGTCCCATCGCTTTGCCTGCAGAACAGCTCTCTCTACTCTTGTTGCGTCGATTTCTGAAGCATGTACGATGTGTTTGTCTGTCTAAGACAACAAGCAATTGTCTTTCAATCCGCCCTCACCTCACCTTCACTTGCGTGCATGTGTCGCCACGGTACCACAGGTCCCCGTTTATCAAGACGACTTCACCTTCATTTTGGTACACGTATAAGATCTACGCCGTCCCCTTTCCTCGCCGTCCTCCAAATACTTTTCGAGCAAGCTCAACTTTCTGGCATACAAGTCCAGGAACACCTATCTTCAATCTGCAAGCCAACTACTACGGATCAAGATGATGGACCGTTCCACTCCTCCGCCTCCTCAGCTGTCGTACCCTCTTACGCCTCCCCCCACGGCAGGTTTCGACAAGCGGGATAGCTTCGATGACATCAAGTTCGCCAGCACCAAACCCAGCCGTTCGACTCTCGTCAAAGAGGGAGAATCGCTGACAGAGTTCTTCGACGAACCTCAAGAGGCCTCCGACATGGAGCTTAGCGACTCCGAAGATTCCACCCTTTCTCCCACCATCAGCACCGAGCCCGCTTCACCCGCCCCTTCCATCTCCTCGCCCAAGTCCAACACCACCGAGCTCCAGTGTCTTCTGGCTACACCCACCAAAGCTCCCGCCATCACTGAACCTTTCCGCTTCCTCGACCTCCCCCTCTCCATTCGCCTCAAAATCTACCACCACCTCCTCACCATCCCCGCCCTAATCTGCCTCCGCCAAAAGCACACCGGCACCAACGGCCCCTCACCCTCCTCAACCCAACTCCAAGACCGCGTCCTCCTCCCCGGCATCGCCAGCGCCAGCGCCTACCTCACCGTCGCCGGCCCCAGCATCCCCCTCCCCCGCTTCGCCCTCACCAACCCCTCCATCCTTCTCACCAGCAAAGAAATCCTCGCCGAAGCCAAAGCCGTACTGTACACCGGCAATTCCTTCGCCATCCCCCGGCCCTCGACCGAACTCACCCCGCCGTGCGACTTCAGCGTGCGCTTGTTCCCGCCGGCATGTCAGCGCCTGATTCCCCGCCTGGCCATGCGCATCCGCTCGTTCTACGGCCTGCGCTGGTTGGTGGATGGCGGGGGCAATGTGCTCAAGAACTACTACCGCGGCGTGGAGAGCTTGATGCTTATTCTGGAAATCGACAATGTTGGCAGGGGATTTGGGCGGCGGTGGGCTCAGCAGCGGGGCGAGGAGTGGGATGTGTACGTCAAGAGACTGCGGGGCGAGATTGGGCGGGATTGGGCGGGCGAGGTTAAGGTGGTTCCGAGGTGGATTGGTCTGCGGGTCGTGTTTGGCGGGGAGAGGTATGATGCGGATGGAGCGGGAGATGGGGGTGTGGGAAAGCGGCATGTGTTGAGGATGGCGCTTGTGCAGGCTTGGGAGGGGTGCAAGAAGGGCGGGAAGTGAGGAGGCTCAACCCCCTCTCCTTTCTTCGTGCATCTAGGCGCGCTCGAATCGACTCGCAGTGTCATCTTAGCAGCATATCGTATACGCTCATATCTTACGATGAGAAGCATTCGCACGTTGGCGTCAGGGCATGCAGCTTGGCAGAATCCAGCTCAATCTGGGTATAAGGCGACTTTTCTTTGGCAGCGGCGCTAGGAACTTGGGTAGAAGGGGTTGGAGGATCTCTAGCCGTTCATCGCATCTACAAGTTACATAATAGGCTGGCTGTGTTCATTGCAAGAACTTGTCGACTTTGCATACTACGTACAAACTTTCATGGATGCAATACAATTGAGTGCAGCATACAAAGTTCAGACCACCACGCAAGCTTGATGTGGGATGATATCAGTCAAGTTCCGTTGTGCAAGTGGCGGACGGAGAGCCATCCTTTCGATCCTGCACGATCAAATCGGAACAGTCACCACAATGTCAAAGCACCAGGCAATCACGGCAGCAGTGTGGAACATCACTTAACGTTGAGAAACCATTATTCATAGTCTCATGATATCTAGAAGCGGCATTATCATGCCCAGTGCATTTCAAAGCCCTGCGACTATGCAGACCAGATACATGACTAAACTCCCATTTTGACCTGACCGATGCACCAGAGAACAGACATCACCTCTACTTCCTGAGACCACGCTGGTAGAAAGCAAGCTCCTCGCCCTCGAGGACGTATCCATCGCAGCGACCGCTCTGGCCGGGGCGGGATGAGACGACGGCGTAGAGACGACCGGCCTCGAACTGCTTCTCAACGGCGTTCTCAACCTTGCCGGATGTCTTGACACGCTCGGTCTGCTTCTTGGCGACGGCGTTGGATTTCTTGATGTCCTCGGCCTTCTCGCCGGCCTTGACCTGCCTCCTGCGGCCGAGGGAGACACCGTAGTGGGCCTCGTACCATTGTCTGAAGGGGGCGGCATCGATCTGGACGACGGCGGAGCGGGTGAGGGTGTTGGTTCGGACCAACTCGTTGTTGGAGGGGTGGTAGACGACACCGATCACACGGGTCTTCTTGGCGATGCCCTCAGAGCCCCATGAGAAGTTGCCCGAGTCGAGACGCAGAGCACGGAACTTGCGGTTGCCGCCGCGGGTGCGGACAAGATGGACACGCTTAGCGCCAATACGGGTGTTGGCAGGCTGGCGGCCCTTCTCGAAAGCCCTAAAGCCATGTTAGACATGACTGGAGAAGCGATCGGTTTATGCATACCTCTTCTTGCGGTAGTATGCCCTCTTCGCACCGGAAGCGGAACGCTTGTGGCGAGAGTCTCGTGAGATACTGCGATGTGTTAGCGCGTGAATTGAGGGAGAAGCAGAGTGTGTAGATACCCCATGATTGCGATAGATCAGAAGACTGCTGTCCACGGTAAAATTAGCATTCGTCCTCTTGTATCTGTGCGACGAAGCAGCAGCATTGCTACGAGCCCGCCACCGCATCCTCTCTCCCCAATGTCATCCTCAATCGTATGCAGCTCGGTTGGTGTTTTGACTTGCGTGCGACGACATCTGGGTGAAGTGGTGCGGCGGAGAGAATAACGGCGCGGATTCGATGTCGCAATGCTGGCTACCCGATGCGCGGCGGAATTGCAGCTGGAGGTGGCATACCTTGTCGTGCCTTCTGTTGCAACCTGTGTTGTCGTGGGGTTAGTGAGCTTGCTCGGAGGTCGAGAGATTTCGTGAATTTCGTCCTTCGCTTAGGCCTCTCGGGTGTGCGCTAACGAGCCAAGAGACGCTAGTGCTGGTCACGTGGAAAGCGCCCCCATTGAGCCCGCCACTACCTCGACAGAACACCATCACGTCCCACAATCTGATGCACGGAAGCCACACGACGCGCTCAACGATATCTCTCTATTCCATCAGGGCCACGTCGTGATATATTACCGCTTCAACATGGCAGTTGCGACTCATGGCTTACCATAGCTTACCGTTTACCCAGTATCACGATGGAGGTTTTGCAATCGCATGCGGAATTTAGCAGTGCTATGTCTGATTGTGTTTCGAGACGGGAGAATTAATGTCGCATCGAGGGATCCCTCGCACTCGACAGCAAACGTTATATCTGCAAGATACCCACGGCAAACCGGGACGCAAAAGCGATGAGTTTGAACTTCTCATGCCAGGAAGATGCTTATGTACTTATCAGTGTTGTCTGTACCTGATTTTGTTCTGTGCGATGGTCGTGATGACTTTTAGTTGTCGGTTGGCTAACATTGTGCAACTTCATCGAAGCCAGCGACTACCACCTCCATTCACGGCCACGACAAGGATCGCGAGAAGGATCGCAATGCCAATCGTAGGCCGAGGTACTGTTGTCTAACATATCCAAGGCAGGCCTTTACATGCATTGTTCGTCGGCCGCTCATGCGGTCACACATGACCGCTACTCCAAAGCACTTTAGAATCGCCCCGTCAGTTTAGCTGCTTTTCGTTGCAAGTACAGGCCCATACAGTGATTTTCGCATCTGCACAGGGGTTGACGCTCGCTAAGCTGGCCGGAAGAGGCTGGTCTCTGGTAAACACCCATTCGGCGTATCACAGCTGCCTCCCACCCGTTTTCAATTTATCCAGTGCAGCTTCGGGTCACCTCCGCACTCGGATCTTTCCAATCGGCACTATACATCCCAGGACCATATGTCACCCTAATGAAGAGCAATCTAGATAAATGCCCTCTACCACTCTTCTCATCCTGTTCTACTGTTCACCCGCTGTCGCGGTATGAGGAGAATAGGGATTTCAGGTTCAATATCTGTGATTGCCTGGTAGCGACTTGGCGTCTGGTACATTGGGTTGCATTGCCACTTTGATTTACTGTAAGATCTCTCATGTCCTGCATTCCGGTTCCTGTTGCTCCTGCGTCATGGGAAGTTGACATCCCGCTTTCCTTCATTCATAATGTTGACTCTCTGTTCTCAGCCTCAAGGGCAGAGGCCTCCACTCTCGTTATGCCAGATTCTTGGCTTTTGCGCAGCATGGATATCACTGTCCCATGCTCGAGCTCAACCGGGTATGCTACGAAGATGGCTTGTCAACCTGCGACTGAGAATTTCACTAACATGGAACATAGGCGCTGGAAGCTTTGGGCCATTAGATGTCGTTGGCTTGATACCGTCCCAAGCAAGTAAGCGGGACTCATCATCTTCTTCTACTTTAGCTGACCATGGTGTGTTCCACATACAGGGTCTGCACTTATTCCATCGGCACCATCGCAGGCTAACCCTATACAACTGGTGCCTTCAAATTCACCACAACCTGGGCTTATTCCGTCCCAGGTCATCCCAGCACCAACATCGTCACCAGCGACGCCCACTTCAATCCCCACACCATCGGCGTCCAGTGGTGCAGTTGCTTTCCCGCTCGTACCTTCCGCGCCTTTGACCGGTAGTTTTGTTCCAATTCCTTCAGCTCCAGCCGCGCCAGATGCAAGCCTTACAAGTAGCTCGTCCCGCCCGGACAGTACAAGATCACTGGTTATGACATCTACGGATCAAGGATTGCATCCCATACCACCGGCAGCGACACAGCCTGGAGATCCCAACGGTCATCACGAGATCACAGAGCCAAACTTCAGTGCTACCAAACCATGTCGGGGATGCTCTGCTGTCATCGAGGTAACGGCCACTGGCTGGCTAGAAAGTCCACCAGAGGAACAGCATGGGACATCTACAACGCCAATTCTGACAAGAATACCAGCGGGCCCTTCAGATGTTGTCGTTAGCCAGGCACAGTCCGGTGGGAACTTCGTCGTTGGAGACTCGGTCACTGTCACGCCTGGTCAAACCATCACCATGGATGATGTGCCTATCGCCATACAAACCACCGACGGAATTGTCGAAGTCATTGCAGGCACAAATGTTATCCCATTACAGCCGCCCGGTGAGATTACATCGAGTCAACGGCCCCGAGCCACCTACGCACCATCACAACTTCCACCCGTGCTCACGTTCGGCACCGAAACTATCGTCGCAAATCAAGAGACTCAATATGTTATAGATGGTCAGACTATATCACCAGGTGGAGGCGCAATCACGATCGCGGGCACGACGATATCCCTCGCGCCCTCTGCAACAGCTCTTGTCGTCAATGGCATGACTTCTTCCCTCTCGCCGAGATTTGGGAACGTCTGGACCACAGCCGCACCCGTTCTCACCTTCAACAATCACGCCTATACGGCAAATCGTGCGGGATACATTACCATCGGTCCAGGAACCGTACTCCAGCCGGGCGGAGCGCCCATCACTGTTGACGGCACAACGTTGAGCTTGGATCACAGCGGAACGGCAGTAGTCATTCAAGGCAGCACAAGCATTTTGCAGCCGGTCACGACGGTCGTGACACGGACAAGAAGTGCACCGCTCAGTGGTAGTGGCGATGAGAATGCGGGATACACGAGTGGTGGCGCCTGGCCGTCACCAACTGGCAAATCAGGCCAACCCGCCAAACCCGTATCTGCCGGGATGTCCCTGAACCTGAAATATGGCGGATCGGACGATTGGCTTGGAGGACTTTTGATACTCGTATGGTGGGGTTTGGGGTATCTGGCAGTTGCATTATGATGGACTGCAGCATGTTGGGATTTGTGCATTTACAAGGCGTTATTGATTTGATTTTGGGCCATTGACGGCAATCTCGAATAGTTTGGCAGATATGCCACCAATGATGCGCAGTCTGGAGGCGATGAAAGTAGTCCACTCCAGACTTCCACGCAACAATTCGGCATTAGTTTAAGCTGCGAGCCTCTATATACAACTCGTAGCGCGAATCGTTGCAAAACCGCGCGGCGCATCAGAAATTCTTCTCAAACCGCTTGCACACATATATCTTGAGCAGTGTTATCCAGCTTGAGTTGCAAGGCAGTCCGCTTTTCGGGATCTTCCAGACTCGCACATTGACAAAGACGATGGGCACCTTCAGTCAGCAAACCAGGTCGCACAAATGTCACCATTTCATGCATGATTTATTGTTACTCCACACCTTGATGACGTTAATTCTCGTATGCGCTCTACGCCCACTTTTCGCTGGATCAGCGTCCCTTAGAATGCTACCCCAACTGTTCATACTACAATTGTGCAATAAGTCCGCGCAGAGAAGATCATTTACGATCTGTCCGATTCCGACTGCGGTGAAACTCGACCTTGTTATATGACGTTCGGCGTTCAAAACTTTCGCGCAGTTACTCGGGTGCGATGGCTTCAGGCGTCCATCGTGGTACCTCATTGCTGATGTAGATCACGCTATATTTGTCTTTAGGTTCCTGTATGCGGGCCGCCGTACAATTCTCGAAGCCTTCAGTGGCGAGTAGGATCAGTCACGATTCCGAAGTAGGCAGCTCTGGAATAATGTGATGATAGGACGACAATTGGACTCGTATTCGAGAAGCCGAGCGTATATAAGGCACGAAGAAGATCCCATGAACTCCTCATCAAAGCAACAACTTCAACCACGCACTGCAGCTCTACCCACATCATCCAATTGTTAGTAAAACAACAGCAGACCGAAATGTACTTCGCTACACACACCATCGCAGCTGTCCTGGCTTTCACATCTTTCGCTGCGGCCACGCCTCTACAAGCACGCCAGAACACCCTCCAAGAATGGCAAGTCACCAGCGTAAATTCCCATACACCTTCAGGCCGTCCGGGAAGTTATCCGTGGTCAACAATCACCGCGAACATCACCGATCCGAACGCCCTCAACCTAGGGACCTCGGAATCGGACGGCACAGCCGTCATCGTACCCGCTGGAAGCCAGGGCATCGTATGTCTCTTTCATAATAACCAAAGCATCGCATGCTAACACCACGCAGAACTGCGAGGCGAAATACTTCAAAGGCGAAAGCCCGCTCGGTCGGACATGGCCCTGCGACGCGATCACCGGCGGCCACTGGACGATGCAAGTCCTCACTGGCTCGTCCGGACAGTACTCATCAGGAGACTTCGATCTAAAGTTCAGGCACGTCGCGGATGTCTTGTATCGAGGAGCGCAATACACCGCAACATATGAAGCGACCGGCCATTTCGCAATCGGCGACAACCTCAAGGGAACGTGTGGCGGGAGCGGCGTGTGCAACTGGGGGCTTGCGGCGGACAAGAAGCCCGTGCTGGTCACGCCGAGCAAAGTGTAAAACCGTAGCAGACAATGTTTAAACAGAGGTAACTCAAAATATACCTTCGCGACGTGCATGTGCGGGCGTAAGCCGGAAGTAGCGCCAAAGGCAAATTGGAAGTTCGGATCCGCATGCATGCGCCTTCCCCACATCTTATCCATGCACTCCCCGCACGTCGCGAATGCTACCCCTCCGGAACGGGGGGCGCGGGTGTAGCTATAAAACCCCGCATGTACATGGGGAGCTGAGGGTGGTTGAGTCTTCTTTGTTGTCTGAAATATCAATTGTTGCTGTTGAGAGGTCTTTGCGATTTCAGATTCATTGACTAGCTTGGGAAGAGCTTACCACTGTTGAAGTACGCGATTGAGAACAACTTCTTACTTAGCGATTCGGGTTACAGAGCTTACTCCAAGATCTCAAAAATCTTCAGACTACTTGACAGCTTCGCGCGAAAATTGGTACGCCATTGCATCCCGAGGTCAGTTGGCATTACAAGAGACTCCGAGACGCTGCTAACATTGTTATGATAGTCAGCACAATGACTTCTACCGCCAAAAGGGACTCAATGGACGCTACTGTTGATGGACTGAAGACGAAACTCCAAGATTCTCAATTGGCCGAGCCAATACCCAAGAAGCGATCACTCGGCTTGGTCGACCTCCCAGCTTCCGTCCGCAACAATATATACAAGTACGCACTTGACACCGAGCTTGTCAACGTCGGCGAACCGAATGTATCATATACACATTCCATCAAGGATGGCGTGCTGCAGTTCAAGGCATCGAGATCGCCTTTCCGAGTTCAGAGCGCGTTGTTTTACGTCAACAAGCAAGTATCCAAAGAGGCACTCGACTACTTTTACTCCAAGAATCTCTTCATCAAGTTCGACATCTACTCGGCCGACGCGCGACATGCAAAAACGATGCTCGAAGACTCTGGTCTACTCTTCTCGACTGCCTCGCCAGACTCACTGGACAACTCAAAGCAACATGCTCTCGAACTAGTACTCGTGGAGAAGAACAGCAGCCAGAAGCGCGCATCTGTCATGTTCCCAGCGCAATACCTCCCGCGCCTGGTCAACTTCTTGTCTCAAGCTAGCCAAACCACGAAATCGTGGGCACCTGCTCACTCCGTCTTCATCAACTTGGTGAACACCTACAACTTCTCCGTCTCTCGAATTCAAGGCGACCTTCTCGAGATCTTCCGCCTCCTGTCCAACCTGGGCGGCGCCACTGTCGACGCCAATGGCTTGTTGCCACGCTACGCCGAAGGTCTTCAAGCGAACATGACAGCCCCCAGCTTCACGGCAGACAACTGGCTCAAAGCCATCACCGAGCTAGCCGATCTTTCCGATTCTGCACGCGATAACGGAGACGACAAGACTGCAAATGAGTACAGCCAGACTGTCGTCATAGCCCTAACATACGGCTACCTCACACAGCCCGAAGCCCTTCACACACAGCCTGAAGAGTTCCACAAGGCTGTCCAGAGACTGCGCTGGCGCACGGAATTGGGCATCGGGATCGCACTATCACTGCTTCACCGAGACTTCACATCTGCCAACAAGACCTGGCTGTTCAACACGCCGTCTCCCCAAAGCGTGACTGCAGCTCGTGATCTCCTCCTAGCTGAAGCCGCACACTCCCACGCGCTGTCCCTCTCAACCGACTCGCCGTCTCCCACGGACAATCCATGGTTCAAATCTCTTCCCGTCGAACTCATCCCGCCGAACAAACTAACCTGGTTCACGGATCTCGAGAGGGCGCAGACATGGTATGCCCTGGGCATGGTGCACGCAGCTCTCGGTGAGAACCTCTTCGCCGCCGGCGACATGGAACGCGCGCTCGAACTCTGGGGCGACAGCGACGGCAAAGAAAAGGTAGGAAACGCATTCGAGAAGATCCGAGAGACCATCGACGGGCAGCGGGAAGCCATGTTCAAGGGACGTTTCGGGCCAGGCAGTGGCTTGAACCAGGCTGGAAGAATTGCTAGGATGGATGTCTAGCGCTTCATGTACATTACATCTTTATATCACACTATGTATCATGAACCATTTTCCAGCTTCGTTACTTCAGCCTCAATGCCGCTAATCTCACTGACCAACCACTCCTTCCGCTTCGCTAAATCCCTCATCCCCTTCTCCCCCGCGCGCTCATACAACTCCAACTCCCGCCTCGCCATGCCCTCGCGATCCCTCAAAGCCTTCTCCCCGCTCCCCTGGCTCTTCTTGAACTCCTTCAACGCAGCGACGAACTCTGGGGGTGGCGCGTGAGTAAGCATGTGGATCTTCGACTGCAAGCCGAGAATCGTGGCGCGCGTGTGCACCAGCTCGGCGGAGGATTTGGTGTGCCGGGCTAGGGCGCCGTGCTGGGTTTGCTCGAGGATGCGAATGGATGCGGAGAGGAGACTTAGGTGTGTGGAGAGAAGGGTGGAGGTGGTGTTTGTGAGGTTGATACGCGCGGTGGCGAGATCGTGGGGGAGGACTTGCGTCGCTTCGCCTAGTAACGACGCAGCTTTTGCTGATAGATCCGAGATAGCAGGTGGTGATTTGGGGTCAGCGATTTTTGCAAGATGGGTCACTAGGACGACGAATTGGGTGGATAGAGCGTCGGAGATGGTGCTGATGTTGGCGAGGAATGTGTCGATGTCGCCTGAGAGGATCTCGCGGTCTGTGTCGGGGATGTGGCCGTTGAGCTGGGCGGTTGTGATTTCTACAACGGCGTGGAGCTCGGGTGGGAGGTCTTTTGATCTAGATGAAAGGTCGCTGAGCGATTGGAGGAGGATTTCGGTGGAAATGAGGTTTGTGCGGGCATCTGTTAGACTCTGGGAAGGTCTTAGCCCTGCGAATTCAATAACATCCTTTGTACACCTGGACGAAAACAATACACATGGCCCCGGTTGTGGTGTACCATAAGACAAAGCAAGGGAATTGAGGAAAGTGGTGTACGAGAATATATTGGGATTGAAGTGAATGAAGTAACGAATCCAGTCGAGACGCGAATCATTCAAGAAAGAAACGGAATAAACGATTGAAAACTTACCCGACGTATCTCATCGTGTATGCGCTGCTTCTTCGTGTCTCGTGTCGAGCCATCAGGGTTTAGCTTTCTTGTCGTGAGGTCTTTGTATAAGACGTCGAAGTTTGGGTTGCGTTCTAGCACACGAGGATCTACTGGAGGCAACATAGCTTCTGAAATGAACTTTTAGGACCCTTCAATAACCTGGTAGGTCGTTGTGAAGGAGCACTGGCAGACACGCGTGAAGGTGAGGAGCCCAATCTGTAATCGGACTAGTCGACTTAGTTAGCGTGATGGCCTGTGCCTCGAGCGGACCTTTGGTTCTCATTTCGGCCACTTCACCATCGTTGTCCATCTGCAAAGAGCGTTGTCCTCCCCTTGCTACGCCTTGTATCCTCTTTGAATCTCGATAGCAAGTATTGCAATACCACAGATAGTGTCCATCTTCGCAAGCATGTCCAAACACATGATGATATGCACACCAAATTGAAGCAACAGAGTTCTATTTTCGTTGAACTTACTGTGTATGTCGGTCCATTTAATCAGATCAGCAGCACGTTCTCAGTTCAAGGCTCATCCAATTCAAGTTGCCCTATTGCCCATGGGTCGGGTTGTTGTTGTGGGGACTCTCCTGTCGTCCCAGCACCATTCAGCCCTCGAGGAATGGTATTGAATATCGGAGACCGCGTCACACGTAACTGCAACCAGATCGCGGCGGTGAAGAACTGATTTACTCGATCCCATTGCTCGAGCAACTCTGGACCGTCGCCCAATCGCTCACGCAATTTGGGAAGTGCATTGCGCCTTAGCGTTTCGCGGTCGCTGCCGGCCATCGCTGCGCTAGGCATTGGTTGCACGACACTGCTCCAAACGCTCGAAGGATCACCTGTATAGATTGGCAACAACCTCTCCTGGACCATCGCAGCGGCATTGTTGCGGCAGAAGTGCATGACCAATACGACAAATGTGCCCAGGACCCAGCCAAAGATTTGTGCGAGATCCGGAGATGAAATCCTTGCTAAGTGGGAGTGCACGTTTGCAAGTTCCCACAAATAGTCGCAGTCGTCGATGTATTGCATATGAGCGGTCTTGAATGCTGCCAACATGTGAGCGTACGGTCGCCCTCGATGTACGCGATACTCACGTCCGTCTGCAAGTTGTGCATTCTTCTCGAGGTGATATTTGCGTAACCGCGCGTAATAACGTGGGGAAATGTCGGTGGGCGACATGTCTGGGATGATCAAATACCGAATATTGACACATGGCGTCGGCATCCTCAGGTTCTTTGTCTTCATGATGTGTTGTGTTGGGAATAGTAGTGTAAGTCCGCTGGGCGGCAAAAGATGGTTAAGGATAGAAAGAATCTTGAATGTTCGAAAAGCGATTGGTTCTGCGTTCCGGGAATGAAGAAGTAGTTGTTGCAAGTGCGTTATGGGGTCAAGCTCGGCCAGAGCTGACTCGACCGCATTTGCGGCAGTAACTGCTATCTAGCTCTTACTCGTTTGTATTGCCTACTCTATCAAAACTCACATGGCAACCGCACGTCAGCCGCTACTCCTTGTGCACAGAACGTTCAAGCCGCCGCCGCACGCGACTTCCTAGTCCATCAAAAGAATATAGAGTACACGGTATTTCATCTGCCGTATTTCCTGCATTTACATCGCAGATATCAATCTTTCCCGTATGTAAAACATGGGTTGATGAAGTAGCCGCCTTCGCAGTCGCCCAAGAGGCGTTCGACCATGTTAGCATTGCCCAGATCTTGACTGGCGTACACCAGTAACCATAGAGAATATAGCCGGGAAAATACATGATATCGGTAGGGTACTTCTTGAAGTGCCCAAAGATCTTGAAAAACTTCATTACAGTAATCCACGCGTAAAGGGCGACGGCTGCAATCTTGAAATGTTTTTGCTGATCGTGTGTCTCAAGAACCCCGTGAAGCAACCAGAACATCAAAGGCTCCAGCACCAGAGACAAACGAAAGAACCAGACTAGGAGCGTCCATGTGGTGTAAGGATGGCGTGTCCACGACTTCATATGGACCAAGTGGCGTGGATTTGAGCGGACGCTTGTGCGGAGCCAGCGCGAAACCTGCTCATTGAACCTTGGCCACTCGCCCAACTCCGTCGTCATCGTAGTCTCCGGACCCGCCTGAAGCTTGATATCCCAGTCATGCTCGACGAGCCAGCGGGTATGAAATTTGTCGTCGTCAACGTTCAGCGGACCCACCAGGCCGAAACAAACACGCTCATTGAGATATGCCTTGAGAAAGTCCTTTGAGGCGTAGATCTCGGTCCGAAATGCGCCAAAACGACCTGACAGGGTCGAAACTCCGCGGTCGATGCCATAGGTGCCGCAGTACTCGTAGTGGCGACGAACGAGGTAGGTCATTCCAAGGAAGTTCCAGAAGCCGGAGACGGAAAATGGGTGTTGTCGATGGCGCGCTTCTAAACCAACACCGACCGCTCCTGTTGAAGGCTCTTCAAAAGGTGCTAAGACATAGCGAAGGAAAGAGCTTCTGTTCGGCCAGTATGTGTGGTCATCTTGTAAGATGAGCAGGGGAGTGTCGACGTATTTCATCGCATGAGCGGTTTGTTCGCGCCGCGAAGCCACATCACGATGTACTAAAGCAATCCTGGGATCTGAGAACAAGAACCGAAATGCTTCTTCGTCTTTCTCTGCTTTTGGACCAGCGGTTGAGATGATGAGCTTAGCCACGGAGTGCGCAAGAACAGATCGTACGACTCTGTGGAATGTTTCAGGCATTATATCCGTTGTCGGTATGACGACGGTCAGATCCGATGCATTAAACTTGGGAGATCTCGATACGTCGGTTTGGCGATATTTCAGGTTGCCGATGATAGTCATGGCCACGCGCGTGTATCGAAGGAGGAAGACGAAGACGAGCAGTAATAAACAAGTCTGGCTACTGGGCCAGTCACTGTTAGAAGATCCTTGAGTGTCAAGCGCCACGTCCTCGGTGATGCCCATCGGCTTTGAGAGGTAGTTCTGCATTCTTGGAAGTTTAGTAAAATCGTCCGTGTTGATAAAAATGCTAGATGCAGGGGAAGGGAAACTCGAGACTCGATAGTAAAGGTTGTAATGCATGTACTGAAAAGTGAAACTAATAACAAAAGTATTTCACGAATTTTTTTTATCCTATGCCATCTAGTGAATTAATGGACCTCCAAACTCCTGATCAGCTTACAAAACACGGCGTTCTCCAGTACCGTCAAGTCCGATCGTGATAAGAAATTCTCATGAGACTGTGAAGTTCGAAATCAGTTTCTAGTCAAAGACCGACTCCGAAGCTGGCTCGTGCAAATGCGCAAACAAGCTGGCGGGATATTGTAAACCAAGCACGCAGTGTGAATGCTTGCTGAGAAAATTGGAGGGACATCTTGAAGGAAGTCCAAAGTTGGGCCAGGCATTTTGACAGTTTCCCTAGATATCGATATGATGTGGAGGCCCTTTGCGGCACACCTACAAATGTTTGATACTGTCAAACAGCAACATCGATGACGCTGCCGACCAGAGCACACTTTGTCCAATCAAAGATCTGCGCGAGGGCCGTTGGCAGTCGCTGTGTCTTCCACTCAGCCCGGGCGCTCAAAATAGAGTGGCTATGCAACTGCTGCAATCCCTTGGTGATATCGGGACAGGATGGCCAACGGGTATGGCTTTCCATTTTCAGTCAAACAAAACCTGTCCCATATTTAGAAGCATCAGTCACGGCGTCTCGTTTATGCTGTAATCAAGAAACTCGCTCTCCGCTTTTCGTGCGAGACTGCACATTCATCGAATCTCGAACGAAGTCCTTACGATACGAACTATCGAAGTGTTTAGTGCTATCTTACGTTCGCGAGGTAAATATATGTGCATGTAGCAGGGTTGGTGGTTGGTTGCTGTTGTGCACCGAAGTTGTTGTGCACCGAAGCTGTTGTGCACCGAAGTATATCATATTCTTCCGTCAACTGAACTCAACTTCCCGTAACACATAACACCATAGCTGTATACACGTTACTTTCTACGGGTTCAAATAAGTATAGGGGATTTGTTGGCCTCCGTGAGACTGCCCATGAAGCAGCAGCAGCCACGTGACGGGATTGCGCTTTTGAAACGATACGCGGCACACAAGATCGAGACACTGGCAGGACAGACAACTTGGGTTATATGAAGGAAAAAATCGATGCGAGATTGGATCTTTGTACACATCATGAACGCATACTCGAGTTGGAACGTGAGATCGTTCCTGGTAGACACAAGAAGGGGGCGCACTGACCAACTCGCTAACCGAGCGTGATATCGGTCGATGACGTGTTTGCGTTTACAACTCAACCCTCTGTCCTTCCTCTCAAGTATTGCGCGCCTAGAACAATTACAGAAACCACAATTATTCATACCTTAGAATACGGGGCCACGTCTGGTGACAACCAAGCAATTGGCCGGACTCGGTCATCCTTCCTGCCCGAGAGAACAAAAGACCCACTCAGCGTTTCATCTCTTTACCACCAATTTCGATGTAGAATGCTGTGGCATCGTGGCCACCAAGGCGCACCACTATACGTTCTTGTGTGGCGTGAAAGATTGCATACGATAGGCTGCCCGGTGGAACTCTTTGGTTGCTGCAGATGTTAAACGTCTCACCGACCCAACTTACCGCTTACTGGAATATCAATTTATACTCGGAGTCCTCCAATTCTCGGGCACGAGTGCTTGGTACACTGGTCTCCTGCGATATCTTCTTGCCTTCGCGCATGATGGCGAGGCTGAGCTGATCGTCTTTGGTGACGAAGAATAGGTAGTGTCCATGACAAGCACCGCCTCCAGTGGCGCTGTAAGTAAAACAAGCATTTAACCCCCGGGCGCATATGATGATCTTGGCAAAATTCAGGTTGCCCTCATCAACGACAAGTTCCGTTCAACCACTGCGCTTCGGCTCGAGTCTGGCGTGCCCCACGCCACGAGGTCACCACGCCAGCTTCAATCTAGAGATGTACCGATTAAGCGTTTTGATCATATGATTCTAGCCAAAGGATTCGCCCGCTTGTCATGTTCTCGTAAACAATGACTAGGATGTATATGTACCCCAGAACGCCACACCCTTTCCCACATGAAACAAGCATGGATTTCCGGCAATTAACCTGGCTAACAGGGCAGCAAATAAATTGCAGCACGGATGAAAGGACCAACAGCACGCAAAGGTGATGCTCGCAACCCCACAAAATTGTCTAGATGTGCTGAAGGGGACCTATTCTGCCTAATGTTGAGGTTCCACGCATATGCGCACTACAACATGAAGCGATTTGTATAAAGCATCGGACCCTCGCTCGCCATTGACGACCACCCCACAAACAACGCTCAAGCAAACTAAAAGATCTCCAACCATTCCAACACAATGAAGATCACTGCTGCAGCTGCTCTATTCGCTGGCCTCGCCGCCGCTGGCCCTGTCGAACTCGCTGAGAGGCAGTCTTGCCCCAAAGTCTACATTTTTGGCGCTCGCGAGACCACCCAGCCTCAAAGCAATGGCTACGGAACCGCTGCTGGTCTCGTGAACTCGGTCAAGTCCGCGTACTCAGGTGCCGGTTCTGAGGCCATTGTCTACCCAGCCTGTGGCGGAGGAAGTGCCTGCGGTGGTATCAGCTACGACAACTCGGCTTCCCAGGGAACTGCTGCGGTTGTCAAGGCTGTGACTGCATACAACCAGAAGTGCCCGTCGACTCAGATTGTCCTCATCGGCTACAGCCAGGTAAGTCACGAAGTCAAATACACTTACCATGACGCTAATCACGAACAGGGTGGCCAAATCATGGACAACGCTATCTGTGGTGGTGCTGGCTCTACCTTAACCGGCAACGCCCTTGCTGCTATCAAGGCCGCCATCTTCATGTAGTCTAACAGCCCCCCTGAGTCCTGTTAATGTAATCTAACACATCTTCAGGGGTGACCCCCACAACCGCGATGGCCTACCATACAACGTCGGCACATGCAAGGCTCAAGGCGTAAGTCAATACCTTTCAACATTCAGTTTCTCTGCTAACAGGGATTTCAGTTCGCCGCCCGTCCTTCAGGTTTCCAATGCGCACCCGCCAGCTCCTCCATCATCCAGTCGTACTGCGACTCCACTGACCCATACTGCTGCAACGGCAACGATTCCAACTCGCACCAGCAATACGTCAACAAGTACGGCTCCCAGGCTCTTACTTTCATCAAGAGCAAGCTCACCGCATAAATGTTTGGTGGTGAAATGGGAGGGCAACAAAAGGCCGCGAAATGGAAACGGCCAACTTCTTCGCTGTAAATATCTTACCACCGTCAATGAAACATGTACATGCCACCACAGTCAAACATGAAGCGCAGTTGTATTATTGCTATGATCTAATCGCCTATGTCAGGCCCATCTCGCGGTCAATATCATAAGTCCATTCCAAAATATCATTTACATACTCTGCAAGCTACCTGGCTTTCTTCTTGTAATACTGTCTGTCGAACTCATCGAATTGACGCCGATATGGCTCGGTCCCCCATTCCGCAACGCCATTCTTCATCTCACCATAAACGAAAATGAGCTTGAAGGCACTTATACTAGCCATTGCTTGATTACAGTGAAACTCGATCTTCATCGATTCAGAACTTTCGGGTGGACAGTCGCCAGCAGCGAGGGGTTGCCGTTCATCAGGTGGTGAGTTCGCCATTGTCGATATTTGGATCGTTAATTTATTCGCTGCGCAGTGCGGAGGAGACCATATTTGTAAACGTCAGGACAAGCACAAACAAGCATCATTTTGTTTGTGGCAGACTTCACAAGAAGATTGTACAGGCGTCTGGATGGCTTCAAACACTCTCATGATCGTGCTATTAGACGTTTGCTATGACTAGGTCTCCCTCGAGCGGACTCAACTAGAACTTCGTGGACGCCTGAGCTATTTCACGTTCGAGTTGAACAATTCTAGCCCTTGTCGCAGCCCTGCGCGCATACACTCCTTGAAATGCCCACCAGCTCCCAAGACCCTCGTTACCCAAATCCGTGATAAAATATACAATGAAGTCATGTCTGGCACGCGCATGCTCCAAGTCTCTATTCAAATCCGTCGCATCGGTGGTATCGTTGTGGCAGCACTCTAATCCGTCGAGCTTTTCGAGGAAATCCTTTATCAGTATGCGAGCGACTTCATTGTTCCTTGCCCTGTTCTGGAAATATTGCATTGCGATTTGGAAGTTTTGAGGTACTTATGATGCCGCAGAGCCAAGATGGGAAAGCAAAGGAGATGTATAGTCGAGCTACAAAGTGCTTGCTGCGGACGGCTCACGTGACTTTCTGCAAAATGCTTGCCACGTCCACTTCAAAGTTCTCGTGGCGATGTACGCCAACAATGATGTTTGCTTGTTATGCGTTATTAAGTTTGCGTGAAACAAACATATGCACATGGCAGAATGCACTAAATCATGATCGTATGTACAGGGTCTATTCATGCTTGTATCTTTCGTCATTCAATGCATTTAACTCTACCCGGTCGCTAACGTCCCCTTCACCTCCCTCGCTTGTCCAACTCTTCATCCGCGCCAACTAATCTTGCCACCATCTTGTCAGTGCACTTAGATAAAGCTACCACAAGATCTCGATACGTCCGTTGTTGTGCTCGAGTCAGGCGACGATAGTTCTCTTGTTGGGTATCGGATGGGTCAGTGTCGAGATAACCGTCCAGGCTCTTTAGTGCGGCCATAGCTGAATTCCCCAGGGCGATGATTTTGTCTTCTTTAGCGTCAGTGACTCCGGAAGCCGGAAGTGATGTTGCTGGGTCGACTTGTGGGTTCGACATTTTGGCGAGGAGTCTGAGTGAGCGTCTTCGGTGATGAAAGAAGGCTTATGAACTCCGTTGGCGGCTGGTTTGCTTCTCGAAGTTAGATGATGCTCGCACAGCTGCACATGTCAGCGCGCAATACCACACCATGTGACTTGATCAGGTGAGCCGAGAGCAAAGTATTTGCCTTGTATAGCTATGTATATTATTTGCTTCCGTCATGAAAAATGGCCCTAAACCCACGCTGGAAAGAAAATAACCCGAGCGAACGCCGTGCCAGCAATGCGATTCATCATGCATAATAGCCATAATCGACCTATAACTTTACAACTTCGCCTTTGGCCACTGGTCCAACAGGTCATTCATCTCCCACCTGGGCCAGTCGGGGTTCAGGCTGGGTGCAGGTCGTTCACGGTCCCAAGCCCACTTCTCCTTGAGTTCAGGCGTGAGGTCGTCTTCGAGCATTTGGATGACGTATTTGCCGAGGACGGGGAAGAACTTGTAGCCGTGGAAAGACCCGCATGTTGCGACGAAGAGGCCCTTGGCGCCAGCGTGTGGTGAGATGATGAAGTCGGATGAGGTTGTGAAAGCGTCCCTGTGGTGCGTGAGTCAAGTGTCTAAGGAAAACAATGCTTCATGGAAAAACTTACCAGCAGATACGGTGCTTCTCCATCTTCCAGGTCGCACCGTTCTTGCCATAGAAGACGTGGTTTGCGTGGTCGATATCCTGCTTCAACGGACCAGGGACGTTCCATTGGTTGTAGTCCTTTCCAGACGGTGGCGCGGAGACGAAACGGCCAGGTAGCACCTCATGTGTGTTCTTGAAGATCTTCTCACCCCACCATTTGAGCTCGCGGTCCTTTGTGGGCGGTAGACTTCCGATGAATGGTCCTTGCGCAGCTGTGTAGCCTTGGACACCAACGGGCATGTTGGCGAAACGCTTGTACGACTTGTCATCAAGCGTCGTCATACCAGTGGTGATGCCACCGGCGACGATTCTTGAGCCAGCGCGGAGGTTGGCGTTTCCGCTTGCTTTGGCAGCTTGTTCGAGCAACTTCGCGGTGTAGGCTCCGGTGGAAAGGATGACATGTGATGCGGAGATGGTATTTCCCTGTTCAGTCTTGACACCGGTACACGTTCCATTGTTGTCAAAAGCGAGGCTCTCCGCCTTCTGTGTGATGTACTTGACGCCATTCTCAATCGACCATTTAGTAATAGCTCGGAGCGAGTCGCCAGCCTGTGCCCAACCGCTCGTCTTATTTACGAGCACCTCTTTGGCGCCATCATAGTTAGCATCCTCGAAAAGGCCACCGAAAAGCTTCTTCGCCTCTTCAATAGATACGGCCTGCAGATCCGCTTGACGGCCAAGTGCCTTGTAGTTGTCGATGACTTCCTGTGCATAGTCTGACCGGCAGACCCAGAAGATGCCAGTCTCATGGAAGTATGGCTTCCAGAGTGGATCTGACTTGAAAATGTCCTGTGCTTCCAATGCAAGCTGGCAGTACACTTTGTCATCGTAATCGGCACGGACGACTTTGTTCCAGTCCCAAGATGCAGCGACTCGGTTGTCGGAGTCCCAAGCGTCCTGATCAAGGATGGTAATTTGGCGGTCTGGGTACTTCTTGATTAGATGGTAAGCTGTAGAAACGCCGAAGACGCCGGCGCCGACGATGAGATATGAGGGTTTAGCGGCCATGTTGTTCAAGATCCAGGGCTTATCGTCGCAGAGCATTAAGTGAGAAGTTGGACGGTTCTTGAACTATGGTCTTCGTCGCTTGGAACATTTATACTTACATGATATCTGTAGATATCCTAATGCGGCTTACCAGCAAATGTGGGCCGTTCTCGGCCTCGTCGTTGTGGTCGCTGGCGACTAGGCGCGGGGCATTCGTGGAGGTTGTTTCCTTATCGAGCAAAGCTTTGCGACGGCGAACTTTCCTTGCCTTTCCCGACGCGTTGATTGCAAACGCAGCCGGCTGCCATGACTTCTATTGGACACATGATAAGTCCGATAGTTCGTTTATCTGCTGATATGCGCAAAGACAGCGATGATGTCGTTTCATCACCGCCAGTTCTGCGGCGGAAAATGGCCGACGTTAAGCGACACGCTGCGCTAATCTCCTTTTGGAACCACTCAACATTAAGAGCGACTTTGCGAGACCATATCAGCTTAGATTAATGTGAGGGAAAAGAGAATCTGGCAGGATCTGACCAGATTCGGTGGTCGCAATGGCGCAGGCGGACATTGATGGGACTTGTTTGGCTCACAATCTGGTCCCAGCCATGACTCCCTTGAACAGGCTCCCTTCTTACTAACTACACACGATCAACAGGCTTGTTTCAGTAATACACTGTTAGTCTGTCTTTGTAATTCAGTGTCACGAGTGTGATTGCAATGTCGGATTTTTACTCAAAACCAAGAATGAGTAGGTCTTTGTTCTTGCCATCGCGGAATACCAGGCCAAAAGTATTACCATATCGCACTGAAACACGGTCCGGTCCGATCCGTTTTACACGAGATGATTGAGCTGGGAGCTACTGCATCGAACGTGTAGACATAGGTCATGCCAAGTATTTCAACGCATCCAATCCTTCCAAGCCAATGAAACGTCGTTCAATAGGAGTCAAGGAGGCCCTGGAGAGACTATCGGGCGCAAGTGTATACGCCGATTCGTTCGGGCTACGATACGATCATCCGGAATGAGCACCAGCTGCGCTCTAGCAAATCTAGCACAGACTAGAAGCCAATCCGATAGGTCCAATTTCAGTAGCGGTACCTGAACCCTCCGGGTGGCACGGATGTGGTAGACTGAGCGGCGCCTCGAGTACCGCTACTAGCCTCTCTCTCAGCTGTAGACAGTGGGGCTTCAGATGTAGTGCTCAACGGAGAGTTTGAGTGACGGGGTAACGAAAAGACCCGCTGACTCAGCTCCTCGCTTTCGTTGCGTACAAAGGCTTGGAGGTGGCGTCGTCTGGCTTCAGGCACCGGCAGATCGTCGATAGCTTTGCGCTTCTCAGGGTGATGAATCAGCTGCTGCTTGGGCTTGAGGATGAAAACTTCCTGGTCAACGGTGTCGTGAGTGCGGTAGAACACGTGGCTTCCCGGGAAAGTACCGCCCCAGTCTAAGGATCTGTGCTCTATCTGGTTTCCGAGAACTGCGAAATGTTAGCGTCGATAGCTCAATATGAGGTATGTGATAATACGGACCATACAACTCTCCACCTGCTGATGCCCCTACACTGGTCTGTACGCCTTGATCGTGCGTAGCCTTTCGTGGTGGAGCTGCGCTGATAGTGACCGCAATAGGAACTCGGGTTTGCGACCTTGGAGGATCCCCATTACTTGTGTCAACGCCATTCGACATCCCGGCGGAGCGAAGAGACCTCGATGAAACAGCAGGTGTACTGGGGCGATGAATGGTGTTGTTGCCGGCGTCAACCTCGTCGTCACTGTCATCTGGTTGACGCATGCTCTCGCCGTAGCTACTGCCATCTTGATCTTCGACGGAAGAGACGGGGAATGTGATGTCTACAGAGACTGCAAGTTGTAAGTATTGGCTTGTGTCTAGGCTGGTAGAAAACATCACTCACCTGGGATGGTTGATTCCTTTTCGGGTGGGGGAGTCAACGACCAATTCTCGCTCAATGGCTTGATAGACTTTGGCTGCAAAGCGATGAGAGCTCCAGGGCTGCTCTGAGATACGCTTGGAATGTAGTTGGTCTTAGGGTCGAGGTCCCCGAAAGTAACTCCGTCACTAACAGCGTTTGAGAACTGCCTTGGGCAAGTGCACTCCGGATCTAAGCTTCGTAAGTATGGGACGCCAGACGTTCAAAATTGGCTTACCTGTTTCATTCGGTGATTGTACATCTGCACCAGGCTGGACGAGCGTTGCTGGTACGGCCGTGCATCCTTCTACATGCAGGACTATCTGGATTTCTTTGTCCTTGTTGCGATGAGAATCTACAGATTCCCAGTGGACATGTAACTCGCCTCGCCTAGCGGTGGTTGAACATTCCACCGCCCGTGGCATCTGTGACAAGCGAGCCCTAGCCATGCTCTTTAACCAACCCTCCTCTTCAGCCACGCTAGCATGATCGCCGCTGGCCATCAGCTGAGATATCATGATGTCCCACAATTGGAGGACAACATGGTCGCAGACGAAGGCCTTTTGATCATCTGAGGCCAACTCATCGCAATATGCATGCTCGTGAGCGCGGTCGTAGGTCAACCACTTGTTGTGGACTCTCCAGGTCGATCCAAAGAACCCGGCATCAATCTGTAAGGACTCGCCATCGACGAAGGTTACCTCCATGCCTTTCATAGCTGGAGAACACTCCAGCAGATATCTCAACATCTTGTCTACATGCATTGCAAAGCTGTGCGAGGGAATACTGACAGTCTTTGCGTATTTGAATCGATATAGAAGCTCTTCGCCAGGTGTCCGACAGAGGTCGTATTTGCGCAGCATGTTCCACATCTCAAGATCAAGTGGAATAGGATTCTTGTTCAAACTCTGCTCGACAATGTGCGCTTCCTTTGCGCATGTCAGTGGGCGTCACGGATTTGTTTAGCTAGAACTTACATCTTTGCCTTCTATGGCGGAGTAGTAGAATGCCGGCCGTCCTTGCTGGTTATGATTCATGGTACGCATCTTCGCCCAGATCTTGGTGGCAATGTTTTCTGTCAAGCAATTTTCTTCACTGCTCAGTATGGCATCGCCCTTCTTGTTCAAAGAGTTGAGAAGCAGGTTGGTGTATTCCGTCAGCAGGTCAGAGTCGTCCGAAGAATCTGCTTCGATGGCGGACGCCCAGATCTTAGCGATTCGTTCGCTTTCTTCCCCCGAGCCAGCCAATGTGTCACGATCGCGAGTCGTGGTACCGTCGACGAAGTTGTAACCATACATGTAGCGCTTGCCACTCATGCCGCCACTCGGGAGAAGTAGACCACGTAAGAACATTTTGCCCTGGTAGGTTGGGTCTCTGATCAGGTCTCCGTGAGGCGTATGTATCATCTTCTTAGGTGGGTTGACGTCCAAGGTTACCTTCAACATCTCCCGAAATTCATCAATGTGAAGGCGCTTTGCTTTGACCTTCGTACCATAAGCTGTGCGGCAATTACCTGGGGCACCGATAACCACACAGACGTCCTCCCACGGATGGGCGACATCGCTCCTTGGCTTCCCTTGCTCCTTTTGCTTGAGTTTCTCAAGTGTGGTATCCTTTATTCGCCTGAGGCTGCAGGCCAATTCTCCCTTCTTGAAGATGAAGTTCCACTTGAAGGCACCGCTTTCGATCCGAAAGTTGTAGTTGTTGCGACGAAATACGAGCGCCGATAGCTTCATTCCTTCGCCATGTTGTCCCGTTTGTTGCGCGTCTGTGGCCTTCGACGTGGCACCGGTACCGAGCGATCGAAATGAGAGGGTGGCTTTGAAATTGGCTATTTTCAGGCCACCTACGCAGTAGCCGTCTTTATCGTACTGGAATCGAATGAAGCCGCGGAGTATGTTATCGTTCGCAGCAAAGGCCTTGATGAGAATGAGCCGCTTCTTTTGATCCTCCACCGTTTCGGTACGGAAATCACCCGGGGAAATCTTAAACGACCTGAGCATGCCATCTCTCCTGCAGATTCTTAGCATGTTTTTGGCGCGAAGAGGCTTGGCCCGCTCACCAATTCTGGTAGATTTCTCGATAGCCTTCTGGTCTCCTCCACTCCCACACATAGTCTATCGTGTAGTTGAGATACTTCAAAGTACTATTTCCGATGTCTTGTAGATCTGTATCAAGACCCGGATTGTAGTGATCATCCTCAGAGAATTCATCTGAATCGCTGAAGTACTGCTCGATCTCGGCGCTTGGTGGGGCGGGAATTGGGGCCAAGCCGAGTGTCTCTCTGGGGGAGCGATTGCCGGTCGACATATCAAACACTTCACACTAAATATTCGCGATGCCAGTGGCGCAGCGTTTGTAACCAGAAAATTTCGGACTTGGAGAGAAGGGAACAGAGCGGACGCGGCAGCAAGCAAAGTGTATCAGTATTGCTTCTTCGCGCACGGACATGTAACTTGCTATGCAGCGCGTCCTGACGTGCATTAGCGCGTTTCACGCTGACACGAAACCACGTGATCGATCCCCAGCTTTCTATGTAGACCTCCAGGCTTGGGTAGGGAACTCGATCTTTCGACCCTGCAGAGGAAGAGTCAGCGCTATGTTGTAAAATGTCTGCTTACAAAGGTAATTCCCCCAAATCGAGCCACTGCCCAGGTGCTGTCAACTCTGGTCCCGGCTCCCAATCTGTGGAGTGTTAGAACAGCGTCGGCGACTCTAACCTACCTAGATATATTGTCTCAAAGCTCATTCTATCTGTGTCACTTTCACCCAAGAAAGTAGGGTCACAGTGTGGTGTGAATAGTAATTGTTTAACAATTGACTCCATTGTGTTGAGCCCGAAACAAAGCCGAGACATCTGAAATGCTGATAATCAGAAAACATGCGACCGAGGAAGATGGTGGTTAAAGATTTGTGAGGCCTAATAACATTACCTCGAGAGTAATTACGCTCAGACATGTGCCCAGGAAAGTGAAGCTACTATCTGACACTTTGCACGCAACGACCACCTTCTGTTATCACTTGATCAGTGCGAAAATGAGTTTCTTGTGACGCCGCACTCATGGGATTAATCCTACCGTCTTTACTCGAGATCGATCATGCTGGTCTCAATGTCGTCAAAGTACGAACGTGTCGTAAGCTTCGCAAACCCGGCCCGTCTGAACTAGTCTTTAACACCAGTTGGCTCCAATACAAGAGCATGAAACAATGATCAATCATAGAAAAATAGACTGCAGCCCTGCGAAAGCATGTGCTCGTGAACCTCGGGACTTGGTTCACCGTCTTGAGTGAGATCTTTCTTCGTGTACTGGAACACGATCTCTAACCACAGCCCGTGGACTACAGGTCTATCGATGGTAACCTGGCTAGCCAATATGCCTTTTGCACTTCTTGATTTTGCCTCGGACGGATCGTCCTGTCCGTTGATGTTGTAATCAATCTCGACTTCACTGATAGTGTGCTGGAGTCATTCGAAGTACAAGCAATGCGCAGTAAAGTATAGTAACCGCGGAGATAACAGCATCTCCTCAAGAACCCAGCCTCTGCTGTTCAGTCGCGAGTCGGATATCAGACGGCGTTTGTCTGGTGATGGAGGAACTATGTAACGATTAAAGTGAGTCAAAGGCACACCATTAAAATCGGTGGGAAGACTGTCGGTGCAGAGGATCTGAGACGTTCGTCGTGACAGAATCCTTTGGTCAATTAGTACCTCCGGTCACTGCAATCGTGCAGTAGGAATTTTGATAGATATTCTTTATATTTGCAGCTTCGGCGCGCCAGTCTGTGGCATTGTCTTAAACTATACATATAGCATCGATCCAGAGATATCGAACACCAAGACGACGAGTTATCACAATAGCGTCGTGGTATGTCTTGGGCATCACTGTTTCTTCAGAGACAATGGGCAATTTCTTTTCGCGAGCAACCCGGTTGTCTTCCGTTGCATTGTACGCCGTACTATCTGATCCTCAGCAGTAACTCAGAGTGCAATACCGCTCTACTTGTCCGCCAATAGCAAAGAGAAATGGAGGGTCCTTCTTGTCGCCGACATCGATAACTCGAGACGGTGGTCTTTGCTGTTCAGTATTAAAGCCCGAGCATGCACTATGACTATCGCTCAAAATACATGTTTCGAGCATGGCCAGTGCGGAGTCAAGCACTTCTACTGCTAGAAGAGTGGGCTGAGTGACATCTAGTCAACTTATTAGCATCGACAACTTGAAGAGCTCGGCATGGTGTCTAACCTCGAGGTTCATTTGCGAGATCTCAGCATAGCTTACGAGGAGGCCAGACTCCGAACTCGTCTCCCAAATTTGCATAGCCCTGTTCTCCGAGGATCCATATGGGTCGTTGTCGAGTTTCAATAGCAGCCAAATCACCAGGAGTCAGGCAATCCATCACGATGGCCTCTCGGACTATTCTACAAGTCCAGCATGTCTTTGCTTCCTCTTTTAATATTTCGAACGTTTCGTGCAAAACCTACGTGGGAGAATAGCGTTTTCACACCCCCTTACGAAAGAAGGCATGGCATCTCCAACATTCCGGGTTCGTGAACCGGAAGTTGATGCTGTCACGTCGGATAAGGGAATCGATGAACCATTCGATACACATCCTACACCTGCGATTACCACACAATCTCCGGTCAGCAGCCCGATCCTCCTGCAAAGCGTTGCTCTTGACCATGATGCCTCCCATGTTCTCGTAGACAGGCGGCATAGCTATTCTCTTTCTTGCCCCAGAAAGGGTTTGCTAGGATTGGCTGAAGACTTGGTTGTGCTAAGTACCATGTGTATAGGGCAAATCTGATGCAAATAATCTGATGTCGCGGAGATATTTTGTGAAAGATGAACCAAGGTATTGGGAATACACGGCTATCTTTTCAGCTGACGACCCCGCCATTAGTCGTTGCAAGAAGCGGAATAGTCGTGGCGTCTTATAGTATTGTTGTCGCTCATGCGCAGCTGCAAGCGGACTAAGTTTTTGGCGCTGCATGGGTGAGCGGAGCATCGGACATGTGAGATGACACCATTTCAGTGATCCCAGGAAGAATTCGACAACACTTCATCGACAAGAAGCCTAAGTCAACAAAAACGCGGCGAGCACGAGTTACAATGGCAGCTACATTACCCTCACACATGAAGGCGTCTCAATGGACATCAGCCAGTGGCAGAATAGAAAAGCGATTGAAGTACACGACTAGCGCAGAACCCCCCAAGCATGCGCACAGTCTACCGCCAGACCACACATTAGAGAAGGTTGCATATGCGAGCATCAATCTTGCGGACTACAAGCTCGCCGAGATCCCTCTGGTTAACCGTTTCTTCTTCAAGACACCCGCCACACCAGGGATCGACTACGCCGGCACTGTGGTCGCCACCACATCGCCGCATCTCAAGCCCGGCGACCGTGTGCTTGGCAAGACGCAACCACCTGTGTTTGGAGCTGCGGCCGAATACCTCGTCATTACCCCTGCGTACAGCTGTGTTCCCTTGCCGGATGAGGTGGAATTGGAACAGGCTGCGTGTGTCGGCGTCGCGGGTCTGACAGCTTATAAATCGATCGCCCCATTTGTGAAGCCAGGCAGTAAAGTCCTCATAAACGGTGGCTCTGGGGAAGTAGGAGCTTTTGGAGTTCAGATTGGCAAAGCTCTGGATTGCACTGTCACGGCCACCTGCTCGGGCAACAATGCGGAATTCTGCAGAGGCTTGGGCGCACATAGTGTGATCGACTACCGGAGCACGCCGGTCGTCGAAGCTTTGAAGCGCTCGGGAGTACAGTACGATTTGATTGTCGACAATGTCTTTGAAGAACCGCAACTCTATTGGCAGGCCCACCATTATCTGAAACCCAGCGGAGTATACATTCGATAACTTCCAAGTTCACAATACACAGCATTGTGAACCTCGCAGGAGTCCTTACGTTGCCACGCTGGCTGGGAGGTGGAAGCCGCACTTCGAAATTCCTTGTCGTTTTGGATGGCCTCCAGGATGAATTTCCAGAGATGTCAATAATTAAGCTAATCAAGCCTTCAGCTTAAAGCTTAATTAGCTTGTTTTTAGAGATATTTGCAGCTTAATTAGCTTAATTATTTAGTTAAAATTAGAGGCTTAATTAAGGCTTAATTAGTTAGTGTAGAAGAGAATGAGCTAGTAAAAGTAGGTTTAGGTAATTATATTATAGAATTACTGCTTAAGTATCTTAAGATAAGAGTAGCATAATATATACTTAAGTTTATATAAATATACTAGTATAAAAGAAAAGAGCATATAA
>Ga0265780_10001091_pt1 | contig 39580 bp, 38 predicted proteins | sample P1T30metagenome_FD_192432 | JGI IMG/M metagenome (GOLD analysis project Ga0265780, IMG submission 192432) | Plant litter microbial communities from East Loma Ridge, Irvine, California - P1 T30 | ecosystem: Environmental > Terrestrial > Plant litter > Unclassified | place: USA: California...
CACCTCTCATACCTGCACATCACCACCTCACAAAACGTTAACACACAAAATGGCACCACCGGGTCGCCGGAGAGTGCATCTCTCGCCAGCAGCAATGCTGCTCGGCCTCGCTTTCCTTTTCGCGTCGACCGCCTCCGCTGCGTCTGCCGTCCTGGGTGTCGACCTGGGCACCGAATACATCAAAGCCGTGCTCGTCAAACCGGGCATGCCCCTCGAAATCGTCCTCACCAAAGACTCAAAGCGGAAAGAGACATCTGCTCTTGCCTTCAAGCCCTCCAAGAGCGGCGCATACGAGTCCGGCTCTTTCCCTGAGCGCTTCTATGGCGGAGATGCCATGGCGCTACAGGGCCGGTTCCCTGGCGACGTATACCCGAACCTTAAGCACCTTCTGGGTGTCTCGCGCGACAGCGATGTAGTCAGCATGTACAAAGAGCGGTACCCGGCCCTCGAGGTCACGACCACGGAGGGACGCGATACTGTTAGCTTCAAGAGCGGCACCTTTGCTGCTGAAGAGGACAAGGTGTTCTCGATTGAGGAGTTGATGGCTATGGAACTGAAGAACGTCCGGGAAAACGCAAAGGCGCTGGCAGGCAAGGGTTCGGATGTCCAGGATGTCGTTTTCACCGTTCCACCTTTCTACACGGTCGCCGAAAGGCGCGCACTTGAGGTTTCAGCTCGGCTGGCTGGCATGAAGGTTCTTGGTGTGGTGTCAGACAGCCTGGCTGTGGGCATTAACTACGCTGTGACAAGGACATTCCCGGACGTCACCAAGGATGGAAAAGCTGAGATCAACATGGTGTTCGACATGGGCGCTGGATCTACATCTGCGACTATTCTCAAGTTCGCTGGCAGGACAGTCAAGGACGTTGGAAAGCGCAACAAAACCATCCAGGAAGTTCAGGTCCTCGGTGTCGGCTGGGACAAGAGACTTGGAGGCGACGCGCTCAACTCTCTCATCGTGGACGACATGGTCAAATCCTTCGTCAACGTTCCAGGCGCGAAGAGCGCTTCTATCACCGCAGAGCAAGTCAAGGGTCACGGACGTACAGCAGCTAAGCTCTTCAAGGAAGCCGAGCGTATCCGTCAAGTTCTCAGCGCCAACAGCGAGACATCCGCATTCTTTGAGAGCCTCTACGAGGATGTCGATCTCCGCTACAAGCTCTCTCGTGCGACGCTCGAGAAGCTTTCTGCCGACCATGCCGCACGAATCGACATCCCTGTTCAAGACGCTCTGAAGGCCGCTGGCCTGACCTGGAAGGACATCGACTCAGTCATCGTCCACGGAGGCATGACTCGCACGCCGTTCGTCCAGGCCCGCCTCGAGAAGCTCGCTACCAAAGCCAAGATCCGCGCGAACGTCAACTCAGATGAGGCTGCTGTGTTTGGCGCTGCCTTCAAGGCTGCTGGTCTCAGCCCATCTTTCCGTGTCAAGGAGATCCGTGATGCAGATACCCAAGGCTATGAGCATGGCATTCAGTACTCCTTCAACATGAAGGACCGTGACCAGAAGATCTTCACTCCCCATACCAAGCTCGGCGCTACCAAGGACTTGCCGTTCCAGATGATGGGCGAGTTTGAGTTCACTGTCTACCAGGCAATTCCTGGAGCAAAGGGCGCCGCCTCAAAGGAGCCTGTCCTGCACTTCTCAAGCGGTAATCTCACTCGCGCGGTCACTAAGATGATCGATGACGATAAATGCGATCGTGACTCTTTCAACAACTACGTTCAGGTCCGACTGAGCCCCGTCACCGGTGTTCCTGAGGTCCTCTCAGCATGGGTGACTTGCGAGAGCGATGCAGCAGACGCGAAGGGCGGCATTGTCGATGGTGTTAAGAACCTGTTTGGCATGGGCGGCAAGAAAGATCAGGAGGCGTTGAAGGAGGGTGACAGCTCCTCTAGCTCGGCTTCTTCGTCTGGCTCTTCAGCTTCTACATCTTCGTCGTCGGCCAAGGCCAAGGGTAGTGATGCTGCCAAGGCCGAGGAGAAGACGAAGAAGGTCATTAAGTCTGCGATCACATACGATGTGACTGAGCTGGGCTACAAGAAGCACCCTCGTAAAGAGCTCAAGAGGATGCAGGACAGGTAAATTCTTCAATCGCCCATCATCGAATCAGTTGCTAACGTCACATAGAATCGCTGCTTTTGACTCTTCAGACAAGTCTCGTCGCACACGCGAAGAGGTCCTGAACTCTCTAGAAGCTTTCACCTACAAGTCGCGCGACTACCTTGAGGACGAGTCATTCATTGGTGCCTCCATTGAATCTGTGCGGACCACGCTCGAAGAGAAGCTCGGTGCTGCATCTGACTGGATCTATTCTGCTGGCGCGGAAGCTACCGAGAAAGAACTCAAGGCCAAGCTGAAGGAGTTGGAAGACATTGTCAAGCCTGTTCTCAGTCGTAAGACCGAGGCTATCAAGCGCCCAGATGCTATCAAGGACCTCAAAGACACTATCGCCCACCTGAAAGAGGTCGTACAGCTCGTCGATGGCCAAATCAAGACTCAAATTCGTGACAGCTCGAAGAGCAGCGAATCGGTCGCTTCGAGATCCTCTGTCGTGCCCTCTCCATCCTCTTCATCGGCGGATCCTCTTGACGAGCTCGACGATGATGCTACTGCGTCATCTTCAGTTGAAGTAGAAGAGCCCGAGATCACCGAAGTACCCACCATCTACAACGACGACGACCTCAAGAAGCTCCAAGAACTCTCGACCTCAGCTCAGAAATGGCTTGACGACAACATGGCCAAGCAAGAAAAGCTCAAGGCCACCGACGACCCCGCCTTCACAGCAAAGGACATCGCCGACGAGAAGAAGCGCATGGACGACGTCATCATGGACATGATGATGAAGAAGATGCGCCACTTCAAGCCACCGGGCCAGCAAAAGCCCAAGCCCAAGCCCAAAGCCAAGCCGAAGAAGAAGGCCAGCAAGAAGAGCAAGAAGACACCTACGGAGGAGGAGAAACCAGTCGCACCTGAGCAGCCTCAGGATAGCGGCGACGGTCCTTCAGACGAAGAACTAGCTGAGGCGCTGAAGAAGGCGGGAATCAACGCTGACGGCGTCAAGCTCAAGAACATGGGCTTCAAGGATGAGATGACGGATGAGACGGGCAGGAAGCTGAAGAAGCTCAATATCGATAAGGATAGCACTGAGGAGGATATCCAGAGAGCGATTGAGGAGTTGACGAAGGAGGCGGGCGAGAAGAAGGGACACGATGAGCTGTAGAGGGGATGTAGACGGGGTGTGTATATGGATTTGTGATGTGCATGCGTCGATAGATGAGCATTTGTTTGGAGTATCTGAGAATTGAATTGGGAGATACATCGTTTTGTTGAACTGTGTGACGCCGTCTTTGTACCTACCGATATGACTGTCTTGCGGCACCTTGCAAGCATGATGCTGGATGATGATCTTTGCGAAGCAACGGGAACGTTCCGAATTTCAGATTCCGAGATGCGCTAGTCCTCCCGGTAGTGCGGGCGCCTGCAAGCTGTCAGTGACAACATTGAACACAGTGCAAACCTTCGTCCTCTCTCCTTGACACTCTTACCACAGTCATGTCGGGCGGCTGGAACACAATAGAGTCGGATGCCGTGCGTATGTCTCAAACTCTCTGTGCGACCAAGACTGACAAATGCAGGGCGTCTTCACGTATCTAATCGAGAAGCTCGGCGTTAAGGACGTACAGTTCGAAGAACTCACCACGCTTGAAGTCTCGGAGCTACAAGCGCTGGGCACAATATACGGCGTCATCTTCCTCTTCAAGTACCCGACCGGTGAGACGCGAGGCGACACACCGAAAGACGGCACCTACGACCACGAGGCGGCGAATAGCCTCTTCTTCCCCGCGCAAACGATACAGAATGCTTGCGGTACACAGGCCATAGTCTCGCTCTTGCTGAACAGGGAGGAACAAGTAGAGATAGGCAAAGAGTTGAAGGAGTTCAAGGAGTTTGCTGGGGACTTCCCGCCAGACGTATGTTCACACTGACTTGGAAGCGCATGCATCACATAGACTCTAACATCCTCAGCTACGCGGCGAGACACTCTCAAACTCAGACCTCATCCGCGAAACCCACAACTCCTTCGCCCGCTCATCCCCCTTCATCGACGAGACCACACGCGCCGCCACGGAAGACGACGACGTCTACCACTTCATCGCGTAAGCGCGCCCCCCACCCACACTCTCCCTCCCCACCCCTAACATATACCCACAGCTACACATCCATAAACAACAAGCTCTACGAACTCGACGGCCTACAACCCGCCCCCATCCTCCACGGCGCCTGCACCCCCACCGACTTCCCCCACAAAATCATCCCCGTGCTCCAGCGCCGCATCGCACGCTACCCCGAGACAGAAATCCGCTTCAACCTCATGGCCTGCGTGCGCGATCTGCGCATCCGGGCGCGCGAGATCGGCGACGAGGACGGCTTGGAGCAGCAGGAGGACAAGCGCGCGCGCTGGCTGTGGGAGAATTCCCTGCGGAGACATAATTTCGTGGGCTTTATTAGCGAGCTGTTGAAGGGCGTGGTCAAGGCGAAGTTGGAGGAGGGGAATGGCGCGTATGAGAAGTGGGTTGAGGAGGCGAAGGGGAGGACGAAGAAGCAGAGGGAGGATGCGAGGAAGAAGGGTGTTGCGAGTGATTGAGTGGGAGGTGGAAAGGACTGCGGTCGGCTGGGATAAGATCACGAAATATGTGCAGGGCTTGAGGCGTCGCGATGATAATGACAAGCACACGATATCATGGCCAAAGCAGCATCTCTACAATTCTCCGTGATGTTGAACCGGAAGCACCACAGTGGCGTTCAGTGTCGCGACCGTCTTCAGGCATGCCATCTTCAGGCATGCCATTCACGATTTGAAAACCGAATCTCGCTGCTGTTCTAGTGCAGTTTGAGCTCCATGCAGTGACCCATCTGGCACCGCCTGTCTGTCCAGCGAGCAGCCCAAAGATCAAATCATCCGATAGTACAATCTGAAGCAATACGCAACCACATCGACATCAACACATACCACCAACCCAAGCAGGTAGCCTCGAGACAGACCAATATATTATTCATTCATTTACTATCTACTAATGGGCTGTTATCAAACATGCCTCGAGGTATATCGCATACGCGTCTTCATCGCTTGCTGCAAAGACGACAATCGCTAGAACGCTGACGGTAGGGAAAGCTATATAGTGTGTGGGTGTTGCATTACTTCGTGAAAACCTGGTTGCATGTGTGGAAAGGAAGGTAAAGTAGTGTTGGCGCAGCCGTGGTGGTAATCATGCTGGGCAGTATGCAGGGCTTGTCTGGAAGACCTTGCTGATCTCACATACCCCATTGGAACCTACTGAAGGGATGCTCGATTCGTCCACGAGGTTCGCGCCGGTTGTTACAGCAGAGTCAGCGAGAAAATCGCAAGCAGCAGAGCCCATCTCCTTGGATGTCGGCGAAGTTGTTTCCAGCATGCTGGCCGCCGTCTGGACCTCGGTGACGGTAAGAGTCGAGAATGATGTCGCTGTGGTGGTAGCTGTCGTCGTCACAGCCATCGTGCGGACAGACTGCATATCGGCTGCTAGGGTTGGGACGGCGGGATTTGGCATCGAGTTCGGGCTCATGTTCATGGCCAGGAAGGCAACAAGAGCGCCGAGTACCAAGATGATCACGTTCCTTGGGTCTTTGAGCAGGACTAGGATGTAGTTCTTGAGCAGCGTGCTCAAGGGGATGTCTGCGGCCCGAATGGATCTGGAATGCTCTGATGACACGATAGGTGCCGATGGTGCAACGACTGATGTCCCTGTCGGCTTCTTGAGGGAGTCTTCCAAGACGCGTAGCCGCTCGGCGATCAGATTTGTCTCCGCAAGAGCTTGGGCTTCCAAATCTAGGCGGATTGATTCCTTAGCCTCTGCGATCTTCTCTTCGACGGCCTCTTCAAACTTCTTCTTCTCAGCTGTCTTGTCCTCGATGCTCTTCTTCAGAGCAGCCGCAGCAGTTTCGAAGCTCTTCTGCAGTTCGACCTCCTCACCCCGCTTTCGCTCTGCCTCCTCTTCCTCGATCAACTTCTGCTTTGTGGTTGCTTCGTGCATCTGGCGTTGTAGCTCGATAGCATACATCTGCTTTCGCTTCTCTGCTTCTTGCTCTTCGATGATCCTCTGCTCAAAGGTTTTTCGCAGCTCGTCTGGGATCCATGGTGATATCTCGACATCACACCTCTCCATGTCGTTCCAACACGCTGTCCAGGCATTGGCCGGCATGAGTCCGTTCGCGGCGTAGATCTTGACCTGCCACCTTCTGGTGCCTGCTCCAATACCTCTACCGGGACGTTTCAACTCATGGTGGCAGTCTGAGCACATGCTTGCATCTGCGCATTCTGAGCCGTCATCCTCCGTAAATGTTCCACCGCTCATGCGACTCCCTCGGCCTGTGTTGTCGTCCAGAACGCTCGCGTTGTCTCCGTTGTCTTCTCTATCGGTATCGTCTTCTGGTCCTACGAAGTGCCCGCACTTCAAGAGTCGAGGGCACTTTAGCTCTAGAGTTTCTAAGATACGTTCTTCGAGCAAGTCGAATTCGTCTCGAGGGTGAGGAATGAGCAGGCCTCGTCGCATCAGTATGATATCCTGAAGCTTCTCCTCCAACAGCCTGTAGTTTTCGACCAGCCAGCCTGGCATTATCTTGACCATCAGGTCATGCGAGTATGGTACCTGAGGAGGCAGTATCGTGACGTGCAGTAGCACGAGAGGAGCTTGCTGTGGTGTAGGCGTTGGTCGGGGGCTGTGTAGCTCTCTTATGCTTCCTCTTCGCGAGCTCGACTTCTTCGATGCGGGTGTCTCGGATCGGCCGCTCCTGCTTGGTGTCATCAACTTGTACGACCCCTTAAGTCGCTCTCGGGAGGTTTCGACGGTCGGTAGAAGCGGAGGTGAAGACATCTGCATGGCTCGGACAGATTCGGGGTTTCGAAAACGTGGTCGCTCTTTTCGAGGAGTATGTCTCGTATCGCTTCCATCATCCAAGGGCTGCATTGGCTTGGACATAGAGGCTTCGGATGGTATGGCGGAAACCAAGCTATAGGTCGTGGCGCCTGAAGAGCGACGGGGCTGTGAACTTGACTTCCGTGAAGTGTACGAGGTTCTGTATGGTTGTGGGCCGTCAATGGCATCGTGTCCCAATTCTATGCTGGGTATGGCTTCGTCTGATGTTGGGAGGACATGGTCGAAGGTGTGCGGCATGTCCCCATCGAACATTTCTGAGGGGGACAATAAATCCTTGTCCTCGGGGTCCTCGTAGATGGCAAACGAAGTCAGGCCTGGCGCAGGCGAGCGATGTCTGGTGCTCATGTCTGGGTGTTTGTGGCCTGTGCGATGCGTTCGGCAGGTGTAGTTCAGGGTCCAGCAAGTGCCAGAGAGAACTATGGGTAAGAGCACATGGAATTACTCGTGGGTCTTGCCCGACATCAATCGAGACTGATAATCACTGATCGAACAGTACACTCAGATGCGGTCTGAGCTTTGGCGATGCATGCGTTGTCGTTTAGGTGGAGCGTTGACCGCTACTCTCTAAACAGTCCAGATGTCGTCGCCTAGGGAACGCTAAGCCGAACTTATGCACCCTCAAACAACGCACTCTGCATATACTCTCAGCGACCTGTCCGCGCCATGCCTCCTGTGGTACTCCCGAGCGCTCGCATATTCACTGGACCCGGAGACCCGTTGTTCGAGTGCAACAGGATCTGGGTCGTGATCTTCAACGGTGCAGCATGGACCAATCGCGATGCAGCATGGACCAATCGCACTCCGCGATCATTCCGCTTCACCATGGGTCGAAATGGCGATGAGCAGAATGATCTCGCGTTACTGACACACACTATCGCACAATCAAACAAAGGTACGAAGTATTCGAATAGCCTCTGCGTCGCTTGGCAACTCATTGATCTGAGCTCACACGCTCAGTGGATGCCTACAATGAGCTGTTTGACGCGCTCACGGATGATCCATCATACCGTCGCTATCCTCATTCGACCGTGGTCAGGTCGTATGCTGCTCTTCGAGGCGACACTCCACTGGTGTGGACGGTCGATCTCGATCGAGGTCGAATCTTCTATGACCGAGATGGCGTGCACCTCGTTTACAACATCAAAGCGCCTCAACGAAGACCCTTACGAATTCGAGACTTTGATCGGTATGTGCCACTGGAAGTACCGATACTGTCTTCCAAGCAATCGTCCAAAATATGCTCGTATGCCGCCGCACCTCGCGATGTTGTGCCCGACCGACTCTATCGCCTGGTGTACCGCATAGCGTCAGACTACGAACGCAACTGGCGAGAAGCTGGATTTTCTGTTCAACGTGATGGACTGCACCATCTGGCCATGGGATTGCTCAGCTGCTTCACCCTCGAACTGGATGTGCAGCAAGTCGAACGTTTCGACCTTCACACGTTCAAGCATTCGAACCGCGTGAATCCCAACAACTTGCTGCGATGGCGTATTTGGCCAAGCCCTCAAGTTATCACCACCGTGAGCTTAGGTACAAATCAAATCATCTTCACAGAACGTATGGATCTCGCCACCACGTTGGTACACGAGCATTTCTCCAACGTTGTCCTTCAGAGACTCGGAAACTTTGAGTATCCACGGTCGGACTACAAGACCCCACATGCTAAGCTGCCCAGTATCAGAACAGGCTACCACGGTTTTTATGTCAAGGTGCATTACGTGGTCATATCGATCAAGGAAATACAGTGTTTCACCAAGGTTCACAATAAACACGAGACTACCATGGCCTGCACACCTGTCGAAACTTTCTTCTCCGGTACTGGACTGCCATCTGAGATAGGCGTACGCTGGCTTCTCAACGCTATATATCGGTATACGTATCCCGTTAACACGCTCATCCACACTCTCCCCATCGAACTGCAGGAAATGGTTTTAGACTACGCCTTCCCATCGTTCTCCTCCAATGTATTCGATCGCGCAATCTTCGCTGCTCAACTTGATATCGGCTTGCCCTTCGACTTCAAGCGACTCAAATACCCCTTCAGAACTTGCGACTTGACCGAGAAGAGGGCCATGAACACACGTCACCCGGAGTACCAAATCCGCTTCTGGGGAGATTATGTGGGCATGTCGTACCAGTTAGACGACGACAGTGAAAAGGCAGATTTGCGGCCGTGCGCTGGATGCAAGAGCACTTCGAGCTACAGAATGTCGAAGGGCCAATTAGCGAGAGCCGAGTTCAATGGTCATCAGCTGTTGGATTGGAGGGACTGAAGGCGGTTCCAGCCCATCGCAGGATCCGAGTGGCTAGATTGTCCTTTGCAAGGGAGGGGCGAGGTGTTGCAGACCCGTTGATTCTCGATGTGTGGTTCAACTGAGGTGTGACGTCAGGGTGAACGAACAATGCGGAAGTAATGATTGCGGAGCGATTAATCTCAACATAATAATCGAATAAGTAGTGTCTCAACTCTCAAAAAAAGCGTTACTTAACATCTCTCTACCTCACTTCTACCACAATGCCGCAATATCACAACGCAACAGGCACAGTCTCATACCCAGATCCTAAGTCCTCGTACCCGAAACTTCCGCAGGTCGGCTTCGGCCACGCCGTCGCGATCGGTATCGGCGCGGGCTTTGTAGGAGCTCTGGTGTAAGTTTCCTGAGCACTACAGTGGTTTCATGTGCTGATGAGTCCCAGCATGTCCGGTACCAACAAGCTTGAACAACTCTTTACCCACCGCCCGAACTCCTACGTGCCCGCCCGCACCATGGGCAATCATCTCGGCGTCTCAGCCAGCTTCTACTCACGTAATGCCGACATGCTCAACAATATGCACCATTTTGGCATGGGAATGCTAGCCGGACCCGTGCGCGCGATCATGAGTTACTACGGGGTCATTGGCCCTGTCGCGTCTTTTGTTCATACCGGCGTGCGCATCATGATGGATCAGACGGTTGAGTTGACGGCGGGTACGAGTGCGTTGCCTTGGACGTGGCCGATCAATGAGCAGGTGGTTGATGTGCTGCATAAAGGGACGTATGCGCTAGTTACGGGGTACTTGTGCGATAAGATGGTGAGAGGTGTGGATTGGTTCAACAGCTAGATGTAATGCTCAGCAACCGTACGTCCTCTGAGGACTGTATAGCTATTGTGAGTGGTGCTACAACCTACACCGGACCAGTCCTATTCACTTCAAGAACCTTGCAATGCCTAAGAACTACGTCTTTCACCAAGAGTTACTTCGCCGTAACATATTTGGCCTTGAGCAATCTTTCTTTCTGGGGCAAGGGTATGTTCTTCTCCAGACAGGACTGCTCACATTTCCGCTTGTTTCTTATCGTCGCTTCGCCCATTTCTCTTGATATGATCGCAGGCCACCCATTCTGATTCGCTGATGTCGTCCTTATCCCGATACTCAGACTTCGACTTTCATTTGAATATGCGCGCATTCGGGACGCGCTGGCCTTCGAAGCATTCCGTAGGAGGCAGCCAGAATTTTCCGTCGCGATATCGACGCTGGAGTTTCCGCAGTGGATCGACCGACATTCTTTTGGTAAGGCGCTGAACAAGATTCGCGTGTTTCAGTGGGCGCTAGGAATACTACGGAATCAATATGGGGATCCAAACTTGGATGATGTTTGGGATAATGTATCCATGTTCCGCTCGGTGGACCGCCCATCTCTGCACTGGATTCATGTGCCTTCCACGAACGTGAGCACTGGTACATGATGTTGAGCCGCTCAGAAGCTATGGTTGGTAGGGTCTAATGATTCGGGTATGAAGACGTGCAACTGTAGTTGCACTGTGTCTAAGACACGTTGGAACTCTTCGTGCGTCTTGCGTCGCCACTCGCTGAGTTTCATAATGCTTCGATATTTGATGGCTCCAAAGACAGCTTCTCTGTGTAACAATCGATGTCTTCTATAAAGCTACTATTCTTGTCCAAGGAAATCTACACCTCCTCTGCGAGCGGCCAAGCGCGGAAGTCTTCTTTGATCTTTTCAGACAAAGCTCGCTTTAGGTTCCCCCAGAGTCTTGAAGCCTGTTCAAAGATACCTATCGTTTCCACGCAGAGCATCGTTCTTGCTGCTCCAGAGGCAGTACGAAGCGACTGGAGGTAGGTAGGGAGGAGTTTGCGACATATCTCCTTTTTGGTAGAGTTACTGCCAGCACCAAAATTCATCAACTGGTATGTGACCAGGTCGTCTTCCGTAGGCTTTTGCAGCCTAAAGGCTCGATGTGGGCCAGAGAGAAAGGTATTGGCGCCGAATCCGCCCTAAGGTTTTCGGTGGAGAATGAGAGCCAATCGCCCTGTTACAACTAGTTGATGAAGGCACAGCTCCATAGCTTTCTGATGTGTTTCAATCTTCCCGGGCTGTGTTTTACCCCACACAACTTTGCCTGCGTCGTTGGTCGTGATTGATGAGACCAGCAGGATCCACCGACACAGCAAAATCCACCGACAAAGAACACAGTATGTAACCTGAACTAGTAGCCTGTCTATCTTCAATAATAGTTCAGTAGAGCAAGGAAGTTATACATAACATATCGAGGATAGCCAGGCTCTACTTTCAACGTACTCTTAGTATTTGGTGGCACCGGCGGTAGAGCTTTGCTGAGGTAATCGATCATGAGTTCTTGCGGCACCTGGTGACGGTGACTTCACTGTGCGATCATCCCAATGATCTGGGAAACATCGAAAGGTAACAATGCCATACCACATCGAGAGCATAGCAGCGGCCAATTGATCCTCCATTATTAAGCTGCGGACAGGTGACCAGGTGACCCTGGCGTTGATTGCCTTCATGTAGGACTTTGCGTATTTCATGGAGCGAATCCACAGGAGTCATCTCCGAGTGGCAATGACAAGTCAATGTGACTAGATATATACCACGCGTGCGACGGACTATAAGAGTCAGTGAAGCTTCAAAGCTCGAAAATAGTGTGGAATGTGTCGATGAGTGGTCCCGCGGGATGTAACTTCTAAGTAGAATGCGCTAGGCTGCATCCTCCGACGTAGAATAGTTTTTCCATCTTGTCACGTTGTGCGAGGTATTTCTGGAAACGCCATCTTGATGGCCAATGCTCACGGCGATCTGATAAGAATTGAGGCTCGATAGCTCCTGGACAGGCTCTAACTCCATGCGGAGCTATCAAAGTCCTGAAACGTCTTAGAATCGATATTCGGGCATCGCGAAGAGATGCAGAGCTTAGACGTTGATGTGTTCCATCGACGGTAACAGTTCCATGGTTCTTTTGGAAGCGGGAAGGCAACTGAAGGCAAAACAATCGCATGTATCTCCTGACAAGCTTAATCATCGACTACGCTGACGGCCTCGGTCATGATGAGTGATGCCAAAACACCACCACAGTGGCAACATCCTGGGATCTGAAAGAGAGCGGTCTGCGTAGCGGACAACAGGAAGCGGTATAAGCTGTAGCGGAATCCTCCTCCCACCCAAGGGAAGGGCGGAGCATTGATCGCTTTGGGCAGCAGCAGGAAAGTGGAGCACGAGCTTGACGGCGGATTTCCAGGAGAGAAAAGGCCCGAGCGGAAAGGTCTCTCGCTTACCCATGCAGTGCCATGGTTGTGGCACAGGCGCAAGGCTACTCGGAGCGAACTCTTTCTAGCGCGCCATCCGGTCGAAAGGCGTCGGGACGAAGAGGTGCCGATGGTGTGGTACCCATCTGTGTTGGATCGGTGACTGTTGTTCGCGGTTGCGTTACGCCATGTGGAGGAAAGTGAGAAAAACCGAGAAAGTGGTGATGGAGTTGGTACACCAACTTTCCACGTGCAGCCATACTAAACCGAATCAAGAATGAATGCGCGCCAGCGGGTCACCCTTCCGAGCCTTCTTACACTTTCCTGCCTGCCGAATCTTACTACATAGTACATACTGGGTTTTACCGGGGTCCTCATCCTGCTGAAATCTTTCTAGAATGGTACTACGGCCAAGGAAGTCGCCCTGAGCTACAGCTTTCACCGGTGCAGCCTCCAACAGATGAACAGGTTGTTGCAGACTGCAAAGATATGTGTGATAACTCTTGCTAACTGCAATACTCGCAAGCGATTACTGCATCAAGTAAGCGTATACAGCATTTCGGCATGATTGCTGCAGATCCAGGGACAAGAAGCTGTGCTAAATGCGTGAAATGACATCAAGCTTCCTCAATACGTAATTGCTGTGTCCACACAAAAAATCTATGTTTCATATTAAAAATGTTTCATACACAGCACCACATGGTCAGGGCGATCTTCACTGATAAGATTGGAGATACGTAACGTGTCCACAGTGAACCCGCAACAAGCTGAGTCCTGACAGTCGATAGTTGTGGAGTACGGAGTTCCAAAGTTGACTCGATCGATTGGCTCTTACGTGGTTATTTTTGGTGAGTGGAGCTGGGGAACGCGGTCGATGCAGGCAAGGTAGGACTGAGACTAATCTACAACAAGATAACCTTAATTCTTCCATGCATGACATTGAAGCCATCACTGTTGGAATCTGGGTCACTGCATCTGTTGTGGACAAGTTCATGGCAATTGAATGATTGAATTATTGAATTTGTGTCACGCAATTTACCCCCAGTGTCTCATGTCGTTCTGTCAGCTCCTTCAGCTGCCCAGTCCATAGCCGAGGTGGGCGTCAGCAACGGCCGTAACCGCGCTTTCGCTTCGCAAGTGCGTTTGGGTGTGCGTACAAACATCGAGACGCCGCTTAGGGAAGATTCGCTCGTGCATCGAATGTGTAATTCTGGAGTGGAAATACATGTGTCCGCGCATATAGATCAGTCTTCGTCCTGTCCTGCTAAGACTCGGTATCTCGTGGTTCTCGTCACTCGGGTCCGGCACGATCTTACATAACAGGAAAACCGGTATGCACGGGCGATGCAAATCGACGCACATCAAACCCTGGCTAATGCCAGCATGTTCGGCTATTGCCCCAATGGTAGTGGCCTGCGTCTGTGTCGATAGCTGCGCCGCAGCTATGACCGCCCAACATGGGCGTTGGATGACTTTGATAGGTGACTGAAGCGGCACATCCATCGCGGAAAGACATCCATGCCACCGTCTGTTTCAACAACAGGAGGCGTGTGGGTGTTCCGTGGTACACGCAGGGTGTTTCTCATTTCCACCTCACCAACCCCCAGGGTTACTCAAGACCCTGCCGATCTTATGCGTGACTGAAGTGATTCGGTACCTGCATGGTGGGTGGTGATGCTTGCGTCTGACCTGCGTTCTGGCTTCCAACACTGGGAGGCGGCGCACTAAAAGTTGGAGTCTGCGAAGCGACCCGCGTGTTATTCCTGGAGGGATCGTTCAGTTTGTGCCGTTCACGTCCAGACAGGAGTAGCCACGAACCCGCTGGGATATCCCGTTGCCATTCCATAGCTAAATGCATGTTCATGTGGTGCCGAGTATGGCGGCAGCACAGCTGCGGGTGACCCGAGCGGAGTTGCGTAGCTTGTCGTGCCGTATACGTCAACTGCCGTGCGTGGGACCTCGAGGTAAGGCGATGTGGGCGTCGAAGACATGCCCGATGGCAGGAATGTCAAAGGTGACGGCGCAAAGGCGGGACTTAAGCTCTGGCCATAGCTGTACTGAGCGATCTGATTCTCGAGATCCAAGTTGAGACTATCAAGCGCGTACGAGGGCTGCTGAATAGGCGATACGTTCGTTGTCTGTTGTCGTGTCCATTCTCGTCGTGTCTTATACAATGCGACCATATCGATCGGAAACTGGACCAAGTACGACAGGGTCTGCATACGCGAGTCGAAACGCGGATCCTGGTATGTTTGAATGATTTGGATGATGTCCTCCAGAGGACGTAGCGAAAGATCTGCTACAAAAACGGATGCTACGTCAGGAAACATACGTTCAAGAGCTAACGCGGTAGCATAGAAGTGGGCGAGGACAACGAGAACATTCACATCTCCACGCTTGGCAGCTAGGAGCGAGATAGGCACCCAGAAAAGCCACTTTCGGAGCGCGTACAGCTGGTTGAACTGCTCCTCGGGAGTCTGCGGCTGGCTGGATGCTCTTAAACGGTCAAGATAGCCTTTCAACTGATCGACCCACTTCGTCTCTTGCTCATTGCGGCTTAAATAAGGTTGCAGGCGTTGTAGAGATGCATGAATATCCGTAAGAGTGTTGAGGTGTTCTCTGCGGGCATCTTGCGACATGGGCGTGCTGATCGGGTTCATGAAATGTCGGTTGGGCATTGGAGTGTGCTCAGCAATGTAATCGGCGAATAAAGACTCATGTCTCCATGCTTGCATAGACTGAATGACCTTCAAGAGTTGTTAGCCGGGTAGATTGCAAGTTGAAGAATCGCCATACCGTTTTTGTGCCCGTTACTAACGAGGCCCAGCCTCGCCTACATGAAATGTGTTAGCCATCAAACTGGAGGAATTGTGGGATATGACATACCAGTCAGTAGCTTGCCATGCAAGGAGAAGTGAAGATGCAAGCACAGCGTCTGAGTTCATTTTCGTGAAGCTCGTGATACCATCGTGCAGGCCCTTCAGGCCAATGCTTGCGTGATGAAACGCGAGATTTCGTGTTTCACTCGACTGAGAGATCCACGCCAAATGAGACGCAGAAAATGCGAGAATGGAGTGCATCACAAATGGATGCGCAGCTGCAATGCTCAAGAATCTGCAGTATGTTAGGAAAGGTCTCTCACAAATGCAAGTCTTTGATACATACTTGGGCATCATGTCCGTCCAGAGAGTCGAATTCGAGGAGCTGTTACTGATCATCTCATTCGAAATGGAGGACAGATGGTGAATTAGTCGTAGGTCGGTGCTCGTCAGGGCTCGCCATTGTGGTTGCGGATATACCCTCAGATTTGGAAAAGGAAACTCTCCGGTCTGTCTCCATACTTCGATGGTAGTCTCGATCTCTGGGGTCCACAGCAGGTTAGGCTGCTGAGGAGATTGAGGTGACTCTGGCATCATGGCAGTGGGGCTGTCCATGTAGTCACAGCGAACCTGGTGTTTCGTACAATTGCGACTATTCTACCATTAGCGCCATGAAGTACGCGACAGAGCTATTAGTACCCACCATTGCGGAAAGGTCTCGTCGCAGCGGATGTGTCTCCTTTTGCACGTTTTGCAGCCCTTGCGGGACTTGGTATGGCTGCGCCTTGAGGGACCTCCGCCAGGACCAGCCATTTCGACGACTAGTGAAAGTAGTAGGTCCTCTAGCAAAGTTCGGGAGGAAGCGGCACAGCGTGTTGGTTGGCGTAAGCGATCGTGGATGTACGTGAAGTCGTAGTCAGTCTCTTCTGGTTGAAGCTAGACAAGATGGCAGGGTGAATTAGGTAGGCGAGGGGCTGAGTATATGCAGGCTACAAATCGTGGAGAGCGGTTGATAAAGCGAGGGTAATGGGGTCGGAGACCGGTAACTGGACAGGGTGTTTTGCCAGAGGCTTGAGAAGGACGTTAGGTCATATATACCGCAGGCAGGGTGCAGATATGAATGAGCATGAGTAGCTAAGGCTGAAGAGGTATCAACGCAAAAAAGCGAGCTAGCCTCCGGTGGATGGACAACGACTAACGAAGGCACGACAGGACGACGTGACAGCGGAATTGGTAAAGAGCGTATGCAACGTGCCCCTGCGGATTGACCATGCGTGATCCGGAAAAGGCTACAACACTAGAGGCTCGACAGGCTGAAGGCAAGACTGGGGCGGCAGCCGAGCATGCGCACAGAGTGACCTGCGCTCGGGTCCCAAGTCTACGTAAAAGACGGCACCAACCACAGCTAGAGGATGATAGCGTCCACACAAATAGCAGTGACGCCACGCGCAGGGTAATTGGTGACTTGAGTGGCAGTCGGTAGGGACGGCGAGACGGGAAGGGCTAGCAGGGAGGGCCAGAGAAGCTTGCGGGAGCTACAGCAAGAATGGAGTGGTTGATTCACAAATGGGTCCGCTCGCTCGTACACAGTATGACATAGCCCCAGGGTGACTCCCGTAGGTATGAAGCTCAATAATGGACCCTTGAGTAAAGGTGATTCTTTTACAGAGTATTGTCAATCTGGTCCTAGAGGTGGCAGAGGGAACCTGGAGAATAGTGATCGAGTGCCCCTGCTCATCAGATGCGGGCGGGCTTTCGGCGGGTGGCCGACGGCCATGGTCAAAAAGATGCGTGATGATCCCCTGTCATTCCGTCTGGAAAAGGTAACGTTTGGGCGGGCAGGGGTGCAGGAGACGCCACAGCTGCCTGCCTGTCGGACACAAAAAAGCCTTAGCGCAAGAGGCTTCAACGGCCTGTTTGGAGGACCGCCGGCCGAGTGAACCGCCAACATGCGCGGGTCGTGCGGTGGGAGGCGATCGACCAGTCGCCAAAAAACGTCAAAAGAAGCCACTATTCTCCATAAGGTAGGCCGAAGCCGGGGAGCGGACTCAAATCTGCTGCCCGTCAGCTCCGACGCCAGTGCGAAGTGCGAGCTTGGGCGCCTGGAGGCAATCGCCGCTCTTACAGACGGCGTGCCATTATTGACGGAATGGAGTGCAAGTAGAGTTGCAGCGCGCAATTCACCCTGATGAAGACTCGTCTGGGGTGAACGAATGGGAGCAGGGGACGATGCAGAGCGTTGCTGATGGAGATCGCTAAACAATATCTGCAGGCCAAAAATAGGTCCCTGTGCGTCGCGCTTGGCCCGCACTTCTTCGTCAAAGTCACCAGACACTAGGACGGTCAAAAAGAGTCTGCCCGTTGCGCGATGTACCTCAGAGACGCTGTTGTTGCTGATGGGCATATGCATGAGCTTCGCTGTTGATGCTACTCAATACTTTCACCGCATCGCGCCGCTCGGGCGATCAGGGGCCGTTTCAACACCACCTCCACTGCGCGCACGCCGACAGATGGCAATATGCCAGCGCTGGATAAAGGCCCAGCTGCGTAATACCGCAGGCTTTTTGGCAGTATCCGGTGCAGCACGGATTGCAAGCCTCATGGCAAATACGCGAACCCGACATAAGTCCACTACTGTGGTACTGTGGCCGGCGTGATTGCTATCCCAGCTTCTGCTTTCTCCAAGGCACTGGAGCCGACTGCCGATGCAAGGCTGCTATGACGATGATCTGTGGTGGAGCGAGCAATGGAGCAACAGACACGAGGTACGAAGATGCTAAGAAAGGAACAGCTCGCTGAGGGCCAATTAATTGGTTGCAGGATCAGCCGAGGCTGGTGTGCAGTAGTTTCGAGATGACGCAGGTTCAAGCGATCAGACATCGACGACTAGGCTAGTGCCCGCTACAGAGCAACATCGCCGGTTGGAGTGAGGTTGGCTTCTAGCAGCTATTCTTAGAGACAGACTCTGTTAAGCTTGATGCCTGCAGCCGGGACGGTGGCACTCTACAGGGAATCCCCCTACCGGCTCTGGGGTTCGTGACCAGGGTAGCCCATGAACTCTCCCATAAACTTCTCCATCCGTCGGTGAGGATCGTGCTGATGGTTTCGACAATAATGGGCTTCGGAGAACACCACGTAGTGGTCAAGTCGGCGAGAGACTCTGTGTGATCTACACAAGCAATAAACACCTCTCATCTCCATGTAAGCCACACGTGTGGCCTGCACGACAATCTCGAGAAGACCTTTTTATAACCTGCCCTGACCCTGTCCACCCAGTCGGACGGCACATATGGGGTGTCACAAGCAGCACAGGAACACATGTCCTCTCCAGACTCCGCTGCCACGGACCCTCGCGACTCGCGTGGAAGGGCCGCTCCGATCTGCTTGCGCGTGTCATACCAGATGTCTCAGTCACCGCTTCGTTCCAATAATGCACAAAATGTCACCTATCGATTTATCGTACCTTGAAACATGTAACCAGCGGCTGACATGCCTACCTGAGATTCCAATAACCCACAACCAGCCGATCTACTACTCGAACACAGTGAGCTAAGAATGGGGTTCCAGTAAAGTTCCTACCGCTCCTTCCAATTGCACTATGATCGCCGCCAGCATCGTTCCATGCCCTAACTCCTTTATAGCATCTTCAAGCGAATTGCAATAAACATGTCACAAGACAAGAATTATTGAGAACATTTTTGCATCCTTTCCTTCGACCATGTTCTCATCGCGCCATGACGACTGTGGACACGTCAATGACATCTTTTACCTTTTTATCCAGAATGACTTGCCTTACCTCTACATCCCGAGACTTGCTCGTCCTCGTGTAATTCCCGCCACCAACTAATGTCACGTACGCTAGCTTTACACCTGGCTGTCCACACCAACCGAAAACGTTACACAGCTTGTACAGTAGTCTATGTACACATCCAACCACGCCCAACTGACATCTACGCACGTTAGCTGTGCCTTCGCATACAACCACGCCTAACTGACATCTACGCACACTTATACCTTCGCGTACAAACCGCACTCATAATCATCATCATCTGCACATATTCAATGACACCAACCAAAAAATCTCTCCCGCACCTTATGCAGTAAATTAGATAAAGCCCTAACCACAGCAAACCAACCTCCATGCACAGTATCTTCGCGAAAGCCCGCACACAAAAACATCTCCATGCGTTCTACCTGCACAACCCGCACGGTACTTGTCCACACAACAACTGCCGGAAAACACCGCACCATCACACTCCGCCCCATCCATCCATCCTATTCATAGCCCTTCCCCCATCCCACCACACCCCTGCTCCCTCGCGTGGTCTAGTCCCTGCAAAGCAAGCAAGAATTGAATTGAACCGCAAACGAGGGAAAAAAACCTCAAGCGTGTCCACCAGTCACGTCGAGCCTTGAACGGCAGCAACAAAAAGCCACACGATGTGTATAATATGTATGTATAAATTTTGCCAAAGTACGTTTTGATGCGGGGAAATGGAATGGAGGTGGTGGTTGGAAATTACTGCTGTGTGCGCAGTGTAAGTGCAAGTGGAAGTGCATCCAGATCAAGCAAGCAATGCGAACAACGATGTGGGCAAAAAGCAAAAGACCAAGGGATGTACATGCCCGCTATGCGCGGAACGGTTGTGGTATAGACTATCTACTGTGCTACCTAAAAATTGACCCTTTGGGCTCTCGACCAACAACTCAGTTGAGAAAACGCCTGCAAATGTATTCGGAGACGAAAGCTGTGCGCTGGTGAAGCCAATCCGCCGGGGTTGATCGCCCTTTGGTGTGGGATAAGAAACGAATCGCTGGAAATGGTCTATAGATGCCGTTGGGAAAACAGATCCCATTGTTGTCGTAAATGCTCATGATGCCCTCCATCCCTTCGCGACGTGACGTCGTGGAAAGTCCTCCCTTTTGGTATTTCCATCTCTTCCTCTAACGTTTGGTTTCACACCATGATGACGCCTGCAGCCACAGGAAAAGAAAGATGCGGTGCGCACTAGACACTGTACATTTTCCGGAAGCTAGCCTGCTGATCCGCAGGCAGGCCTCCGAGGAAGCCATCGAAGTTTGAGATCATGCCTTTGTATGTTTGGATGACCTAGTTGAATTAGCAAGAGGTAGAATATCATGTCCATGCGCGCTTACCGTTTGGAACGTCTCGCGGAAGACCGCCTGTGACGAGACGAGATGTGCGTTTGCGAGTGACATCTCGCTGAAGAATTGGAGCAGGCTTTGCTCCATGGCTCCAGGGTTCGCAAGGATGATCTGCATGAAGCCTGTGAGGGCATGCGCCTTCTCGTCTGTCCACATAACGTTCTTGATGGCCCGGAGGAACGCAGGTGCAATCTGAGCCAGATGGACAGCAAGATGCTGCGAAGATCCGAGTCCAAGCCTTCCCAGCGCGATTGCAGCGTTCTCATTCAGCGAATCCGGTACTTTGTCGTCGAACAGAATCGAGCCCATCCGTTGCAAGAGCCTATCCACGTAAGGCTGCATACCCTCTTTGTGCCTCATAGAGATCTCGCCCACAGACCAGCAGGCATTGTTGATGACTGAAAAGCCGGTCTCCTCAGCCGAGAGGTGAGCTGCTACAACGTCAAGTTGCGCAATGAGAATTTCCATAATCTCTGGCAAACAGGGTTGTAGCTGCGCGAAGACGTAGATGGCACAATCGCCAAGGAGTGCAAATGCAGACTGGCGCACGTCATTGTTTTGGTCTTTCATGCATATAGCCAGGAGCTGGAAGAAGGTCGAAGTCCTAGCCACCAATCCCGCGCTGTCTGGCTGATCAAGGGCCTGTATGATGGCACTGAGTAGGTCGAGACTAGTGACAAGAAAGTCTTTGTCGGGAGCCTCGAATGTGGGGTTGTTGTGCGCCATTTGACCTTCCTCAAGATTGCGGTGGATGATATTGATGCAGCGCGCGAAAATTCCAGGTGCATACTGAGAGAAAAGCGGGCCAAGGGCGGTCGCAACGTACGAGAGGCACTCCAGAAGCGGGAACATTTCCCTTGACTGGTCCGAAACCTTGTTCCATCGTTGTATAAGCGCTGGCATCAGCATGCGAACGAGTTCCGGGTCTCGAAGTGCAGGTCCTACGTGCTCTGCCAAAGTCTGCACACAGTCGTAGAGGATGAACATGTTCCGGTCCTTGTACTTCGCAAAACATTGAACGAATTGACTGACAATAACGCGGGCGTAGTCTGTCAGTTCGGTATTGGCCTTCTCTTCCAGATTGGCAAACGCGGATGCTGCTGCCTCCTGGACCTTTTTGTTGTTGTCCAGCATCTTCTTCAAAATGCCCTCCATGACTGGCTCGAAGAACTGCTGCTTTCCAGCCTTGTCGAGGCGAGCTGCCCACCCGGAGTAGCGGCCAAGGGACCAACATGTAATCTGTCGAACGACAGGCTTCGGATCCTGCAAGAGAGTGATCAGGTATGGAGTAAGCATAGGAAGATGTGGCTCAACCACAGGCATACAGCCGTCCGCGATGGCGCCCAGAGCCAGAACAGCAGCCTCCCGGTTCGGCCACTCGGCATGGTTGAGGTTTGTGGTCAGGTAAGGCAGAGTGGCCTCGAACACAGCTTCGTGGAAGACTGATGCCAGCACGTCCAGAGCAGCAGCTGAACATTTCCGGAGATTCCACATCTCTTCCGGGTCGCCAAACGAGTCGTCGTCGTCGAAGTCATCAACCTCGCCTTCGCTGAGATCATCATCTTCGACAGTTGCGGAGCTAGGATTGCCGTTACCGGCTGGAGTGGCCTCGCCATTTGCGTTTGCAACCAGCCGCCCTGTCTTGCTCGACGCAAAAGTGGGACGTATGTCCTCTTCTCGATCTTCCCGATCATAGTTATCATCCTCTTCGCCCTCGATGCGCAATATCTCGTCTTCGCTGTAGACCATACTGGAAAGAAGGACAGGCACAATTTTCGGAAGGTAAGGGCCTAGGTGGTCGCGCATATTCTCGTCCTCGCCAACGCACAACCAGAATTCGGCAGCGTCTAAAGACAACTCTGCGTTTTGAGGATTGCGCTGCTGTGTAACCATGTATTCGACCAGGCCTTCCATGTGTGGTATTATCTTATCGGGTGCAATGTCTGCGATGTGCACGAAAGCACGACATACGTGTTTGCGCACCTCATCACTGGAGTCGCTCGCGAGGTTGAAGAGCTGTTGTAGCAGAGCGTCGAGGTTTTCGGTAACGGCTTGTGGCTTCTCAGGGATGAAAATGTTCAAGCTAGCCAGAGCATCTGCTCGCACCCGAGGTAGAGGGCTCGTTGTGAGCTCCAGGAGCTTGGGAAAGAGGAAGCTCAGAGGCCGTTGTCCCTGGTACTGCCTGTCGAGGGCCTTCCTGTTGTCCTCGCATATTTTCAAGAGCGCGCTCATGCCTCCTTCTTGCGCCTGTGTAGATACGCTTCCGGTAGTGTTGCTCACCATGGTGGTGAGCTCTGATAGGACCTGGGACCATCCCAAGATGCCACCCTGCCGCACGATTTCCGTGATGACGTTGCCGGCGTATCCTCGCATTGACTGCGTCGAGTCCTGCAGGCCAACCAGTATTGTGGATTTTATATACTCTTTCGTGGTGTCTGGCATGGATTTGTACGAGGTCTTGACGTCGTTCTTGAGCATGATGGCGGCGGCCGCGCGGGCTTGGGTGAACTGCGAGGCATCGAGGCTCAGGACGGGGGGAGGCTGGCTGCTGGTGAAGACGTAGGCCAGGTACTTGTCGATATCAGGCGAAGTCCTTGCGGTTTTCAGCATCTGCACAGCGAGTCAGCGCGGGGCTCTCTGTTCTCATAATGTCTGGAAAAACACACGATTTCGGCATTCTTCTGCACGCTGGGATTCTGGCCCGTGAGGGAGTCCTTCAGACATTGCACCAATTGCTGCAGCGGCTCCTGCTCTGGAAGCCAACCCATGGCTGCAAGTTTGCGCGGTGCGGGGGAGCAACGCTACCTCGCAGCAGAATTCGTAGGCGTCTCCTAAGTAGGAGGGTTGGAGAGGGTAGAGATGGGAAGGCGGATGGTAGGAGGAGGCTGTGGGGCTTCCCTGGGCGATTCCTGTAGTCGCAGGGCATGGTCAGCACTTTTCTGCGCAAGTAGGAAGCGATTGAATTGGTGAGGGGCAGGCATACTGGTACGCGAGCTGCCGTTGATGCGGTGCGCTACAATCCAGCCATTCTCAGGTGTTACAAATGAGTCTTCTACAATTTTATCCAGCTACAAAGACCCGGGTTTGCTAGCGGATGACGCGCGCAGCTGAGGGCGGTACGATGCAGCAAGAGACGCGGCGGGTAGGTGTGACGACTGCGGCTGTACTCAACCCGCTTAAGGACGCTTTTGGCGCTGTCGGCGGCGATGTTCGAGGTAGAAAATGCACTCTTGTATTGCTGCAGGTTATTGATGGTGTAGAAATGTGAGTGCGGCGTGCAATAATTGCGGTCCGCTGCGCTCTCCTCTTCGGCTCAAGCTGGGAAGCTAGTTTTAGCAGGGCTGCCCGCGGCGGTGACTTCCTTTTTGCCCTGCAGTCATCACTCACCACACCTAAAGTAGGAACCACCCTCTGGCTGCGAGAAAGATTGAAAGGAGTTGGGACGACGAAAATTTGCCGCGCGAAAACAGGCGCTGCGAACCTGCACACGACCATCCTTCGCAGGGCTGGCTGGCGGATCTACATTTAAGCCGTTTCTATAGACTTGGTGTGAGGTGGTACTCATGGGGCTCACTTTGCACGACTGTGGTACTGGCTGACGGCAGGCCTATTGTGTGTCGTCTATACTGCCAAAGCGCGGTGTTGTTTCACCACGCCTGCATCCAATGTCTTCACTCACTTCACTTTCAAGTATACGCCCTACAGCGTATGCGACTGAATAAGGTAATTGACTTTCTAGACCGCATGTGGCAAAGCCATATACTGCAACTGCAATGAGGTATGCTCGCAGCGAGTTCATCACTTTCATAAACTACGACCTTTTCTGCAGTGCTCATACAAAAGAGATGGGACGAGGTAGAGGACTGCCGATCCTCGTAGCAGCAAAGATGGCATCCAACGGTGGAGCCTGGAATCTTCGAGACCGACCACCTTCGTTCATCCTCCTACTCACGTGGTTTACGCGAAGTACAATCAGCAGAATGGTAGACGCGCAGTCGACCAGGACCACGGCCTGGCAAAGACCAGTGTAGACACTTACACTCATCGCCTGAACAGCCTCTCCGGGCTTCTACATCTGCTTGTCTCCACTCCAAGCGACAGGAGAACCAGTCGTGGAACATCAGACCTCTCGAGTCAATACCACAGCGAATATGGACACTCCTCGTCGTCTTGAAAGACTCGACAACAGTGCATCTGGAAGGCTACTGCACGAGGCCGGCGATACATGTTACACCACCCACAGAATGCCAGGACTCTCTCACCCCCAGAAATGGGTACCAGGAAGCGGAGAAAAGACCCGGGCAGCAGTCTGAGGACAAAACATCCTGTGTCGAGCATCTTCACCTTTCATAGCCCTCGGTACGAAGCACAAGACCACGAACTCGTGCGGTCCCTCGACCCGATCCAATCGCACCTGTTCATAACAAAAGCTCAACGCAGCTAGTCGGTCGGGTACGCGCAGCCGACAGATTACGGGGCAAGATGCCGGGAAGTACCACAACCTCGAACAACAGCCTTGTGTAGCGTTCGAGAGCTCGTTCGAGGATGTGATACAACGAAACAAGACCGGCTATTTATGTTGCAATGCGAGCAGCAATAGAAAGCATACCTATCCCATGGATGAAGCATTCGTGTACGACGTTCGAAAGGTCAAATGACAGAGACCATTGCAAAATAAACAACACGAGCTACCGAAACACAACTAAGAGTCTTTCATAACTCACTTGCTTACCAGACGGTCGAACCATTCTGATGTATCGGCGCAGCGTGCGTATGCACACCCGACTTGTAGTCCCACCGTCCCCCTCCATTCACATCCCCACCGCCATTGAGCCTCAAGGAACTCTGCACCGGCGCCTGCGTATACATCAAACCATCCTTCGTCCCGCGATTCGAAGCGCTCCACAATCTCTGCCGTTGCGCAGCTGCCAAACTGCTCACAGGAAAGTCCGTAGCCACTTCCTCAGCCACGGTCGGCGGTGCAGCAGCCTGCCACTCCACCTTGATAGAATTCTCCTTTGACAGCTTCACGCCATTGTGCCAGAGCTCAAACGACACGTCGGCTGGTCCGAGGTTTACTTTTACGACGTAATTGATGCGGTGGTATTTGGGGCCCGAGTTCCACCAATGGCGGTTCTTGAGCTTGAAGGTGCTTAGTGGGAGGGAGGAGAAGTCGGATTCGACTTTGCAGATTTGTCGGCAAGCTGTGTATGTGAGTCAGCGGGATGTCAGATGTTGTGGAGACGCTTGGAAAACTTACAGGAGTTGATGACTGTAGGGAGCTGGGACGCTTCGACGTCGCTGCATACGACCTCTGTTGGGAAGATTCGGTTTGGGCTCGGGGCTGCGGCGGTGGCTGGAGCGCCTTTGCGATTGAACGTTCGCACTATGGGATGGTCGCTCGACACAGGCTCACCCTGAAGCGCACGTAAGTAAGAGCACGTCTACAGAACTCGGTCTTTGCATCAACTTACCTGCTTAATAAACCAATCAATACAGTTCGTAACGTAAACTTTCCCGTCCAAAGGATCCCGTTCGGTCTTCAAGCCAAAGTGCTTCGGGTTTGTTGGGTCGTGCAGCAGCTTGCACATGGTCCCATACGACGATCGCGAGCATCGCCAACCAAGCACAGACTGTCCGGTCTTGAGCTTCTGTACTCGATCTGCTACGTTTCCTTTACACACGACAAGCTGTGGGTCTGGCGCAATGCGGATCTGCATGTTTCGCGCGTTGATGTGTGAGGTGTTTCCGGAGGCGTAACGGTTGCGTAAACAGCTTTGCACATAGGCTGAATTTCCTAGTCCCCCAGAGAGAACGAGGTGAGCCTGCGAGATTAAAAGTTAGTGGAAGATGCTTGAGATAAGTGAGTGCGTGACTTACAATTTGCTCGCCGGGCTGCTTTTGCTCAATGCGTGTGAGTTGTTTGTCTAGCATGTCAAACAGCTTCGATATCTGCACATCGAAGAAGCCTTTGAGGTCATCTCTGAACACAGGTCAGCCCGAGCTGCAAAGAGTGCTTATGCAATCTTGTTCTAGACTCACCTCTGAAAATGCATGTCGCCATCACCAATACCATACTGTGGATTCTGGTACCGACGATCCAATTTGGGAACGCTCACTGCAAACGTCTCAGTGTCTGCCATGGACTCATCGGAGCCATAGTCGCATTTCGCACTGCACAGTGTTAGAATCATCTATAAGCACTAGGTACGCGGACCCACTTTTGGTACTCTTTGCTGATCCTCATCTCCCAGGCTGCTGAGTTGAGATCAGCCAACCCCATGGGTTGCGCTTGGTTGGCGTGCTGTAGACGCTGGAGCACAGCACTCTCATACAGGCTATCCAGTTGAGCAGCACCAATCGTTGCACCTGTCGGTGGCATCAGTACTTTGACAACTTTCAGCACATCTGAACCCGGCTTACCTAGAACAACGTCTATTTGTGCGAGCTCCAAAGACCCACCAATGGTGTTCTTCACTCTGAATACAGCTAGGTCCTGGCATCATTAGCAAAGCTCGAAATATGGCCATAAATCCTTCTACTCACCGTAGTACCACCACCAACATCGCACACAAACAATAGTTCATTTTCCTAATTGTTCCATCAGCACGCGCGCATACATCATACTAACCAACGTAATGGCCACACACCTTGAAAATGCCTGGCATACTACGTGCGGTATGAACCGCCGCTGCCTCCGCTTCCGTCAGTCCGATCGACACAATATGAGTAGGAAACGACCCAAAGCCACTCAAGGATATAATCTTTCGAAAGCGCTCGACAGTTGGTATCGGTTTCCATGTTGTAGGCACGGAGAATATGAACTCGATCTTCGCATCTCCCCATTGGCTCGCAAGTTCGCCCTTCAAGCGCATTTCGATCGTACGGTAGAGATACTGGAAATAATCTGTGTACCTGTGTAATGTCAGTACGCTGCTGTAAACACGCTGAGGGAATTTGATGTACCATTTCTCGACTTCATGTATCTGGGGTACACTCAGAGGATCACTAGACTTCTGCCGCATTTGTCCAAGCAGATGTTCATCGAGCATGATCTTGAACCATTCTCGCGTTTCGTGTCCGGCGCCACTGACTTCTTGTGCGGTCTCTGCAAGGAAGCCCCAGGATGAAGGTGTGGATGAGCCTTGCGGATACACTAGTAGTGTTGGCACTTTGTTTTCGTTCGCGTGTGTTCGTCCTGGCCATCTTTGGATGTGTCGCACATTATCGGATCCTGTGGCTACGTTGCAGTATGCGACACCAGTACCTGTAGCAAGTATTAGCTATACTGTTCTGGAGCACATAATTCAGATTGCGTACAAGTCATGCCAAAGTCAATTGACACCACCAGATCAGGGTGTGCTGTCATCTTTGCGACCTTGTTGTGTTGAAAGTTTGATGTAACGATTGAGTAGCAGCAACTACAGGCACAAATAGTAGGGGCAATGATAGAGCTGAAGGTTCACATGCTCAATGTGAGGAAAGAAGACAGCCAAATACACTCGACTCTTGAAGAAGATCAAGGCTGCACCTACATTTTGGCTGGACCCGTCCGCCCGCTCGTTCTGACTATCGATGGGGCCAGACTACAGATAGCGCGGAGGTGTAGGGCTTTCTGCAGCCAAATCGATACCCAAGAAGCAAGTTGTATGTCGGTCAAGGGTCTGGATGTCTTCTCAGCATAGCCGATGAGTCGAGGCAATGCTGCAATGGCGTATTTCGCGTGACTTCTCCCCATCCGGCGCTGAGCTGAATCCGCGGGCTTACCTCGACCAATTTAGGTTCGCACACAGACCACACGCAAGGCTAGAAGAGATATGGGCGTGCTCTGTGAAAAGCCATATAGGACAGCCTCAACTGTTCAGACATTTTGATTGTCACTCTCAACATTCATCAACATGCCTGACGACGTCGTAGCGAACGTAGGCAACGCAACAACAACTTACCTCGTCTCAACTCCACAGCCAACTTCTCTGGTGGGGCAACCGTCCTTTCCGACGATTTCGTCGTCTCCTAGTAATCGCAATGCAACGTCAAATGGCAACAAGGACGGACTGGCAGGTGGAGCCGTGGCTGGTGTCGCCATAGGTATGCTTCTCGCTGGAGCGTTGATCGCTGGAGCTGTCTTCTTCATTCTCCTCCGTCGCCAGAAACAGACAACGCGCAGTCCGATCAGCCATCTACCTCCGACCAACTACGGCTCCGCACCAGAGAAGGGATCGGTCGTGGTGGCCCGCGCAGCACCAAGTAGCATCGACAGCTTGCTGCCACAACCAGCATCCGACGATGAGATCAGAGGCCATGTTTCCAAGATCCGCGACAGTATCAAGAACCACGTGCGAACATTCTGCCACACTCAACCTCTCAACACCGGCATCGACGAAGTGGCATTGCACAATGTTGCTTCAGCAACAGGCTTGAGCGGCTCCGTGTTGAAAGATGCTCTCACGAACCCTGTAACTCGGCCAGACACTCTTCGCCTGATAGTTGCTTGGGTCATCCTTTCGAAAAGTACTGGAGGTCGTAACGCAGGCCTCTTGCCATCGCACTTGGCTGGGCTTTGTGCCAGCATGACTGGGAATTCCAGTGAGTATCAGGCATCTGCGATATGGTTCGAGTCCGAGCTAATGTTGATCCTCCAGCGCAAGCTATTTTGTACAGCAAGTGGAAGGCTCTCACTGCAACCTTGATAGATCCAAAGGCTGGAAACAACGTGCACGACCCCAGTCGTGCCCATACTTTTGCAGGTATCACTGCAGAGCTGGACTCCATTTTGGGGCCATTCGTCCAGCGTCCTCTGAATGACGAGCAGCGTCAGAAGAATCTAGACATGATTCTCACTCGCTCGGCTAATCTGGCCTTCCTGCTGTTCGCTCAGCCTGGCTCGTTCCAGTTTGAGTTTGCGAGCCGACGTGGTGGCTTGGTTGCATTCCCAGCCTTGTTGCAGACTGTTGGTGATGATGGCCGGGTGCTGAGCCCTCCGAGAGGCCTGACTGAGGCTGAGATTGCGGCGCTGTGAGGGGTAGTTGGTAGATTGATCAAGCCTATCAGATATTGCACATTAGTTGTTGAAATGAGATTGTCATCGCTTTTGATGAGGTTGGAGTGGTAAATGTCACTATGAGGGTGGCTCTCGGCCCAGTAATTTAGACGAATGAACACGTTCTCCAGGAGCCAAAGCCACAATTATTGTGCAATATCTGTTGGGTGCGTGTTGTGATGTGACGAGGCTGAAGAGCTGATGTTCATCACGACTCCCAGTCTATCCTTCATTGAGCTCTAGCGTTTCCGAATGAGGATACGCACGGCTTCTGTGTGGGGCTAGCTGTCCCTTTTTAACTCTGGATTCGCATCGATGGCAGTGCGCTGCATTGGCTCAAAAGCAAACACAACCGAAGGCTGAACAAGTAGGTTGCTGTGAATGCAAGCCACCACTTTTCTCGACCGTCTCTCGTCCTCACCATGGGGCCAGATGTCCGGCGTTGGGGCTCTGCTTCTGCTGCCGACACTGTCAGGGTCTATCTGCTACCCGTTGCATCTGCATAGCTGGGCTGGCCTGCACATCCTGCCGACAGCATGATCTCAAGAGATCGAAGTCTCTTCACCACTCATCCGAACGTCTTTCCGCTCACAACCTGCCTTTCGCCTAATTGATCGCTACCTGGCTCACCCTACGCCATGCAATGTGTGACCCAATCAGTCTAGGGACGATATTTGCCAGTATCGGCAGCGCCTTCCGCTTCGCTGATCTCGCCATACGCATTGCCGAAGTGGGAAGTGAGAATGAGGTTTTCGTACGCACTATCCAGGTTGTGCGTGACGATCTCAACGAGGTTGAGCGATTGTTGAATGTCGACTCAGTGCAGCAGAAACTTGCGAACGTCCCAAACAAGTTACCATGGATCCGAGGTGCAGTTGTAAATACGAACTCTGCGCTTGATGACATCGCGAAATGGGTCGAACGAGCACGGTCTGAGCAGCAAGCAACTGGTGGGATCCAGTTCAACACTCGTGTCAAATGGGTCGTCAACGATCATGAGAAGTTGATGAACAGGACAACGGAATTGACCGTCTGTCACCAACAACTTCTAAATGTCTCGGGCTACTTGGTGCATTTGGAAGACATTCCTAGGTCTAAAACGCTCGACTACAGCGATACGGCCTTCTTCGACGACGTCTTGTCCAGACACAGAAGGAAGACGGTCTGGACGTCTCCTCTTGCGAGCCAGGAAGACACAGTGATAAAGTCATGTAAGTACAATCCAACTCCAATGCAGGCTGGCACTGACACATACGCCAGCTTCCTCGAAACAACACGTGCACGCAAAACATGACCCTCGAGTCTTGTCCTCCATTTCGCTACCACTCGTACAGCATCCTGATATGGCCGACACGAATTCCGTTGAATGGCTACCTTCAGCGCCATCTAGTCCGCCTCCCGCATATGCGTCCGTGATAAGCGCCATTGACCGAGACGAAAGGCCCACTCCCAATGACAGGAAGGCGATCACATATGAAGGTCCGAGTCGCTATAATCAAGGATATCCTGATATTGAGCGCAAGAGCCCTAAGACAAATATGAAATATGAGAAGCAAGAAGAAGTACGCGCCTATCGTCAGAGCTATCAGGATATTGTAATACCAGAGCTGACCGGCGACACTGTATGCATGCGAGGAACAAACACGCAAGGCCCAGTCAATCCCTTCGAACTTGCAGCTCCCTTCACAGTCCATCAGTCCCCCGTTGCATCCAAAACCATCGATGACCAGGATATCAGCGAGCTGCTGGGAGACTTGAGTTTTGCTCATGAGCTGCCTAGCTGTGAGCCAGATCCAGGCCCACCTCCAGGATATCCACCAAGACCGCCGAAGATGTCAATATCACAAGGACCCAATGTTAGCTCATCTAAACTTCGAAACCGCCGCAACAATTGGGAGTCTCTACCAGCGCTTCCAGCTATGACGAGACGAAGACCCGTTACGACACATGCGAATACCGACTCTGGATTGATGCCACCATCCGAGAAGAATCCGAGCTGTGAAATGCCGCTGCGACGGCCGATGAGTGCCGGCCAGGTCAATTCGCACCAACTTCCTCCATTCCCATCGTTTCGCCAGCGACCATCGGCGCGACAATCCTATGTGACACCGAGCGGACACCACAACGAAGCGACTTTTCCCCATGATTCACAACAGTATCTAGGTGCCTCGGTCAATTCAAGAACAGTGTCGAGGCCACTTTCCGATCACCAAAGAGATACCCATTCAGCGTGCTCAGAGGCAGACAGGCCGCTTGTAGAGGCTTCGAGGGACCCTTCGTTAGCACGCATGCATCGCCAAAAGAACATGTTGAATTTACTAGGAAGTCTCGGTACATAAAGTCTTTATAGCTATAGAACATGTAAGCTTTTTCGAAGTACACAGTATAATATACGAATCGTTGCGTGAGCATAAGCACCAAGACTCGACAGGAGGCTTTAATACATAGTGAGCGCCTTGAGGCGGCTCCGGGTGTTGGTGTTTCAAAAGTGCCTCAGCAACCCTTCACGCGCACGTCTGTCTGCAGCAAGGAGGCTGCGGCTGTCGAATTAAGCGTGCAGTCGTAATTTCGTCCCGATCGCAAGGAGGAAATGCGCATGCAAGTGTGTTGTTCAGCGCAAAGTCGTGCTCGGTCTGGATCGCTGGAAGACGTGAGACTAAACAAGCCCGCTTGCGAAGACTCATCTGCTTCCACATTCCGACCTCAGACACTCTGCGCAGAGCGCTGACAATCTCACGACTGTCCCTTGAAGTCGCAACACACGTCAGTGTTGCGAAACAAAAGAGCGGGTAAATCGGCGACGTCTGCGGCGCTGTGCAGTGGCGATCACTTGTCACCCTCAACTTGTCTCACCTGGGCACGGCATACTTTGGTACGCTCCCCAACACTCGCTCACCACACTCACCATCTCTCAGCGACATCGCGCACCGCCACCGGACACACACTTCCCCGGACCACGCTTCCATCACAGTTGCATCGCTATCGCCTTGAACGCTAGCATCCTGCGCCTGCACTTGTCGGTGTCGTCATCCCCGCGGCTGGTCACGAGTCCCGAGCGATTGCATCCCAACACTCGCACTCGCGCTGCTGCGCCTTCGAACACGCCGTCACCTCTATCGCAGAACTGTCCGCTATATAACCACCCCAGGAGGCGACACCTTCACCCTCGCCCACGATGCAGCCACAAGCGCCGCTCCGGGCGTCGCCCCAAACCACTCTCCACCGATCATACCTCCCGTCTGCATCGCCTGCAAGCGTGTTTGAGGCGCACACATCACATCACGATGCCGTGCGGATAGCCCGGACGACGGATCTGGGCTCGACGGCCAAGGGCATCATGATCGGTATCTTCTCCGTACTGGGCGCTGCCGGCGTCTGCACGATTATTGTCGCCATCGTCTACTACTTTCGATACACACAGCAGGGCCGCATATTTCTGGACCGATTGTCGCGGCCTGGAGAGTACGACGATGAGCAGCAATTTGCGAAAGAGGAGGCTGAGGCGCTGGAGGACATGGACGACTTGCAAAGAACAGAGTACATGCGAGCAAAGGGTACGTCTGCATCTTATATGGACGGCGAACAAGTAGGATTCGTGGTGGAGGATTCACTGACACATGGCAGCTTTCGTGCAAGCCAACCCTCCCGAGTCTGCTCAGACGGACATCTCCTTATCGCAGTTCTTGGCAATACAAGAGAAGGGCGTGTCTGCCTGGGAATTTGAGCCCGAGCTCGAAATTGCGAACTGCTTCGTCGAGGGCCGGACCGAGATCGAGTTCTTCGACTCCGAGTGCAGTGTCCAGAGCAATCTGCCAATACCCAAGCAGAACGAAGTATACTACTGGGAGGCAAAGGTGTACGAGAAGCCAGAAAATACCAGTATTGCGGTCGGTGTCACAACGAAGCCCTATCCGCTCTTCAGACTACCAGGTGAGTTTCACCACCACATCTACCATAAGCCCGCTAACGTTGGCAGGCTACCACAAGTCCTCCATATCATACATGTCCAACGGAAACCGCCGCCACAACCAGCCATTCATACCGACCGCCTACGCCCCAGCCTATGTGCAAGGAGATGTTATCGGCGTTGGGTACCGACCACGAACCGGAACGCTCTTCTTCACACGCAACGGGAAGAAACTCGAGGATGTTGCTCACGGTCTCAAAACGCAAAACTTCTTTCCTACAGTCGGCGCAAACGGACCTTGTCAGGTGCATGTCAACTTCGGCCAGATGGGGTTCGTCTTCATCGAAGCCAACGTGAAGAAATGGGGCCTCGCACCGCAAACTGGCAGTCTGGCACCCCCACCACCATACGGCAGCGAACAAGGGTCGATTCTTCTTGACTCTGGTCGCGAAGGCATACGAGAGGGCATGGGAGGCAGCTACATACCAGCCGGCTACGGACACGCACGCTCGAGCAGTCAGCAAATGCGCTTCGGCAGGAACCAGCCTACGAGCCCGGGACCACAACGAAGCCCAACCGACATCTCCCTCGCAGCACTCAGCGTCGTAGACTCGAACGAAGACATCGGCGAAGGTGCGAGTGCGGACTCAGGCAGGACAACCATAAACGCTGCCCAAGGCCTCGGCTTCCTGCAACCAGGTGAAATGCCACCAGAGTACAGCAGCCCCGTCGGATCGCCTCGCATCAGCAACATAGAGAGTGAAACAGGGAGCTACTGGGACGAGCGAGCACCACTCATCCAGAACCAGCACCAACGATCTGAGAGTAGTCCACCGATCCCTAGCTATGATGCCGCAGTCGCAGGCACGCCACCGCAGATCCGCCCTCCTACCATTCGTGTACGAAGTTCAACGCAAACCTCTAGATCCAGGGGACCGCGATAATCCTTCACCTATATTTCCTGTACCTCTTCTCTCACCTCAACATCTTATGGATCGATCACACTACATATACCCTCTATCATCAGCGTTTCCTTTTTGTTATGAAGAAGTTAGCACAGTCCGTAGGAGGCTGGGGCTATTGTTGTATATTTGGGCGAATGGCTTTTTGGTCTAAGCTGATGGCGTTCGAAGCGAGTATTGCGCGATGTTCTTTTGGATTTGGAGCAATGCATTGCTTTGATGGGTGGCGTTCTGTGGGGATAGAGCAACAGTCTCTCGTTGATGTTGTACAAGGCATCTGGTGCGATGGTTCCAGCCATCTTGTAGCAAGACAGTGGCGTGAATACACACATTCCTAAGTTACACACGCATGGTTCATATAAAGTGACAAGTAACGCATAGTGAACCAAGACATGAAGGAATTGGTATGTCGAGACAGATAAATTACGAATAGACCGACACATGTATCAGGCGGCCCCGTACTCAAAGATCGTCTCTGTTACTCTTGTCTCATACAGCATCCGCAAGGAATGCGCATCCAGCTCGAAACCTGCTGGAGGTAGCAATAGGTTGAGCGAGGCAAGAGACTATATTCACCATGTACGAATCACATGTACGGATCAGAAAGCTTTCATAATACTTCTGATGCACGTCGTAGCACGCGGCGTGGGTGTCGGTACGCATAAGAAGGACCGCGTCGAGTCGAAATCTTTTCAGTGAGATTATGTCATTGGCACGCGTTACCGTATTTGTGTCTAGCGCGCTGTCATTTCATCCCACCTCCACCGGCACGTCGCTCCTCGGAGAACAAACACTCACGACGAAGGACCAATGAACATGAAGTGTGGCAGTAAAGCCTACGTTCTGGGCAGCTTGTGATGGCGCTAGTGCTGTGCGAGTATCCCGCGTCTAGCCTGAGTGTATAATCGACTTGCATAAGGATAAGTTTTTCTCTCTTTTGATTTCTTCTCTAACTTACTGTTTGTCTGTTTGTACGATTGCTATTTGAGATATGACGGCGACAAGACTGGACGAAAAGACCGCGCCGCTACCGAGCGAACAACCTGATCCTGAGTTCAACGCGAGCGACGTCTCTCTCGGCAAAGATGATGCGGCAGGTCTGGTGGGCGACCATGCGCAGCACATTGATCCCAAAGTCGAAAAGAGGGTGCTGAGGAAAATTGATTTATTCTTGATACCAGCCATGATCGTTGGTACGTCCACAACGTCCACCCTTCCTACGAGCCCTATCTAACGTACTTACACAGGCTACGGTCTCGTGTACTACGACAAAGCCATCCTCGGCTCCGCCGTCCTCTTCGGCATGACAAAAGATCTATCCCTAAGCATCGTCGATACATCCACCACGCCCCCAACAACAAATACCCAACGCCTCTCCTGGGCAACTTCGCTTTTTTACTTCGGTATGCTGGCTGGCCTGTACCCCATGACTTTCGCGCTCCAGCGCTTCAATCTTGGGCGTATACTCGGCGGCGTCGTATTCATCTGGGCGGCGATATGCATGCTCACAGCAGCCGTAACGACTTACCACGGTTTATACGCGCAGCGCTTTTTCCTAGGCTTCGTCGAAAGCATCGTACCAACTGGATTCATGTGCATCATCAGCGGATACTACACGCAAGACGAGCAAGCCCTGCGCCAATCCTGGTGGTTCAGTTCCACCGGCCTCTTCACCATCCTCGGCGGCGCCCTAAACTACGGCTTCGCACAGATATCCTCCGGCGCCCTGAAACGCTGGCAGTACATCTACCTTCTCGCAGGCTGCCTCACTTTCCTCTTTGGCCTGTGGTGTTTCGCGATCCCAAACTCGCCCGTCACCGCATGGTTCCTGACGCCTGCCGAACGCATCGTCGCGGTTGAGCGCCTGCGCAAAGGCCAGACGGGCGTGCGCTGCACGACGATTAAAATGTACCAGTTGCGTGAAGCGGCGCTCGATGTGAAATTCTACCTCATTTTCATCTTAATGGCAAGCGCATATACCGTCAACGGCGCGGTATCTGGTTTCGGCCCGCTGATAGTAAGTACATTCGGCTGGTCCAGTCTGGAATCCATACTCTGGCAATTCCCCCTCGGCGGCCTGTGTCTGATTTCCATCCTACTCTGCGGCTGGCTGTCCTCGCGCATACCTAATATCCGCATCATTCTCCTCGTCCTCAACTGTCTCCCCGTCATCGCAGGCTGCGCCATGATCTGGAAAGCGAACTGGACTTACCACGCCGCGCTGCCTGTCGCGGGGTACTCCCTCATCGGGACCTTTGGCGCAGTCGTATCGCAGACAATTGTACTCGGCATGTCCAACGTCGCCGGCGCAACGAAGAAGAGCGCCATGGCGGCGGCGATTTTCGTCGCGTACTGCGTGGGGAATATCGTGGGGCCGCAGCTGATTCGGAGCCAGACGAAGCGGGAGCATTATCCGGTGCTGTGGACGGGGCTGATTGTGTGTTATTGTGTTACGATTGGGGCGGCGGGCGGGTTGTGGGTTGTGTTGGGGAGGGAGAATAGGAGGAGGGATGGTATGGGGCAAGAGGATGAGGGGGAGAGGGATAGGTTTGCGTTTATGGATTTGACGGATGGGGAGAATCCGTATTTTAGATATGTGCTGTAGTTGTTGGGCGAGGAGAGGGAGACAAAAGTGAGAGGACGAGTATTACAAGCGTGGAAATCGTGATTGTGATGATAGTGATGTCCTTGAAGATGATATAGGTGTCGACGTCTCGAGGGAAATATGTACACATGCATCCACACGCAATAACGCCCGCTATGCAAATGCAAGGCCACAGATCAGAACTACATCCTCCCACTCGCCCTCGGATCCTCCGCTTCCTGCCTCCTCCAGTCCCTCATCTCCTTTGTGCCCAGACTCCCCAGTCCACCCTCTCCTCTCCTCTCCCAACCCCCTAACCTCACAACCAGCCCAGTAGCATTATCCGCGCCCTCACTGCCGGTTGACGTCTCAACAGCAAACCCAACAACATCCCTCGCACCCTGCTCCGGCGTCTTCGCCTCCTTGACAATATCCACAATCTCCTGATCAGACAAATGCCCACTCACGCCATCACTACACAAGATCAAGAAACTGTACTCAGCAGGCGACAATTCAACACGCCGAATCTCAGGCTCAGCAGACACGCCCACGCGCTTAGACGCCATGTCCCCAAACGCACGCGTATTCGCCAACCCAGAAATGCGCTCTTCGCCAAACGAGTCCGTCACGAAACTCGCCGCAAAGCGGCGCAGGCGCGTGGCTTCAAGCGGCAGACTGGGATGGTGATTCGACGTAAGCGGCACCGCGAGACCCGTCGCAGTATTACACAGCAGGATGCGCGTATCGCCCACATGCGCAGTAATCAAGCTTGATGGCGACGACGGGTGCCAGAACGGACTAGGCGTAGGCGTCGATATCAGGGCGATACTGGCCGTGCTTCCGCCCTTGAAGCGCGAGGTGCCGCCGATGGGCTTGGCAGCGGTGCGCGACGGGTGGCCTAGAATGTCGTCGTCGTTGAGGGCCTTGTCTGCGCGGACGGGGTCTTCGTCTTTCTTGGCGACTTGGGCGGCGACGAAGTCGTAGTCTGCTTTGAGGAAGGCGTATTCGAGGACCGTTTCAATGCCAATAGCAGAGGCAGGGGCGGAAGAGGCGTCTTGTCGGCCGCCGGCGGAGGCGCAGAAGTACTCGGGCTTGAAGCGGCGGAAGTAGCCGCCCACGAGCTCCTTCCAGTCTTTGACGAGGCGGCGCTCGAGGGCCTCGGCGGCGCTTGTGCTGGTGGACTGTGGGACGGCGGGGGCGCTGGCCATGGGGCCCTGTTTGCTCTTGGAGCCGGGGGTGGGGAGGCCCTCGCCTGCTGCTGGCGTCTTCATGGGCTGGGTGCCAGGCGGCGTGTGCGTCTCGATGGCGTCCAGAAACTCCTTGTCCTTCTTGAGGCGCTCGTTGACGGCCGTCTCGGGGCCCTGCCCTCTGCTGCCAGAGCCAGACTGCGTGTTGTTCGCCGCGTCCCCCCGCAGGCTGCTCTGCAGCTCAAACTGCGTCGTCGCCTTCTCCAGGTACTCGTGCAGCTGCTCCCGCAGAAAGCCAGAGCACTCGGCGCCTCCGTGCCCGTCGAAGACGCCAAAGTAGAAGACCTGCGGGTCGCCGGTAGCGCCCACGTCGGGTGTGACCTCGCTCCGCGCGCCCTTCGGGTTCCTCGACAGCGACATGGGCCGCCGCTTCGCAAAGGCGGGCAGGTCGATGGTGCCAGCCTGGAAGGCGTCCTCGTTGTATGGCCGCGTCCCACGTGACAGCGAGACTCCAAAGTGGTGCTTCGCGCTCTTCAGCGGGATGCGCACCACCGTCATGTCGCGCGACGTGCCCAGCATCGCGGCCGGCGGCGTCCTGGACTTCTGCGCATCGTACGGCGTGCTCTTATCGCGCGGCAGCTTGTGGTGCTGTCCCGGCCGGCTTCGTGTGTCCGGGTGCTGTGAGGTCGCTGGAATATGAGTAATGAAGTATTCGTGGAAGTCGCGGCGCTGGCCGTGTCGCGAGGCCTGCGCGCATGCGATGCACGCAGTCAATGGCCGTGGGATGGCATGGCGGAGGCGAAGAGAGGGTGGTTTGAACATGCTGTCCCTTGCGGCAGAAGAACAGGCATGGTGGTGAGGCGGCTTAGGTCATGGCTGGGTAGTTTGTCGCAAGAGGAGGGGATTGGTGTGGCCGAGTTGCCTGCCACGACTCACTCGGGTCCCCGAGGTCTTTAGCACCATCTTCCGTCGCCCATGCAATCGCACGTCAACAACCACGAAGACGTTCGATGAGTCCTTCAATGTGATAAGATTGCTCTCATGGCTCTTTAACACCCTCCTCGAGTCGTTGAGGTCCCTGCTCACATTGTGGAGCATTAGCGTTGGACAACTCATCCCATAAGACTTGGACTGCCAACAACATCTTGTACGGTGAAGCCGGAGCATTTTCTCTTCTCCCCTTAGTAGAATTTCTGCTTTTCTGTTCCGTCTTTCCCTCATGTGCATACGCAGCGAATGCGTAGCATAGCACCCAGGTACTTCTCCACCTCAACAACAATGCAAAATGGACCATGTACACGCTGGCAATCATCAGAAGCGTTTCACATTGCCTCTGTATCTATCTGTGATCCTAGGAATGGACGTGCGTGGCCAATCATGGCCGTGTCCTCT
>Ga0265780_10001092_pt1 | contig 39568 bp, 30 predicted proteins | sample P1T30metagenome_FD_192432 | JGI IMG/M metagenome (GOLD analysis project Ga0265780, IMG submission 192432) | Plant litter microbial communities from East Loma Ridge, Irvine, California - P1 T30 | ecosystem: Environmental > Terrestrial > Plant litter > Unclassified | place: USA: California...
GCCGCCTCGCCACCCCAAGTGCCTTCGGGTGGTACCCACAGATGTGCTCAAGCGTCCACGAGTTAGACTTCCTCAACACGCTTCATGCACTCGAGCATTGCCTATCGCGAAAACAGGACAAGAATTGACATGTTCTACTGGCAACACAAAGCGCACGCGTAGTCGACATTCTCAGGACCCTGAGTCACATTCATCTCCCTCAAATGGAGGCCGATTCGCGTTGGACTCTCTAGATGGCCAGAGAACATCTGCAAACCATGAGGCCAACAGTTTCGACCTACCGGAGATGAGCTATGAAGACACGCCCCCGACAATCGCCACTCCTGAACAAGAAGACCTTCCAAACACAGCGCACATCTCTCATACAGAAGACATGGAAATAGACTATGAGCAGCACACTCTCACCGAACACCCAATCTGTGTAACACCAAGCAGCACTCGAAACAAACGTCAAAGAGCCGCTGATCTTTGGGATGACTATGATGATGACGAGCAACAACGACGTGTGATCAAACGAGTGAAGCTGGAATCACTGGCGTCAACGCCAAAGACCCCAATCCGGCAAGGAGTTTTATACGATACCTTCTCTGAACCGCCGCACCAATCAACTATGCTAGCTTGGGATGGCTTCGAGATGGGTACTCACAGCCCGATTCCGGCTTCTTGCATGGCAAAGATTGAATCCCAGAAACCCGACCCGCATGATCTTTGGCTGCTTTCTGGGGATTTATTGCATCCCAACGAAATGGACATCGACCCGCCAGAGTCACCCACCTCGAGCCGACACGTCAACAGTACATTCGGAGAATTGGAGAGATCTAGTAATGATGAGGCTCGCAAATGGAAGCAGCGAGCTCAGCCATCCCGCAATACATCTCAAATTTCAGGAGATATGAGCTTTCACGAGACCCTATTGGGACCGATATCGAGGAAAGACACTGACAGGGACTACGGACTTCCAACAAGGCCTGTAGGACTGTTAGATCTGCCGGACGGTCTGCTGGACAGGATCTTTACAACCGTTCTCAAGTGCGATGATGAGATAAACCTCAGCGCTTCATGGCTCATGACTGTTGTCAACAGCGCTGCAAATGGACCTTCGGTCACGTTAAACAGTCCAGGGCTACGTGAAACAATGAAGTCTGCTTCAATCCTGCGATCCGATCTAAAGAGAATCAACGCATCCCTAAAAGCCATTCCTGGCGACAAGTGGCCGTGCGAAGCCGCAAAATCACAAACCAGCGTCTTGACACGCTCACTCCTGGCCGTAAACAAGTCGCTTCACGAGGGAGCAGCGAGGATCTTCTACGGCAGCAACAAGTTCAACTTCTCCCACCCGAAGACTTGTTGGGTGCACCTGGAAGCCTTCCTAGCCACCATCGGTTCCAAGAACGCCAGCCACATCCGCCACATTCGCATCCATGTTCCCATCTGGCACGTCGGCGTCCGACGCGATGCCCTCACCGGCGCTCTCTTCGACGCAACGAGCCCCATTACCCGCCTCGCAGCCTTCGTACCCCCCGCCGATGATCGTCTGATCTCGGCGATCAAAACCTGCGCCCACGCGTTAGGCGAGTCAGGGAACCTTGCGGACCTGCAGATTGACGTTTCGTATCAGGATGGTGTTCAGGATGGTGTCCAGGATGGTGTCCAGAATGTTATCAAACGCGACCCGGATCGACGGTACCCTATCCTCCCCGACGAAGCCGCTCACCACGAGCAGCGCAGAGACGCCGGTTGCCAGACCTTCAAACGCTGGAGTCTCAAATCTTTTGATCCGGATAAAAAGCCCAGACTGGTCGCTCACGCTGCCTGTCGTGTCGACCCGTACGAGATTCGCAGATTTAGGATGTTGCTTGCTCCTTTGGTTAGGGAGGCGGCTAGGTATGGTTGGGTTGTCGATGAGACTCTGAGGGAGGCGGAAAAGGAGACTTACGCGGGATAGTACCGTGTGTGAGTTGTGTTCTACTACAGGGGGAGGCCAGTGTGTGTGTTCATGTCGAAAGAGCAAGCAAGGACTCCATTCGCTGCTGTGAGGTAGAGTGAACGCAGAGTCTTCATCTTCGATAAAATGGAGTACACCTTACCTTGTTTCTGAATGCACAGACATTTCAATACTTCTCTGCGGTTGTCTGAGCAGCAAAATCCTGCATTACCGTTGACAGCGCGAGAGAACGGTATGGTACATGTAACGCCAACAAAGTGTGAGTTAAACGGGTTCCTTCTCTAAATGAAAGAGCAACGTCGTACATCCTTTACACATTACACATGCATTACTCCCTAACTCTCAGCCGACATGGCATCCCGCCTCTAGGCTTCGCAGTCCCTTTCTGCACCTGCCACGCCTGATCCCCAAACTGCCTCATCGCAGCCTCAGCCGCGCTCTCCCCCCTTCCATACCCATCGCCATTCAACACCCTAATCTCGTCATAAGCAGGAGAGAAATCGAACAACCGCATTGTAAGCGCAAGAATGATCCTCGACTCAATCATCGCCAGCTCCTGCCCAATGCAGTTCCGCGGCCCTTTGCTGAAAGGCACATAAGCCGGGTTCGCAGGCTCTGGCTTGCCATCGCTGCTCTTCTGCAGGAAACGCTCCGGGTCGAAAGTATGCGGGTCATTCCAATGGGCCGGGTTCCGATGAAGACCCACGTCTACGGCCCAGAGCATGAAGTTCGCGGTCGGGATCGGCGCTCCTGTTTCCGGGTCGTGCAGGTAGAAGTCTTCCTGGCCTACGCGGACTGTGCTGGCGGGCGGCTGCAGGCGCAGGGACTCCTTGATCACGGCGGTCGTGTACTCGAGTTTGTTGAGGAGGTGGGCGTTTTCCTTCAGCTGGGCGGAGGCTTGTGCTGGGTCCGGGCCGAAGACTGCATCGTGCTCGGCGCGGATGCGGGCGAGCATGGCAGGGTTCTGGGAGAGGTAGTAGTAGGCGTAGCAGATCGTGGAGCTCGTCGTGTCGTGGCCGGCGAAGAGGAAGGTTTTGATGTTGGAGATTGCGGCTGTGCGGAAAGCTGGGTCCATGTGGGCGACATCTTTTTTGTCTGCGGCGCTGCCTGATGCTTCTTTGAGGTAGGATTCAAGCGCGAGGTCAATGACATACTTTTGCCGTTTGCCGCCCGTGGCTTCGTGGCGGGCGTTGCGGGTGGAGAAGCGTTCGTCGAGGAGACGGCCGATATAGCGGTTCATCTTGAAGTTGTTCCAGGCCAGCATTATGGGCATCCGGATGTCGATGAGTTCGATCGGGTTGAATTGGACTCCGATTGGTGTCCATCGAGTCTGTGAGATGAAAGAATCGACGAGCTCGTTGGGGTGGAGCTGTGACTTGAGATCGTGGTCGAGGACGACTTTGCCGATGATGTCGACGGTCAGGTTAGTGGTTGCGGACTCCATGCGGAAGAGCTCGTTGGTTTTGGCGCGGGCGAGCATGATTGAACTGAAGACATCGCAGTTGTCGACGATGGAGGGGACGAGGGTCATGAGGTAGGCGGCACTAAAGCCTGGGTTGAAAGCAGAGCGCCACTTCTTCCATTGGGCGCCTTCGGATGATACCATGTTGCCTGCGCCGCCGAAGTTTTGCATAAAGTCGTCCACGACGGGATGCTTGGGCATGCTTTGCTTCACGGTGAACTCGTGAGCCATTTCTGGGGAGAGAGTGACTAGCGTTACAGGACCAAAGGGCCATGGATCGAAGACAAACCAGTCGCCGAGGTTGTAGTATTCCTTGATGAAAGATGGGTAGGTTTGTGGTGCAGCGCTTCCAGGCTGTTGGGCGACGACTTTGCCCATACTGATAAGACTTCCGAACAGGTACGAGTGAGGCGGACCTGGCAAACCTTTGACCAGGCTACGGTGAAAGTGCAACTTCTGCCAGAAGCGTAGGATGGTTGTGAGCAAGACGATACCGGCAGCCCAAGCCAGGCGTGTGGGCGTGAGGAGGTCCATGGTGGGAGACATGTTGGAGACACGGGGTGAGGTGTGTTCGGGGTGTCTTTAGAGAGAGGTGGAGAGAACAATGGAAGTGAGGTGTACAGTACTCTAATTTATACTAGACAATGCCACGTCTTGTGGCGTTGCTGTAGTTGTAGTCTGTCCTCCATAGTCCAACAAGCCCTTGAAGGATCCCGCACCCACATACAGTATACCTCCGTCTTTAGGGTATAGCGTGACGGGCCACCACTAGTCGGAGTATATATAGTACTATGTAACAATGCTGCAAAACATCATGGCCATGCCTACCTTACCTACATAAGTGAAGGTCCCTTTATGTTGTCCACGACAGTCAGTGTATGACGTCGTACCTACTAGTAGTAGTAGGAGCGTGCGTTTGCTGATGCCCTTGCCTTGGCTTAGGTGTAAAGGTAGGTATCGTTTTCCTACTTGTTCTTCGCGTTAGAGGAGATTCTAGTAAAAACAACAAAATCACATCAACGAAGTCAATACGAAATACGAAACGAGAGGTCACCAAAGGCATGTCGTCAGACGAACAGAGGCGCATCGGACTCGCATGGCAAATGCCGGGATCTGGCCAGAATGCGAGTGCGAGTGGGTCGCCGAGCTGTGCTCCAAGCAGCAGCCGCCGCGCCTCCGACCATGACGACCTACTGCACAACGGCGAGACCAACGTCTGGCATACCCAACACGCCCACAATAATCAGCTATACCAACCACTACCACCACCACCTACCGTTAATAACACATCACCACTGCACTCCGCTACCTTACCACCGCCAACACCATCAGCTACCCTCACCACCATCAACCCTCCACCACATCATTCTGAGGCAGCAGACTCCGACCCTGATTCCGACTTCGAGCTTGTAGACTCCGACACACCACTGCAAATTGACGGAAATATCGATACAAAGGTTACGCCTTACAAGTACATCCCAACCGCATTGAGGCAACAAACGGCCACTCGCTCAACCAGAGGCCATCCCAAACCCCAAGATCAGTGGGACGACGACGAGGACTGGCCAGCCACAGCAGGCGCCAAGAATACCATGGAGGGCGACAACGAGTACGATCAGCCCGAGTGGAATCAGGCTGGACCACATGCCGACGCGCAAGACCTTGCCGGACCAGGCGACCACGGATTGCTTCAATGTACTGTTACGAAGCCCCAGAAAGAGGGCGAGGGCACACAGAACCTTTACGTCTCATACCTTGTAACCACAGACGTATGTACAACACTCCTGGAAGTTTAGGCTCGTAGCTAACCAACAATCCATCTAGACCGACTTCAAGTCTTTCCAGACCTCGCACCAAACCGCGCGCCGGCGCTTCACCGACTTCATCTTCCTCTACAAGACCCTTGTCAAAGAGTACCCTCAATGCGCCGTACCGCCCGTGCCAGAGAAGCAGAACATGTCCTACGTCCGCGGCGATCGCTTCAGTCCTGACTTTACGGCTCGTCGTGCGCATTCTCTCCAGCGATTCCTCAAACGCCTGACACTACACCCTGTACTGCGCCGCTCCACGATCCTCACACTATTCCTCGAGAGCAACGACTGGAATGCTACAATGCGTAGTAGACCCGCACGCGGTCTCAGTAGTAGCGATGGCAACTCTGGCGGCGTGCTCGAAACTTGGACCGACTCCTTCCTCAACGCTTTCACCAAACCACACAAAGCCGACAGACGCTTCACCGAGGTTGAAGACCGCGCCAAAAAGCTAGACGAGGATCTCGCAACTGTCAGCAAAACGGTAGCCCGGGTCGCAAAGCGCGAGTCCGACCTCGAAACCGACTACGCCGATCTTGCTCAACAATTCCAGAAGCTTTCTGCTCTCGAGCCCGGTGTGACAGACGAGCTGACAAAATTCGCGACCACTTTGCAAGACACAAGCGAAGGCTGGAAAGAGCTGCGCGATCACACAGACCAGAGTTACCTAGGCTCGCTGAAAGACATGGAAGCGTACGGCCTCAGTGTCAAGTCACTCCTCAAGACCCGCGAGCAGAAACAGCTGGACTTTGAAGCTCTCACAGATTACCTCACCAAAGCCGCACAAGAACGGGACTCGCTCGCCTCGCACGGCGGCAACATGGGCGCTTCAGGCTTCTTGCGCCAGAAGATCGAAGATGTCCGTGGTGTAGACCACGAGCAGGCGCGCCGCGAGAGACAACGAAGGCTTGAAGTGCAGATCCAACGGCTGCAGACGGAGGTTGAGGCTGCGAAGAAGACCAGCGAGGCTTTCGACGAGGAGGTTGTGAAAGAAGTTGGCGATTTCGAAAGGATCAAGGCTGTGGAGTTTAGAGATGCTTTGGAGGGGCTTGCGGACGCCAATGTCAACTTTTTCCAGAACAATGTGGAGATCTGGGAGAAGTTTGTCAAGGATCTTGAAAGTCTGCAGCAGGAGAGGAAAGGAAGTCGTGCTGATGCTGCTGCTTGATCAGTGGGGACAGTATTGCATAGTCTGACGAGCTGGGCTGGTACTGAGAGATGCATTCTTAATGAATGTCGAGATATTAATTTGTAATGAACAAAGTCATGATCACGATACTTTCCGAGAGGATCTAGATACCGAGACCTCTCACGCACGTTGACCTAAGACCGGTAACTGTGAGCCCAAAATATCGATGAGACAGAACCTCGATCCATCTCGATTTACCAAAACGCGTCTAACTCACCGTCATCACTTGCAGTTCATTTCACCTCCCCCTCCTTCTTCCTTTCCTCCTCCGCCTCCTGCTTGAACAACTCCTCCCAATACTCCTTTCTGTACCCGTCCATCAACCCCGTAAACCTCTCCCCACCTTTCACCCAGCCTTTGACTCCACCTTCCAGCACAAGGACTTGCATGTCGTTGTCGCCGGCGACTTCGCGCACGTGCTCGAGGAACCAGGAGGCGCAGCGGGGGCCGCGGCCGCGTGAGGAACCTGTGATGGATCAGTAGGGGCATGGGGGAGTGAGGAAGGTGATGGGTAGGGATTGGGTGATTCGGGGAATGGTTTTGCTTACCGCAGGTGAAGACGACCCATTCGATGTTTGCTTTGTAGGCGAGTTCGTACCTGATCACAAAAGTATTAGTAAGAACTTGGTATTGGGTGTTTCCGTCTCTTTTGTTTCCTTGTGTCGAATAGGTAGAGAAGCCGATTGATGATATTCCCACTCTTGCATTTTGTTTCTCGACGCGAATGAGATTACTTAATGTAGCAGAGCAAATTCCTCGATCGATCTCTCTTTTAACCGTGGAGGAAACGTACGCTATAGCTTCCAACCTTTCTTTAGATGGGAAGAGAACATGAAAAGCAGACATGATTTAGTCCCACGAAGATGGAAGCTGGGAGCTCGGGACGAAAGAAAGTAGAGAACGCAAACTCACAGCATCCCCCTATTCCACCAAAACCCTTGAGCCGGAATGTTCAAAGATCCTCTAATGCTCCCACCTTCGTAGTCCGTCCGACGCACATCGATGATCAGCATCGAAGCAATTTTCATCGACAGAATCATTTGAGCGCGCGGGGCTGGCATTGTTCCTGCTTCTAAGCGAGGAGCCGGGAAGGAGGCGTGCCATGGCTTCTCTTCTTCTTGGTCTTTCTGTGCGGTGTTGGTGAGATCTTGGGGAGCGGCCATCTTCGAGGTTCTGGATTGGGTTGGCGGGCGTGATGGGTTGATGACCTTTCCCTAGTAGACTGATACTTCGTGGTCGCGGAATTGGAGATTTGAGGGAAGAAGGCTCGTGTTGTTACTTTGATATGTGGCGCTTTTGGAAATGTATCATATAGTTGAGAGGTGACTTATCAAGTGGGGCGCGCTTGTTCGGGACCGAACTTCATGGCTATGTGTAGTCCGACATCGTCTTCGGCATCTTCTAATCTGTTCCAATGTACGAGCAACTCCAATCACATTAATCTCGCTGGCTAAACAGAAGATATCCATTATCGTGCGTTGGTGATGCAGGTCGTGACACGAACACAGATCAAGATGATAGCAGAAAAGTACTAGTTAGACTTGAACTGCGCGAGCAGTATGAATTAAGCAAGCCGCTACATCTGGCTACATGTGATCTAGACGGGGAATCTGACCTTTCCCCTTTACCCTAGCTTCCCAAGAAGAAGAATGAGCAAAAGAGAGAAAACTGCCCCTAAAACAATAAGAAAGCAACAACAGCCTGTTAGAACGCCTTATCGCCCCAGTGGTCACAGATTTATCCTCATGTCGACCACTGGCTCAACGCCTCTTTCTGCTTGCTTGCTGCTGTACATGAGGCCCGCTTCCCTTTCCTCCTAGGCCTCGCTCGTAACGAGTAGTACACGACACAAAAGAAAAACACACCAAATTCCGCGAAAGTACCCTGGGGTGGCGTGCTGAGCTCTGCGCTCTGCGCTTCAGGGGTTGATGAGAACGTAGCCAATTCCTGCGCAGTTTCGCAAGTCCAGAGGTCTTTCACCGCTGCAGTCCACGATCAAGCCATAGCTTGAAAGTCGTCAATGCCGATGCGATTTACTCAGACCTCCCACGGTTTTCGGGATCCCCGAGCCTTCTAGTACTCTGGTTGGTGCGCGACGGAATAGCCAGCAAAATCAGTCGCACCCTCAGACGAAGGATCCATAGTGTTTCCAAGAACAGCGTTGTTAGAGTTGTCGTAGGCGGATGCTGATTCGCCTTCGGCTCCAGTCTGTCCAGGACGTTGATGTTCACCGCGGGCAACAAGGTTCTACATCAAGGTGTCAGTAAAATTCTGCAGTTCTCGTCACCTCGAGTGAAGGCCGGTGCGCAACTCACCTCTCTGTACCTGGCGAGGTAGATCTTGAGTGCCTCGCCATAATTCTCGAAACCAAGAGACGTCATGGCGAAAAGGATATCTTCGCCGTTGACGGTCTTGCGCTTCTCCTGTTGGCATTTCTCCGAAGCTGATGAGCATTGATTGTTAGCAAATCTCATTTGCCACTAATGGGATAACCGTGAATCGTTACGTACCTTCACTCGTGATGAAAGATATGAACTCCGAGACACACTCTTGCATGCACTCTTTCGCTTCCTTGGCGATTTTGGCATTCTCGGGCAGAGCCGACTTCATGATCCTCGCGACTGGAGCAAAATTTTGTATGTTAGCGTCTGTATGCAAGTGCGCTTTGTCGGCGCTCTTGAACGCGCTAGATGACGAGCGCTGCGCGGGTGGTGATGAGGACGACTGCGGGGAGGATGAAGGCATTGCGATTCGCGCCTCGCATCACCCGGTCGCGCGAATCGAAGGCTTCAGATGGTTGGCTTTCAGAGGAGCTTCTGATTCGACGAAGACCGGGAAGACCAGATGCGAGTACTGTAGGTGTTATATGTCGGTGGTGAAAGCCCGAGCGCGACAAGGTCACAGCAGCGGGCCATTGCGGGTGTTAAAGGGAAGATTGGGTACACAAGACGTCCCAATCGACAGGGAAGGACCGGGGAGTAGCCAGTTGTTTTGCGGGCAGAGCACGCAAGGTAGGGTCACATGCGAGAGTCGCGAGGCATAACACACGTCTCGTCTGATGGGTAGGATGTGTGTGATGATTGTGATGGAAAGGGGGAGAGATGTTAATGTACGCACCATTTGCTATGGGTAGCCATCGATCTTGCTCCTTGACTTCGAAGTCGTAGCCCAGGTCGAGGTCTGGTCTGTTCATGTCGGCAGCATCGCCCTCGGTTTGCTGAGGAGCATCGTCGTCGGGTGACGGTGCCGAGTGTTGCACGTCGTCGGTGTCGCGGGGACTCTGTGACATATTGTATTCGGCGGGTTGCAGGCTCGGGGCCTAGCGTGGGTCTCTTCGTTGGCGAGTGATTCGCTGGCAAGACACGTCACTTCCAGAAGTAGGCTGACCGTCTTTGCGGCCTGGCCCGAAGCGGATTCCCTGCTGCAGATGGGCGTTGGAGCTGGTGCGACGTGGTTGTGAGCAGCGATGCGCAGCGATGCAGGCCGATAGGGCTCCCGGTGCCGGCAAATGCCACAGTTCCGCAGTGGCGGGCAGCCTGTTACGCGGAGGGTCAAGGCGGTGTAACGCAGGGCCTTTGCAAGAATGCAGCCAACGGTAAAGTATGAGAGTCTAAGCTCTGCGCGCGCGAGCACGATCAACGCCGCAGGTTGCGTGGTGCAGCGGCGGTGTGAGTGTGAGTGCGAGCAGGGATGCCACTTAGCGCAGTCGACATGCGCAGCTAAGCAATCGTAAAAACGAGTCAGTCAATCGACGTCAGACGGGAAGGGCACTGAAGGTAAGGTAGTTGTAGTGACGCGAACAACCGGACAGGTGCATGTATTGTTGTCGATGGATTGGGGTTGGAACTGGATTGGACGCGACGCAGGTGTTACGCCCGGGAGTGGAAGTTGAAGTTGAAGAGGCGGGTTGCCAAGCCAAGCGACTGTCTTTTACTGTACGGATGCCCGACGCCTGCTGCTTGAAGACGTCCAACTATTTACCGAGGGATTGGGGAGAATGAAGGATTGATCCACGTACCTTTGGACAATACACGCGCTTCTTTAGCTGCTGGCGGCGGCGATTATGCAATGCGATGCGATGCTGATGGTGGCAGAGAATCGGGTGGTAGAAAGGACTTGGACTCGGTGCGTCGCAATATTTTAGAGGGGTTGGGCTAAATGTGCATAGAACAATAAAGTAACGTACTTTGTGCGACAGGCCAAGGTCAGCAATAACTACAGTAATCAATCATATCAACGACCTAACAGGCCGATTGATAGAGTAGACTTGCGAGCAAGATGAATGCGGCCCGCCACCAAACTTCACCAGCCATTCACCCTTACCCAACCCCCTTCTCCTTCTGCCATTGGTGAGTCGCACTTCATCACCAATTTATCTCACCACCTACATGGTCACAGCAATTCCTGGGCCTGGCGTAGTTCCCATGGGCGCCTCCACTCTCATCAAGATCTCCGCAGCAAGTCATGTCATCTTGCGCCGGGACATGCCATGCCAAACCGAGCTACAAGCACGCCCGCCGGTTTCATACATCCAACACGAGAGGATCCTGTTGCAGAGCGAACTAGCCAACGCAATTCAATATGCTGACTTCGAGAGAAAGATGAGCAACCTAATGATTAAGCCTATCCCCATGCGCTGTCATCAACTCTGACGAACACACCCTTTTCCCACGGAACTATGTACAGTCCAGTCTTCCCATCACTTACCATCCCCAACAAAAGGACATGAAGTCCAAATCGCCCACTCCCCACACAGCCGTACCTGACATCCGGCCCTCGCTCTCGGGAACCCAATCACCACGTCACCCAGCCTTTGAGGCCTCGTGTATTGGGCAGCGCTGAGGCGCTTCCAACGCAGCTACTTCCAAAGCTACTGTACCTACTTGCCGTGCTGCTGCTGAAGACGCCAGCGCATACTTGCCTTAGTTCCCTCTGTTCTCCCTACATCACTACACACCTACCAACGTACAGTATAGTACTTGTGCGTGGGTATCGAACCGGTTTGCGTAGAGAAGTGTCGCGTGGCATATGCATTACTTGGGAGCGTTGTGGCCGGTGCCTGCCTGAACGCTAGCTGGCTGGCTGAGCTGGGTCTGACCAAGATTCGAGACTGCATTACATCGATTCTCTGCCTCGGGTATAGTTGCATAAGACATGCGTATGTGCGATGGTCTCGCGATGGTTCGGTCCACTGCGAGCGCAGGCAGATATGGTCAGGTGATTATTGAGAGCAACATCATGCTTTAAACTATCTATCCCTGTGGTACGCACGCTGAGACACTTTTCCTTGACACAATACCCAGGTTCGTGAATGGAATTGTGCGAATCTGTGAGTCTACTGAATGAGTCTGTTGGGCAGGACATGGGTGCAGGATTTTGATCGGATATACTGATAACTCCAACCCTAACCCTATGGTATAGGCGAGGCAGGAGTAAAGACGACAACACATGGATCTCGCGCCGATCTCAATCGCCGTATGGAAGTACTAAAGACTTCGAACGCTGAGTTCCAAGATTCATCCGTCGAGATTTGAGCATGGCAACGCCGATAACTCCGGTATCGACAACTCCATTGTGAGGTGATACCAACGCCCACAGAGAGCGTGCTCCAACCTCATGCTACGGAGATACCAGAACGAAACACCAACAAATCTCGGATGGATCCAATAACACAAGTGAGTGAGTACCAGCCACCTTCGACACCACCATTATGTATTACACCATTGAGAAATACACATCGATGCTCTGAGATCTCTGGAACCAACCCTTCCGGACGAGGTGCTACCGCCCACTCTCGACACCATCCTTTCATGTATCGACCACTGAGATACATGAATGGAAAAACGAGTATCTCTCGCATCGGCTAGATAACGTAAGCAAGTCCCAACAAGCTCGGAAACAAGAATCCCACACATCGCCGCCGAGATACATTGATGGAAATACGAGTATCTCTCGGGTCGATCGGGGCAACATGAGCAGGTACCATCCACCCTCGAGACTAGTATTCTAGGTATCCCCCTTGAGAAGCACACGGCGAGATACCTTTATCTCCTGGCTCGGGATCTCAACACGAGGTGATACCATCTACTCCCGATCCCACAAGTACAAGAATTGAGATGCATCAATACAGACACGAGCATCTCCCGGATCAGCCTCTCCATATGAGCTGGTACCATCCACCTTCGAGACCAACTATTTCACGTCTCCCATCGAGATACGTACGTTCGAACACTGTTATCTCAACGGTCGATTCGTCAGCACACGATGATACTATACACTTTCGAGAGCATCCATCTCACGTCTCCCATTGAGATACACACATGCGAACATCGATCTCTCAACGGTCTACCTGCCAAAATGTGCTGATACCATCCACCTTCGACCCCAGAAGATTATCGTGTGCCACTGAGATACACACATTCGAATACTGATATCTCAATGGTCGATCTGTCAACACACGCTGATACCATCCACCTTCGCTCCCAGAACGATTCACTATGCTACTGAGATATACGCACTTGAACACTGATCTCACCTACCAACGTGCGCTAGTACTATCTACCTCCGAGAGCATTGATCTCACATCTACCATTGAGATACACGCAGTCGAACGTTGGTCTCTCAATGGTGGACCTGCTAACATGTGCTGATACCATCCGCTTTCGAGAGCAGTGTTCCCTCGCTTTCCTCTGAGATGCACAAATATCACTGATCAACTCTCCAAGTCATCCGTGTCCGTGAGATGTATGAACGAAAGTATTTGTATCTCCCATTGTCTCGTGGTGCTACCGGAAACTCTGATAGCGACAGGACGGGAATGACCATTGAGATGCCTTCTATGGAAGCACAGTCTCTCTCTGTTTCCTCAGGTGATATCAACATCGATCGTGTATTGAGATAGCATAGCTGCCATTGAGAGCGTTACACAACGACCTCAATCGCTCTCCGTACACAACGGTACGGTGAGGTAGTCCCAACAGCTACCGCACACTCAAGTTGTATAGCTACCATTGAGATACACTTAAAGGTATACGTTATACGTCCAAGGCAGCATGGTTCACATCATTGGTAATGAGTGAGAGATTCAAATTGGTCATTCGCAATACGCATTTCATACACATTCTCATCTCCCACGACGTTATCTATTCATGACCGCGGGAGACAAGAAGTAACTACCTGTAATGCTCGCTTGTGGAAAAAAAAAAGAACATAACCGTTAAGAGCCCATGCACCCCTGGCCATCCGAAACCAAAGTGCTTTTGCGCAGACTGGTGCTCATTGACAGTCTAGTAAAACGCGATTGAAAAGCAAAAACTCCCGTAGGAACTGCTTAGCGGGTGGACATGGCCTTGGTGACGGCGCGCTTGAGGGCAAGCTCCTTCTTCTTGAGGTCGTCGCTGGTGGAGTCCTCAACCTCGAGCTGGGCCATGGCGTCGCTGAGAGCAGACTCGATCTTCTCCTTCTGGCCGCGCTTGAGCTTCATGCTCATGCCGGGGTCGCTGACAATCTCCTCAACACGGGAGATGTAGCTCTCGAGCTGCTGCTTGGACTCGAACTTCTTGCTGAAGGCCTCGTCGGAGCTCTTGAACTTCTCAGCGTCCTCAACCATCTTCTCGATGTCGTAGGAAGAAAGCTTGCCGACGGAGTTGGAGATGGTGATGTTGGCGCTGCGGCCGGAGGTCTTCTCGGTGGCGGTGACCTTCAGGATACCGTTGACGTCAACCTCGAAGACGGTCTCGAGGACGGCCTCACCAGCCCTCATGGGAGGGATGGGAGCAAGAGTGAACTCTCCGAGAGAGGTGTTGTCGTCGCAAGAAACACGCTCACCCTGGAAGACAGGGAACTGAACAGTCTGCTGGTTGTCGGCAACAGTGGTGAAAGTGCGCTGGAATGAATTAGCATTGGCCGTCGAAAGCGGTCAGGCGGGCTCAGCTTACCTTCTTGATGGTGGGGACGGTGGTACCGCGGGGGACAACGTTGGCGAAGATGTTGCCCTCCATGGCGACACCAAGGGAAAGGGGAACAACGTCGAGGAGGAGCATGTCGGCGGTGTCGGCGGAGGTGGCCTTGCCGGAGAGGATACCGGCCTGGACGGCGGCACCGTAGGCGACAGCCTCGTCGGGGTTAATGCTCTTCTCGAGCTTCTTGCCGCCGAAGAAGTCGGAAAGGAGCTTCTGGATCTTGGGGATACGGGTGGAGCCACCAACGAGGACGATCTCGTCAACCTTGCTCTTGTCGATGCCAGAATCTTTGATGACCTGCTCCACGGGTTGGATGGTACCCTGGAACGCCTTCTGGTTAATGGACTCGAACTTGGCCCTGGTGATCTGGCTGTTGAAGTCGGTACCGTCGAAGAGGGAGCTAAAAGGTTGTTAGTGCTGGACTTCTTGAAACTCAGGATGAGTGCTTACTCGATCTCTACGGTAGTCTGAGTTCCGTTTGACAAGGTACGCTTGGCACGCTCGCAAGCAGTGCGGAGACGGCGGAGGGCGCGGGCGTCACCGGAGATGTCCTGAAAGCATGTTAGTTGTGTTTCTCAGTGGCGATTGCATCCGAATAGTCATGGGAAGGCCAGTAATCGACCACGTGACATTCGGAGATGTGATTTTCGCTAGGGCGGAAGTGGCTTACCTTGCCTTCCTTCTTCTGGAACTCCTTCTTGAAGTGCTCAAGGAGGTTCGTGTCGAAGTCCTGACCTCTTCACTTTCCGTCAGCTCTGTATCAAGTATGTGATGGTCTTGAAAACTTACCCAAGGTGAGTGTCACCAGCGGTGGCCTTGACAGTGAAGACACCGCCCTGAATGTGGAGGAGAGACACATCAAAGGTACCTCCGCCCAAGTCATAAATCAGGACGTTACGCTCCTTGTCGGACTTGCCGGCACCGAGACCGTAAGCGATAGCGGCAGCGGTAGGCTCGTTGATGATACGGAGGACGTTGAGGCCAGCGATGGCACCGGCGTCCTTGGTGGCCTGCCTCTGGTTGTCGTTGAAGTAGGCGGGGACGGTGACGACGGCCTTCTCGACCTTCTTGGCGAGCTTGGTCTCGGCAATCTCCTTCATCTGTGGGAAATTGTCAGTTCTTGTCCAGTTCCATATCGGAGTATTTTCCTGCGTACCTTGACAAGGATCATGGCGGAGATCTCCTGGGGGGAGAAGGTCTTCTCCTCACCGAGGTACTCAACCGAGACCTTGGGGCTGCCGTTGTCGTCGACAACCTTGAAAGGCCAGGACTCGATGTCCTTCTTGACGGTGGGGTCATCGAATCTGCGGCCAATGAGACGCCTGAAAAGGCTGTCAGATGTTGTCCTTGTTTGCGCTTCTTGTGTTCCCAACTCACTTGACATCGAAGACGGTGTTGACGGGGTTCATGGCAGCCTGGTTCTTGGCGGCCTCACCGATCAGACGCTCCTCAGCAGTGAAGGAAACGAAAGACGGGGTGGTGAAGGAACCCTGGTCGTTGGCGACTGGAAGATGGCATTGTCAGCGCAGGCTCGCGCGAATTCGAGGGACGGTTGTACATACTGATCTCAACGCCATTGCCCTCGTAGTTGGCAACGCAAGAGTAGGTGGTGCCTGAGCGGTGTAAGCATGATATCGCACAAATCGGACTCGCGCACGGGCGCGCAGTGTCGGCAGCATACCAAGGTCAATGCCGATGGCACCGTCGTAAACTTCGTCGCTCATGTTGGGTGGTTGATATGGGGTGGTAGAGAGGTGGTGATGGAGGGAGTCGAACTTTTCGGGCGGCAGCGATTTTGATCAGTCGAAAAGTTGCTCGGTAGACTCGAAAAGTGGGTCGTGGACGCTTGAGCCTTGGCGGGATTGAGATTTCTGAGAGACTCCAACCCTCACTCTCGCCACCCATCTCGGGCCAAGGTTCCTTCAATTGCAGTTTTTCACCAATCTCATGAGGTATCGGAGGAGCGGTGATCCATATATTCTCAAGTTCCGAGAATCTGTTCAACAGGACGACGCCATATCATCGACCATGATATTCGACCCTGACCCCGACCTCGCTTGGGTAGCTCCATTGAGGATACTAGCGCTATCTGTCGTAAAGTACGAGCTCGATCACCTCCACCTGTAGAAGGTTGCATTGGTATATATAAGTTACCGGTGAATCAAGTGACATCCATCTCTCACATGCCTTAAAGTCAAATGTTGACCACGCGTTCTTGATTTGACGATGCTCACGTGCAAGCAGGTGACAGTTGTTTGACGATCGTGATACTTCGGCCGTTGATCACTGCGGATAATTGTCTTCGAAAGGAACGTGAAAGATCGTCTCACATGTTTGAGGGTTAGATGAATGTTCAAATCGTCACCGAACCTTCCATCTGTCTCGCCTTGTAGTCTTGTGAGCACTGGAATCATCTTTCAATCACTAACAGGCCATGTGACACCTAGCAATCGATCATGGATGAGTACTTCTACTTCGACCGTCAAGGTCCATTGTAAGTGATGTTCGAGAACATCGGATTTCGCGACAAGTCTATCATACATGTGTGCAAGTATTTGTCTCAACCTCCTACATTGTCCGTGGATCTATCAATATTCGACGGTATGGTTCACAGCTCAGTGGTTTCTATCAGCTTGCTACTCCCAACGTCGATGCTTCATGGGACTATTGTATCAGATCCGTTTGATGATGATAGACACTGCAAGACAGGGTTAGGGTTGGGGTTCGTCGACGTGCTAGTATTGGGCTGCTCGCTATTAAACGATTGTAATATCAAACTTGTATGTTAGTGTCCCTATAGTAATGCGGAGGCACTGATTGCATCGTGTGTTATCAATATTGGTATGCGTCGAGCGAAGGACATTTTCATCATTGATGTCCCTCTCTGATATCAGTCATTTCGAACGAATGATACGACATCATCGAGCCAACCTGACTCCAGAACAACGAGGCTTCCATTGCCACAATCGTGACAAGTCGGTCGTCGTCCGGCACGCATCGGAAAGCTCAGTTGCAACCACGACATTAATGTCCACCCCAAGACTGCAATAGCAAAAAGGCAGAGCCGTAGGCACAGGAAAAGGCACAAGCTCTGAGAACCAGAGCGATTGTCCCAGAACACACCTTCTTCCTTATGTACTCCCCTCTTGTCAAAAACACAAACCAATCACCTGGCAAAAGCAATAGTTTCCCCTCACACCAGCAAGGATGTCCACCAAAAGTAAAGGAGAATCTCTCCTCAGCCTGGGATCGAACCAGAAACCTTCCGGTTGCTTGGACCTTGCGATCATAACAGCCGAACGCGCTACCAATTGCGCCACCGAGGATTGAGAGACGAGTGGAAGAAGCTCGGTCTCAGAGAGACGGAACTCCTCAGCCTGGGATCGAACCAGAAACCTTCCGGTTGCTTGAATCCTGAGATTATAACAGCCGAACGCGCTACCAATTGCGCCACCGAGGATGGTGATTGATGGAGACTGGATCCGGACTAGCGGTACAAGTACAGCAGGCCGCGACTGTTCGCCTCATCGTGATGGAGTTGGCCAAGGGGGTTGCTGGATGAAGCCTGACGAAAGAGTTGTGCTCGCTCTGAGGCTGCCACTGCGAAGGAAGGCCAGTGCTAGTAGTGTCAGATCCATACATGTCCGTCGGATGTGTCCATTGTCAAAGTGTGCCGCTGCGAGATGGCAGTATCACCATTTTTCATCCTTGACATCAGAATCATGGTGTTGTACGGCAGTCAGGTCGGCAAGCTGTCATTGTTTCGAGACTTCGCAGGAGGAGGGCGTGATGATATTAGGAGCCCAGATTTGAGTTTGTCGGTCCAAGGGCGATGAGGAGAAAGTTGCAACTGATGAGTAGCAGTAGTAGTGTTGCCTATCTCGCCTATCAACCCTTGTCTCTCACACAGGAAAAGTCAGCGACCGCGTCGGTGGCGAAGCTTAACGGGACTCAGAGGTTGGAAATTTCAAACTCATGGACTTCAAGCTGGGGTCAATTATTAGACATCGTAGAAAAGAGGGTTGCCATACAAAGTAGATTGGCCCTGCACAATAATTGTTGCAATCCAGATATGCGGTCGACTACAGTATACGAGGAAGCAGAAGCAGTGTTCTGTTCCTCAGAAGGAGAAGGTGGCCTCAGGCGCCACAGGGTTTTGAGATCGTCGCCTGTTTGCTGTTTGCGGGGAAGTCGCGTCTACCTAACTGTTGACCAGAGACTTTGACTGCACTCATTCCTACATGTATGTAACAACCAGACAAGCATTTCTATGTCGTTGCAACCGGTGACAGCGGTCCGGATCATGCAGACAGACCAAAATTCTTCAAGTCTCGAGAATCGCGAACGTCTCCGACTGGAACGACCGTTCAAGCCCTGCGTTCTTGCAACGCCAACGCATCAGAAGTAACGTCGCGCTTGAGATCGACTTTGGCGCGAGCGAGCCGCGGATCCCCATCGGATCTGATAGCCGCACCAGCCATCCATCGCCCTTTCCAGCATCCGCTAAGCTCAACGGACTCCTTCACCCGCTTCCTCTCACACGATCTCCAGGTGTGGACCGGACGCTTGGACGACATCTCGCGCATCCTGCGTCAGAATATCCGACCTCTTGTAAGGGTGACTAGCTACAGGAGCGTTGTTGAAACCGCCGTCGACAATACGAAAGCGTCCGTTGATTTTCGCCGTTTCCGAACGACTGGGAGAAACATCTCTTCATGTGCTCAGTCAAGCGTGGTCTTGCCGTTCAAGTCGACGTGGACTGATCATGCTTCAAATGTACAGGGATCTGAGAATGAAGAGCAAGCTGCCGTGCCGTCCGTCTGGGGCAATTATTGCAACCATATCGAAGATTCCCGCGTATGGCAGACCCGGTCAACCAAAAGTCCATGCCGATATCCATCTTGTCGTCGGAGAATTTGTAGAGGTCACCGAGAATAGCAGCCTGCACCTGCAGTAGCGTGTGTTAGATCGACTGCCGTACTGCCCTTTCGGAGACTGTGGCAAGGATTTGGCTTCGTCGGTTGGCGCTGGAAGGCTTGTCGCGGCTTGCGGCTCGTATGGTTATGTGGCTCAGCTTATCATTGTTACTGTTCCTGGCAGATCTGCAAGTTCGCAGGATGCATTTGACCCCCTAGAGTCTTGAGATGCGCTCTACACCCCGATGTCGAAAAGGTACTTTCGCCTGGAAATGTCATTGTTGAATTGGAAGAACAGGATACGATCGCCACATGGTGGAGTGTCGATGTTGTGGATTCGAATCGTTGTTCCACCTTGGAGAAGTCAACGGCATCGATATAGTGGAGCTCGCATGAACTAGCACGCGGTCCCACGTGCGATCTTTCCGAAGAAAGATCAGTCGTGCCTTGCCATGCCGCGCAGAAACCATACAGGGGCGACTAGGAAACTCTGGATGCAGGGCAAAAGAACGAAACAAGGGATGTGTATGCACCTCGAAGCCGACAAAATGCTTGAGTTGACGTGGGAAGCCTGTTAGCTGTTCGCAATCGTTCCAACGACGCAAGAATGGTGGCATCATTGTCAACGGCTTATGATGCCTTCAGCCATGAGTTGCGCCCAAAACGACGGGCCTAGCGACAGCCTAAGAAGATCCCTGAGCATGTTGTCCGGGTGTATCGCCATCTTGTAGCTCTGGTTTTGCCTTTCGCTAGAGCCACAAGACGGCATGAACGGGTCGCTTGGGGAAGTGAACGCGATACGACCATTCGCACTCCACTAGGGCCTCTTACTGAAAGTGCTTATAGGCATGGCCTGCCTACTTGCGTCTCACCTTTGTCTTGCTCACATCGCTTCACACACATCTTAGCCATGCCTTCATACACAGTTGCCGGCGCTACCCTCGTCCTTCTATCGCTCGTTCCCAATGTCCTTGGTGACTGCGAGTCTTTCGGTATCGACTTTACAAGTGGCGGTACCTTCTTCCAGAACAGCAACTCAACAGATCCGTTCACTGCGATCCAAGAGTTCAAGGGATGCCAGTCCGACAACTCACACAATGTCATGATCGACCCTACTGGAGATCAAACAGAATGTTCTGAGACGCCAATGCATCCAGACGACACACCACAGGTGGTTACCTGCCAACAATGGACGAAAGACAGCTTATACGATGGCGACTGGTCACTCCTGATCATCGCCAACAATGGCGATGCACCCCCAATCGCTTATCAGCGTGATTTCTCCCTCGAGGTTGGCGTACAGCAGACTTCTACCATCACTCCCACCGTCACCGTACACGACAAACAAACTCCAGTCGTGAACATCACGAGCACGGCGTTTGAGACAATCACCCAGACCGCGGCCGTATCGACCATCACATCAGGCCGTGGTACACAAACAATCACACCCAGGCCAACCACCATCACAAACACACGAGGTTTCTTCACCGTGACCCAGCGTAAACAGACTTGGGATGTCGTCGCAAGTACAACCACCGTCCCAGCTTCCTGCTCCATCAAACCGACTCGCCACGTCAAAGACCCGCTTGCAAGCATCGTTCCCACCGTGCTAGGCGACGACCTCAAGGATCTTGTAGAAAACATCATCCACGGCCAGAAGAGCCTCATCGGCGGCCTCATCGACAGCGTCTTCCACCCCTTCGGCAAGAGCAGATTCAACGCAGGCTTCCACTTCAAGCGCGAGATCGCAGCGGGCCGCAGCCCAAGCGAAGAGCTCAAGCAAGCCTTTGTCGCCGAGCGAGCAGCGAACCTGAAGAGGCAAGCTTCTCTCAACAAGAGAGCACCCGATGACCGCACCAAGACCGTCACCGCCGGCACTCCTTTCACTTCCACCATCTCTGAGGTCGGTGCAGCCACCACTCAGACCATCACAACAACTCAACAAACGACCATCACCTCTACCCCTCCACCAGTCACTGCCGGTCCCATCACCGTCACAGGCAAGCAACAAACCAGGACCCGCAACATCAATATCCCCGTCGTCGTCACAACCAAGACGCAGACCTTCACGACAACCATCGTCAACACCGCTACGACGACCTCGTCCGGTGCGGCTGAGTCGTGTGCGGGCAAAGGCGGCGTGCTTCTTGATTAAAAAGCCCTGCTTTCGCTTGTGTGACCAAAAGGACTCTTCATTTCTTGCATTATTCTCTTCATTATAGGAGCATCATAGACGCATTAACGAATTTCTTAATCCATGTATATAGTTGAGACGAATAGACGCTCGCTTTTGCTCTGATTACACCTCTCTCTTTTCGCTACTCAGTTTCGTGATATTGTTAAGTAGTCTTCTCTCGTTGGCAGAGATGGTTTATTGGGCGTGCCAATAATCGTGTGTGACCTTCCGTTGTGTTCGAAAATGCCTTCAACGAGCAGTAGGCAAAGATCTTCGGATGATGTTCGAAGGCGGTATCTATCGGGTATCTTGAACAAGTTTTGCCGGACAAGTCATCAAGCGGACAAGTTCATCACAAGACTATAAATTGTTGTGAGTGAATGTTGTTTAGAGGGAAAGACTTCACGAGTCTGAGTTCACTGTCGTCTCCCTAACGTCCCTTGGTCCCGGTAGTTTGGGCGGCTGTCCCCACTCTCTCCACCACCAGCATCATCATCCAAGGATCCTTTCACGCATCGCGTCTACAATCCAAGAAAAAACCCGCCCACTCGCAACACACACTTGCTCCACCACACTAGCTCAAGCAATGCCATGGCTCCCCTGGCCATTCGGGCAATCAACATCGCGCCAAGCTGAAAAGGAAGAAGCCTCCGCCCTCGAAGGCGGCAGCACCTGGACCAAGAGTCCACTGAACAAAGGCGACCCGGGCCACTACACCAGCACGCAAACAATCGTCTTCTCGGCCCTCACCTCCATCGCCACGATCTCGCTCTACACCCTCTACAAGAACCACCTGCGCCGCATCCCCGGCGCTGATTATCTCAAGCCTTCTTTTTTCCGCCGCCGCAGTCTCTACGGCTACGTGACCAGCGTGGGCGATGGGGATAATTTCAGGTTGTTCCACACACCCGGTGGTAGGCTGATGGGCTGGGGCTGGCTGCGGCAGATTGGGCAGAAGAATAAGACGAAGAGTGGCAAGAGGAAGATCGGCGGCACCGAGGGCACGCTGCACGTGCGGATCGCGGGCGTGGACGCGCCAGAGTGCGCGCACTTTGGCCGGCCGGAGCAGCCTCATTCGAAAGAAGCGCTCGAGTGGCTGAGGTCGTTTGTTGGGGGTAGGTATGTGCGCGTGTACCCGTACCGTCGGGACCAGTACGATCGGGTGGTCTGTACGGTTGTTCGCAGGCGATGGCTGGTTTGGAAGCAAGATGTTGGGCTCACGATGCTGAAGCGCGGACTGGCCACTGTGTATGAGGCGAAGTTTGGGAGCGAGTTCGGGACGGAGGAGGAGGCGTACAGGGAGGCGGAGAAGAAGGCGAAGGCGAAGAAGGTGGGGATGTGGCATGGGCCTGGGTTGGTTGGGAAGATGCTCGGACAGACGAGCAAGCCGCTCGAGTCGCCTCGGGACTACAAGAGTCGCATGGCGAAGGATGAGGCAGGTGCTTCTCAGCAAAAGGCAAAATCATGAAATATATTGTACAGCATTGCACACTGCACTACACTTGTTTGGCAAGCTCTAAACCGCACCCGGATACGAATGGAACCTCCAGACTATGCTATGTGGTCTCCGAATTCAAGATGCGCTTTTCCAAGTACGCCAACACTACCAAACGCCTCCCAACCATTTTCTGGGTATCTTCAGCCTTCGATTTGTAGCGCACTGCGAACCACTGTTGCCGCCTCACATTGCCAGTATCTTACATCAACCCATCCGGTGCAAGGTTCTGGAAGGCAGGTATGTCCTGACTCAAGAAGAAATTCCAGTCAAACTCCGTGTTGTTCAGATAATCCATGTTCCAGTCCTCGCCGCTGCTGGTAGTTAAGGGTCCTTGATCCCATGTCACCTGCTGCTGATCGTCCATCATTGGTATTGGAGGATGCTGCAAAGGCTGTTGCGGATGTGAATGTGGCTGCTGGTTCATAGGTTGTGTCTGCGGCTGGTTCTGGGGCTGTTGCTGTAGAGGTGGCACAATGTTTTTAGCTTTAGGCTGGAGTGGTTGGAAGATTTCGGGCTTCGTATCGCTAGCGGTGGTTTCGCGCTTGAGACTCTTCTCCAGCACTTCCGAGTCCTCGTCCTTCTTCTTCTTCGAGAGCCGGACCAGGAAGCGCGCCGTCTTTAGCGCCTCTTTCATCGCGACGGTGTCGAACCGCTTCACCACCATCTCAAGTGTCCGCATGGCTGTGCCAATGTGGGCGAGTGATTCTCGTGTATCGATTGCCAGGAAGACGCAGATGCATTGGAATGGAACGTTGGCGACATGCCACCAAGGCATTCCCTGGTTGGCCAAATTGCGCGCCGCCTGTAGTCCCCCAAGGCCGATTGCAACGATGCGATTGATGGTCTCGGACGGCAAGTTGGGGTTTCCAAGACGCAGTCGGCGGTACGCACATAAACCCAGGTTTGCGCGCGATAGCTCCATGCAATCGTGCGGTGCATCATACTGCTCCAATTGTCGAAGGAAATCTTCCCACTGAGTCGGCTTGTCTGCGTTGTCTGGATCAAGGCAGCAAGAGATGCTGTACAGGTCGATGTATTCGCGCGTAAAGTCACCTTCGCGATGGGCTGGTAGCTTGCTCGTGATGCCACGAAGAGCGACTCTGTTGCGCCCGTACTCGAACGAGATCCATGTGTTTAGCAGTCGCGCTATCCAGAATGTTCGGCGTCGAATCTCCAAGTCATTCATGTGGTCGTTCGTTGGCGGGTACATGATGGAACTGGTCGCGTCCTTTTCCTGCTGAAGACCGCAGGATTCTATTAGATGCATAGTGACGCTGCTTGCCATCCAGCATGCATGTGGGTGTCCGGTCGCGCGGAGATATATCGTTCTTAGGATCCAGGATTGCACGTCGTATATCGTAGATGGCTGCATAGTACTGGTGCTTTCAAGCGAAAGTTTCGCCGAGTCTATGAGCGCTGGTAAAACGCTGTCAAGACTGTTGTCGCCAAACAGAGTCCCCAAGGCGGCGACACCGGCCATGAGGTGGTCAGGGCACTGGACTGGCTTTTGCGAGGAATACCTCAACATGACTTGCTTCATGAACCATTCCACATCCAGAATTCCGTACAGGGGATGGGCATTGGCAAAGAAAAGCCTTGCCATTGCAACCATTTGGTCCTGTGTCAGGAAGCCAGATATTGGGTTGACGATTGGTACACTGCTGGATCCAGTCCCCAAGTTCCACCCGAACGTGAACAACTTTGGCCCTGCACTCGCGTCCAGCCTCATGCCTAGTAATTTGGTGAATGCAATCCCAGAATTAGCCTCCATTGACTGCATTTTCGACACGTCCTCGTGGCTTGTCTCCTCGCGTGGCGGCGTGGCGTTCCTCGTCGGGCTGGCTTGCACAATGCCATTCTCAACAGCATCCTGCTCGACCAGCTTGGAGCGTTTCCGCGGATGCTTCTCGAAGTAGCATTTGTACTCGAACTGCGTGCACATGTTGCATGGCATGGCGCCGTCGCACCGTCGTTTCCTCAGTCGACAAGGCTCGCATGCCTGTTTTGCACGCTGGCGCTTCTGTGAGGGAGGGCTGGTATCGCCACTGCCATTGGTCGAAGCTTCCGCCATGTCGTAGGTGCTGGATGTGTAGTCGTTCAGTCCGGTCGCATAATAAATTGGGCTAGGTTCATGTCGGGTGTAGGTCTTGGGAGATGTACAAAGTCAAATTGCATGTGTTTTGGTTGGACAGCAGGAGTCAGCCCTCAGCCTTACTCAGCACCGGCCGGTGTCCCGCAAAAGGAAGGCGCGTTGTGGGGAGGAGTCTCTTGTGTTCCGCTCACAGCTCCTCTCGTCTCTCCTCCCCTCTCCCTATCTCACTTCTACCAACAGCATCCTGCATATGCGTCCTTGGCGGATTGGTGGGAATCCTTCCAGGTACTTGGCACCACCATCTCCATCTTTTGTTAGAACATCGTCTCTTCGACCTTCAGATACTCCCACCCTTCACTTCACTTCTACCGCCTTCTGGAAGACTGGTCATTCGACGAGTCAAATTTCAACTCCGAGACATCCGGGCTCAAGACCACGCGTGCGAGCACGTATGTTCACATCCAACACGGTCTGGCCGCATCCCTCAATAATAGAGCACTGTTGTTCACTCTGATTCTCAAACACGTCTTTGACCGCTTCGTTCGCTACGGCCCGACTGTGTCTGCTCGCTGCTAAGGCATGCGTTTCGTCTTGTGGTGCACGTCAATGCGCCTAACCCGCTAGCACCGGCACCTTCAAAGTCACGAACATTCGCCGCGATCCCTCCTCTTTATCTATCAAGCCGGGTTGCCGTGGACAAGACCATGCTTCCAGAAAATGCACAGAGGATCAAGCATAGACTGGGGAGTTCGGACCCATGCTCGCAGTCCATCTACGACTCGTTCCGCTGTGACGAGATGACGGTAAACATACGCCAACGTATCCGTGCGCCATCCTGTGTGCCCATCACTTAAACCCCATCGAGGTAGTACTCCAAACTTCGCATCAGCTAAGCCATCACGCCGGTTCTTCAACATGAGCATTGGCGACCATCGATCGGGAGTGAACGATGGCTCGTAATTTGCACGAATGGGCGCACAGCAGATGCGATACCATCTATTGAAAACTGATCCTGCAGAGCCGCTACCAAACTAGGCTGCATGCATGCAGTATTATTAAAACTCTTCCACATCCTGCCCCTTTGCGAACAACATCACACAACCGTACCTCAGTTACCAAAGGACTTTCTTGAGACACTTCGATGTTGGCCTTCTCGCTTCTGTTTGCCAGTCTGGCGCTCGGCGCTCTTGGCCAGGATGGATACTCATCATGCCCGGAGTCCGTTGTGACAACCAAGACCATCGATGCGGCATCCACGGACTACGCCGACTCGGTATTCTCCACGCGCAGTGATACCCTTACCTTTGCAACCACAATCGCGAACTACACTCGCACCACGACCCTCACGCATACACCCAAAGCACACACCGTCAACCAGACTACCGGAACTTCTACTGCTCTAGAACCCACGGCGACCACCTACACACTTGAGTGCACTTCGAACAGCACGGTCAGCGTCGAGTACACCAGCACCGAATACACCGGCTCGTTCTCTTCGTCTTCCCTGCGCACCACGTGCATACCATCTACTCGAACCAAAAATATCTACGCCAGTGGAACCACGACAATTACGCCAACGGAAACCGTCTACGACGTCATGTACAACACTTTCTACACGCCAGAAGTGTCCACTACTTGGCTCAGCGGTCTAGTTGCAAGACCCACCACCACCGTCAAGGTGGACAAAATAGTGTTCGTGCCAGGCACAACGACATCCGCCGACCTCATTGACTGCTACCCCAAGAAGACGACGGCTACTGCATCTACGAAAACAACACAGTCCATCGCATGCGCGCCATCCAACCTCATCAACGGCGGTGGCATCACCGATCAAGCCGATGGTACCTACGTGGTCAACGATGCCAAATTCGCTGCTGCCAGAGATGCATCCGCATGTTGTCAGCTATGCCTGGAGGACGACGATTGTGCTGCAATGACCTACGTTGATATCTCAAACGATCCATATGGAGTTTGCACCATCTACAATTCCACAACTCCCGCTTGTGGTTTCGCGGCCGCAATGGGTAGTGGCAACATCGTGCAAGGCCAGGCAGGGTGTGGTTTCCTTGCGGAGAACATCGCTTGGGGTGGTGGTGACTATCTCAGGGACGTAAACCACGGGTAGAAGCGGCGCATACTATACGGAGATATTTCATCTGACGTGCTAAGTCGGTGTTTGATCCTCAGAGTGGGACGAGCGTTGTACGATGACACGAGTGCAACTGTATGTTATAGCGTATCTCGACCACATGACCAGTTACGGTTGACGAACATAATAGGCGGATTATCATTACGTCTCATACCAAAACACTTTTCACATGTTTCCACTTCGCCGGCGTGCATTGATGAGACGAGCCGAGGATGTATGCCTCCACGACTTTTGACCGGAGCTGTCCCTATGCTTTCTTGACCGCCTGTACGCGCAAGCAGGACATCGAGATTCTATTCGCTGCAAGTTGACCTCGTGACACTTTCTTCCCGCATGCCTAAGCGTGTCGTGGAGATGAATAAACACCCAATCCCGGACGACGACCTACTTTTGGTACTTCACAGCGATGCTGTGGCTTACTCCTCTTCCCAAGCGCCCTGCCAACACCTTGGGAAACCACACCAAGGGTCGCGCTTGCAACAATAGCTACACGGGAAGAGTGCGTCCATCACCCATTGTGACCTTCCCTCCGATCAGAGAACATGTCTATGGTACAGTACAGAGGTATATGAGCTGGTGGTGAGTTCACTTTACCTTCAACGTGTCTTCACTTCACAAACAACTTTCTCGTGCCAATTCGATCGTTCCAACACAATCGTTGCAATCACCTCGCTCCAACTCCATCGTTTCAACTCACTCACTCGCCCCAAACCCCTCATATCAATCACTCGTTCAAGATGCGCTCGCTCGCCACCTCTCTCCTCATCACCATCGCCGCCACAGCTCCTGTAGCTCGCAGAGCTGCTCCCTCGTACATCTTTGCAGGAGATGCACCCTTCTCCGTAAACGCAGACGCCCTCGCCGCAGCATTGACCTGCCCCGGAGGCAACCCAACAGCCGCCGCACCCCCGGTCCTCCTCGTCCACGGCACCGCCACGACCGGTGACCAGTCCTGGGGCAAAGGCTACGTCCCCGCCTTGCGCGCCGAGGGCTACACACCATGTTACGTGACGCTGCCCTCGAGGGCCATGGACGACATGCAGGTCTCGTCCGAGTACGTGGCCTACAACCTCCATTACCTCGCGAGCCTTTCCGGCGGTCTGAAACCGGCCATCATCTCGCACAGCCAAGGTGGACCTGTCTCCCAATGGGCTCTGCAGTTCTGGCCTAGCACTCGGAGTGTTGCGAGAGCTTTCATTCCTCTGTCGCCGGACTTCGACGGCGTTGATCTGGCCATTAGTGAGCTCTCGGCTGTCTGCGACTTGATCGATTGTCAGCCATCTCTCTGGCAGCAGAGCCAGGGCTCGAACTACTACAAGGCATTGCACGCGGGTGACTTCCGTGCTCTGGTTCCTACTACTTCCATCTGGACAAAGGTATGTAGAGAGGTCACCCTGAATTCCATTATTTCTCACCAAACATCTACATCTACTGACATCCACAAGCTCGACGGCGTCGTGACCCCACCCGAAAGAAACGCCCAGCTCCCCTCGGCAACCGTCCTGAACGTCGGCCAACTCTGCCCGCTACGCCTCGTCAACCACCTTCAAGTCACAACCGACGCTGCGGCTTTCGCAATCGCTCTAGACGCTTTGAAGCACGACGGGAAAGCCTCGATCGCGCGTCTGGTCCCGCAAGTCTTGTCGGTTTGCACGCGGACGACGGCTAAGAACATGGACGATTCGATGTCGGCGAACTTGGCGACGCTGTTCAAGCAGTTTTTGGATGGGTTCATGTGAGTCTTTTTGTTCCTGCTTTTGCTGACTCTGGTTGCATCAAATTGGTGGATTGAATGGACAAGTGCTGACAGAAACATGACAGTCTCCAGAAACCTAGGGTTACGTCGGAGCCGGGTGTTAAGGGGTACGCTGTGTGAGCGTGAGCCTTCTTCAAGGGACGATTACATGATGTTGATGATGCACGATATTGTATATGAGCTTCATGGTTGGCACTCGAAACGGTGGTCCCAGAGCAGCTTGCTTGCCGATGTGCCATCACACTGAGCACGTTCGTGGCAGACATTGTACGTCAAATGGTGGCCGATATGACATGATTGTCCAGACTTCACTTACCTTGGTGTTGACCTTGCAGCTATGACTCCACGATGCTCTTGAACAGTGCTAGACCGAATCACATGTAACTGCGTAGCACATGTTGGAGTTCATTCGATCATGATTGACTTGGCACGTGATCACTCAGCGGTCGTGCTTTGCTCACTTCTGCTCTTCACTTGTGCCGCCGGTTGTTGTCGTCGTCATTTGACACCCTGCATATAAACTCCCAAGCTTCGACCTCTTTCACTCTTCCCCTTCACCTCACTACCGACACACAACCCCCAACACAGTAACGCGTCAGCATTCTACATCGACCAACTGGCGACTGTCATCATGGCACCGCCACAAACCACCAAGAAGAAGAAGATCTGCCCACGTTGCACCGACCCAGCTACTAAGCTATGCGTCATCTGCAAGAACATCAGCTACTGCTCCCCCGAGTGCCAACAAGCCGACTGGGCGTCGCACAAGAGCCTGTGCAAGGACTTCAAAGAATTCACCGAGCTTCGACCTTCTCCCGACATGAGGCGTGTCGCAGTGATTCTGCCCGGAGAACCAAAGCCGCGCTTCATGTGGGCACCCGTGACCACTGATCATGATGGCTCAAAGCGTGTGTACCCGGGCACATTCCTCGACTACAGCCTAAAGTCCCTGGCCTGGAAGAACCTCGAGAGCAGCAACAACGTCTGGACGCGCGAGCCGCCCGGCTATGTCGTCCAGGTGCGGTACGACGCGACGCCAGCGAACCCGGTTCGGCCTTGTTTGCCGCGATTCGGGGCCAGAGGGCTACGAATTGGGGTGGGCCGATAGTGATGTGCCGCGCGACTCTTTTGAAAAAAGATCACGACGACGAGGACGTCCCGGCCGGGACTACTAAAGTGCTCGACATGGACATGGGTGCCTACTCGCAGGCCACAAGCATGTTGATTGATTATGGCAATCCGGAAAACATCGATCGTGCACCGTGCACACTCAAGAAGTTGCAGTGTGTCAAACTGTCTTGCGGCAGGGAGAGTGAGAGCCCCGAGCCTCGCAGAGTGATCATTCTGCCGCGGACTCACCCTAAGCTCAGTGAAGAGCCTTACTTGTCCGAGGTATCAGAGGTATGTCATTTCCATTCCTGAAACCCTACGCAGATCCATCGGTCACTCCGGAAGTATGACTGACATCACTCTTAGCGACTGCAAGAAACACTCATCTCGTGGAAAGTCGACTCGGAACCGGACTCAGACACGCAGATCAATCCGAAGTTCATGGCCCTTCATGTAGATTGCGATCCTAGCTCCGACGATGCAGACTTCGGCTACACGGATCTGCCCGTGGAGTGTTTGATATCCGAAGAAATCGGCACCCACCTCGTTGCTAGAGCTGACGGAAAGCCACTCGAAGCCGAGACGGTCGACGCCATGGCCGATTTCTGCCGCTTCCATCTCGGACCCTACTTTCGGAGGTGGGAGAAGCGCCACTCGAAGCACCGCCAGAAGGTCATGGACGAGATCACGCCCGCGAAATGGAGCATCTATCTTGCGCAGTGGAAAGCCGAACAGGCGGAAAGACTCGCGGCCAAGTCTCGTGGTGAACCCGTCTACACGATCGAGAAAGCGCGTGCTGGACTTGAGCGTATGGGCCTGACATACGAGGACAGCTGTCGGGTCAGGGAAATCCTGTTCAACAAACACGATCAGCATATTCAAAAATACAAGCTTGTTCACGGAGGGGATTAGAAGGTCTGCAGGCAGGATGGCATTGCAGGAAACCGAGGTAATCGACGAGTTTGCGGATTAGTTGAGATCGGACAGTCGGTGCCTTCTATGCGATGAACTGATTCATGAAAATGATCAAGTAGGTCGAGTGGGTATGGAGGGATGGAAGGCCCGAGGGGAAAATTGTATTGTTGTGATCGAGAGAGTCCGTGAGGGTACGTGTTGCTGAGACTGCAAAGCTGGGTTTGACCCAATTGACGGCGACGGCGAATTGGTTAGCTAGCTTGCATGCTTGCAGAGAACACAAGGGAGAGACAAGCACAGTCGACAAAATCGACTGTTCGGTTAGTTTGCATCATCAGAAAAAAAATCCAACCAACGGTTGACCAAACTCCCTCCTTGAGCCTCATACATTCGTGCATAGTCCAAATCCAAACAACATGACACCCTCGGCGTCCAGGAACTCCAAGTCGTCACACAGAGCAAAGCAACAACTTTTTTTTTCTTCATATCTTATCAAGATTTCCCATCGTGGATACACCGCCCGCCCAGACCCTAGCAGGCGGCGCAGGAACCATAGACCGTTCCTGCATTAGATTCCAGAATTGCGCAATGCGGGACGCCAACCCTTTGACCAAGGAGCCGGGTGAGAGAGCCGCAAAGGCTGTTTTGGGAGAAGCGTGAGCAAGCCGTTGTGCAACATCGTCCCTACGTTCGAAAGAACTTGGAAGCCTGCAGCCTTCCACCATGGTGCTTGTTCTTTTGACTTTAGATTATTCTTCCGCAGTGTGCCGATGCCTTTCTGCGGTCCCATAGCACGGACGCCCATACAAGGATGATGAGAGGCTTACAGTACCGGTATCCGCCTCTCCGATATGCTAATCTTTCAGCCAGGGAGAGCCGCAAGGCCGTTTTTGGAGAAGCGTGAGCGTAAGTAAGCCCTTGTGCGATTCGTCTCTCGGTTTGAGCGCTCCGGAGTGTCACCTTGTGTAACGTGACACCCGCGCGCCACGGGCTGGGACGATGAAGCGGATGAGGTGCCGCGGATGTTCTAGTGGAGTGGAAGACGCTCGAGGAATGTTAGTTTTGAGTAAAGTGGGGCGTGTGGTGTAGAGTGCATGCAGGTGTAGGTGCGGAAGCTGAAGATCTTGGCTGTCAAACATGACGAGGGGTGGCGGATTTTAGTGCTTGCATGATGGGAATGGGATGATGCAGGCTACTTTCGAGGGAGATGAAAGTGGAATTCGATAAGACAAGTGTGTTGAATAGACTAGATGGCGTTTGAAGATTGAGCATTCCTCGGTAGTACTTGCGCGACCGCGAGATAGACATGGTCAGGATTGGAGACGTCACAGAAGCCTGTGTTGCTGTTTGTGAGATGTTGTTGTTAGCGTGGCGAGGTAAACCGACTGCACCTTTGACAGCTGCGGAGATGTTCGCAAGTGGAGGTCATGTAGCAAAGTAGTGACAAGTAGTGAGCAAAGCCGAGACATGACAGCAGGCGTAGCCAATGAGTACTGTCCGGATTCAAGGCCGCCGGCTCCTGTTGGAGTGTTATCCCGAGCATCTCCTGCAAACGGTATTACATGCATGGGAAGCGTGCGTTATCTAGGACGGAGTCGTGGCAGTCAGTTTTGAAGACAGGTATGCAGTACAGCCATGTAGGTCGAGGTGGGACATGAGAAAAGAGTCAAGGTGTTGAGACTTGAGAGCGAGCAAGCCGGCATATGGTCGGTCTCCACCGAGCGGTGCATGAATATAATCCCTGATCAATATGTCGCGAACAGTTGCCCGTAGATCCGGGAGGGCCGGCAAGCACAGGCAACATTGGAGTCTTGCAGAGGACAGGATGGGACGTGATGATCGACGGGATGGTGATCCTGCTGCAGGTGCGGGCAGATGAGTGCTGGAACCCTGCGCGATCTGGCAGGGCGCGTCGGCGGCGTGCATGGCCATCCAAGGCAAGGCGTCTTGGGAGGTTCAAAGTGTGGCTGCAGGCGATCGCATTTCAGGAACCAGGTCAGTGGGACTGCCGGAGTGTTTGACAAGCCCGGGCAGGAGGTACAACGACATGTCAGCATGCGTGTGCCTGTACTCGGTGACGGATTCCCAGGACCAGGATAGCAGCGCCTTGAGATGTATGGACGACGGTCGATCAACCGATGGACGCGTGACAGGCCTCGCTGCCAACGGGACACAGCAGGCGTCACTGATGCAGAGGCGATGAGGGTTTACTGGCCGGCGACTATAGGCGTGACTGAGAGCAGACTTACATACAGAGCCTCTGTCTTTGGCGGCGGCGGCGGCGGCGGGGCTGCTATAGCAGTTGCGGAGTGGTGCCGTGGGAGGGGCGTGTTGGCGGGAAGCAGGTTGTATTGAAGGCTTTGTGACAGATCGGCTGGGATATAGTTAGGTGGAGGGTGGAGGTCGAGTGTGCTGTCGCGCCATTGGGTGCGGGCTTGGACAGGGGTGGGGTGTGGCGTTATGCAAGGCACCGAAGCGGGAAGCATGCAAGATGCTGGCCGCTGCATTGGATATACCATGGCGAGCGAGAGCTGCAGCAGGGCGGATTGGAAGTGGGGATTAGTGTGAATGGGAGGAGTGATAGTGGGCAAGTGGGAGCGAGGTTGGCTGTTGTGAAGGATTGTGAGGGATGAGTAGTGTGAGGTGTGAGGGGTGAGGAGAGATCTTGAGGACAGCAAGGGACTTTGAGGGGAATTGAAGACTTGATCAGAGAGAGAGAGCAAGTAATGCTTGATTTAGGTAGGCGTGTGTATATCTCGCTACAACAACAACAACCACAGTATTAATCAATATAGCAGTAATGACATGAATAGCAACAAAAAAACAAACAACCTACGTACAAACGATCAAATCGATCACTCTCCCAAAAAGAGTACCAAACTCTAACCAAGATGGTGGAACCGCTGGCCGGCATGCACACACACAAGACTTGCAGACTTGCCTTCTTCTAATTGGCTGTGGTTGTGGGCTTGCAGCGACGCCTTCTGGAATAGCATGCACATGCGGATTAGCAGCCCCCTCCCAGCCCGCCCAACTACCCTTCCCTTCCCTTTCCCTTCCCAGACTCCCACGTATGGGTGATTTACCGCTAACGTGCCCCATGGCTCGATACAGCAAGGATGTCGCTGCTGGCTGCTTTGGGACCAGCCGTGGTCACTGGCGGCCATGGGCTGGCGACGGCGCGGCAGTCGGCGCAGCATGTTGCATCTTCTGCAGCCCTCCACGGTACCACTAGACATTCTGCTCACTGCTGTTTCCATCGCTGCCATCTCCCCTTTCCCACCCACCCGGTCTGTACCCGCACCCTCATTGCCTTACCCTGTTCGGCCCCAGCAGCTTGGACTTGATCTGCCTTTGCCTATATAGCTTTGCCGGCCGGCGCTTCGTACCGACTTTTGTACTTCGTCCAGGATCAACAAGACCCCTTCGACCCACTGCCGCTATCACATGCCAGCCTTGTGTGTTCTAATCATCAGTCAAGACTTGTCATAACTACATCGTCGACCTGCCTCGTCCTCACTTGACAACACGACTTGCCTCGTCCTTCACTCAACTACATCTCCAGGACGACAAAGTTCCCTCAACCGTCACCCCGCCACATCACTACGACCATTGACCACACACTCCGACCTCATAGGCACTCCAAGAGACCTCTTCGACCCTCGACAGTCTTAGAAGACTTTTGACTTCTTCCCCAGACCACAACCAGTTTGTCCTCACCTTCTTATATTCATTCCAACAAAAACTGACTCTCAAACAGGCATCCTCACAACTTCACAATGGCCAAGCCAGGAAAGTGCGAACACTCCTTCAAGGTGATCAAGTCCGACACCACCCTCATCCTCTGGAACTGCAACATGTGCCATTCCGGGCCTCACTGGTGGATCTACGAGTGCGCCAAGTGCAAGCTCAAGGCATGCAAGACATGCATGGCAAAGGCGTAAGTCGATCCCACGGCACCTCGTACGATGATCGAAAACTTTGCTCACATATTATTATAGCGGTCGCTGAGGACATCTTATCACCACAACGACTTACGCCTCTTGCATGCGACTCCCACACACACTTACGAAAGAGTCGCCTACGCCACATCGACGGCCAATCCCGAATAGCAGCTCACGCCGTCACGCAACAGACGGCCCTTTCTGGCGTTCAACCAACATCTCTTTTACCGGCAACAATGAATCATCCATCTTGGGAAATCATCGGGTTATAATGATAGCGTTTAAGGATCAGCGCGGAGTTCTGGCGGAGCCGTCGGAAGGCCATGGGACAGAGGGCGAGTCTACGGGAAAGGCAGTCAGACGTGCGGGAGTTATTCACCGGGTTACTATTCACGACTACTGGGCATGGGAAAGGCATCATCACATGGAGTTGATCAAGCTCACTTAAGATCGGTCGGCGTCCGCGAGGACCAGGGAAGGGCAAAGCACGGCAAAGCAGTTGGGGAAGGCAAGTGTGAAAGCAATCACGCGAAAGCTTCGCTGCTATGCAATAATGGAGTGAGAATATAATATCACATCATCTCAAAGCGATTGTATTCTTCCGCTCGTTCGTTCGTTCATCCATCATTCAATACTCGTTCATGTCATATCATCTTATCTCATCTCTCAGCCTTGGATTCCCCGCTCAATAATACCGACAACCTGCATGTATGCATCCTCATCCCCAATAGCGCGATCGTTCGTCACCCTTGTCCGTTATCTCGGCCGTTTTGCACATCATCACATCGTCGTCACCCTTTCCCCCCCCAAGCTAATCGCACGTCCCGTCCTCCCACGATCTTGGAAGGCAGCAGGGTCGCTGTCACCGTGAGACATGCATGCATGCGGCGGCTTAGTTGGGGCAGCTCTATACGACAGAACAGGCAAAGTCAGATAAAAGGCCTCAACTCCACAGTTTGCGGACAGCTATCCTGCCTTCCGCGAAACATCTTCGGGGGAAGATAAGAGTTGTAAGACAAGAGGAGCGAAACCAAAAAAAACCTACCGAGCCACAGCTGCTGCAGGTCTTGGAGCCGCTGGTCACGGCCGCGGAGCACTTGGGACAGGAGCCGTGCATGTTTGCGGTGTTAAGCTTTTGGTTCGTGATGTTGAGGCTGAGAGGGTTTGATTTTCCGAGTGATCGAAAAATAGGATTCCCGAGGCAGTGGTTCTGGGTCTTTGCTTGAATCGGATTATCGATGTTGTTATTTGCAGAGTGGAAAGAGGGAAAGAGGGAGAGGAGGAGGAGGAGCTGCAGTCGAAGCTGGAAAAGGAATCGGTGAGCAAGGCTATTCTGCACCCAAGCTCATCATCCCCTCCAGTCACGAGTACTTACATGTACCTAGTCCCGTTTCTCCCCCCTCTTCTCCATATATCGAGTCTATCCCCAAATAGTCGTGGTTATCTTATTGAGCTTATGCAAGAAGAGGTGACTGGCATGAACATTAATGCTGCCCGTGCCTCGGTTGCTTTGCCGCCATCTACAGTGCTAATAACCACATGCACAGGTATAATATGCACGCTTTTACACTCACACTTACATCCATCCCTGCAGAGCATTGTGAGGAAATGAGGCTGGGGTTGTTATAGTGCTTGGAGAGCATCCCAAATCAATACGATCTGGTTCGGGGCAGCGCATGACACGGGGACGGTTACGTCGGATTGACCGTGATGAGGCGGGATATATATTGACAATATACTTACCTGCCTGCCTTGTATATTGTGTATGGGTCTCGGTTGATGCAGCATCTCCCTCCACCGACGTGCATCACCGCCGTCGATCCTCGTCAAAGGCCGGCCGACCCCACGCTTTTTGATTTCTTGTGAGGCGGTCGGTGGTCTTGGACGAGAGGCGCCTTCCAAGAGAGAACAAGGAAGGAGACCCTCCAAAGTCAAGTCAAGTCATAGCGCAGCTCGTCTCGTCTCGATCCGCCGAGCCAAGAAACAACCTAGGCAAGGCAAGGCCTCAACTCCACTCCACTCGGCTTGGGTTGAATGGTCATGTTTGCCCGGCGAGCCGCAACGAGCATAGCATTTGGACGGCCTCATGTGAGCAGCCTACACGCCGCTCGCCGCCATGTCCTCCCCGTCGTGCGTGCGCAGAGCAGCAGGCGTTGCATTCAGACAGCCACCGTGACCGACGCAGACATCCAGCGCCTGGCCGCCAAACCTCTACATCCACTGACCCTCGCCGACCTGTGCAAACATGGCCGCCCACCACTCCCAGCCCAGGCCCTTCTCAACAGCGCCAACTTCACCCTTCAGATCCTCCCCTCCCGCCTCGCTCACCGCATCCAATCCCTGCGAGCCCTGCCGTACATCGTCGTCGCCAACCCCAACGTCAGCAAGATCCACAGCAACTACGTGCACAGCCTGAGCACTCTCCTGCCGTACGCCGAGCGCAAGATCGAGACGCTGCAAGATGAGATCGACTTTACAGAAGTCATGGCGGACCTGGTGCACACGCACAGCAACACCATCGAGGTCCTGGCGCGCGGCTTCCTGGAAGCCAGAAAGTACATCAGCCCAGAGGACATCACCCGCTTCCTGGACGAGCACCTGCGCGCCAGGATTGGCACTCGCTTGATTGCGGAGCAGCACATTGCACTGCACTTTTCGTCCAAGCCGCACAAGAACTTGTCGGAAGACCACGACCATTTCCACCGCACGAGCCAGGATTCGACGTACATCGGGGTCATTGATACGGATCTGAAGCCCGCTACGATCATCCGCAACTGCGAGGCGATGGTCGGCGAGATCTGCGAGCTGAAGTACGGCGTTCGGCCGTCTGTTGTCATCAACGGAGACCCGGAGACGACCATCGCGCACATCCCAATGCATTTGGAGTATGTCCTTACAGAGCTGCTGAAGAACTCGTTCAGAGCCACGATCGAAGCGGGAATGGAGAAGGAGCCTATCGAGATCACGATCGCGCCCGCCCCGGCCATCGAAGGGCTTCCGGTCTCGAGAGCCAGCAAAGAGGATGTGTCGGACACTGGCCGAACGGCGATCACGAACCAGGACCAGGGAGCTGTTGACCTGGCGTCTGGCAGTCACATCGCAGGCGTCAGCGGGAATATCAAGGCACTGGAGAGGAGCACTCCCGGCGTGACCATTCGCATACGCGATCGCGGTGGTGGAATCAGCCCGCAAGTCTACGGCAAGCTATGGGAGTATGGGTTTACGACTTTCAACGAGGATGAGATGAACGACAAGCTTTCCGGCGGCGATGGCAGCGGCTCAGGTATGAACACACTTGATGTCATCTCTGGTGGTGCTGGGGGTGGGAGCACACTTGCGGGCTTGGGCTATGGTCTGAAGCTGGGGAGGGCTTATGCAGAGTATTTTGGGGGCGGTATTGCTGTGCAGAGCATGTGGGGATGGGGTACGGATGTGTACCTGAACCTGCGAGGTGTTGGTAAAATCAGCTGAAGGCGGCTGATGCGAAAGGCGAAAGGAGGCCCTAGTGGGAGATGCGAAGAGGGTACCTGCTCGACGGTCACATGCGATTGAAAAAGGCCATTTCTCGCGCACCCGGCGTGGTTTTGTGTAGTACGAGCTGAGAGCGAATCGGCGACTTCACACACAAACGACATCGTGCATCGCTTGACGATCTATGGGCTGGCGATGAATATTCACAAGGCTCGATTATCGACTCTGCCCGACGCGTCGATCGCAACGCGTTGTCTCATGGTCGAAATCCACGCGGTATAGCTCGTCATGTTCGTGCAGTGTTGAAGGCGAACATTATTGCATTGCCAAGCTTATCAGCGGCTACAGTGGCGCGTCTTCACGGTTACCGTAAGTGCGTACATGACGCGAAAGAGGTGGGACACTTCATCGACATCTGATGGGATAGCAAGAGATGGACAGCAGCATACAATCTCAATATCACAATTAGTCAGGCTATTAACACCACCATCAAACAATGGGACAGTATTACCATTACATATATCTACATTAGTCGCCAATCGCACGACATTCATTCATCCAAGGTAGATATCCAGGGAAAACTAGTGGACCGCACGTGCTCTCGCGTTAGTCCTCTTAGCGGGGGGCATGAACAGTGATGAGATGGGAACTCAACACCCGCGCAGCGACCACTCCTGATACCGTGATACATCTTACCACCAAGAGCTGTCTGTTGCTACGATCCCGCCCGTCGACACATTATTGTTCCGTCTCCGAATATATCACTAGTCTCGCTCAGATTCCGCCATACCAACACGCGTTGCCACCAGTCGCGTCGAACATCCCGTTCCGCGTCACCTGGCCGCCGCCGATCTACGCTACATCACCGCCTGGCCTGGCCTGGCCTGGAAGTGACATTGCCCAGCAGCACTACACGTACTACAGTATTCATACCACACCCGACCAGTCGACATAGTCGTCCATCCGCTGCCTACAATGGAGACTATGCACGCCTCGTACCCTTCGCTTCGGCAGCCGTCCCATCTGCCCGAGTCGCGCCCGAGGCCCACCTTCGATCAACCGACGCGTAACATGCAACTATCCGACTCGCAATCGCAGCAACTGTCCGCTCCGGCGTCACAGGAATCGATCGTGAGCTCCAACAGTTACGGCAGCAGCGTGGCCTCGCAGTTG
>Ga0265780_10001093_pt1 | contig 39567 bp, 28 predicted proteins | sample P1T30metagenome_FD_192432 | JGI IMG/M metagenome (GOLD analysis project Ga0265780, IMG submission 192432) | Plant litter microbial communities from East Loma Ridge, Irvine, California - P1 T30 | ecosystem: Environmental > Terrestrial > Plant litter > Unclassified | place: USA: California...
CACGCTCGGCCTGGTGATGACGAACATCCCGGGATTCTCGCCGACCAAGCTGCGTTATTTTTCCTGGCATAAGTGGGCCGGCGTGACGATCCTGGCGCTGGTCGCCCTGCGTCTGCTGTGGCGCCTGTTCAACCGTCCGCCCGCCCTGGCGGCTGCGATGCCGGCCTGGCAGCGCGGCGCGGCCCACGGTTTGCACCACCTGCTGTACGTATTCATGTTCGCGGTGCCGCTGTCGGGTTATTTCTATACGCTGGCGAGCGGTTACCCGGTCGTCTATTTCGAGAAGATTCCACTGCCGGTGCTGATCGGGAAGAACGCCGAACTCGCCGCCACCCTCAAGATCGTGCACTACTGGCTGAACATGGCGATGGCCGCCATCGTCGCCCTGCACGTGGCGGCCGCCCTGAAGCACGCCATCGTCGACCGCGACGGCACCATGCGCCGCATGCTGCCCGGCCGTTCCCACTGAAGGAGAAAACCATGCAATTCATCCGCACCGCCGTCGCCGCACTGCTTGCCGGCACCGCCCTGGCCGCCGGCGCCGCCGCGCTCAAGACCGACGTCGCCCACAGCAGCGTCACCGCCACCTTCAAGCAGATGAACGTGCCGGTCGAATCGCCGTTCAAGAAGTTCACGGCCGCCATCGACTACGATGCGGCGCATCCGGAAAAAGCCTCGGCGCGGGTCGACATCGATACCGCCAGCCTCGACATCGGCCAGGCCGACTACAACAAGGAAATCGCCAAGAAGGAATGGTTCAATTCGGCCCAGTTCCCCAAGGCCAGCTTCGTCTCGACCTCGATCAAGCCGGCCGGCGCCGGCAAGCTGAACGTCAGCGGCAACCTGACCATCAAGGGCAAGACCGCCCCCGTCGCCTTCCCGCTGAACATCAAGGCCGAGGGCGGCAAGCAAGTATTCGAAGGCCAGCTGCCGATCAAGCGCCTGACCTACAACATCGGCGAAGGCGAGTGGAAGGACACCAGCATGGTCGCCGATGAAGTCGTGATCAAATTCCGCGTCGCCGCGGCGCAGTAAGCGTTTCAACCCACCTATAAGATACAAGGACCCGACCATGAAACTGAAGCACCTGAGCATCGCCCTGCTGGCTGCAGCCTGCGCATCGAGCGCCTTCGCCGCCGACACCTACAAGATCGACCCGAGCCACACCTACCCGAGCTTCGAAGCCGACCACATGGGCGGCCTGTCGACCTGGCGCGGCAAGTTCGACAAGTCGGAAGGCACCATCGTCGTCGACCGCGCCGCCAAGAGCGGCAGCGTCGAGATCACCATCGACACCACCAGCATCGACTTCGGCCACGCCAAGATGAACGAGCACGCCAAGAGCCCGGATATCTTCGACACCGCCAAGTTCCCGACCGCGACCTACAAGGGCAAGCTGGTGTTCAAGGGCGACGTGCCGACCAGCGTGAACGGTGAACTGACCCTGCACGGCGTGACCAAGCCGGTCACCCTGGCGATCAACAAGTTCAAGTGCATCCAGCACCCGATGCTGAAACGCGAAGTGTGCGGCGCCGACGCTTCGGCCACCTTCAAGCGCAGCGACTTCGGCGTGAGCTACGGCGAACAGTACGGTTTCAACCAGGAAGTCAAGCTGGCGATCCAGGTCGAAGCCATCAAGCAGTAATTCCTGTTCAGGCAGTACAAGCGAAAAGCCCCGGGACCTTGCGGTTCCGGGGCTTTTTTCGTGGGGTACAGGGCGATGCCGGGGCTGCCTGAACGGGTGGACGGCGGCGCCGTCCACGCTACCGCGGCGCGGACGCCGCAGCCCAAGGATTAACGGCCGTCGCGGTCCGAATCGCCGGGAATCGCGCGCTCGACCCGGTCCCAGGCCGCGCGGCTGGCCGACTTGGCCTGCGTCCACGACAGGCGCGAATGGCCTTTCACGCGATCCCATTCGTCGGCCATGTGCGGCTCGGCCAGGTCGTAGTTCGGGAAGCGGCGCGCATTGTTGTAGCCCAGTGCGTAGGCCGGCGAATAATCGTCGTAGGTGAAGCCCGGCGAGTAGTACGGCTGGGTCTGGTAGTTGCCGCGCCAGTAGTTGTCTTCCTCGGTCGGATTGACCAGGTGGCCGGCGCCCTTGCCCAGCATGCCGCCGGCGATGCCGCCGATGGCTGCGCCGGCGGCCATGCCGACCGGGCCGCCTACCGCGCCCAGCGCCGCACCTGCCGCGGCGCCGCCGCCCGCGCCGACGCCGCCGGCCAGGTTATGGTCGTGCAGGTCGTCGCCCGATTTCGGGTTGACGACTTCGCCGGCGCCCTTGCCGACCATGTCGCCGGCGATACCGCCCGCGATCGCGCCGGCCACCATGCCGATCGGACCGCCCGCCACGCCTGCGGCCGCACCCAGCGCCGCGCCGGAACCGGCGCCGGCGCCCTGGGCCAGGTTGTGTTCATGCAGATTGTCGTCGACTTTCGGGTTGACCACTTCGCCCGCGCCACGGCCGGCCGCGCCGCCCGCCAGGCCGCCGATCGCCGCGCCCGCGGCCATGCCGATCGGACCGGCCACCGCACCGGCCGCCGCACCCAGGGCTGCGCCGCTGCCGGCGCCCACGCCCTTGGCCAGGTGGTGCTCGCTCAGGTCGTCGCCAGCCTTCGGATTCACGACTTCGCCCGCGCCCTTGCCGGCGATGCCGCCGGCGACGCCGCCGATCGCCGCGCCCGCGACCATGCCGACCGGGCCGGCCGCCGCGCCGATGGCGGCGCCGGTGGCCGCACCGGCAGCGGCGCCGATGCCGGTGCCGATCACGTGCGAGCCGCCGTGTTCGTTGAAGGAATTCTGGATATGGGCCACGTCATCGTCGTTGCGCGCGTTCACGCCCATCAGGATGCCGCCCTGGTTGATGCCTTCTTCATAGTGCTTGACCCGCTCTTCCGGGATGCCGGCGCCGATCAGCGCGCCGATCAGGCCACCGGTGATGCCGCCCGCGCCCGCACCGGCCAGGGCCGCAGCCAGCGGACCGGCGATCACGAGGCCGGCGCCCGGCAGCACCAGGGTGGTGCCGATGGCGGCCACGCCTGCCAGCACGGCGCCGATGGTGCCGCCGATGCCTGCGCCGGCAGCGGCGCCTTCGGCGGCCTTGCTGCCCAGTTCAGTCTCGGTGTCGCCGAAGTGGGTCTTGCGGGTCTGGTCCGACATCATCAGGTTCACGTCGTCCTTGCCGTAGCCACGTGTCGAGATGGAATCGTAGGCGCGTTCGGCGCTTGCACGGTCGGGGAACAGTCCGGTAACCATACGGCTCTGCTTGTTGTTCTGTTGGGTGGTGGTGTCATAGCTGCTCATGATCGGTCCTTTCAAGGTCGGGTGCGACGAGCGCATTTGTGGTATTGGTAGTGCCAGTTCGTCAACGATATGCCTGTCATGCGCCTGGCTCTGTTCGGTGCCGCACCCTGCCTCGACATTTTGGTTTCGATGTTTGACGTGGCCGAAATAGAACGCTTGCAAGCTTTGCGCATCTAACGTTCGTTGCCGCACCGACCCCGGATCGCAGGCATCTTTAGACTTTGTACATGGCCTCGGTTAGTCGATTGGCCTGCGGTATTTTCCAACTTGAGGAGGAAGAAACATGTTATTCATTATCTGGATCGTCGTAGGTGGCATTCTGGGCTGGCTCGCCAGCATGGTGATGAAGACGGACGCTGAACAGGGCATGATCCTGAACGTCGTGGTCGGCATCGTTGGCGCCTTCCTGGGCGGCTGGCTGCTGTCGCCGCTGTTCGGTACGGGCACCATCAACTCGGATGACTTCAGCGTTTCGTCGCTGCTGGTATCGTTCCTGGGTGCGGTGATCCTGCTGGCCATCGTGAACCTGCTGCGTCGCGGTCGCGCTCGTTAATTCGGTGCAGTGCACTTACTGAAAACCAACGCTCTCCAGCGTTGGTTTTTTTACGTCCAAAAACCAAGCCCATGCGTGCAATCCCATGCGTTTAAAACGCCCTGTCCTTGTCATCGTTTCCTGCGTCGCCACCCTGCTGGCGGGCCTGCTCGTGCTGAACTTCATGCCGGGCGAAAAGAAGATCCAGAACCAGCTGGTCCGCCAGTATGAAACCAACGACCCGCAATTCCGGCGCTCGCTCGGCGTGCTGCTGGGGCCGCCCATCGTCGAGGGCAACAAGGTCGAGGTGCTGATCAACGGCGACCAGATCTTCCCGGCCATGCTGAAGGCGATCCGCGAAGCGAAGAAGACCATCACCTTCGAGACCTATATCTACTGGTCGGAAAGCATCGGCCGCGAATTCGCCGACGCCCTGGCCGAACGCGCGCGTGCCGGCGTCAAGGTGCACCTGATGCTGGACTGGATCGGCAGCATCAAGATGGACGACGCGGCGCTGAAGGAAATGCGCGACGCCGGCGTCGAAGTACACCGCTACCACAAGCCGGTCTGGTGGAAACTGGCACGCCTGAACAACCGCACCCACCGCAAGATCCTGGTGGTCGACGGCCGCATCGGCTTCACGGGCGGGGTCGGCATCGCCGACAAATGGCGCGGCAACGGCCAGGATGCCGATCACTGGCGCGATACCCATTTCCGCGTCGAAGGTCCGGTGGTCGGGCAGATGCAGGCCGTGTTCAACGATAACTGGACCAAGGCCACCGGCGTCGTGCTCGACGGCGACGACTACTTCCCCGCCCTGGAACCGGCGGGCACGATGCCGGCCCAGATGTTCTCCAGCTCCACCACCGGCGGCAGCGAGAGCATGCACCTGATGTACCTGCTGGCGATCACCGCCGCGCGCCGCACCATCCACCTGTCGAACTCCTATTTCGTGCCGGACGAACTGGCGGTGAAGGCGCTGGTCGCGGCCGCCAGACGCGGCGTCGACGTGCGCATCATCACGCCCGGCCCGATCATCGATTCCGACGCGGTGCGCGCCGCCTCGCACGAGCGCTGGGGAGAATTGCTCGAAGCCGGCGTCAAGATGGCGGAGTACCAGCCGACCATGTACCACGTCAAGGCGCTGGTGGTCGATTCGCTGCTGGTGTCGGTCGGCTCGACCAATTTCGACAACCGCTCCTTCAGCATCAACGACGAGGCCAATTTGAACGTGCTCGACCGGGACTTCGCGAAACAGCAGGAACAGGTGTTCGAGAACGACTGGAAGCGCGCGCGCCCGATCAGCCTGCGGCAGTGGCAGGACCGTCCGCTGACCGACAAGATGGCCGGCAAGATCGCCGACCTGATCGGGGCGCAGCTGTAAGGACGCCTGTTAGCGCTCACAGGAAATAGCGGTTGACGGTGGGCTATCCCTTTATGGATACTGTTGCGGCTCAACCGAGCCCTGACACATCCGAGACCAACCAACTTATCAGGGACCTCCAGAACCGTAGCGAGCGGCAGCAGTTCCGGTCGAGAAGCGCAGCTGTACTTGCGTACAGCAAGCATCGCAGACCGGAAATGCAACGCGCAGCAGGTTCTGGAGGGCCCTCACCAAAAGATGAAGAAAACCCTCGTATCGCTCGCCATCCTGACCAGCTTCGCCGCACAGGCGGAAGAAGGCATGTGGATGCCGCAGCAGCTGCCACAAGTAGCCCAGCAACTGAAAGCCGCCGGCCTGAAGCTCGATCCGGCTTCGTTGACCAAACTGACCGAATTCCCGATGGGCGCGGTGGTGAGCCTGGGCGGCTGCTCGGCATCCTTCGTCTCGCCGCAGGGCCTGGTGATCACCAACCACCACTGCGTCTACAACAGCGTGGCGGTCAACTCGACGCCGCAGCGCGACCTGCTGACCAACGGTTTCCTGGCCAAGACCCTGGGCGACGAGCTGCCGGCCGCGCCGGGCAGCCGCGTGTTCGTCACCGAGGAAGTGGGCAATGTCAGCGACCGCGTGATCACCCCGGCGGTCGCCAAGCTCAAGGGCAAGGCGCGCGTCGAGGCGATGGAAAAGAACCAGAAATCGCTGGTGGCCGAATGCGAGAAGGATGCCGGCTACCGCTGCACCGTGGCCAGCTTCTACGGCGGCCTGGAGTTCTACCGCATCAAGCAGCTCGAGATCCGCGACGTGCGCCTGGTGCATGCGCCGCCGTCGGGCGTGGGTAAATTCGGCGGCGACACCGACAACTGGATGTGGCCGCGCCACACCGGCGACTACGGTTTCTACCGCGCCTATGTCAGCAAAGACGGCAAGGCCGCCGATTTCTCGAAGGACAACGTGCCTTACCAGCCGAAGCATTTCCTGAAGATCGCCAAGGAAGGCGTCAAGGAAAACGACTTCATCATGGTCGTCGGCTACCCGGGCCGCACCAACCGCCACCGCCTGCCTTCGGAAGTGGCCTTCACCTTCGACTGGAACTACCCGGCCTTCGTGAAGGCGTCGGGCGAGACCCTGGCGATCATCGAACGCGAGACCAAGAACGATCCGGCCGCCAAGCTGAAATACGCCGGCCAGATCGCAGGCGTGAACAACTACTACAAGAATCGCAAGGGCATGCTGACCTCGTATGAGAACAGCGATATCCTGGCGCGCAAGACCGCCGAGCACAACGCCCTCAAGACCTGGGTGAATGCCGACGCCAAGCGCAAGGCTGCATTCGGCGCCGACATCGAGGCCGTCGAAAAGCTGATCGCCCAGCGCGACGCGATGATCAAGCGCGAGTTCTTCCTGTCGTACGCGACCCCGCGCTTCCTGAGCTCGGCGCGCACCCTGTACCGCCTGTCCAACGAGCGCGCCAAGCCGGATACCGAGCGCAAGTCGGGCTACCAGGAACGCGACCTGCCGCGCCTGACCTCGGTCATCACCGGCCAGGACCGCACCTATGTCGAGAACATCGACAAGGCGCTGGTGCTGAACTTCCTGAAGCAGTACAGCGCCCAGCCGGCCAGCGAGCACAATGCCGCCTTCGACAGCGCCCTCGGCATCAAGCCGGGCATGGACGAAGCCGGCCTGAAGGCTGCGCTGGACAAGATCTACGCCGCTTCCAAGCTGCAGGACAAGGAAGTCCGCACCGCATGGCTGAACAAGTCGCCGGCCGACTTCAAGGCCAGCGACGACAGCTTCATCAAGGCCGCCGTCGCGATGTATGACGCCGACCGCAAGGAAGAAGCCGCCGAAGAAGAACTGGGCGGCAACATCCAGAAGGCCTACGCCAGCTACATGAAGGCCAAGATCGCCTACATGAACAGCAAAGGCCAGGCCGTCTACCCGGATGCCAACAGCACGTTGCGCGTTACCTTCGGCAACATCAAGGGACGCGACTACGGCGCCGACGGCACCGGTGCCTGGACCGCCTTCACCAGCGTGAAGGGCGTGGTCGCCAAGCACACCGGCGAAGGCGAGTTCAACGCGCCGCAGGCCCAGCTCGACGCCATCAAGCGCAAGGACTTCGGCCGCTACGTCGATCCGGCCCTGAAGACCGTGCCGGTCAACTACCTGGCGACACTGGACATCACCGGCGGCAATTCGGGTTCGGCCGCGCTGAACGACAAGGCCGAGCTGATCGGCCTGGCCTTCGACGGCACCCTGGATTCGATCATCTCGGACTGGGATTTCAACCCGGCCGCCACGCGCGACATCCAGGTCGACATCCGCTACATCCTGTGGAACATGGAGAAGGTCGATCATGCGGATAATCTGCTGAAGGAAATGAACGCGCTGTAAGCGTTCACGACCGACGCCGGCACCGGCACAAGGGCCACGCTTCGCAAGAGGCGTGGCCTTTTTATTTATGCACATCGGATGTCGAATATATTTACATCCGGCCTGCACCTATTTGCAGCAACAATGACAAGTATTTGAAATAAATAACTTTTATTGAACTGGCACAATGTTTGCTTAGATAAATATACTTTTATCTAAATCAAGAAAGCAAAAAAATGCGCACCCTCATCGCCGCCCTGTCCCTGTCGCTGGTTTCCTCCCTGAGCTTCGCAGGCACCGTCAGCGTCACCGATACCAAGAGCATTACCAAAGCTGGACAGTCGTTCACCTTCTCTTTCCCATCGCTGCCGAAAACCGGCACCGATGGACTGCTGTCGATCGTGCTGAACGGCGACTTTTCGGGTACCGTCGACAATGAATACGCTACCCTGACCCTGGATTCGCTGAGCGGCAGCGCAGATCTGGGTAATTATGGAAACAGCAGCAAGGATGGCTTTTCCAATATCGGCAACAACCGCATCAAGGAATTGACACTGGAGAGCTACGGCATCAAGAAGTTCAGTAGTAACGACACCGAACAGTCGTGGACCTTCTCCCTGACTGACGCCGCGCTCACCAGTATCCTGAAAGACAGCACCTTCACCATTACTCTGGCCAACAACGCCAACGTCAATATTCTGCACGAAAGCAACCCGGACTTCGTCAAGGTCGGCCTGAGCTACACCAGCACCGACGTCCCGGAACCGGGCTCGCTGGCCCTGTTCGGCCTGGGCCTGGCCGGCGCCGCCGCCATCGCACGCCGCCGCCGCGCCTGATCCCGCCCTGCCGCGTGTGCGGCAGGCGCCCGCAAAGCCACGCCATCGCAGGAGGCGTGGCTTTTTTCATGGTGCCGGCGTAGGCTGTGACGGTCCGCATGCGATGGAGAAGACGATGAAGCGATGGTGGCTGTTCCTGCTGCTGGCCGCGGCTTGCATGGGCGCGCGGGCGCAGGACGACAAGAGCGGCATGGATGCGGCGCGATCGATCGTCGCCGACCTCGATCGCATCACCGCGCCGACCGGCATCCAGGAAGCGTACAAGACGCGCATCGGCGGCATCGACCAGTGGCTGAACGTGCGCGGCCAGGACCGCGCCAATCCGATGATCCTGTTCCTGCACGGCGGCCCGGCCGCTCCCGTCACGCCCACCCTGTGGCAGTTCCAGCGCCCGATCGAGGAATACTTCACCGTGGCCAACTGGGACCAGCGCGGCGCCGGCAAGACCTACGCCGAAGCCGATCCAGGAAAGGTCGCGCCGACCCTGCACATCGAACGCTATGTCGACGACGCCATCGAGGTCGCCGAGCACCTGCGCCAGCGCTACGGCAAGGACAAGCTGGTCCTGGTCGGGCACAGCTGGGGCACCATCGTCGGCATGAAGGCGGCGCTCAAGCGTCCCGACCTGTTCCACGCCTACGTCGGCATCGGCCAGGTGATCAGCGTGCGCGAGAACGAGCGCATCGGCTTCGAATACGGCCAGGCCCGGGCCAGGGCGCACGGCAACCGGGAAGCGCTGCGCGAACTGGCCTCGATCGCGCCCTACCCTGGCGACAAGCCGATCACGCGCGAGCGCATCGTCATCGCGCGCAAGTGGCCGCAGCACTACGGCGGCCTGAGCGCCTTCCGCAGCGAATCGCGCTACTACTTCCAGGGACCGATGCTCTCGCCCGACTACGACCCGGCCCAGATCGAGGCGATCGACCGCGGCAGCCTGCTGACGCTGGAGCGCATCCTGCCGGAATTCGTCGGCGTCGATTTCACCGGCGTGAAGCGCTTTCCGATCCCGGTGGTGATGTTCCTCGGCCGCCATGACTACACCACGCCCACCGCGCCGACGGAGGCCTGGCTGCGCCGGGTGGAAGCGCCGTCCAAGCGGGTGGTCTGGTTCGAGCGCTCGGCCCACATGATCCCCTGGGAAGAACCGGGCAAGACCCTGGTCAGCCTGCTGGAAACCGTGCGGCCGCTGGCCAGGTGAGCGCCGGACGCGGCGTGCTCGTCTTCATCGGCCAAGCACGGCGCCACGGCCCGCCGGTGGAAAAAATGCAAACTGGGTCGCTGCCAGCAAGCCCGCGGCATTCCTTTTATACTGACCGACCGCCGCGGCATGGACCGCGGCCATACCGTTCACTACGAAAGACTTCATGCCCGCTTTATTCACTCCGTTCAAACTCAAGGACGTCACCCTGCGCAACCGCATCGCGGTGCCGCCGATGTGCCAGTACCAGGCCAACGACGGCTTCGTCAACGAATGGCACCAGGTGCACTACGCCGGCATCGCGCGCGGCGGCGCCGGCCTGGTGATCGTCGAGGCGACCGCGGTGTCGCCGGAAGGCCGCATCACCCCGGGCTGCGCCGGCCTGTGGAATGACGCCCAGGTCGAGGGCATGGCCCACGTCGCCGCCCGCATCAAGGCCGCCGGCTCGGTGGCCGGCATCCAGATCGGCCACGCCGGCCGCAAGGCCAGCGCCAACCGTCCGTGGGAAGGCGACGACCATATTCCGTCGGACGCGCCCTATGGCTGGGACACCATCGCCCCGTCGGCGATCGCGTTCGGCGCCAACCTGCCGAAGGTGCCGAAGGCGATGACGCTGGACGACATCGCGCGCGTGAAAGCCGACTTCGTGGCGGCCGCGCGCCGCGCCCGCGAGGCCGGCTTCGAGTGGCTGGAACTGCACTTTGCCCACGGCTACCTTGGCCAGAGCTTCTTTTCAAGGCACGCGAACCAGCGCGACGACCAGTACGGCGGCGACTTCGCGGGCCGCAGCCGTTTCCTGCTGGAGACCCTGGAAGCCGTGCGCGAAGTGTGGCCGGCAAACCTGCCGCTGACCGCGCGCTTCGGCGTCGTCGAATACGACGGCAAGGATGAGGAAACCCTGGACGAATCGATCGAATTGACCCGCATGATGCGCCAGCGCGGCCTGGACATGCTGAGCGTGAGCGTCGGCTTCACCATCCCCGGCACCAGTATTCCCTGGGGCCCGGCCTTCCTTGGTTCGGTGGCCAAGCGCGTGCGCGAGCAGGCCGGCCTGCCGGTGGCCTCGGCCTGGGGCTTCGACGGCCCGAACCTGGCCGAGCGCGCCGTCGCCGACGGCCAGCTCGACCTGGTGATGGTCGGCCGCGCCCACCTGGCCAATCCGCACTACCCGCTGCAGGCGGCCAGGGAGCTGGGCCTGGAGCGCCCGACCTGGGTGCTGCCGGCGCCCTATGCGCACTGGCTGGAACGCTACAGCATGCAAAAGTAAGCGCCCGGACGCGCCGCCACAAGCAAAAAGCCGCGTCCCTTTCACGGGACGCGGCTTTTATTCTTTGCGGCTCCGGCGACTCAGTGCGTCAATTCGCTGGGATGGGTATCAGTCTTGTTCAGGCGGCTATGGCGGATCGAGTAGCCGAAGTAGGTCAGCACCGCCACCGTCATCCACACCGTGAACACGACGTAGGTCGTATGCGACAGCCCGAACACCAGGTACAGGCAGGCGATGATCGACAGGCCCGGGATCAGGTAGGGGCCGAAGGGCACGCGAAAGCCCTTGCTGCCGGCGCTCTCGCCCTGCTTGGCGCGGATCACAGGCACCGCGATCGAGACCACCATGAAGGCGGTCAGCGTGCCCATGCTGACCATGTCCCACAGGAAGGTCGCGTCGACCAGGCCGGCCACCAGGCCGACCACGACCGAGACGATCAGGGTATTCACGACCGGCGAGCGGGTACGCGGGTTCACGGTCTGGAAGGCTTTCGGGATCAAGCCGTCGCGCGAGATCGCGTACAGGATGCGCGTCTGGCCATAGATGGTCACCAGGGTCACCGAGAACACCGAGATCACCGCGCCGGCCGACAGCACCAGCGCCGGCCAGGCCTTGCCGGTGACGTTCTGCAGGATCACGGCGAGGCCGGCTTCCTGGCCTTCGAACACGTGGGCCGGCTGGGCGCCCATCGCGGCCACCGCTACCAGCATGTAGAACACGGTGACGATCACCAGCGCCGCCAGGATCCCGATCGGCACGTTGCGGGTCGGGTTCTTGACCTCTTCGCCGGCGGTGGCGATGGTGTCCAGGCCGATGAAGGAGAAGAACACGGTGCCGGCCGCCGCGGTCACGCCGGCCATGCCGCCCAGGCCATGGCCGCTCGGGTTGGCGAAGAAGGGGTGGAAGTTATTGATGTCGAAACCGGTGAAGGCGATCGCCGCGAAGAACACCAGGATCGCCAGCTTGATGACGACCATGACGGCGTTCATGGTTGCCGATTCCTTGGTCCCGCGCACCAGCAGCACGCAGCACAGGAGCACCAGCAGGATCGGCGGCAGGTTGATATGGCCGGCGTGGATCTCGACGCCGCTCTTGCCCGAGACGACCAGGGGCGAACGCAGCGCATCCGGGATCTGCCAGCCGATCGCATTCTGCAGGAAGTTGTTCAGGTAGTCGGACCAGCCGATGGCCGTCGCGCTGGCCGCAAGCCCGTATTCGAGCAGCAGGCAGGCGGCGACGATGAAGGCGGCGAACTCTCCCACGGTGGCGTAGGCGAAGGAATACGAGGAGCCGGAGGCCGGCACGCGGTTGGCCAGCTCGGCGTAGCACAGCGCGGTCAGGCCGGCGGTGATCGCCGCGAACAGGAAGGACAGCACCACCGCCGGACCGGCCTTGGGCACCGCCTCGACCATCGTGAAGAAAATACCGGTGCCGATGGTGGCGCCGACGCCGATCATGGTCAGCGGGAACAGGCCGAGCGAGCGGCCCAGGCCTTCGCCATGCGCATGTCCGGCCTCGAACTGGTGCTGGGAAGTCTTGGTTCGAAAGAGCTTTTGGCCCAAGGTCTGGTTCACGGGTAGTGTCCTCTACTGCGGTATTTCAGGGGTCATGCGGTTGCGGTTTACCCGAAATGCCGCATTCAAAGTTTGCGATTATAGGGCCTTTGCCAGTGCTATCTTCAATGCAAGAAAAAATACTTTTTTAAAAGCTGCATTTTCAATGCAGCTTTAGGTAGAATACTTGCGTTCCCGGCGCGTTCCCGACTAGGCGACCGCCAGCTGCCCGATCGGCATACAAGGAGCGCCCGCCTGCCGGGCATTTTTTTGAGACTTAAAACTGTATTTCAAATACATCTTAAAGGAAGCACTATGATCTCCGAAGCCTCCCTCCCCTACATCGATGCCAGCGTTCCGGTCCTGCGCCAGCACGGCCCGGCCATCACGCGCCTGTTCTACAAGGACATGCTGGACACGCGTCCCGAGCTGACCCGCCTGTTCAACATGGGCAACCAGGCCCAGGGCGTGCAGCAGCAGTCGCTGGCGGCGGCGGTGTTTGCGTATGCGGCGAATATCCGCAACCCGAGCGCCCTGGGCCCGGTCGTGACCCGCATCGTCCACAAGCACGTCTCGGTCGGCCTGCGCGCCGAACACTATCCGATCGTCGGCCACCACCTGCTCAAGGCGATCGCCGAGACCCTGGGCGACGCCGCCAGCGAGCCGCTGATGCATGCCTGGAAGGAGGCCTACAACGCCCTGGCGAATGTCTTCATCACCGCCGAAGCCGAGTTGTACAGCACCGCCGGCATCCAGCCGGGCGAGACCCGTCCGATGCGCGTCACCGACGTGAAGCGGGAAAGCGATAACGTGCTGTCGATCCGCCTCAATGCCGACGACGGCCGCGCCCTGCCGCCGTTCAAGCCGGGCCAGTACGTCAGCGTCGCGGTCGACCTGCCGGGCAATCGCCACCAGCTGCGCCAGTACAGCCTGTCGGATACGCCGGGCGCCGACAGCCTGCGCATCTCGGTCAAGCGCGAGGACGCGCTGGAGGCATCGCCGGCCGGCGAAGTGTCGAACTGGCTGCACGCGAACGTCAAGGTCGGCAGCATCCTGCAGGTTTCGCACCCCTTCGGCGAGTTCACGCCGGACACCGAGTCGGACAAGCCCATCGTGCTGCTCTCCGCCGGCATCGGCATCACCCCGATGGTCTCGAGCCTCAGGCGCATCGCCCAGGCCCGGCCGCAGCGCCGCGTGATCTTCGCGCACGCCGCCCGCAACGCCGCCCATCACGCCTTCGATGCGGAAATCGATGCACTCAAGGCCATCATGCCGAACCTGACGGTGGTGAATTTTTATGAGGATGCGCAGGGCGCCGACGGCGTGCTCGCCGGCCGCATGGACATCGCCCGCCTGCCGGCCTGGCCGCGCGAGGAAGCCGATGTGTACCTGTGCGGTCCGCACAAGTTCATGCAGGCGCAGTGGCTGGCGCTGCTGAACGCCGGGGTGCCGGCGGCGCAGCTGCATCGCGAGGTGTTCGGGCCGGAGTTGCTGGATCACCTGCTCTGAGCAAACGACCGTCGGACACGTGGACAGCAAAGCGGTCCACGCGCCCGTAGGGTGGACGGCTTGCCGTCCACGCGGTCAAGCGGCCGTGAATCTGTCGCGACCTCAAACCTCAATTCACCAGCTGCACCCGCTGCCCGCCGATGGACCGCTGCGCCGGATTGCCATATACCCGGATCCCGCCCGACCCGTCGTTCTGGGCGATCAAGGACTGCCGCACGTTGGCGGTGATGCCGCCCGATCCGCTCGAGGACAGGTCGGCCTGTTCGCTGGCCAGGTTGGCCAGGTCGAGGTGGCCGGAACCGGTGGCGCGCGCCGTCAGTGCGCGCACGCTGCCGCCCACATGCAGCTGGCCCGAGCCGTCCAGCCGGGCAATCGCATAGTCGCCGCGCACCTGGCCCACGTTGATGCGGCCCGAACCCGCCACGCGCAGGTTGGCGCTCGCGGTCTGCAGGGTGGCGGCGTCGATGCTGCCGGAGCCGTTGTTCTCCGCTTCCAGGCTGGCCACCTGGCCGGCCAGCAGGACCGAGCCCGAACCCGTCCTGGACACCGTCAGCGGCGCGCCGTTCAGGTCCTGCACCGAGAGCTGGCCGGAACCGGTCTGGCGCACGTCGGTCAGGCGCGGCACGGTGTAGATCACGCGCACCGGATTGCGGCTGCGATAAGTGCGCTCGGCCTCCACCACCAGCTTGTTGCCGCGTACGTCGGTACGGATCAGCGACAGGATGTTGCTGTCCGCCTCGACCTGCACCGAGGTGCCCGGACCGACGCGCACCTCGACCAGGATCGCCCCATTCACTTCCAGTCCCTGCACGGTGCCGACCGTGCGCTGTTCGCGCGTGCTGACGCCGTTGCCCTGCACGCCGTCGTTGGAGAACGGGGTGCGGACCTGGACGTCGCCGTCGGTACCGGGATTGACGACGATGGCGCAGCCGCCCAGGGCGGCGCAGGCAAGGGAGACGGCAAGGACGAGTGAAGTGCGCATGGACGGGCCTTTCGTTTCTTGTTGTGCATGAAGGGATGCTTCACTCTAACAAGCGCCCGGAGGCCGCGTCCGCGGGATGCGACAAACTGCAGGAAAGGCGGCACGAACTGCCGCCGCACCGGATGAGTGGACGATGCCCGGGTGTCAGCGCTGGCCCAGGCGGGTATCGCCGAACAGCTGCTTGTATTCGCGCGGCTGCGAGCGCCAGTACTGCGGCGGCGCCGTCACCGTCGCGCCCAGCTCGGCCGCCGCATGCCAGGGCCAGCGCGGGTCGTACAGGATCGCGCGCGCCAGCGCCACCATGTCGGCCTGGCCCTGTGCGACGATCTCCTCGGCATGCCGCGGGTCGGTGATCAGCCCGACGCCGATGACCGGCATCGCCACTTCCTGCCGGATGCGGGCGGCGAACTCGATCTGGTAGCCCGGCGACAGCGCGATCTGCTGTTGCGGCGACAGGCCGCCGCTCGACACGTGGATGAACTGGCAGCCCAGCTGCTCCAGCTCCCGCGCCAGCACCACGCTCTGCTCCGGGTCCCAGCCGCCGTCGACCCAGTCGGTGGCCGAGATGCGCATGCCCACCACCATTTCGGCCGACACCGCCGCGCGGATCGCCGCAAACACCTCGAGCGGGAAGCGCATGCGGTTCTCCAGCGAGCCGCCGTACTCGTCCTCGCGCCGGTTCGACAGCGGCGACAGGAACTGGTGCAGCAGGTAGCCGTGGGCGCCATGGATCTCGATCGCGTCCAGGCCCAGCGCATCGGCGCGGCGCGCGGCGGCCACGAAGCCCTCCTTCACGCGCTGCAGGCCGGCGGCGTCCAGCGCCAGCGGCACGGTCTCGCCTTCCGAATGCGGCACGCCGGACGGCGCCACGGTCTGCCAGCCACGCTCGTGCCCGACCGGGATGTTCGCCCCACCCTTCCACGGCACTTCGCTGGACGCCTTGCGGCCGGCATGGCTGAGCTGGATCGCCACCTTGATCGGTGCGTAACGGCGTATCGCCGCGACGATGGGTTCCAGCGCGGCGGCATGCTCGTCGCTCCACAGGCCCAGGTCGTCCGGGGAGATGCGGCCCTCCTCGGTGACGGCGGTGGCTTCGAGGATCAGCATGGCGGCGCCGGACAGCGCCAGGTGGCCGAGGTGGATCATGTGCCAGTCGGTCGGAAAGCCGTCCTGGGCCGAATACTGGCACATGGGGGCAATGACGATGCGGTTGGGCAGATCGAGCGGGCCGAGTTTGATGGGGGAAAACAGATGACTCATGGAGACGACTCCCGTGTGAGACGAAACGGATAGTCTAGCGCGAACGCGCCCTGGACGCGTGGCCGGGAAACCCTACCGGAAGACATGCGCCGGCAGCGTGGACGGCTGTGCCGTCCACGCGTTCAGGCAAGGCAGGAACGGACGAAGCGTCCTATCGATCGGCGCGCACGACCATGATGCCGGCCCGCAACCCCACCCGCACATCCGGATTCGGAAACACGACGAATTCCTCCTCATGCTGCACGGTGTACACGGTGTCCCCATCGGTGGCGATGACCTCGCCCTTGCTGAGCGGCGTGAAGTTCTCGGTCTCGCGCCCGAAGGCCATCGCGAAAGCGTCGGACAGCTTGGTGATCGAACGCGCCGTGTCGAACACGATCGGCGCACTGCCCCCGGCCTGGTCGGCGCCGCGCAGCAGCCCGTGCAAGGCCGCGGCCATCGCGGCGAACTGCGACAGGTCGTTCTGCCCCAGCGTGCCGATGCGCCCCAGCTCCACCGTGGAGGCGGCGGCGCCGTGGCGTTCGGCGGTCCACCAGCTATAGGTGCCGGCCGATGCCGGATTCATGATGACGGCCTCGATGCCGCCCAGGCCCAGCCAGCCGATCAGCTCCGTGCGGGCAGCCTCCTCGATCAGTTCGGGCACGATCGCGAACCTGGGGTAGCGCGAAGCGCGGATCGCGGTGTGCAGGTCGAGATGCCAGCGCCGGTCGCCGCCGCCATCGAAGAAGGCGGCGGTGGCGTCGATCAGGGCATCGGCGCGGCCGGCCTCGAAGGTGGCGGCCAGGTCGCCGCGCTCGCTGCGGAACATGCGATTCAGGTCGGCATCGATGAAGCGCTTGCCGGCCGCGATCGCATCGATGTTCCCGACGCAGAGCATCAGGTCCACCGCCAGCGCCTGCGGTTCGCGCGCCAGGGCGTCGATCGCATGCGCCACCATCTCGATCGGGCCGGTCTCGTCGCCATGCACACCGACCGACAGCAGCACGCTCGCGCGCTTTGCAGAGCGCACAGCCGCGGTCACGGTCAGGACGCCCTTGACGGGCAGCCCGACCGCGAAGCCGGCCGCACGGAAGCGCGCGGCGACTTCGCCGAAATCGGCCTGGGCCAGGGCCCGGACCGATGCCGACAGCGTGTCGAAAGAAGCCGCTGTCATGCGCTTACGCCGCCAGCCGTTCCGGGCTCGAACCTTCCGACAGCGACCAGGCATCCAGCATCGCCTGTTCGAGGTCGGTCGGCTGCGCGTAGCCGGTCAGGCCCATGGCCGCGGTCAGCTCCTGCACTGCGACCTGCATGTCGCCGCACTGCTTGGTGCGCTCCAGCACGTCCATCAGCAGGCGCTGCTGGGTACGGCGCAGGGCCTGCATGGCGTAGTTGCGCAGCTGTTCCTGCGACTTGCTGGTGGCCGGCAGCTTCAGGCCGCGCTCCAGCATGTCGATGCCGGCGGCGCTGCGCAGCAGCATGCCGACGTGCAGGAACTCGGCCAGCGACATGCCTTCCGGACGCTGCACCGACACCGCCGCGAACAGGAAGGCCGCCAGCGATTCGACCGTATCGACCGCCTTCCAGGCCTGCAGGAAGGAGGACGGCAGGCCGGCGTGGCTGTCGGCGTCCGACTTGGACGGCATCAGGTTGCGCAGGTGTTCCGGCTGGGAGAACAGGGCCGACAGCTCGGCCATGCCGCCGGCGCCGGCCTGCTCGGCCGGCAGCGACAGCACGCCCTCGATCACGGTGCGCAGCATCACGCGGGTGCGCGCATCGACCAGTTGCGAGACGTCGCGCGGCACCGCCAGGGCATCCTGGTCGAGCGCCTCGAATACCGGCGCCAGGTGCAGCACGGCCCAGGCGCGGCCCCAGGCCTTGACCACTTCGGTATCGTCGATGCGGTGCTCCTGGGCCAGGTCGCGCAGCATCAGCGGACCGCAGCGGTTGACCGCCTCGTTGGCCAGCACGGTCGCCAGGATGGCATTGGCCAGCGGGTGCGCCAGCGGATCGCGGGTGGCGACCAGCTGCACCGGGAAGTAGGGGCGCAGGATGGTCTCGGCCCACGGCTGCTCGGTCAGCGGCAGCGCGGCCAGGGTGCGCTTGAAGCGGTTCTTGACGTTGGCGACGACCACGGCCAGTTCCGGCGTGCTGAGGCCCAGGCCGAGCGCCTTACGGCGCTGCAGCTCGGTCTCGCTCGGCAGCTGTTCCAGTTCGCGCGACACGGCGCCTTCGGATTCCAGGCTGGCGATCAGGGCGGCGTAGCCATCCACCACCGCGCCGTTGCCCTGGGCCTGGGCTTCGCGCACCAGCAGGTGGGTCTGCAGGGTGTTGTCGCGCAGGACCAGCTTCTCGATGTCGTCGGTCATCTCGGTCAGCAGGCGGTTGCGGTCCGCTTCCGGCAGCTGGCCGGCATTGACTTCGGTATCGAGCCAGATCTTGACGTTGACTTCGTGGTCGGAGCAGTCCACGCCGGCCGAGTTGTCGATCGCATCGGTGAAGATGCGGCCGCCGCCCAGGGCAAACTCGATGCGGCCGGCCTGGGTCGCGCCCAGGTTGCCGCCTTCGGCCACGACCTTCACGCGCAGCTCGTTGCCATTGACGCGGATATTGTCGTTGGCGCGGTCCTTGACCTGGGCGTGGGTCTCGGTCGAGGCCTTGATATAGGTGCCGATGCCGCCGTTGTAGAACAGGTCGACCGGTGCCAGCAGGATGCGGTGCATCAGTTCTTCAGGCGTCAGCGAGGTTTCCGCGATGTCGAGCGCGGCGCGCACCTGCGGCGACAGCTCGATGTGGCGGGCGCTGCGCGGGTACACGCCGCCGCCTTCCGAGATCAGTTCCTTGTTGTAGTCCTCCCACGAGGAGCGCGGCAGCGCGAACATGCGCTGGCGTTCCTTGAACGAGACGATGACGTCCGGGGTCGGGTCGAGGAAAATGTGGCGGTGGTCGAAGGCGGCCAGCACTTTCAGCTGGCGCGACAGCAGCACGCCGTTGCCGAACACGTCGCCCGACATGTCGCCCACGCCGACCATGGTGACCGGGGTCGAGTTCATGTCGTGGCCCATCTCGTAGAAGTGGCGCTTGACCGCTTCGAACGCGCCCTTGGCGGTGATACCCATCTTCTTATGGTCGTAGCCGTTCGAGCCGCCCGAGGCGAAGGCGTCGCCCAGCCAGAAGCCGCGCGAGACGGCGATGCTGTTGGCGATGTCCGAGAAGGTCGCGGTGCCCTTGTCGGCCGCCACCACCAGGTAAGGATCGTCCTGGTCGTAACGCACGGTCGATTCCGGCGCGACGATCTCGCCGCGCACGCGGTTGTCGGTCACTTCCAGCAGGCTGGCGATGAACAGGCGGTAGACTGCTTCGCCCTCGGCCGCCACCACGTCGCGCGCGGCGTCCTTCGGCATCTGCTTGCAGACGAAGCCGCCCTTCGAGCCGGCCGGCACGATCACGGCGTTCTTGACCATCTGCGCCTTCACCAGGCCCAGCACCTCGGTGCGGTAGTCTTCCATGCGGTCGGACCAGCGCAGGCCGCCGCGGGCGACCGGGCCGCCGCGCAGGTGCACGCCTTCGAAGCGGCGCGAGAACACGTAGATCTCGCGGAACGGACGCGGTTCCGGCACCAGCTGCAGATTGCTGGTGTCGAACTTGAAGATGATCTTCTCGCCGTCGTTCTGGAAGTAGTTGGTGCGCACCGTCGCCATCACCAGGTCGACCAGGGCCGCCAGGATTTCCTCGGTGTCGGCGTGGTTGACCTGGGCCAGGCCTTCCTTGAGCGCGGCCAGGCGGGCGTCGCCCTCGAGGCGCTGTTCCTGCGTCAGCTTCGGATCGAAGCGCCGCACGAAGCCTTCGACCAGTTCCTTGACCAGGCCCGCGCGCAGGCGCAGGGTTTCGGCGATATAGCGGGTCGAGAACTTGCTGCCGGCCTGGCGCCAGTAGCTGATGTAGGCGCGCACCAGCTGCACTTCGCGCAGCGACAGGCCGCCTTCGATGGCCAGGCCGTTCAGGCGGCCGTCCTCGGCCTCGTCGTTGAACAGCGCGGCGAACAGTTCCTCGGCCACCGCGGCGATGCCGGGGGTGGCCAGCCTGGCGGTCGACTCGCCGTCGACGGTCAAGCTGGTCACGTAGTGGCGGCTGCCGTCCGGCGTGGCGATCCAGAAGGTCTGTTCGCGGTCGATCGCGACGCCGGCGTTCTGCAGCGCCGGCAGGATGCGCGACAGCGAGGGCACCGAGCCGGTCGAGTACAGGCGGATCGACGAGCCTTCGCCGGCATCGGCCTCGATGCGCACCGACACGTGGTTCGGCTTGCCGTTGTTCAGGATCGCGACGACGTCGCGGAAGGCGACTTCCGGTGCGGTCGCGGCCACGTAGTTCACGGGCAGGGTCGGCAGCAGCTTGCGCAGCGCGTTGCGGGTCGGGACGTCGTCGATGCCGTCGGTAAGCAGGGTGTAGCGGTCATGCCAGCCGTCCAGCACCGTCAGCAGCGGCACCTGGATGTCGTTCTCGAGGTCGAGCGGATAACGCGCGGCCTGGGCGATCAGGTAGACGCGGGCCAGCGGACCGTCCGCCACCAGGGTCTGGGTGCGCACGTCGACGGCGCCCGAGCTGTCCTTCAGGGCTTGGGCCATGGCGGCGACCACGGCGGCGCTGTAGCGCTCGCGCGGCAGGTAGACCAGCACGTTCAGGTGGCGCTGGTAGACGTCGCGGCGCGCGAACACCTTGGCGCGCGGCTGCTTGTACAGCGAGACCACGGCGCTGCAGACCTGTGCCAGCCACTCCGGATCGGCTTCCAGCGCCTCGGTGCGCGGCAGCGATTCCAGGATCTCGATGAATTTCTCGGCGCGGAAGCCTTCCTGGCGCACGCCGGCGATGCCCAGCACTTTCGCCACGCGGCCGCGCGCGAACGGCAGGCGCGCCAGCGGGGTCGAGGTGGCGGCGCGGGTGAACAGGCCGACGAAGCAGTGTTCGCCGAGAGTATTGCCCTGGGCGTCGATATGGCGCACGCCGATGAAGTCGAGCGGCTGGTCGCGGTGCAGGGTGCCGGCCACGTCGGCGCGCACGATCGACAGGTTCTCGTCGCGCTTGGACAGGATCTCGAGGTCGCCCGGGATGTTCTTGAGGCAGCTGCCGTAGACCGGGTGCGCGGTGTCCTGCAGCACGCCGATGCGGCTCGGGACGTCGCGCTCCAGTTCGCGCACGCCCGGCTTGACGAAGTAATAGGCGTAGCCGAAGGGCTCGAAGCCTTCGTTCTTGGCCCACTCCAGGAAGGAAGCGACTTCCTGGCCGCCCGGGGTGCCCTGGGCCGCCGCCGCGGCGGCGACTTCGGTCATGCGGTCGCGCATGGCCAGGTTGTCGCGGTGGACGATGGCGGCGTCGCGCGCGACCATCTGCAGGTTGTCGACCAGGGCCGACAGTTCTTCCTGCGCCAGGTCCTCGGCCAGCAGGCACAGGACATAGGATTCGAGCGGTGCGCCGGCTTCGCCGACGGCGACGACCTTGCCCGCATCGTCGCGGCGCACCGGCAGCACGGCGTTCATCACGCCCGAGGCCACCACGCGCTGGCGGCGCAGCGCCATCACGAAGGAGTCGACGAGGTAGGGCATGTCCTCGTTCAGGATCAGCAATGCGGTCGACATGCCGCGGCGCCCGTCGGTGTAGCGCATGCGGGCGATCTGGCAGCCCTGCACGGTGCGCTGGCTCACCTGCGCGAAGCCGTCCCACAGGACCGGCGCCAGGGTGGCGGGCGCGATGCCGGCCAGGTCATCCTCGTCCAGGGCGCCGAGCCAGGCGCCGATCAGGGCGCCGGTCTGCTCCTGCGCATCGGCCGGCTTGTTCTCGTTGACCAGCGCGAGCGTATGGGTGCGCAGGTCTTGAGGCATGTCTTTGTTCATTTGCTTCTCCAAAGCTGATTGATTGCGTCGGGACCGCCACGGCTTGTGGCTGCGCGCCCCCGACTTTATACGGATGGGGTTGTCCCGTCCTGTTCTCGTGCTTCCTTGTGGCCGGAAGCTAATCCATTATTAAAACATGCCGCCTTGACGGCCGGGGAGCCGAACCGGCCCCCCATGCCTATTGGCAGGCGGCTTTACGACAAGTCATACAGTCCGGGCAGGCCGAGGATGCGTTCCAGTTCCTCCAGCGCGGCCATGCATTCGCGCGCCAGCTGCGGATCGGCCAGGTCGCGCGGCTCGACCCGGTCGCGGTAGTGGCGTTCGACCCAGGGCACCAGGCGCGCATACAAGTCTTCGTTCATCAGCACGCCCTGGTGCATGGCGGCGGCTTCGGCATCGGTCAGCACCACGCGCAGGCGCAGGCAGGCGGGTCCGCCGCCGTTGCGCATGCTCTGGCGCAGGTCGAACTCGACCAGCTCGTCGATCGCGCCGCCGCTGGCCACCAGTTGCTGCAGGTAGGCGGCGACGGCCGGATTCTCGCGGCATTCGTGCGGCACCACCAGCGCCATGCGACCGTCCGGCTTGCTCAGCAGCTGGCTGTTGAACAGGTAGCTGGCCACCGCATCGCCGAGCGCCACCGCACCAGAATCGACGCGCACCGCCTGCAGCTCGGCGCCGACCCCGTGCAGCGCGCGGCGCAGCGCATCCAGCGTGGCGTCCTCGTTGGCAAAGGCCTGCTCGTGATAGAACAGCACGTTGCCGTTGCCGACCGCGATCACGTCGTTGTGGAACACGCCCTGGTCGATCACGTCCGGGTTCTGCGACGCGAACACGGTGCGCGCCGCATCCAGGCCGTGCAGGCGCGCGATCGCCTGCGAGGCTTCCAGGGTCTGGCGCGCCGGGTACTTCTTCGGCGCCGCAGCCGACGGGTCGAACTCGACCCGGCCGTAGACGAAGAATTCGACGCCGGCGGCGCCATGGGCGCTGGCAAAGCGCGTGTGGTTGGCGGCGCCCTCGTCGCCGAAGGCCGGGGTCGAGGGCAGCGCCTCGTGTACCACGAAGCGGTCGCTGTCGGCGAACAGGGCGCGCAGCGTGCGCGTGGCCTGCAGGTGTTCCTCGGCGCGGTGCAGCTTGTTGTTCAGGTTGGCGGCGGTGAAGTGCACGCGGCCATCAAACGTGTCGGCCGAGGGGCTGACGGTGGCGGCGTTGGCGGTCCACATCGGCGAGGCCGACCAGGCGCAGGCCAGGATCACCGGGGCTTCGCGCCAGGCGCCGGCCAGCACGTCGGCGTCGGTGCCGGAAAAGCCCAGGCGGCGCAGCATGCGGAAGTTCGGGCGCGCCTGCGGCGGCAGCAGGCCCTGGGCGAAGCCGCGCGCGGCCAGCGCGCGCATCTTGGCCAGGCCCTGCAACGCCGCCTGGCGCGGGTTCGACGCGCTCTTGACGTTGCTGAAGGAGGCAACGTTGCCGAACGAGAGGCCGGCGTAGTTGTGCGACGGACCGACCAGGCCATCGAAGTTGAATTCACGGGCGTTGTACATGTGTCGAACCTTCAGAAACTCAGGCCGGGCGACAGCTTGGCCGGCATTTCCAGCTCGGACGTCTCGATCGAGGCGACCGGATAGGCGCAGTAGTCGGCGGCGTAGTAGGCGCTGGGGCGATGATTGCCCGACATGCCGACACCCCCGAAAGGCGCCGAGCTGGCCGCGCCCGTGGTCGGACGGTTCCAGTTGACGACGCCGGCGCGCGCCTTGAGCGCGAAGCGCTTCCACAGCTCTTCGGACGGCGACAGCAGGGCCGCGGCCAGGCCGAATGCAGTGGCGTTGGCGGCGGCGATGGCGGCGTCGAAATCGTTCACACGAATAATCTGCAGCAGCGGGCCGAACCACTCCTCGTCCGGGATGCCCTGCGCATCGGTCACGTCGACGATGCCGGCGGTAACAAGGCCCGCGTTCGCATCAAGCTGGCGCATCTGCAGCAGCACCTTGCCGCCCTTCTGTTCCATCATGGCCTGGGCCTGCACCAGGCGTGCGGCCACGGCGCTCGAGACCACCGGTCCCATGAAGGGCTGCGGCTCGGCGTTCGACGGACCGGGCATCAGCTTGCCGGCCACCTCGACCAGGCGCGCAATGAAGGCCTGGCCCTGCGGGGTATCTTGCACGATCAGGCGGCGCGCGCAGGTGCAGCGCTGGCCGGCCGAGATGAAGGCCGACATGACGGCGTGGTGCACGGCGGCGTCGAGGTCCTCGACGTCCCACACCACCAGCGGGTTGTTGCCGCCCATTTCCAGCGCCAGCATCTTGCCCGGCTGGCCGGCGAGCTGCTTGTGCAGGGCGATGCCGGTCTGGCTGCTGCCGGTGAACAGGATGCCGTCGATGTCCGGGTGCGCGCCCAGCGCGACGCCGGTGTCGCGGCCGCCGTTGACCAGGTTCAGCACGCCCTTCGGCAGGCCGGCCTGTTCCCACAGCTGCACGGTGCGCACGGCGGTGCGCGGCGCGTATTCGCTGGGCTTGAACACCAGCGTGTTCCCGGCGATCAGGGCCGGCACGATGTGGCCGTTGGGCAGGTGGCCGGGGAAGTTGTACGGGCCGAACACCGCGAACACGCCGTGCGGGCGGTGGCGCAGCACGGCATTGCCGTCGGCGACACGGGCGGCGTTCTCGCCGGTGCGCGCGGCGTGCGCCTGCACCGAGATATCGACCTTGTTCGCCATCGTCGTCACTTCGGTGCGCGCTTCCCACAAGGGCTTGCCGACTTCCTCGGCGATGATGGCGGCCAGCTCCTCGTTGTGCTCCTTGAGCAGGTCGCGGAAACGCTGGCAGACGGCGATGCGCTCTTCCAGCGGCGCGAACGCCCAGTCCTCGAAGGCGGCGCGCGCCGCACCGACCGCGCGCGCGACGTCGTCGCTGCCGGACGCATTACTGGTCCAGGTCTGGCGGCCGGTGGACGGATCGATGGTGGCGAGGACCTCGCCGCTGCCGGCAAGCCATTCGCCGCCAATGTAGTTCGACAGATTAGCCATGCGTATTCTTCCTTACGTTGAGTGTCAGCGTGCGCACTTCGTCGCCCGGCTGGCAGTGCAGCAGCTGCAGTTCGCGCACCGACAGGGCGACTTCGACGCCGCCGTTGCAGGCCTGCGTGAGCACCATGCGGAAATCGTCCAGCTTCGTGTTCGACACCAGGGTGATCTCGCACTCGCCTTCGGGCGCGCCTTCCTGTGCCGTGGTCGCCACCGAGTCGCGCACCGCGCGCAGCTCGGCCACGCGGCCCTGCAGCACCGGACCGGCGTCGAAGATGTCGACATAGCCTTCGTAGTGCATGCCTTCCTGCTCCAGCAGCTTCCTGGCCGGCAGGGTCGAGGTGTGGACCTGGCCGATGACGTCCTGGGCGTCGTCCGGCAGGTAGGCCACGTACAGCGGCTGGCGCGGCATCAGTTCGGCGATGAAGGATTTCTTGCCCAGGGCCGTGAGGCCGTCGACGTGGTCGAAGTCCATCTTGAAGAAATGCCGGCCCAGGCCTTCGTAGAAGGGCGAGGTGCCGTCATCGAGCTGGTAGCCGCGCATCTCGGCGATGATCTTCTCGGTGAACAGGTGCTGGAACTGGGCGATGAACAGGAAGCGGCTCTTGGACAGCCACTTGCCGTTCGAGCCGCTGCGGTATTCCGGCCGCAGGAACAGCGAGCACAGTTCGCTCGATCCGGTCAGGTCGTTGGACAGGTAGAGCGTGTCCATGCGCGTGAACACGCCGAGCTCGCGGCTCGAATGCACCAGGGTGCCGATGCGGTAGTTATAGAACGGTTCGGTCAGGCCGACCGCGGCCTTGATGGCGCACACCCCGGCCAGGCGGCCGCTGGCGGTGTCCTCCATCACGAACATGTAGTCGCGCTCCTCGGGCGGGATGGTCTGGGCGAAGGAGGCGACCGCGGTCGCGACGCGCTCCCCCAGCATCGCGCGGTCGGGCTTGAGCGTGGTCATGCCGCTGCCGACCTGGTGCGCCATCTCGATCAGGGGGTCGACGTCGTCGAGGGTGATTGCACGGATGACGAGCATGGATTCCCTTTATTAAATGCGCACGCAGATGACGTTGTCGCCGGTCTCGACGCCGAGCGCCTGGCGCGCGTCAAGCGGCAGGCAGATGGCGTCGCCGCTTTCGGCGGGCAGGCAGGACAGCACAGTGGCGCGGAACTTGCGCTCGCTGCTGGCCACCGCGTAGTCGACCATGGCCGACTTGCCGCCGCGCGCAGGCGGCTGCTGCTCGGCGTTGGCGACCTTGCGCACCAGCGAACCGCGGAAGGAGCGCAGGCCGATCTTGTGGGCCTGCAGGATCGGGCCGCCGTCGAAGATGTCGATGTATTCGTCGGCCTCGAAGCCCTCTTCCGTCAGCAGGTCGAAGGCGAGCTGGCCGCTCGGATGGATCTGGCCCATGGCCGCCTGCGCCGGTCCGGGCAGCAGCGGCACGTAGACCGGATAGTGCGGCATCAGCTCGACGATCAGGGTGCGGTTGCGCGCACCGCCGATGATGCGCTCGGCGTCGAGGAAGTCCATCTTGAAGAACTTGCGGCCCAGCGCATCCCAGAACGGCGACTGGCCGCCTTCGTCGGTCACGCCGGCCAGCGGCACGAAGAAACGGTCGCCGAAACGGTGCGGCGCCAGCACCGCGTACAGCAGGCGGGCGCGCGACAGCAAGGCCGCTTCGCGCACCATGCCCTCGCGGCCGCCGATATAAAAGCCGGACAGTTGCGAGCAGGCGGTGAGTTCCGAGCACAGGGTCAGCGCATGCACGCTGTGGCTGATGTTCAGGTCGCGCGAGACCTGCTGGATCACGTCGTTGCGGAAAGCGAAATAGGTGCCGTTCGAGCCGGCCGACGCGTGGATCGCGGCGGTGCCGACCAGTTCGCGCGTGGCCAGGTCTTCGAGCACGAACAGGTAGGACTCTTCGCTGGGAATGTCGACGTGGGCCGCGAACGAGGCGATCGAGCGCTCGACGAAAGCGGCGACCTTCTCGCGCGTGCGCGGCAGGGTATGCACTCCCGGCGTGGACGCGCCGAGCAGCGCCTCGAGGGCGCCGACATCGGCTGGTTCTACCGGACGGACAACATACATGGAAACTCCCGGAAAGACTTCGGACGGAAGGAAGCGGCCCGGTCGCCCGGGCCGCCCTGCATCAAGGCGCCGGTAATCAGGCCGCCAGGAATTCGTCGGCCGCGGCGCGCATGATGCGGTCGGCTTCCTCGATCTGCTCGTCCGAGACGATCAGGGCCGGCGCCAGGCGCACCACGTCCGGGCCGGCGATCAGCAGCATCAGGCCCAGCTTTTCGGCGATCTTGGTGTAGTCCTTGGAACGGCCCTTGACGGCTTCCGCCATCGGCAGGCCGAGCAGCAAACCCTTGCCGCGCGGCTTGGTGAACAGCTGCGGGTAGTCCGCGGCCAGCTGTTCCAGCCTGGCCACGACCTTGGCGCTGGCTGCGCGCACGCGCTCCAGGAAGGCCGGCTGGTTGATCTGTTCCAGCACGTTCAGCGCGACGGTGGCGGCCAGCGGGTTGCCGCCGTAGGTGGTGCCGTGCGAGCCGACGTTGAAGTGCTGGGCGATTTCCTCGGTGGTGATCATGGCGCCGATCGGATAGCCGTTGCCCAGGGCCTTGGCCGAGGTCAGGATGTCCGGGGTCACGCCGACGCCCATGTAGTCGTACAGGTAGCCGGTGCGGCCCATGCCCGACTGGACTTCATCGAACACCAGCAGCGCGCCGGTCTGGTCGCACAGCGCGCGCAGCGCCTTCAGGAACTCGATGTCGCCCGGGATCACGCCGCCCTCGCCCTGGATCGGCTCGACGATCACGGCGGCCACGTCGTCGGTGATCGCGGCGCGCGCGGAAGCGATATCGTTGTAGGTGATGTGGTTGATTTCCTGCGGCAGCGGCTCGTAGCCTTCGGTGTATTTCGACTGGCCGCCGACCGAGACGGTGAACAGGGTGCGGCCGTGGAAGGACGCGTAGCACGACACGATGCGCGACTTGTGCGGACCGAACTTGGTGTGCGCGTACTTGCGCGACAGCTTGAGCGCGGCTTCGTTGGCCTCGGCGCCGGAATTGCAGAAGAAGGCGCGGTCGGCGAAGGTGGCTTCGGTCAGGGCCGCGCCCAGGCGCAGCACCGGCTCGTTGGTGTAGCCGTTACCGAGGTGCCACAGGGTGTTGATCTGGCGCGTCATGGCGTCGACCAGGATCGGGTTGCAGTGGCCGAGGGCCGAGACGGCGATGCCGGAGGTGAAGTCGAGGTAATGCTTGCCTTCCTGGTCCCACACGTCCAGGCCCGCAGCACGCACCGGCACCATCGCCGCCGGGGCGTAGGTCGGGACGAGGACCTCGTCGAAAGTCTGGCGTGTGACAGGCCGCGTGGTGACACCCGAATCGAGCTTAGCATTCATGACGTATTCCTCATCCAAATAAAGGGGTCGCGCGAACTCCAGCAGCCGCGCCGAGCGCCCCATTATAAGGAAGCCAAACCCCGCCATTCTTTCCGATCTGCGACAGGCATTTTCATTTTTGGACTGGCAACAAACCCCCATAATTCGGGGTCAGAGCACATTTATTTTGAAACTTCATGGATTATTGGCCGATGCTCGCGGTATGTCGCGCTACATCGCCGATCATGCTGGGAAAATGTGCTCTGACCCCGAATTTTTGAAATTGGAGCCTGACCCTGCAGCCGGTTTATTCGCTGAGCTTGCGCTGGCGTTCTTCGCGGGGGGTGTTGCCGAACTGGGCGCCGAAGGCGGTGGAGAAGTGGGAGCCGGAGGAGAAGCCGCACATCAGGCCGACCTGGACGATCGAGTAGTTGGTGTCGCGCAGCAGCTGGCGCGCGCGCTTCAGGCGCAGTTCGAGGTAGTAGCGCGACGGCAGGCTGCCCAGGTATTGCTTGAACAGGCGCTCGAGCTGGCGGCGCGAGATGCCGGCCAGCTGGGCGATGTCGTCGGTCGACAGCGGTTCCTCGATGTTCGCTTCCATCAGGGTCACGGCCTCGGTCAGCTTGGGCTGCAATACGCCGAAGCGTGCCTGCAGGGCCACGCGCTGGCGCTCTTCCGGGCCGCGCACGCGGTCCACGCACAGGATTTCCTTCACCTGCGCCTGGACCGTGGCGCCGAACAGCATGTCGACCAGGGTCAGGGCGAAGTCGAGGCTGCCGGCGCCGCCGCAGCAGGTCAGGCGGGTGCCGTCGATTTCGTATAGATGCGGACTGAGCAGGGATTGGTCGGCCAGCATGTCGACATCCGGATACAGCGACCAGGGCAGCGCGATGCGCACGCCCGGCAGCGCCCCGGCCTCGGCCAGCCACAGCACGCCGGCGCCGACCCCGCCCCACCATGGCGCGGCGCGGCAGCGCCCGGCCAGGTTGCGCAGGTTGGCCGGGCGCAGGCCGGCTTCGGCCTCGTCCGCCACCAGCAGCACCAGGTGCCAGTAGCGCTGGGCCTCGCCGACGAATTTGTCCGGACTGCGCACGTCCACGTGCAGGCGCTCCGGCCCCAACAGCTTGGCCGCCAGGCGCAGCGGCTGGACCAGGCCGGACCAGGTCAGCGAATCCGGCTCGCCGGCGTTCAGCAGCAGGATCCGCAGCGGCGCCTCGCGGGCCAGGGCGGACAGTTCAGCGTGCTGCATGGGAGTGGATCGGGGTCATTGCTTGGAGAGTCGGCGGCAAGCGCGCGCGCGAATTCGATCGATTGGCTATGATACTGGAGAACAACTGCAGGGGTTCAAGTCCTGCGCAATCCCCGCCATCCCTGCCGCATGCGGCGCCAGTGACGCTCCAGGGCAAGCTGCGCACGGCTATAATCCCGGAATGGCTGGACACAAGCCGATCTTGCGCGCGGCAGGCGGTTCGCCAAGGATTTTCGAGTAACTGGATTGCAGGCCATGGCCCGGCGCATGCCGGGCACGAAGCACGCATCCATGACAGGCACGACAAAGGAATATACGTGAATACAGCCCTGCTGGAAGGCAAAAAACCCGCCCATTTCGACAAGCACATCATCGGCAACCTGCTGCTCGACGTGGCCACGCCCGACGAGGTGCGACAGGAACCGATGCTGATCGGCGTACGCAACGAGGCCGGCGAGATCTACCGGCTCATCGGCGCAAGCACGCTGAACAGCTTCATGAACGCCGTCGAAGAATTGTTCGACCTCGGCCTGGTCGACGAGCTGCAGGACACCGAGGAACCGAAGGACGGCTGCGACGCCATCTTCAGCGAACCCTGATGCCCGCCCTGCCTGCATGAACTTTTGCAGGTAAAGAATTTCTTGGGAGTATAATTTTTCCCATGGACAGAATCGACGCCCTCAAGAGCATTGCCGCGCAAGCAGGGCGCGGCGAGCTGCACTTCCCGACCAATGTCGACGCGACGCTCAAGCTGCAGCGCGCGCTCGGCGACCCGGAATGCCACATCGACGACGCGGTGCGCCTGGTGCAGACCGAGCCGCTGCTGGCCGCGCGCACCGTCGCCATCGCCAACTCGGCCGCCTATAACCGCAGTAGCCATGAAGTCACCAACGTCAAGGCCGCCGTCCAGCGGGTGGGTTTCCGTACCCTCGGCGCCCTGGCCGCGGCGGTGATCGTGCGCCAGCTCGCCAGCAACATCACCGATCCCGGGCTGCGCGCCAAGGCCGACCGCCTGTGGCAGCACACCGCCCACGTGGCCGCGCTGTCGCAGGTGATTGCGCGGCGCGTGTCCCTGGTCGATCCGGAAACGGCGATGTTCGCCGGCATCGTGCACGAGGTCGGCGGCTTCTACCTGCTGTCACGCGCGGCCGAGTTCCCGGGCCTGCTCGACGGCGGCGCCGACGAATGGATCGAACACGGCGAGGTCGCGATCGGCCGCGGCGTGCTGGTCAAGCTGGGCGTCCCGGCGCCGGTGATGGGCGCCATCGAGGCGATGTGGAACGGCATGCGCGCCCTGCCGCCGGAAACCCTGGGCGACACCCTGCTGCTGGCCAACGACCTGTGCCCGGTCGCCTCGCCCCTGCTCGAGCGTCCGGCCGTGGCCGGCCTGCAAGCCTCGGCCACCATCGACTTCACGGTCGGCGCAGGCACGCTGGCCAGCATCCTCGCGGAATCCGCGGAAGAAGTGCGCAGCCTGGGCGCCGCCCTGTCCTGATCAAGCTGCGACGCCAGGAACAAAAGGCCAAAAAAAACCCGCTCGTGGGAGCGGGTGAAGTCCAAAACTAGGGATGTCCTGAAAGAGACGAGTCCATCTTAGTTCCCCTAATGTACAGACTCTGTGCGCTGACTCACACTTGTTAATTTTTTTTATATCTTTGTGAACCAATACGATTTAGCGCAATCGAAGGGTTAATTCAGCGGCAAGGCTGGCCCGCCAGGCAAAAAAAAACCCGCTCCTTGCGGGAGCGGGTGAAGTCCAAAACTAGGGATGTCCTGAAAGAGACAGTTTCATATTAGGCCACGCCTGATTCATGCTCTGTGCGTTATTTCACATTAAGGCAACAATCGCCGGACAGGCGTAAAAAAAGCCGCCGCGGAACTGCCGGGGCGGCTTTTTTACTGGACGAATCGCTTAGACCACGGCGCCGTCGGTCTCGTCGCGTTCCTTGGCCGGCTTGATCAGGTCTTCGCGCTTGACGCCCAGCCAGCGGGCAATCGCCGCCGCCACGAACACCGAGGAGTAGATACCGAACAGGATACCGATGGTCAGGGCCATCGCGAAGTAATGCAGGGACTGGCCGCCGAAGAACAGCATCGACAGCACCATCATCTCGGTACAACCGTGGGTGATGATGGTACGCGACATGGTGCTGGTGATTGCATGGTCCATGACCTCGGTCACGCTCATCTTGCGCTGCTTGCGGAAGGTTTCGCGAATCCGGTCGAAGATCACGACCGATTCATTGACCGAGTAACCCAGCACGGCCAGGATACCGGCCAGCACGGTCAGCGAGAATTCCCACTGGAAGAAGGCGAAGAAGCCCAGGATGATCACGATGTCGTGCAGGTTGGCGATGATCGCCGCCACCGCGAACTTCCACTCGAAGCGCACGGCCAGGTAGATCATCACGCCGACCACGACCATGATCAGCGCGTTCAGGCCGTTCTGGGCCAGTTCGTCGCCGACCTGGGCGCCGACGAAGTCGACGCGCTGCAGGCTCACCACTTCCACGTTGGCCGGATTCACGCAGCTGCTGCGGACCACGTTCTCGCCCTTGGCGGTGGTGTGCTGGACCTGCTTCGGTGCGCCGCCTTCGGCCGCGCACAGGGCGTTGAACACGGACGCCGAGGTGTTGCCGCCGGCCGCGTCCTTGCGGATCGGCAGGCGCAGCAGGATATCCTGGGCGGTGCCGAAGCTCGACACTTCCGGCTGCTCGTAGCCCAGCTTGACCAGGCTGCCGCGCACCTTTTCCTGGTCGGCCGCATGCGGATAACGCAGTTCCATCACGGTGCCGCCGGTGAACTCGACCGAGAAGTGCAGGCCCTTGGTCACCAGGAAGAACACCGCGGCGACGAAGGTCAGCGCCGAGATCGCGTTGAAGATCAACGCGTGGCGCATGAACGGGATGTCCCGTTTAATCTTGAAAAATTCCATGTCTTTCCCCGGTTTCCCTTATTCCTTGGCGGCGGACTTGCGTGCGCCCCCAGCGGTGATGCCCGGCGCCCAGACGGTGCCGATGGCGATCTTGTTCAGCTTCTTCTTGCGGCCGTACCACAGGTTCACCACGCCGCGCGACACGAACACGGCCGAGAACATCGAGGTCAGGATGCCCAGGCAGTGCACGACCGCGAAGCCGCGTACCGCGCCCGAGCCGAACACCACCAGCGCCAGGCCGACGATCAGGGTGGTCACGTTCGAGTCCAGGATGGTCGCCCAGGCATGGCTGAAGCCGCCCGAGATGGCCGCCTGCGGAGTATTGCCCGCTCGCAACTCCTCACGGATGCGCTCGTTGATCAGCACGTTCGAGTCGATCGCCATACCGAGGGCCAGCGCGATTGCCGCGATACCCGGCAGCGACAGCGTCGCCTGCAGCATGGACAGCAGGGCCAGCAGGAACAGCAGGTTGCAGGCCAGCGCCAGCACGCTGAAGAAACCGAACAGCTGGTAGTAGATGATCATGAAGATCGCGATCGCCACGAAGCCCCACAGCGTCGAATGCAGGCCCTTGGAGATATTCTCCGCGCCCAGCTGCGGGCCGACCACGCGTTCCTCGACGAATTCCATCGGCGCCGACAGCGCGCCGGCGCGCAGCAGCAGGGCCAGCTCGGCCGCGGCGGCCGGGCTTGCCATACCGGTGGTCTGGAAGTTCGCGCCGAATTCGCCCTGGATGGTCGCGACCTGCAGCACGGTGTACTTGCCCTTCTCCTTGAGCAGGGTGGCCATGCGCTTGCCGACGCGTTCGCGGGTCATCGCGCGCATCTTGCGGCCGGCTTCGGCGTTCAGCTCCAGGTTCACGGCCGGACGCTGGTTCTGGTCGAAACCGGCGTTGGCGCTGATGATCGAATCACCGGAGACCAGCACGTCCTTCGATACGACGACCGGCGCGCCCGAGCCCTGGGTGAACAGTTCCGAATTCAGCGGGATCGTGGCGGACAGCTCGGTGCCCGGGGTGATCGTATCGTCGGTCACGCGGAACTCCAGGGTCGCGGTGCGGCCGATGATGTCCTTCGCGTGGGCCACGTCCTGCACGCCCGGCAGCTGGACCACGATGCGGTCGCGGCCCTGCTGCTGGATGATCGGCTCGGTCACGCCCAGCTCGTTGATGCGCTTGCCCAGCGAGCTGATGTTCTGCTTGACGCCCTCTTCCACCACGCGCTGCAGCGCTTCCGGCTTGAGAGTGACCGCCAACTTCAGGTCGGTGCCGTCGGCGCTTTCGGCGAAGGCCAGGTCGGCGTTCTGGCCGGCCAGCACGTTGCGCGCCCTGGCGCGGGTGTCGGCGTCGCGGAAGTTGATCTCGATGGTGTCGCCCACGCGGTCGATGCCGGCGTGACGCACGTCCTTCTCGCGCAGCTGGGCGCGGATCGAGGCCAGGGTGGTCTTGATGCGGGTGTCCTGCACCGCCTTGGCGTCGACCTGCAGCAGGAAGTGCACGCCGCCGCGCAGGTCCAGGCCGAGGTTCATCGGCAGGGCGCGCAGTTTCTGCATCCAGGCCGGGGTGTTCTTGACCAGGTTGACGGTGACGATGTAGTCGGGGTCGGTCGGGTCGCGGTTCAGGTCGCGTTCCAGCGCCAGCTTGGCCTTGAACTGGTCGTCGGGACTGTTGAAGCGAGCACGCACTGCGCTGCTGTCGCCGGCGCCGTCCAGGCTGATGGCATCGGAGGTGATGCCGGCACGCTTGAGCGCCTCGGCAACCTGGGTGGTCGTGTCGCTGTTGACCTTGACGGTTGCCTTGCCGGTGGTCACCTGCAACGCCGGCGAATCGCCGAAGTAATTGGGCGCCGTGTACAGCAGGCCGAGCAGTACTGTCACGAGGATCAGTATGTTTTTCCAGAGGGGATAGCGGTTCATGATGTTCCAGCGTTCAAGGTTGGAGCAGATGCGGGGCTGGAGCGCGGCGGCTGCCGCGCAACCGGCTTACAGGGACTTGAGCGTACCCTTCGGCAGCAGGGCGGTGACGGCGTTCTTCTGCACGGTCACTTCGGTACCGGCAGCGATCTCGATGCTCACGTAGGTGTCGGTGACCTTGGTCACGCGGCCCAGCATGCCGCCGACGGTGATGACTTCGTCGCCCTTGGCCAGCGCGTCCATCATGGTTTTCAGTTCTTTCTGGCGCTTCTGCTGCGGACGGATCATCAGGAAGTACATGACCACGAACATCAGGATCAACGGTGCGAACGTGGTCAGGCTGCCCATCAGGCCAGCATCGGCGGCGCCGGCGGTTTGCGCATAAGCGTTGGAAATGAACACAAGGACTCCGAATATAAGTATAGGTGGTTAAAAAACGAGCGCTGTATTCTAGCACCCCGAAAAAGACGACAGCCAGTTTCCCGGCATGTGGGACTGTCATGCCTATTTGCAAGACATTGACAGGAAATTAATTCTATGTGGCATGCATAGCGCGTGTGACCGCGGGACGGGGGACCCGTCCACCCTGCGGTAGCGACTGCTTAGACACCGCGCGCACGGTCCGCATTGAATTGCAGGCGGAACTCATGAAACTTGTCCGCATCGATCGCATCGCGCATCTCCTGCATCAGGTTCAGATAGTAATGCAGGTTATGGATGGTGTTCAGGCGCGCGCCCAGGATCTCCTTGGAGCGGTGCAGGTGGTGCAGGTAGGCGCGCGAGAAATTCTTGCAGCAGTAGCAGCTGCAGGATTCGTCCAGCGGCGCCTGCTCGTCCTTGTAGCGCGCGTTCTTGATCTTGACGTCGCCGAAGCGGGTGAACAGCCAGCCGTTGCGGGCGTTGCGCGTCGGCATCACGCAGTCGAACATGTCGACGCCGTTGGCCACGCCGGCCACCAGGTCTTCCGGGGTGCCGACGCCCATCAGGTAGTGCGGCTTGTTTTCCGGCAGGCGTGGACCGACGTGCTCGAGCACGCGCATCATGTCTTCCTTCGGCTCGCCGACCGACAGGCCGCCGATCGCCAGGCCCGGGAAATCGATCTCTTCCAGGCCGGCCAGCGATTCGTCGCGCAGGCGCTCGTACATACCGCCCTGCACGATGCCGAACAGCGCGTTCGGATTCTCGCCGCGCTTGAATTCGTTCATCGAACGCTGGGCCCAGCGCAGCGACATGCGCATCGACTTGGCCGCCTCCTCGCTGGTGGCCGCGCGGCCGTCGATCTCGTAGGGGGTGCATTCGTCGAACTGCATGACGATGTCGGAATTGAGCGAGCGCTGGATCTGCATCGAGATTTCCGGCGACAGGAACTGGCGCGAGCCGTCGATCGGCGAAGCGAACTTGACGCCCTCTTCCGTGATCTTGCGCATCGCGCCCAGCGAAAACACCTGGAAGCCGCCGGAGTCGGTAAGGATCGGACCGTCCCAGTTCATGAAGCCGTGCAGGCCGCCGAACTTGTCCAGCACTTGCGTGCCCGGGCGCAGCCACAGGTGGAAGGTATTGCCGAGGATGATCTGCGAGCCGACCTGTTTCAGTTCGTTCGGGTCCATCGCCTTGACCGAGCCGTAGGTACCGACCGGCATGAAGATCGGCGTCTCGATGGTGCCGTGGTTCAGCTTCAGGCGGCCGCGGCGGGCATGCGACAGGCCGCTCGTGTCTTTTTTAAGAAGGGTAAATTCCAGCATGGGTGATGGTCAGGCGTGGCTGTAGCGTGAATGGGTGGTGAGCAGCATGGCGTCGCCGTAGCTGAAGAAGCGGTATTCGCTGGCGATCGCGTGCGCGTAGGCCTGGCGGATCTCCTCGTAGCCGGCAAAGGCCGAGACCAGCATCATCAGCGTCGACTTGGGCAGGTGGAAGTTGGTCACCAGGCGCGTCACGGTGCGGAAGGCGTAGCCCGGGGTGATGAACAGTTTGGTGTCGCCGCTGCCGGCCGCCAGCACGCCCGACTGCGAAGCCGATTCCAGCGCGCGCAGCGAGGTGGTGCCGACGGCGACCACGTCGCGGCCAGCGGCGCGCGCGGCCTGCACGGCGTCGACGGTGTCCTGCGCGATGGTGTACCACTCGCTGTGCATCTGGTGCTCGGCCAGGTTCTCCACGCGCACCGGCTGGAAGGTGCCCGCGCCCACGTGCAGGGTGACGTAGGCGATGTTCACGCCCTTGGCGGCGAGTCTTTCCAGCAGGGCGACATCGAAGTGCAGGCCGGCGGTCGGCGCAGCGACGGCGCCGGGCTCCTTCGAGTACACGGTCTGGTAGCGCTGCTCGTCGAAGTCGTCGGCATCGTGCTCGATATACGGCGGCAGCGGCAGGCGGCCGTGGGCCTCGATCAGCTCGAACACGTCGGCGCCGAAGTGCAGCGTGAAGAACTCGCCGGCGCGCTCGCCGGTAGTGACGTCGAAGGCGTCGGCCAGGCGGATGCGCGTGCCCGGCTTGGGCGACTTCGAGGCGCGCACCTGGGCCAGCACGGTGCGGTTGTCGAGCACGCGCTCGACCAGCACCTCGACCTGGCCGCCGGATTCCTTCTGGCCGAAGAAGCGCGCCTTGAGCACGCGGGTATTGTTCATGACCAGCAGGTCGCCGGCCTGGAGCTGGTCGACGATGTCGGAAAAGACGCGGTCGGTGATGCGGTCGCCATCGAGCTGCAACAGGCGCGAGGCGCTGCGGTCCGGCAGCGGCACCTGGGCGATGCGCCCGGGCGGCAGGTCGAAATCGAAATCGGAGAGGGAGTACATTCTGCTCATCTGGGAAAAACAGGGCCGGGAGCCTTACAATATGGGCTCAAGCGTTTGTGGCGAACCCTCTATTTTACACGCGTATTCCAGCGCGAGGGCGCTGGGAACCGGCTTCGCGGCGCGATTCCTGTTCCTTTGCTGACAAGCCGACAACACGCATAACCAAGCCGCCATGCCAGCCACCAAACCCAAAGCCGACGCCAAAGCGGCACCCAAAAGCATCGAAAGCAAGCTCGCCAGGCTCGGCCTGCGCACCGACATGGACCTGGTGCTGCACCTGCCGATGCGCTACGAGGACGAGACCCAGATCGTGCCGATCCGCGAAGCCTGCCTGCGCGGCGGCCACATGTCGCAGGTCGAAGGCATCGTCACCAAGAACGAAGTCGCGTACAAGCCGCGGCGCCAGCTGCTGGTGACGATCGCCGACGAATCGGGCGACATCCAGCTGCGTTTCATGAACTACTACGGCAGCCAGGTCAAGCAGCTGGCCGAGGGCACGCGCGTGCGCGCCCGCGCCGAGGTGCGCCATGGCTTCTTCGGCGCCGAGATGGTCCATCCGGTCTACAAGATCGTCAACGAGGGCGCACCGCTGCCGAACTCGCTCACTCCGGTCTATCCGGCCGGCGAAGGCCTGTCGCAGACCGTGCTGCGGCGCGCCATCTCCGACGCCATGAAGCGCGTCGACTGGACCGACACCGTGCCGCAATCGGTGCGCACGCGCCTGAACCTGGCCGAATTCCAGCCGGCCGTGCGCCTGCTGCACTATCCGCCGCCGGACGTCGACGAACACGCGCTGGTCGAACACAGCCACCCGGCCTGGACCCGCGTGAAGTTCGACGAGCTGCTGGCCCAGCAGCTCTCGTTGAAACGCGCCCAGCAGGCCCGCCGCGACAAGGGCGCGCCGACCCTGGCGGCGGTGGGCGCGCTGTCCAGGGCTTTCCTGGAAACGTTGCCCTTCAAGCTGACCGGCGCCCAGCAGCGCGTGGTCGAGGAGATCCGCGTCGACCTGTGCGAGGGCTATCCGATGCAGCGCCTGCTGCAGGGCGACGTCGGCAGCGGCAAGACGGTGGTCGCCGCGCTGGCCGCCGCCCAGGCCATCGACAGCGGCTACCAGGCCGCCCTGATGGCGCCGACCGAGATCCTGGCCGAGCAGCACTTCCGCAAGATCGCCGCCTGGATGGAACCGCTGGGCGTGAAGGTGGCCTGGCTGACCGGCAGCCTGAAGAAAAAGGAAAAGCAGGCCGCCAGCGAGATGGCCGAGACGGGCGAAGCCAACCTGGTCATCGGCACCCATGCGCTGATCCAGGACAGCGTGCAGTTCGCCAAACTCGGCCTGGTGCTGGTCGACGAACAGCACCGCTTCGGCGTCGGCCAGCGCCTCCTGCTGCGCAACAAGGGCAGCGACGGCCTGGTGCCGCACCAATTGATGATGTCGGCCACGCCGATCCCGCGCACCCTGGCCATGACCTACTACGCCGACCTGGAAGTGTCGGTCATCGACGAGCTGCCGCCGGGCCGCACGCCGATCGTCACGCGCGCCATCGACCAGAACCGCCGCGACGAAGTGATCGAGCGCGTGCACGCGGCCGCGCAGGAAGGCCGCCAGGCCTACTGGGTCTGTCCGCTGATCGAGGAATCCGAGGCGCTGCAGCTGCAGACCGCCACCGAGACCTACGAGACCCTGGCCGAAGCCCTGCCCGACCTGGTCGTCGGCCTGGTGCACGGGCGCATGAAGCCGCTCGAGAAGCAGGTGATCATGGATGCGTTTTCCGCCGGCGAGGTGCACGTGCTGGTGGCGACCACGGTGATCGAGGTGGGCGTCGACGTGCCGAACGCCTCATTGATGGTGATCGAGCACGCCGAGCGCTTCGGCCTGTCGCAGCTGCACCAGTTGCGCGGCCGCGTGGGCCGGGGTTCGGCGGCCAGCGTGTGCCTGCTGCTGTACCAAAGCCCGCTCGGCCAGGTCGCCAAGCAGCGCCTGATGACGATGCGCGAGACCACCGACGGCTTCGAGATCGCGCGGCGCGACCTGGAGATCCGCGGCCCCGGCGAATTCCTCGGCGCACGCCAGTCGGGCGAGGCCATGCTGCGCTTCGCCAACCTGGAAACCGACCAGTGGATCGTCGAGCAGGCGCGCGACGTGGCGGCCTGGCTGCTGGGGTCCAGCAAGCCGGAGGCGGAAGCGATCGTCGATGCGCACCTGCAGCGCTGGCTGGGGGGGCGGGA
>Ga0265780_10001094_pt1 | contig 39567 bp, 35 predicted proteins | sample P1T30metagenome_FD_192432 | JGI IMG/M metagenome (GOLD analysis project Ga0265780, IMG submission 192432) | Plant litter microbial communities from East Loma Ridge, Irvine, California - P1 T30 | ecosystem: Environmental > Terrestrial > Plant litter > Unclassified | place: USA: California...
CAAGATCCAACTGAAGATGCAGATGTAACGAAATCCAAGTTGTACTTTGACAAAGTCGCCAACTACATAAAGAAGGGGCAGGCTGCGACACGACATGTAACTGCAGATCTGGAGAAGGATGTCCCAGCCTCGATACCGCTGTTGAAGCGGCTGAGAAGCGACGAACAGATACTTGATGCTGCCATCCACAAACTCCGACAGCGTTCGCCTAGCAAAACAAGTCAGGGTATATCTCCAAGGACGATCAAAGCCATGCAGTCTCTCAAGACTAGATTTCAACAGACCAACGATGAGCTGGAGAAAGCGTATGAAGCTTTACGCCAGCTCGCAGGTACCGAGGCGGCGACGAATGCGACTGGTTCGTTCAAGCGCAGGCTTACTGCTGCGTCCAAAGTGTTACATAAGAACTCGCAACTACTGCGCATGCTTGTGTGGAGCCTGCAGACACGTTTGGAAGATCCGAACGTCGACCGGAGTATTCTTTCAAATTACAAACTTGTCGCGGACAACTTGCTTTCGCTCCGAGATACTCAGATGACATTGATGCGGCTTGTCGAACGCGCGATGTTGGTCTATAACGTGGTACCGAACGCACCAGAGAATCTTGACGTCATGAAGGCTGAGCAGTCTGCCGAATTTGGTAATTGTGAGGATCCATTCGTTCGCGCACGACTAGCAGCGGATTCACATCTCGTCGACGAGATCAAAGCATCCAGGACTGTAAAAGAGGCAGTCTCAAAAGAGAAAGTTGCCATCGAGCCGGAACGCTTAAACAGCACGATCTTAGATAAGCCTAGTCCTCTCGCCCATAGCTTGTTCAGACCCTTTGGTCCAGCTATAGAGAAGCTTGGTAGCAAGCAAGTACAAGAGCAGACCAAGGAAGACGAAACAAGGAAGCTCAGCAATACAAAATTAGTCGATGAGATCAAGCAGTCATATGACGACATGCGTATCAAGATCAAATCTGAGTATCAACAGTTTTTACCCTCCACGATGGAGCACGAGTCTTCGAAGCAGGACCCTGAGAAACCTATTCAGATGTTAAAGGATGACCCGGAGGCAGATCTCTCGACATCGCAAGATGCCGCATTGGCTACCACTTCCGACCCCTCAAAGGTATATGCGGTGGACTACCTGTCACCACTTACTGAGCCAGCAAACGATCCAGAGAACCAGTCTTCAAACACGATGGTACCAGAACCTGAACCAAGAGTCGAGCCAACATCGGCCACCACTTCTGCCCAGTCAATGGAAATCCTACCAACAAATTACACGATCATAGTCCGAGATCCACAAACTGACGCCCTGTCAATCACAACCTCAACAAGTGGCCCACCCCGCGACACGTCACCCGCTGTACCTCTTCACCAAGCCCTCTCAGACCTCGATAGCCCTGCGAAATTCATCCCATACATAAGTGCAGGTCTCGAAGTCGTCAGCGCGAAGAAATACATCCTCGTCCTCCGCGACGCCATCGACAGTACCGCCTCAACACGCCCATTCGAAACTATCCGCACGTCTCCAGCTACTACATCTGAGCAGCCCGACTTCAGCCGCGACAATGTCAACCCGATCGACGGCACTACTCGCCTTTCGCCAACGGGCTACGTGGGGCCTGAAGAATCGGCTGAGCAGCTCGAGAAGGAATTCCAGGAGCGTCGACAAGCTGCTGGTAGGATGAATGTCAAGGAAAACACGCAGGAGGAGCCGAGAGAAGAAGGCAAGAAAGAGAAGAGGAGGGGTGCGGGAGGTGTGGCGAAGACGGCGATTTGGGTCGCGGGTATGTGCTATGTTGCTGGGGTTATTGGGGAGATTGCTACCGGTGGTGCTTGAGGACTTGATGCTATTTGCGGAGTTTTCGGGTTGGCGTGTATACGGATGTTTTGGTCGTGAAGCTGGGATATATACTCCTCTAGTGTATGGGTTTGGTTTATTCATGTACAGTATGTTCATAGTTATTTGCGATTACGAAGATACGAATCTATCTCATTTGGACTGCCCTTACGCAGATTTGATGTGGCATCGGTGATGCGATTTCACCGAAACTTCTCAGAGCCGTGACAGTTGCATGTTGAGGTGTAGTAACTAGGCCCCAGTACCCCAGCTCATCCGACATGCAAGTGCCTTCCCACCTCTCTCATCGCAACGCCACAAGATAGCCTTCGTCGCGCATCGGCATCTGCAGGCACCGACATGCACTTACGAAGCAAGGACGATCCCAGCCGTACTCTTCGCCTCGCATGTACACCATGTCATGATGTAATCGAAGCGGGCGTACACAACAGCCGTGGGGAACCGACACGCACGCCAGAAACGGACAATCTCACGCGACTGTCACCATGCTAAGCCGTGGGAGTCTCGGAATCGGGGACGCATTGCTAGTCGCGCATATTCCGGTGTTTATGTTTGCGAAGGGTTTAGTGATGTTGGGTCGCTGAATGTTGAAGGTGCGACACTGCTGATTCCGTCTTCTCTCACGCAACGAAATCGATTCATACGCCAACATGTCGGATAATATCGTCGTGAAAGCTGTCGCGGGCACTTGTGTCACTTTCTCGTTCATTCTCGCTGGTAGGCCAATTGCAAGATGTATGTATGGTTTCGACTCACGTTGTTAGGAAATGCAATCACACAGTCCTACATGACTGTCCCGGCCCTTCTCGTCGACTTCCCACCCCCAGGCTCGCCTGACCATGCCTCGCGCGCAAAGCTTCTAGGTCGCCAATGGCCGCTGTGCTGGACAGTGGGCAACCAATTCTTCCGCCCGATCTCCACTCTCGGCTTCTTGGGATATGCATTTTCTGGCTATTCGGTATTCAGGGAAGGCACTCTTGCGCGTAGCGATTGGAAACTGTTTGGTGTTGCGGCGGTCATGCACTTGACGACCATTCTGCACTCCGCATTGAACATGCAGCCATTGAATGACAAGCTGGAGGCGCTTGCTGAGCGTGCTAGCGCGAAGGAGTTGACCGAGGCAGAGGGCATTGCGAGGAAATGGGCGAATTGGAATAGGTTGAGGTTGGTGACGCCGGTGCTTGCGGGTGGACTGGCGCTGTGGAATTTGCTTTCGTTGTAGAGAAGAACATCAGTGTACGAGCGCTGTGACATTAACACGGGTGAAATTGATGACAATTACTAGAGATTTATTGAGTTTGAATTGCTGTTGTGCCCCTGATAGCTCCAATGATACGACCGAGATGGGATTTGAACATGTACGCTACGGTAACATCATCATCTAGTTCGCAACGGCCTGCGACTTCCAACCACTTCTCTCACGCAACCAAGTCTCGAAATCGCACAGCCTTGGCTCTTCCTTCTTCAGCGCCTCAATATCAGCACCATACCCTTCAGATGCGAACCATGTAATCATGATGCTCATCTCGGTAACCGCCCACTTGAGAACCGAACCCAGGAATCCATACGTAGCCGGGACTGGGCTGCCGATGACTCGCTGAAAGCATTCGTTCATCTCATCCATGGTGAGTTCACTGCCTGCAAGCGCTTCAGCGCGAGCGTTCCACTTCTCATGCTCCTGGAAGGCTCTCGCGCCAAAGATACCAATGTCTTCGACCGAGATCCACTGCAGTGCCTTCCCTTGCAACGTATCCCGAAGAGCAGCCAGGAAGACCTTTGTCGGCATGCCTGGCGCCAAATTGTCCATGAAAGCCACAGGCCGCAGAATCGTCCATCCCATCTTCTCCCCCTTCTTGCCAGCCTTTTCCAGCAAATGCTGTTCAATCTGGTATTTTGTCTGGAAATGCGGGATCGGCGTCTTGTTCTCGAAGCTGCGCTGGTTGCCACCCCTGTCCACGGAGGAATAGACGAAGTGTGTAACGCCTTCCTTGATCGACTCGTCGATGAGTGAGGTACCCTGCTTGATCTCGCCCTCCACGCTGGTACCGGGTCCCATGGAGATCTGGACGGAGTATACACCCCAGATCTTGTCTTCTTTGCCGGCTTCCTTCAGTGCAGCTTTGGCGCATGCGAATAAAGCTGGGACATCGTCGAGGTTCCCTTGTACGAGTTGGACGCCTGGGTAGTTGTCTGTAATGCGCGTTGCGGAGCTGGATTTTGCATCACGCGTGACCGCCAGAAGCGTGTACTGAGAGCTCTCAGAATGTTTCGCGAGCTGTTTGAGTACGGAGCCGCCCTGCTTTCCAGTTGCACCGCAAACGAGGATAGCCTTGGTAGCAGCCATGGCGATGCTAGCTCAAGCTTAGATTGACTTCCAAGGTTGGTAAGGGTGTAATGCTTAGCGCAGTCGGAGCCTTGTTTTCAGCCTCAAGATTTTCACAAGGAACAAGACAGGCCAAGATATCGACAAACAGATATGGATTTCGATTAGGAGTTATGGCAATCACCCTTGGTGAGACTACGTTCCACGGCATGAATCAAGGCAAGAGCGCACGGCTCCGCACCGAGAGAACGCATGTAAGATCGCACGCAAGTTTGGTTGAGAGTTTCAGCTTCACCCCGCTGATCTCGAGCGGACTGTTTTAGCGATGCACCGGTATGCACGATCTGGATGAGCATCGGTGGTTTGAAGAACCGACATTGCGTTTTCTGGGGGGATTGACGTGAGCTCTGTGTTGGGATTATGCAGAATGAGCACAAATAGTATGCATCATAGGCTCATGGTCTTATGCATCACCTTCGTGGACTACGGGCTGGGCAGTGTCTGTCCGGAAAAATGTGAGAGCAAAAGCAAAAGCATCATGGACCTGTCAAATCATGAGAACGAATCGATATGCGCATCGACAGTGTGTATTTCCTCGATGATTATCCACCCACTCACGTGAATAATGCCCTTAATCGCCTTGATTTTGGAAAAAAGAATTACTGGGACTGAACTCCTGGTGTGAAAAGGAAAGGAAAAGTCACATGAGAAGTTTGAGTTTGAAGCAAAGACGCCAATTTGCCTCAGTAACTTCCAGTTGCGGTTCGCAATCAAGTTCCTTGGGCCCAGTCTTTCCTCGCTACATCTCAAGTTTGTGCTTCTCGACGATAGTCATGTACGCTACGTAGCTAAGGCTTATGGTACCGGAGAGAGGAAGTTCATTACCCGCAGAGTCCTGTCAACGAAGTCCAATCTAGACTCTAGCGTCCTCGAGCTATGTTTTACAATGACTCTTGACTCTACTCTTTCTTGCCTGGAGTCGAGCTTGAATAACTCCAAAGGTTCAGGTCGCCTTGGGTCGCGCGGTCACGTGCACGCACCACTTCACTACCTACCTAGGTATCTAAGCATACTCATGCGTGTGCCAAAACATGCAACCACCGCAACCACGCACAGAAGCGCCGACTGCGATATCGCCCCGCCATCACCTCACCGCCTTGTCTATACCTACCCTCGCTCGCCCATGTCTAACACAACATAACCGCCTGTATCACCTTCCTCGCCATCTCCTATGTTCAGTAAACTCCACTTACACAATACTCAGCCACTAAGCATCAGCACGCATGAACTAAAACTTGTCGTCCCGAATAGGAGCTCTTCTAAGCACAGCAGACCCGACGCTACGCTAGCGCGACTCGGCATCGTCATTGACTTTCGTTATGGACCTTCAGATCTATCCCAGTGGGCTAGCTGCGTCGGAGTAGATTTGGAGAGCCGTGGTTGTGTGTGCCGTAGAATTTGGCGTTAACGTTGAGAGAGATTGCGCCGTGTTCTTGGGAACTGATCGAGTGCATGTGAAGATCTCAGGCACGAAGACGAGATCTTGCTACAATGTGTGGTGATCAGGCTGACTGCAGTTCGATAACGGTGAGAACGTTGAGAAGTCTGTTCATCGATTACCGCAGATGTGGTATTATGTCGTACAGCAGTGACACGTTTATTCACGACAGGAACGCCACAGTTGAGACATAGTTGCACAGTCCTCGTATTTCTGTCAACGACCGAGCTGGTGTATTTGTTAGTTTGGGTGATTGAATTTTGACCTCTCATGTCTGAGTGCATGACATATGTGTTTACAACATCAGCACCTTCGAATTCTGAACGCTGTGACGTCACATGAAAACTGCATGTGTATCTACTCCCAATCTCCCGGGCCAAGGTCAATCGGCTTTCCAGCCCTCATATCCTCCATGATGTTCTCAATGCTCCAGGGCTCGTACTTGTATCCTTTGGGGTAGTTTGGCTCGAACGCATCTTCGTCCTTCATGTCAATGCCCTTCTTCAGGCTCTCGGCACTGAGTGAGTAATTCTCGTATGCGTAGGCCTCCGGATCGTGCGACCATACCCACTTGGGCAGCTTGGGTGCGGCGCGGCGCGGGTCGAGCTTAACCTTGTCCCAGTCGGTGTCTTGGAGGAGTTCTGCATTTGAAAACCCGAGCTTTTGTGCGCAGGAGTTTCGGATGAAGCTGTTTGTTATGAGTTGAGGTTTCTAAGGGAAGAAATTGAGCAACTTACCGGAATCGAATGTGAATGCGCACGGATTGGGGGATGTTCTCCTTACCACCAATTTGCAAACATGAGGCTAGTGAGATGGCATCTTCGATGGCTTGTGTGGCGCCGTTACCTGAGGCAGGAAGGTATGAATGTGCTGCATCTCCGATCTGAATCACGCGCGCACCGGGAGAAGTCCAGCTGGGTTGTGGGTTTCGCCAGAGGAGTTCGAAGTTGACAATGGTGTTTGGTGGTGTGGTCTCAACAAGCTCTTTGAAGATTGGCGCCCACTTGACTGTCTCCATGCCGGGCATGGTCTCCATTCCATCAAGCACTTCCTGCTTGTCAATGGTGTTGCTCCAGCTCTCCTTCTCCGTACCGGTGACCTGGTTTGATTAGCAATGGAAATTGCCTTCATCCTATTCAACTCACGTCGTGGTTCATAATCCAGACCATTACGTCTTCGCGACTCAGTGTCAAAGCGTATGTAGAGGGTCTAAGTAACGTCAGTGGCATACTCTCCAGTTTTTGTTGCAGGGTTTATACCCTAGCCATGTTCGAACAATCGGCTCGTTTCCTGGCTGGAGCTTGAAGAACTCCTTGACTCTAGGATTGGCGTCGAGTGCCTCACGCGGATAAGCAGCACGCCACATAGCTCGTCCAGACGGCTTTGCGCGGACCTGTCCACCAACAAGCTTTTGGCTCTTGGAACCAACACCATCGGCCGCAATAACGACATCTGCCTCGTATCGCTTTCCGTCATCGGTGGTACAACCGCCTTTGCCAGTCTGCTCGTCCTCAAAGTAATCGACGATCTTGCGGTTGAACTCGACAGATACACCGAGCTTCTCGACAGCGTTCACAAACATCTTGTATACAAGCGGGCGCATCTGGAACTCACCGGGCGGGGTATCGGGGTCCAGTCCCTGTGCGCGCAGGCGGTCCGCGACCTTCTTCGGGGGAATGACAACTTCGCCGGAGTGCTTGAAAGTTTCAATCCAAGCATTGTGTAGGGAGATTTTCTTGTATTCTTTCAGAAGCTCAGGCCAGTGCTTCAGGAAGCGTGTTGCGCTCAGTCCCATGAAGTACATATCACCTTGTTTCAATGTTAGCATTTGATTGTTTCTTATGGACTAGAGCTCTCCTACCAGCTGTGTTGATGTCTGCATTTCTCTCTAAAACGCGTACATTGTGTCCTTTGCGCGTGCATTCTAGAGCAGCAACCAAGCCAGCAAGTCCTGTGCCTACGATGAGGACGTCGATCCCAGTCGGCTCATAAGAACCGACTGGCTTCGACTCCATCGTCGAGTCGCGGGAAGTGAGCGCATGAGGCATGATGTGTAGTTGATTTGATTGTTGCTGTGTAAATGTATAGTCGAAGTCGACAATAGTCTACCGCACGTATCTATAATGATCTTAGGAGCACATGGTGAGCTCTCCGGCTGGGCTCCCCAGCTGTGGGAAGCCGACACCAACGGACGTCCGAACGACCGACATGTCGCAAGCTTGTGCACCTTGCAAATTATCGAACGACTGCTTCAAGGGTTCCGCGATGATGTCTACACTTGGTGAGTGCGTCTCAGGTACAACGCACGACTGGTGACGCTGATGTCAATGACATGCGATTGGGTGCGCCAAAACGCCCAATTGATGGTCAGTGCTCATGCGCTATGGTTCCCCACAAACTCCGAAGGCCAAGACTACCTAGGTAATCAGCATCTGCAACAGTCGATAACGAGGCTGTTGGCGATCCTGGGTGTCTCAGACGTCTAGATCGTTCGCTGCAGATTGCCACCGCAGTACGAGATTCAGGCCGCTCCACGTGCGGATAATGACCACAGAGTATCCCGCCCAGTGTCTTTACGGTATGCTGTGTAACATGTTTTGGTGCTTGCCATTTTCGATGACACTTTGATATATTTTGAAGATACAGAGCGTGCCACAGCCCTGAGCTAGGCTGTAAGGCACAGAATATTTGCTACAAGCCCCATGTCCCTTGGGGCTGACGAGGTGGTCGAATCGACAGGCAGCCTGCTTCAGATGCAAAGTAGCAATCGTTAGATCTGGAAGGAGAAGATGCCATTGATTTGAGATCAATCTCACGCACTCGATTGTGTTGACACGCAAGTGTCAGTGTACTGCTCAATGGGCGACAGGGCGGAAGATGCTATGCCGGCGTATCAACATACCGCTCACCGAAGTGAACCTGGCAAGCCTCAAACGGCCTGAAATGCCGCGGAAAAAATTTAAGTCACTCCTTTTGGCAGAAGTGCTGACTTGAGCAGGCTGCCTAAGGTGGCAGCATTCGTTAGCGCGTTTCTAGGGTAGGAACATGGGATTGTTACCCCAGTCGGCTTAGTGACCTTGTCAAGCAAAGTCAATGATGATGATTCTAATGCAGAATTTCAAGTCCGCTGCTCACATGTCCCACTCACTGATGGCCTCAACATGTCATGTCGGCGCCGTTTACCCCCGACAATCACGTCCCATCACGCCGGTACACGCCGTGGGAGAATCACCATGCTCTTAGTAGCTCGACTATCAAATATTGAAAGGCCAATGGAGGCGTCTGATGGCTCTCATCAGCCGCCTATTGGAAGAAACCTGGCTGACTGTCAGATCAGGCATTGGCTAGACGCTTTGGTGAGGATTTGGCCAAGCTGTACAGGGTGTAGTCCGCTGGGATTGTCTCAACCCGCCAAAGGAACATGCTTACTTGTATGCATCTCTAGCACTTGGGGAGCCGGAAAAGAGTGACAGCTGTTAGCGAGATCTTGTGTGTTATCTAGTTGATGCCCGCGTTGGTAGTCCTTCAACAGGAACTATATGCCCAGTGTGTTGGTACAAAACCTGTGGCTGTGCTGCTCTAACACGACTGGATCACTATAGACGGCCGTTCTGGATCGTATTCTTGCATAGCGTCTACCGTACCTGAGCATTGGGTCCCAGCCTCCTCTTCAACACTATCTCGGCCCAAGAGGTAACGAGCCCGCGGCGACCTTCGAAGCCCCTCGTCTTGACAACAACTTTACTGGTCTTCCTTTTCGATGCATCCCGTCACAGCCGTGGCTGCTGGCGTGGCCTTCATAGGCTTCGTCATCTATGGCTTCATCAATGCCATGGACAAGTACAACAAGAAGTACATGTGCCACAATCTTCCAGGACCCGCGCTTGTACCATGGATTGGACGTATTCATGACTTGCCGATCGACTTCATGTGGTTGAAGTTCAAGGAGTGGGCTGAAATTTATGGACCAATATACCGAACGCAGATGTTGGGCGCCAATTTTGTTATAATCTCTGACGAGGACATGGCGGAAGAAATGCTGGTGAAGAAGGCCAAAGTGTACTCGGATCGCCCCGAGATCAAGAGCTTGTTCGATGCGAAAAGCACATATGGATCAATGGAATACCTGCCGTTGATGGGGAAGAATCGTACGTTCGATTTGTTCTCGTGTAGGCGTGTCACTGACCCTTAGCCAGAGTATTGGGCCCGACAACGGAAATTCACTCACGCATACCTCATGGAAGGCACGAACGCACAATACTGGGGCATGATGGAGTTTGAGGCTAAGCGATGGATGGCGCGTCTAGTAGAGAACCCAGACGACTTTGCCTTCTCGCTAGAAGATATGTGTTCGAAAGTCATGGCAAAGCTGACCTGGGACGATGACTCTCTCAGTGTTCCTCTTACACCGAGCGCTTGGGGTCTGCTGACTCAAATGTCGCCAGCAGGTCCTATCACCAATGTCCTGACGCCGCTTTGGGACTGGGTTCCAGAACCAATTAATCCGTGGAAACTGCGTGAGCGCAAGCGACACGACACACAGCAGGCCTTTTTTATGGAAAACTTTCTCAGGACCAGGGAGCTGATGAAGACCGGCAAACAAGGTCCTTGCTACACGCGTACTTATATTGAAACAGCAGCGAAGTCGAATATATCTGGCGATTATGAGGCGTCATGCGTTTTGGGCATGCTGGCGCTTGTTGGTATCTTCACTGTAGCCGGGCCACTGTACTACTTCTTGATCGCGATGGTGCACCATCCCGAGTGGCAGCGCAAATGTCAGGAAGAGATCGACACGGTCTGCAGAGGCCTCCCGCCAACCATCAATGACATGCCCAGTCTGCCCATTCTGCGTGCGTGTATCAAAGAGACCATGAGGTGGAAGCCAACAGTACCGACTGGTGAGCATGTTGTCCCTACCTTTGAGACTGGCACTAACCAAGTGTAAGGGGTGGCGCACGAAGCCGAAGCTGACGACTGGTTCCGAGGATATTTTATCCCCAAAGGCACGCGCATTCTTCCTCTCGACTGGGCTTTCCTTCGCAATCCCGCAAAATATCCCGACCCTGACTCTTTCCGACCTGAAAGGTGGCTCGAGGCTGGGTGGCCCACTTTCCAAGAGCCACTTACCAAGTATCCCACAATTCATGGCATGTCTTCTTTCGGATGGGGCCAACGTCAGTGTCTTGGAATGTCTGTCACTCGCGACGAGACTATCACCGGTTGCGGTGCATTGATGTGGGCTTTCAACCTAAAGAAGAAGGTGAACGCTACGACTGGCGAGGAGATTGAGGTCCCAACAGCAAAGTCGAACTCGCTGCTTATCATCAAGCCGGATTCATTTGAGATGGCGTTCGAGCCGAGAAGTGCTAAGAGGAGAGAAGAAGTGCTGAGTCTGTGGAGGGACGCCGAGGAGAAAGATCATACCGAGAGGGCTGAGTTCCTGAAGCGGGCAGGAGTCTCAGAGATTCAGCCATAGAGAACATACTGAACGGCGTGTAATTATTGTCATGAGCATGTGATTGCGGAGAGCATTGTATTACTTCCATAGATTTCTTGACCTGCCCTAGCCATATATCTGTCTATTCCAAGTTTGCCTAGATGCTAAACATCTTTCTCGATTAGGATCTGATGTTCATGCTAGACGTGTACCTGATTTGGAAGTGTAACATTCATGGCTCATTCCAGTCGCGAACCTCGAATCCAAGCGAGACACATGGAAGCGTTTCCATCATCTGTTCATGACGGATATCTGTACCGGGAGCCAATGCTGAATAGTATTCACAAAAAGTCTGTAACTTGTAAGTAGGGACAACATATAAGAACCTTTCCTATGCGGCAAGCAGGGTAAGGCTCACTTGCAGATAGTATGGTCTTGAAACTTGTGCGCATGTCTTCGTCTGCTTGTTTGCTCATTAGAAGCTGGGGCAAGTTGTCGAAAATATCGTCGCTTTTGCCAGACGCATTTCTGCCAGTCTCAGGCTCCTGTTCGCTGCCGTGGATCGGTTCGTCGCTGTCGTTCATGATCACCTATTTTCCAGAGATACCTGCGCTTCCCGTTTCACCATCGTCCATGTCAACATCTTATTCCTCGTCTTCTTCCTGTACCTCTACCTCGTCATTCTATGCAAGCTCCGCGTCGGCACGTGCATTTTCGAGCACTGCCTTGGCATTATCAAAGTAGCAAAAGTAGGTGGCTTCCACTCGGGGGTTTGCGGAAAGGTCCTCGCGTTCGCACATGCACCAATACAGATCTACAGCATGCTACGCATGTTCGAAGTAGCCTCGCAGTCAGTGGTGCGATCTGTATTCTCGGCGCAAAAGAGGAGACGCTTACAATCATCGGAGCTTCCAAGCAGTAGATGAAACCCAGCGCGGTGCCAACGTCCCACATGAGGTCAACAGGGAACGCGCATTCCAAGCCACTGGTGTCGTCCAAATCGAACGCGCGATTTTATTGCAGCTCGTGTATCTGGGTCTGAGGAATTGTTCAATTGGGCGCATGTTTTCGTTGGCTGCTTACGCCCCGCGCCGAAATACCCATGGTACCGATGACAAAGTAGTTGTTTCCGCACCCGGATCACACCGGATCCAACATGGCGCCAAAGCGACCGCGATTGCCCACTTTGGATCTGTTAGGGCTGATGTATAAAACCGATCTGTTGCCATGAACGTAGTTACCAGCAACAACTAGCACTCCAACTAAACAGCCTGCTGTCCGGCCTGCGAAGAAATCCAAGCCTGGCAGCCCAAATCACGAACTTGTGCACTGTGCAATGAAGAAACTACTTTGGTGCAAAGACGATGGCGTCATGTCCCTGAATTCGAGGATTCTGATGTGTAGCAGTGCGATAAATTCTACAATGAGAGCATCGCCAAACGCAAAACTTGCACAAATTGCCACGATAAAAATACGAGCTCCCAGCGGCATAATCTCCCCGGATCCGATGACTCTGGCGCCTGGCAATGCCTGAGATGCTATGCGGCGACGAAAGCAACACGAACATGTGCAGTTTGCAAGAAAAAGAAGACAGGTACCAACTGGCGTGAGGTCCCTGCATCCGAGGGCCTCGGCGGCTGGAAGTGTTCATCTTGTTATCAGAAAGACCAGAAGAGGTTGGTGAAGCTCTCATCCACCTCTGCTACCACTGGACCCGTCGCCCGCAAGAAAACCAGGCGCGCACGACCCCAACCTGTGGCGATCTCCAAACAGATGCGTAAACCGGGCGATGATAAATCTGACGACAGTTTTCAGCACAGGGCTAGCTCCGATATTCATCTTGACCGCGATGCTGAACATCTCCGCGTCATGGTTGATTCGATCAAAGTGATCGCCTACAACCTTCGAGGCGAAAATTCTGCACAGAATGAGCATGTCGATGGAGTTGCGACCGCCCATTTGAACACTTTTGCATCGACTCTCGATTATCTGAGACGTCTCTCAAAGCAAATTGGCCGTCAGTGTGTTGTGAGGAAATTTGTCTGGACTGCCTGGACTTGCCATGGTCCCTGGCGTTACTTTCCTCAAACCAGGCGATCGCGATGACAGTATCTATGAGGTCACCCACAGCTTCCCAAGACGAAGATAAGAATTTCGACGCACGGAGCGTTCCGTTAGACTCGACATACATGAATATAAGAGCTTAAATATCGTACAAACCGAGAAGCTGCTGCGTTGCATTTCTGCACAGCTTGACGCCACGACTTTGGTGCGGAGATCCGAATTCAAGGCGGTTTGTGACCATTGAATTGGGAAACTTGCCACCGACTAACGCCATTAGACGAATAGATTCTTGAACATCGATTTGAATCAAGGACGCTCAAAGTTGTCCCTAGAGGAAAGATGCAACGCCTGTGCATTGGGCAATTCCCGCAGTTGCCACTGCCGTTTGTGGTTTACACCCGGGCTGTCCCTATCACATCGACCATTGTGAACATATGGCTGCGTTATGGTTCAAAGAGTTGGCTAGCGGGTGTTGAAGCGCATCATGCCCTTTGCAACTCCATTGTCGCCGGAAAACCTTCAGGACATGATTGTTATGTGACCAGAAGAGCCAACACAGTACTATGCATTTCCGCAGTACATGCTACTCAATGAACCTCTGGTCCGCGATGTAGCCTGGCATTTTCGGCTCATTAACATTTCACACATGTTGGGAGAATGAGCAAAGCAGGCCCACTCGACGGATTGATCTGATACTTAAGCGCGAAATCTTGTCCTCTTGACGTTCGAGCGATGCTGAAGGTCAGTACATTCATGGCGCCCTCGCAAAACACGTCTATCAAGCAGAGTCTTTGAAGAGGTCGACACAAAGGCACTATATCTTGCTCAATGTGAAGAGGATTTACACTGCAACAGCTGCAAGGTACAACGCCTTCCAAGTCTCTTCGATGCGGTATTTCCCTATGGACTGAAAAATGACGGAGAGATCCGAGACTTCCCCATGTCTAGTACGATGAGATGAGCTACGAGAGATGGGGGCCACGAAGATATTTTTCAATCCTTCTATTGAGCCCACTGAGTTCATAATACCGAGCGACGAAGATATGGCCGCAGTGGACATCACGAGCCAATTGGAAGAAGAGTTAGGGTCTCCTTCTACGAACAGCCTGTTGGTGGATGCGTTTGGGGGTGCCGATTTATCTATCGAAGGGTCTCAGCAAGATACCAGCCAGAGCGGCGAGGCCAGCTTCCTTGAATAGACCTTCTTCGCGATTCAACAAGACTTCGTCTCCAAACATCATGACCCGGACGCTCTTCCAGATGCTGCTAGCGTCTTTCGACTCATGCAAGCAGCTGCTCTACATGGCCATCAAGAAATGTTCTCCGAAGCTCATCGAGAGCTGCGCCAACTAGAAGATGCTGCATGATCAGCGCAGAATGAGTAAACTCAAGTCTAGCAATGAAGAGCATTAATTACTCGCTCAATAACTTGATTGATGCAATGTTGATAATGTTCAATTACTAACTCTAGTAAAACCAACTGTTTGCCGCCTCGTAGCGCACACCTAAAATCACGTCATTTAGCGTCAACGCGCCCACTGCTTAAACTTACAATGCCGGTAGAGGCTAGTTAGCGAATTATGCACCGGTCTGTATAGCTTCAAAGAATGGAATACTGCAATAAATCATTAAAGAGGCCTTAGAGATAGACAGCCTTAGCTATCGCTACGATATCCTATTTGCTGGAGTGCATCAGAACAGGCACAAGTTGTTGCGCCACCTCGTGGCGTTGCAAAACCTCTTCTATATTTGCTGCACAAGGCAAGAAACAAGTCTTTGGCTCAATTAAGATTTCGGTCTACTGTAATATATTCCTGGGCAGCAATGAAGCCTAGTGCGGCAATGCTAGAGCTGTGTTGAAAGTACGTAGGCACGTAGGTATGACAGGCATGATTAGACCTCGATGTTCTTCAGGGTCCGCTAGCAGACGTTAGTACGTTAGCGCGTTCTTACACGAACACCTGCCTGGCGTACAGCTTGAATCTCGCTCCGATTGCCAAAGTCGCTCTGGAAATCAGTCCCCTTAATTTGATCCAAACCGGTCATAGGCTCTTCTTTTTTATAGCTATGCTAGGTCATCAATGAAGTCTTTGAGCAATTCCAGAACAGGACAACTGTGCTCGCCCCGGGTCATGATGGCTTCTCGGTCTAACTTTAGCGCTTGATCGGGTATGAATGCAATGGCAAACATCGAATCCAAAGGCAGTGCTGTCGACAGACTGGATCTTTTCAGAAGTCGGGAATCAGCATTGTTGAGAAGCCGGGAGACGAACATGTAATATTACCTGCGTTCCGAGGCTACCCGAATGGCATAATCCTATTCTTGAGCTCCCCTGCTTCTCGGTCCTGGGCGTCAGCACCAATCAGGGAGGGGGTAGTGGAGTCGATTGGTCGTCATTGGCAGTGATAGCTCCATCGAGGGGTCGCTGCCCCTCCTCGCCCACGCTAAGAGATCCAGCTTCTTTTACATTGAACTCTTCACCCCGCCATTCTCAATCTCCAACCATCACCACTCTCAAGCAATTCCATCAAACAACTCATCCACAATGTCCAACCCCAAGGTCTTCTTCGATGTCTCCATCGGCGGTGCTCCCGCTGGACGAAGTATGTTCACCCCACGCGCCGCTGCAGCTGCCGTCACGCACAAACCAACAACCTTCCCCCACCACGCCCAATCTCACAACCTATGACCTTCACGACAAGCTAACCATCTTCGCAGTCACAATGGAACTGTTCGCCGACCAGACGCCTAAGACCGCTGAGAACTTCCGCGCTCTTTGCACCGGCGAGAAGGGTACCGGCCGCTCTGGCAAGCCCCTCCACTACCAGGGCTCTTCGTTCCACCGTGTCATCCCCCAGTTCATGCTCCAGGGTGGTGACTTTACCCGCGGCAACGTACGTTATATCCCAGCCACCTACAATACGATAGCAATGGCTAACAATTGGCAGGGCACCGGTGGTGAGTCCATCTACGGCGAGAAGTTTGAGGACGAGAACTTCAATCTGAAGCACACCGGCCCCGGTATCCTCTCCATGGCCAACGCTGGACCCGGAACGTAAGTCACATTCAGCCAATTCCTTTACCACGACTGACAATCATCTAGCAACGGCTCGCAGTTCTTCATCTGCACCGTCAAGACCTCTTGGCTCGACGGCAAGCACGTTGTCTTCGGTCAGGTTGTCGAGGGCCTTGACGTCGTCCAGGCTGTCGAGCGCGTCGGCTCCTCCAGCGGCAAGACCGCTAAGACGGTCACCATCGAGAAGTCCGGCCAGTTGTAAACAAGAGTTGCAGCTGCGGCGTGCTTCGGCGGTGCGCCCTGTCAATTGAGATGACTCCAACGACATACAAAAGTATCACGAGGTGAACGACGTGACGACAAGGAGCGGCGTAGATTAGTCGTAGTACTGTAATGGGAAATGACAAATCGATGCGTGCTTCAAACATTATGCTTTGTGCTCGTATATGTGACTGTTGTTGTGCCAGGTCGAGTTTGATGCCAACGCCGACTTGACAGCCTGAGTCTTTCAATTACGTAGCTGCAATGACTACCAGAAGATGGAAAATGACTTGGTCGCTATTCTGTAAATCAAGCGCAAAGGAAAGAAGTAAGCCCGCCGCCATATGCACGACATGCATTATTCACCTGCGCGGTGTCGAATCAGCTTTACAAGGCACTGATTCTCTTTGGTTATACTCATCAAGGTTGCGTTAACGGAGCGAATCTAACATTCTAGAAGCCGCAGCGATAGAGTTCTCGCATATCTTGGGTCGTGCAGTGATCAAGAGCTAAAGTGATGCGTGCTATGTGTTCGGAGCATGCTGCTGAGCTAGAGTATCCAAGTGGGATCCAAAGGACCCCAGGGCTCGGTCTTGGGCTCTTGACATGTAGACATGAAGATCGCTGCGTGTCATGAGGCGGCTATGAACAGAGAACCCCATGCAACTGCCTTGTTGATCCAGGGGCGCAGTGTGGAGGATATCGTGGCAGTGTCCTGTAGGTTGTGGTCTCGGACTCAACAACACATTGACTTCAGCCTGATGCTTCTCCACGAAGTGGCCAGGAAGATTTTTGCTCCGCGGCATGTATCTCGCGCGGACAGACGGTAATGAGACTGCCTCACTCACTGACATAGCTCGCGCTTACGGCCCGGGTAAGACGTGGGGTAGCAACAGTGGAGTGAGATGCTCGAATCGAGTAAAATACCTCTCATCCGACTGGCTGGAGTAAGGCTATACGCACGTTAATGGTCCAGTGCTGTATGGTCGAGGTGGAGCAATCGATGCCCAAAACTATGGTGTCACCACGCGCGGGGCAGCACCACGGGGCACTCACACCCTCGGGGACTTGGCAGTATACAGTGGATACCGTTCGCAGTCGGATGGAGAACGAGGCGGGGAATTGGTGTTGGAGGACCCGCAATGGTGGGACGGTTGCATTGCATGACGGAATCAGACGTGGGTCGCAAACGCGTTTACACAGCCTAAAGGGAGGACTCGGAGTGTTGTCGTGGCTGTCATTTGGGCCACCACGTACTTCACCCTGATTGGCTGCGCAAGGAAGTAACGAAGGCAACAGTCCCTTCCAGCCTCACAGTGCTGGCTGAGTGTTTTGGCAATGCACATAGTCCCAACAGTTTAGGTGGCGAAAACAAGCGTACAGATGTGGTCCGGTACGACTGGTGAAGGTTACAAGTCACGTGAGACAAAGTCTTGGCTCTTGGCAGGTGAAATGTCCAAGTCGCCATGGATGATATTTTCTCCCGAAACGGGCGAGGGTCTAGCGCCCGGAATGCGTCACTGCCTGTCCTGGTGCGTGTCTAGGATCTGCCATCATCTAACGATTACAGCGCACCACCGGTTGGGAGAGCTAACTCATCATTGTTGGACTGGAGTATATTCCGAGACTTGTAGCGACGGCGCAGCCTGTAACCGATGACGTGGTTTGTGTTGCTGCTGATCGAGCGCTTGCAGCGGTTTCCAAGGTCGTCTCCCCACTGTCTGCTGATGACCGGGACAGCCCGTCAAGAAATGCAGCCAAAGTCTGCACGTGGGAGTGATCAGCCACCAAGGAGCGTCCCGCTGGCGTCCGGCTCTGCTGCAACAAGGACAAGTTCTCTCCACCATGATACCGAGGGACAGCCTGGTGCAGCCGTTGCTTAACTCTGCACAGCGTCGCGCTGAGTGAGCGCAAGTGAGCACTTTGGTCGTCTGCATGCACTCTGTAGATGATTTTCGTTCGTCGAGGCTGCAGGACCAGCGTTGCGAGCGTTGCGCGAGGAGGCCAGATGGTGTTGGCGTCTGAAGTCCTATTGGATCATCGCGCCGTCTTGCGATGCATCGGGTAGTCATATGGACATGATGGCGTCCTTGGAAGTGTGGGATTCGCTGGGTTTGAGGCTAGACACGCCGAGGTTATGCTGCTTACAGCGAGGACGTCGCTGCCCATCGGGGCCCTGCTCCCAATCGGTCCCTTCAATGGGCGACCCCCTCCAGGCATCCTCGAGTTATCCCACGCCATGCGCTGCGCCATCATTCGCACTGCGTGCCTGTGAGAAGTCTGCATATTCTATTAATTCCATCTGGCCTTACCAGCGCCTCGTGCCAGGTCACCCGTTCGTGTGCTGTCTCTGATCGCTGCACCTGCTTCACTCTCCGCGTTTCGACTTGATATATACGCCGAGACACATGGCATGCTCTGAGCAGTACTTTAGCACCTTCAAACTTTACCTCGTTTAATATCATCATTATCACAAACCAGACATGTCCCGAAACGTACATTGGCCTCGGTATGAGTCGAGTAACAGTACTCACTCCGGCCGCAGCGACAGCGACAGCGACCGCTCGGACGAGACAAATCCGACCGAGTACAGTGATCGACGTCCGTCTCTGGTCCAAGCAGAGACATGCGACGAGCGCCACGTACAAAGAAGCGATCCAGACTACTTCGCATCTAGACATTTCGACGACGAATACGAGACATACCCTACCCGCGCCTCCGTTGACACTTATGCTTCGACCAGCGAAGAAGAAGTCGCCGACGACGACCTCGACGATATGCTCGCGTACCAAGTCCCGCAGTGCAATCACGTGCCGCTGCAAAGCGAAGCCATTCCCACAACACCGCGCGATTTCGCAGAGCTCTTCCCCACAGGCAAGCGCATATCGATACGTCACGACGATGCCACCGTAGACGGGAATATGAACCTGCGCGTGGATACGCAGGTTGAGGAACGGGGACACAGGAAGCACAACTATACACTGTTCCATTTGCGCATGCAGGACTTGCGCACTCGCGAATTCTCATTGCGTCGGTACTGTCGAGAGTCTGGTCGTGAAGTCTGCCATTCAATACGAAAGTACCAGAAGCCTCCATCAGAGAGGCCTGTCTTGCAGCGGGCAAGCACAGCTCTGGCAAACCTGGTCAAACCTGACTCCAGACCCTCGACTTCAGCGGGCCTGAAGCGTTCTGACTCTGGGTATGAATCTGTGCCCAGCCATGTCGCGGCGGAAGAGCTGGGAGAGGGACTCAAATCCAAGTCTGTTGGCTATGCAAAAGGCCGCGCATTGATGCCTACCAACACCATCAAACTGGACTTCTCCAACTATGCACACCTTGACGTCAGGCGAAGAGGTGCGAAGTCATACAAACGTTATGCGTTCGAATACTGGGGCCACGATTACTCCTGGAAGCGCATTGTCAAGAAAGAAGCCGAACTGGAAAGTGTATCCTACTACCTTGTTCGCGACGATAACGACAAGGAGCCTCTGGCACATATCTGTCCTGTGAGATTGACTACGGAGGAGGCACATGACGAGCAAGTACGGGGAGGCTGGGTCCCACCCTGTTACATGCGCATCACCGACGAACAGATATTGCGGTCCGATTCCGACGTCTCTGAGTAAGTGACACCAGGCTGCGGCCTGCCTTTGCCATACTAATGTGCTATCTAGTGTCGTTGTAGCAACAGGCCTCATGGCTCTAGTGGATGACTGCATCAAGCGCCGCTTCCAGTCCAAGCAGACCACGCAGTTGCATATTCCACTCATACGAAACGCCAGCTTCAAAATGAACATGGAGTACATTGGCCCGAAACGACTGATTGACGAGATGTTTAGTAGAAATACTAGCCCTAAGAAGCAGTCGTCCAGACAGCGTCGGATCCCGTTGCCAGCATGATGCGGCCTCTTTGGAACATTGTTTGGTCATTTGCGATCCATATCGTACCCGTAAATCCCGGCTACATGGTAGCTCACAGTGTACATCTGCATTAGCTCCGTCCTGGTGTTTTGGGCTCTTTTGTCGGGATGGGCCTCGGCACGCATCCGATGTACGCGTGCTATGTGTACACGTCACAGGTTTATTTTGGCCTCAACCGTGCATGGCTTCCACATAACGCATGGCGTCTTGGATGTTTTAATTGCATAGCCCTGCAGTCCAGCAGATGTGTTTGCTGATGGTTCGCAAAGTTGGTGCCATGTTCATGCGCCAACATCTTCAGCTTTTGATCCTTAGGTAGTTTTCGATTGGTGAACATAGAGCCAATATCTGCCGCTCTAAGCAACGAGTTCACGACAGAGCTTTCCATGCTCTTAGCACGAATCGATATTTTGGTTATGGAATCCTCCATTCGCACACTGTTTTGGTCCTTTTTCCTATCGTACAATCGCTCCGAACGCTGTTTCGCTTTTCTGTAGTCGGGTGGCTGCATGTACAGCAGATACTTGTGCAACACTAGACGACACAAGCGCGAAATTTTGCGCCTATAGGGGTTCGCCTTTCGGATGAGGCTCTTCACCCGGCGTGTAACAGTCTTTTTTTGGTTCAGACAGGTGAGTATTCATTCTGCTGTGTCATGTTTGCTCCAATGTGCCCAGCGCAACTTCAACAAATATGCGGGTGGCATCTTCCTAGCATCAATAATCCCCCGAGGCTACACCGGGAGTTACACTGTTGTGTCAAAGTAAAACCAACGGCGTCACTTTGTTGCAGCTAATCATTGACATTTAAACAAGTCGAAGCCCGGCAAGTTGCATTCGCCTAATGTTACATCTCCGACAAGGTCATCCAAATCATCCACGGCGGGATCGAGCGCCCAGTATGTGTAACCGAGCTCAGCTCACGCTGTGCGTCTTATTGAGAGCTGGCTACATCAGTTCTTACTATGCATATCAGATTCGCACTCCGTAGAAGCATATCGTTGGTTCAATAACAAGATTGCATGTTCTTACCCGTGGTGAACAAGACAAGGATGGATCTTAACATTCGCTTACAACAGCGACGAGATCACATGGGTATGGCAGGCTCTACGAATGCACAACATATGAATAAAAGCTCTTGCAGCTGCTCTGAACTGGTGTGCGCTGCAGATAAACCGGGGGCCTCGCTTCACGATCCGCCTGAGGTTGCTCTCAAGCAGGTACCCGTCCTAATCGCTCGCATGTGATATTACAGATATATCACTTCGGCACTCTATATGTCAGCAGTAGTGGCGTATCAAAAAGCACACATTACATCTCCATGCAAAAACTGGGGACGGAACGAAGTGCTCGGATGCGAAGTCAAGCTGGATCATGTCAGCCGCGCTCCACACGGGTACGCTTCATAAATCCACGCCAAGTAGCACACCTGCATATGGATAACCCCCTAATTTATACATGGTTTGTCGACTAGGGCTGGATAGGGCTTACATGGCATGCACGGATGTGCTGTTCTACAGGGTGCGGAGGTGGATACTTGGACGGCTCGCCGCGTACCGTTGATACGCTAACGCACTGACCCGAAGCAAGTCTTGTTTCTGCATATCAATGTCAGTATCGCCTATGTTGTGTTGGCATACAGGTAGTTCAGGCATACCCCTACCCCACATATTCCCAATATCTTAAACGGCTCCACACGTTCATCCTAGCAAGCCTCCGTCACCAACCAGAAGCCGCTCGGCCCGCGAACCATACTGACCTCAGTCCTCGGAGTCCGGGAAGACTTAGAGTGATAGGCGTTTTGTATGTGCAATTGAAGGATAAACGCTTCTGATAGGCTGACCGGGTGTGCGACCCGCAACGTATGGGATGACTGCTGGCATCAGCACAGGCGGCAAGACTACCTGCAGAACGAGGCAACGAGACGTCACAATCTGTTGCAGCAGTTACCCGTGAGCCTCGCTGGCAAAGGTTCCCGTTGCCTGGATGAGGCTCTCGTCTAAAGTATAAATAAGGCTCCGTCATGAGCCTTGAGGTAAACAACTCAATCTGCAACAAGTTCTATTGATAAGAATACTCCCGTCCCAGCTCTCAGAATCTCATCAAAGCTCGCTTCCAAAAACATTACATATCTATACCATGTCACAGAACTGGGTCCAGCGCCTTTCGGGTAAGAGCGTGCACTCTTTCTCAGATTTGGGACCCCACTTACGAGTTACAACTAGAACATTGTAAAGTTCGTGGTTTCTCCGACGTGAGCTACCAAACTGTTTCAGACCGTAGGGGTAAGCTCTCCATGTAATCTTCACGCAAGCAACTAATTCGCTTCACATTGCAACCAGCTCACTTCACATTGTAGGTGGTAGGACGGCATGGAGCAGCATTGTCTGTATCAACGGGGTGAATTACCCTGCTAAATTCTGGTATGATGGAGAGTACGCCGAGAAAAGCAAGCACGATGCTGCGGAGTGCGCGTTGAGGCTGTTGACCGGTACCCAAGATATGGCGACGGAGCCACCGCCAGCGACTTTCTACCAGCAGAGAACTTCAGCCTGAAGAATGAGAAGATTCCTTTCGACTCTATCTGGTATTAGTTTAGTGGTGAGAAGATTCCTTTCGGATCTATCTGGTATTAGTTTAGTGGTTGGCTGGATTTGTTGTGGGCTGGACGAACGTCACTAAGACACTGATGAGTGAATGTTGCAATATGGATAGGGGTGTGAGAACGGGATTCACAATGGATTTTTTTTGTTTCCTGCGAAATTAATGGACACTCTTTTCACTGATTTTAAACATCCTCCCAAGATATACGAAGTGATGCGTGATCGTTATCTGCCAAAAACTGTGAGTCGAAGTACAGTAGCTGTTTTTCTATACCCACATTACTTGCACACTTTCAAGTATCGAGGCTCGTCCTTTTCTCTCCAACGATCTTGAGTGTGGGCCAAAGCCTAATCCGTTGAGGTAAAAATCCACCTGCATCAAATCCCTGATGTCTTTCGCGTTATTCGTATAGGTTCCGCCTCGTGAAGTTGATGAGAAGAGGGATACAGAAACCTGAAGGAATCCTAGGCCGGAAATAGATTCAGGCCCGAGCAGCCTAAGCTAGCCAGCTCGAGCAAGGCTCATGTGCGTGTGGACTGTTCGTCATGCGGGTGCAGAACAACAGCTGCTTCAAAGCGCCCCAAGGCTGACACAAGGTCACTCGGACACAGAGTGCATTCCTTGTTCGCGATCACTTGTCGGGTTATCGAAGCATCTGACACTCACCCTATTTGATGAGCCTGATCTCTGAGCTGCCCTGTCTCAGAGGCCACGAAGATGCTTCAGGCCAGTAGTGGTGCACGACATGGACAGGCGACACAGTGGCGCCCCCCAGCGCCCTAGTAGAAACACGGATAAACAAACACAGTTAGAAGCCATTTGCCAGTCCAATCATGCGGCACGATCGAGCCCCTGGTTACGGGCCGGTTCAGCTACCGCGGAGAGGTCCCATGCTTCCGCGTAGGCACAGCTCACTGCGAGATAGATTTACTGATTGCAGATGCAGGAGTGAGCAAGTGAGGGGTCTGCTTTCCAGGCTCATCATGAGCTACTGAGCAGTGGAGGAAGGCTACATACAGCCGTCCATGGCGTCACGCCACCCATGCGATGGGTACCTAAGTAACAAGGACTGACCTTGAACACATGCGTTGGTTGTGGATCGCGAGCGTCAAATTGAAAAATTGGCATGGAAAGAAGCGTGGTGTCGTGTCAATATGCTCGCGCCGGAGTTTCCGCATGGAAGGAATGCTGACTTAACTTTGACCCTAAGTCGTGTCATGTCCGCCACGCCCCCTATGTAGTTGTACGCTGGTGCTGCTTGTAATAACGACGCGAGTGCGTCACATACTCCCCTGCGGGCATGAACAAGATTGAATCGTCGCACACTCAGCAAGGACTTCCTCTGGCAGTAGCGCTACTATGTGCGTATCTACGCGACGTGTGTGGGTGCCGCCAATCTTTATCAAAGTAGGCAGTCGTTGCCGCACACTTGTCCTCCATCCACTGCTTGATTATTGCCCAGAGCTGCGCACTGCAGCTGTTCAAGGGAGATAAGAAGGCACAATAGTCGTGCCCCTCGGCCGTTTCCAATGACAATCATTATATCATCACTGGAGTCTCGGCATACGGCTCTGCAAAGAGTTCCGCGGCAGCGGCAGCGGCGCTTTCCAAGTATTGGATGGTCGCCCAAGCCCTCCCATTCGATATGCCTGTCCCCTTGACTGCGTCAGTGCGTCTTGATGCAGTCCATCGGAAGGATTCTGCAGGACTGGAGACGTACTGTATAATCACGTTTGCGCCTTACTAAGGTGACATATCTTCCCGTGAAGAAAGACTGGTGGGTGTGGTTGTGTTTCGAAAGCTGATCAGATACGGACAGTGTGCCGCTTAAGCTGTTGTTGCAACAGCAGACGAGATTCTGGAGTGAAATCGATGAAACCGATAGCAGAATCTGCGTGGCTCACACAGCGTTGGCATCTGAATTCGTATACCACATTTTGGAGAACGCACTGGCACTGCATCCGAACACCCCGCTAGTACAACGAGTTCCACATAGCAGGATAGCCTTACTGAAACGCGTTGGTACAAAAGTAGCCTTGGTGTAAAGAGTGAATTTTGGGTCTGGCCTATGCCACAGTTCAGATATGGTCTTGTGAGACCAGCCATGTTCAGCTCAGCCGGAGGACCGCAACCTTCAGCTAGCGACCCGAGCCTCGATGATTTAGAGATTTTGTGATGCATCGATTTCCTGGCTTCCAGTAGAGTTTCATCAGACTTACTCCCTTGTTCTCGGCTTTGATGCCTTGTGAGAGCGCCCAGTTCTGCTTATTTTTCTTGCCGTTAGCCAATTGGAACAGATATCTTCTCCAGGCATTCATTTGAGGACCCTACATAGTCGCATACTGTTGGCTTGAAAAAGAAGGCCCATAATATGATTATACTGCATGTGGCCAGCTCCACATCTCTGCTGATCGTGAAAAAGACCAATCCCGAGCATCTAAACACTTCGAAGATCGCCATTAATGGTTTTCAGCGACTCGAAAGATTGCGCGTCGGTCCCGATAGTGTGGTAGCACAATATTGTTTTGCCAGGTGTACAGTGTCACGATCCGCCAACACTGAAATGTTCAGTGTGCCAACGCAATATCGGGCTTGTGTTTGCGCATCCCACATTGGTGGGATATGATAGATAGGTGAATGCAATGCCGGCTCCATGGTTCCAAACACGACATCGGGACGGCCAGATGCAGTGTATGACACAGTTCATTTGTATGTATCGGCCCGGCTTAAATGTTGTGCTCCTGATTGATGATGAAATGTCAAAAACCCACTTTAAACAATCATAATCAGCAAGACGCATTGGTTACGTGGACGTCCTAAAGAACACTGAACACGCTCACTGGGCAGAATCGTGGCTCACTGGGCAGAATCGTGGCTCATTGCAGACATCTGTAGACGTCATGCTGTGTTGATATGAGTCGTACTGGAGAATGAATGACAACCAGGGGGGCCTCGATACGCCAGATTTTTTGCTGAGAAACCGAACAGCAGGAAGCTTCGTAGCAATTTACATACACAGTAATACGTTGCACATGTGCCAAACACGGACCAGCACCACCCATGCCTAATGCCACTATTCTGTCTCCTGAACCTGAGTGCATCTATCCCTAGAGCTACCACCATCTTATACATCCCATCTGCGGGCATTCCTCACTCATGACCGCGCGTAATGCGTTACAACACCACTAAGCTCCCAGTCTCGTTGCGAGCATTTCCGACCTGAGATGCAAGACGTGTTTAGGTCAATGCTGTAGAGACACGGTATTGCGGACTGCCCGTTGGTACCTCAGGTGATGACTGTGCTATGATGTTGCTGCACAAGTTCGTGCACGGTCATTCCATCATTCCTTCACCAAGTTCTACCACAGGATCACACACTCGCAAACGTCTGCTATCAAGCAGAGAGACTATATTGATATACTGAAGCTTCCCATCCTACGATTCAGATCGTGTTTTCACCGCCGCTCGCTCACTTCCGCATCTCCGCCGAACCCCTCGAATCATCGAGCTTGAGCGTCTGGGACGCGAAGGAACACACGAGAGTCAAGGGAGCAGACAAGCTCCGATCTTTGATCAATAATATCAATACAGAGGGACATACTCTTTTGAGGGCAGACTTGGTCATGCATGCCCAGGTGCCCGATGGCGTGCGCCTCTGGCCCTCAGGTAGGCAAACGTTGCCAGAAGGCATTACAACGCGCCCTGTAGTCGTAGCATGGCCTGCAAGTACCGAACAGGATTACTGCAAGTCTATTCACATATAAAGTACGTGTACTGGCCTCAGATGCGCTTGCGTCTGGTCGCCGCTGTGTGCACGCAGCGTGTCGGATCTATATCGCCCCAGCCTAGAGGGCATGCTTGGCTAATACTGTGCCATCATCTGGTATCGAGCACCATAGAAGACATTGGTCAAATCGTACCTGTAGACTTGAACACGCTGAAGCAAAGCATAGTCTGTCTGATCACATCGTCATCGACATCATGGCTAAAGAAGCACGCAGGCACCAGACCCAACTCGAACATGACACCAACCCTCTTAGACATCTTCCGGCAGATGATCACAACCACGATCGAATAATTTCAACCCATGATCGAAAGATAACGCGCGCACGACGAGCACAGCGCGAAATGTCACTACCACTTCGCGCTGTTTGCACCTCAGTACAACACACCCTTTGACGTCGTCGAAAACCCTCGCACAGGTCACGAAGCCATCGATTTCGAACACATCATATAGAACTGGCAAAATGATCGCAACGAGGGGCAAAGCTGCGGCTGGCGCTGGCTTGCATCACTGGACAACACTCAGCTACAGACCTACCTAGGAATCTTCCTGATCTCCTCACTGATACATGTCAGTGTTTGTGATCCTAGAGAATGACCTACTTGTTAGTTTGTGCTGAGCAGGGGCTTGCTTATGCGGCGTCGTAAGTTTGAATCAGACCCAGTTGCACACCGCCATCTGGATCTGCTTCAATCTTGTCTCCTGGTCACGCTACATTGTTGCCTAATGGCACATCTGTACGACTACCAACAGACTGATCGAAAACAATGCTCTCATACTCGGATGCGTTCGGCTCATGGTACACGTGGAACTCGTCGGGCGAGTGGACTGTTCAGGGCAAGGTCCATCCCGAGGTTTAACTTCGTCCGCGCAGCAGCTGTCTCTTCGGTTCCTTCGGAATGTCCCATTCGTCTCAGATTTTATCCTTCCTCACGTATTTGCATCGTTCAGGACCTCAACGGGTGTCATGACGTTGCTTTATGACATCCGTGATTCAAAGGTCTGTGCTAATGGGCGTCCAGGCTCTCGTCAAAGCGAGTCGCAATTACGGCCTCTTACACGCACGCGTCGAACGCCCCTGACACTACTCTACACCTGCATCCGATACATCCTGATGCGTTATTGGACGGACGAAAGTTCCTAGCTGCATGTTCCGTGGACATGGCTGTGGGGAGCCGCGTGCGCTCTACGGGTGCATATATACACGATCCGCATACACTATGTCGCAGAATGGCCCTTCCGCAATTGACATTCAATATGTCGGGGCCTCCAATTGCACCTGCTGGCGCGTCTTCGGATTACATCAACCTCCGTGCCACGGCCCTCGCCTTCATCGACGCGCAAGCTCAAGACCCCTCGCAGCCACTACGCATGAAGTTCAAACGCATCGAGGAAACTTGCACAACAGACTATGAACATCCATGGGGACACAATCATGCAGCGTCGATGAATCCTCGTCTTCAAGGCACGCACTCGTTCTCGGACTTCACCAAGCACCTCGAAGCTATGTTGCCGAACCTAGAGTCGTGGGAATCAACAGTGACCGATGTTCTAGTAGACGAAGCAAGAAGGAAGGTCATGCTGAGAGTGAGCTTCTGGATGGAGCCGAAAGGCCCACATGCTGCGGTGGAAAACGATTTGCTGTGGATGCTAGAAATGAATCAGGACGGAACAAAGGTGAAGAAGAGCACGGAGTTTGTTGACAGCATTGCAGCAGGTAGATTGAAAGAGATTATAATGGGTGGAAAGGCGTGAAATTATTGATACGCAAGCGACGCCTACACTGCAATGCTCATGGCATCATGCTCACAGCACTATGTTAAAGCTACGAGTAAATACAGAGATGAGTTCATGTGAGATGAAAGAAAGAATGTTTAGTATGGTATCTTTTGCAAGAAGACCGATCCAACCCTACTCAACGCGGCACAACTTGCCGTTCTCATTCGGCAAACCATCCACGCTCTCGACCTTCCACTTCTCGCTGCCTACACCTGTTGTCGCGAAGAACAAATCGTAAGGGTCGAGTTTCTTCTTCAGTTCGAGCAGCTTGGGGTACTTGTCTCCCCAGAATGCGAATCCGAAGTCAGGTTCCAGACGATCTGCCTCAGCGAGGTAACCTCCGGCGCCAGGGCTGATATCACGCCAAGACTGCGCATCGACGTCCTGGAAGTCATTTCGGATCTTCAGGATCTCCTCACTTGTGCTGTTGATGGGCCAGCGGACAGATTGCATGGAAAAGGACACCATTGGTCGCCAGTGGCTGTTGACCGCGTTGTCGTTGTTGGCAGGGTCTTTGGCCTGCATATTGAAGTGGACCTGAACTCGGTTCTTCTCGCTGGATCTCTTGATGTGGTCGAAGATTTCTTGACGCTTTTCCTCTGACTCGAAGTTCCCGCGAGGGAAAAGTCGAGAGGCTGTTGCGACATTGGGTTTTTGAACAGCCTCGAGTGGGAATGATGAGCGCCATGCATCATAGTAGTTGTCAAAGTGTGTGATGTTGGGGTCAAACTTGACACCAAGCTCGTTCAGCTTGTTGAACCAAGGTTGAAGAAGGGCAGTAGCATCTTCCAGCGATTTGTTCGGGGCGAAGAAAGGCGAGAAGGCGAAGGCAAAGGTTCCGTTGGAAGGAATCAATGTCCAATAAGTGTACGTTTGCGCATCAGCGTTCGCGATCCACGAATCGACGTAGCTACGAATGGCAGCCCAGAAGGTCTCCACTCCGGTTTGCGCAGACGAGAAGCCAAAGCGAGCAGCAGTGACCTCGACATCAGGATGAGCTTTGACGGTGACAGAGGTTGTAACACCGAAGGTGCTGCCGCCTCCGCCGCGCAAGGCCCAGAAGAGGTCAGTGTTGGAAGTTGAGTTTGCAACCACGAACTCACCATCTGCCGTAACCACTTCAAAAGACAGGACGTTGTCCGCACCGGTTCCGTAGATGGGAGTCAATGGAGAATGTCCGCCTCCCAGAATGTATCCACCCATTACTCCGACAGTCTCGCCCTCACCACCGACAACGATTCTTTTCTTCTCGGCTGCAGCCTTGTAGATCTCGAAAGCTTGCACACCAGTGCCAGTCTTGAAAGCCGGCCCTGAGTAGCCCATGTTGCTGTCTTCGTACTTCTCGATGTACTCAATGTCTTTCATCCAGTGCGTCCAGATGCTCAAAGAATCTTTGCCGCCACTCTTGCCAAGGAAATCATGCCCGGTGTTCTTGACGACAAGTCGGACGCCAGTGTTCCGCGCAAAATTCACAGCCAGCTGGACGTGCTTTGGCTCAGTGGCATTCATCACATACTTTGGAAATCCGCCGCGTGTGCAGCCACGCGAATCAAACAAATTTGGGATCGAGCAAGTCAATCCCTGCGCAACTGGAGAGTACATTTCGATCGGGTCGTGGATATGCGTATATGACTTCTGCCATTCTGCGACAGTATACGCGGCGCATTGGGTCGCGTTGTAAGTGGGCTGGTCAGGATAACATACTGCCGCTCGAGGGGTGGCATCTGCAATCAAACGACCATCACTGAGTTCATTCAGTTTAGCCCAAGCCTCGTCCGAAGGCCATGCTGCGTCGCCAGGATAGACTTTGCATCGCGAAGTGGTGACATTGGGGGAGGCCTGTGCAGCTGAAGTGAAGAGGCCCTTCAAGGTTGACGAGACGCCATTGAGATCTACACCGACGTGCACATTGCCAGCGTCGAGGTTTGCGGAGAGCACTGGAGTCGCGCTCGTGTAAGTGGCCAACAAAGCTGTGACCATAACCGGGAGTGAGGCCATGGTGATGTTCGGCTCGAACGAGCTTCCTCTTGACAGGTCGACTATGTCGAGTAGTAGTTGCAGATCTGTCACACTGGTCAAACTCTAAATCATACGGGATTGCATAAGTATGAGTTTCTTACATGCTCGGTCCGAAGCTGCTCTGGTTGTCGACGAGATCAAGATCGCTCACGCTGCGAGATATTGACAGGCGTGGTGCAAGAGTAATGAAATCAGGGCTACCTCGTTCTAATCAAGGATCAAGGTTGTAGCAAAACTCGAAATACCGTCCTTGGCTGCATTTCTCACTCATTTCCTGGCCCAGTGGATGCACGAACTGAGCGCGAGGCACGGTCAATGGCACGGCGCGGTGCGCACGTTGTTGGTTGAGACGGCACATCGGGGAACGTCAGGCCAAATAAGAAGCGGGCTAACCAAGAGTGGTGATGTAAGATTGATCATGAATGATCGTTGCTCAATGTGGAAGAGTACTCCCAGGATGCGACTCAGCTGTCGTCTTGCACCCCGCTTTGCTTCGGCGTCACTCAAGGAACGCGTTGCAAACATGGTACTTATCTCGTATATGTAACAAAGAAGCTGAGCGTACCAGTCTGTAGCCATTGCTTAGACGGAGCGTTTGGTGTGATTAGTGCGAATATTGGAGGGTTGAAGTCTTTGAGCGGACCGAGCCTGAGAGCGCCTGACACTCCCGAGGTCACCGAACGAACATCACCAACTCCACAGCTCTAGAATGGTCTCAACAATAACAGTCTCGCAGGAATCTGAGACTGCGCTTGATAACAGAATCATGGCCCGCTGCCCTTACTCGCTACCACGGGTGAAGGAGCACTTTTCGCAGCAATGCTGCCCAAGAAATGTTTGCCGCCGCTTAGTCGACACGCGGTACTCGCGCAGAGTAATATCTGCGCTAGTAGAATACTCCGCGTTACAGGGCCCGCTTCGCTCAGCACTTATTCTCCGAAGTAGGTCTATCGAGGATTGGCATGCCATTACGTCTGCCAGACTTGAAAACCTACACAGTACAGAATATCTTGTTTTCGTCCCTACACAACCCGCTGCCCAATCTTGTTCTATCGGAGCTATGGGTGTGTGAAACGAAGCTCGGAAACATTGTCAAAAATTATCACGTCCTCCTGAGGTCAAGCACATGTCGCATGAGTCGGTCCGGGACGTGCTCAGTGGCCGGGTGGGCTTCCCCGTCAGCCACACGACAAGTCCCTTGACTTATTTGCCAGGATCAACACCTTTTCTTTCCAAACCTTCTCTAGTCTCCAGAAATGCCCTGATTGATCACTGCCATGCCTTTCCAATACCGTCCACCTGACTAGCCTCTTTGCCCATCATGCATTAAGTAAAACAAAACAACTGCTTCGAGGCTCTAGAACCGGCCTATAGGTCCGAAATTTGTCTAGACGGGATTATTCTCCCCAAGATCAAGGCGGGACCTGCATCAACAAACGGCTGGTAACGAACTTCATGCAGGTGGAGGGTGATAGAAATCTCGGTTGCATCCACCGAACGACAAGCAAGGCCCCAATGCATTTGCTGCCCTGAGAATACTGTGATATTCTTCTCGCTAGCTTCGCTACCTCGCACTCGGTCCCACCTGCAAGCCATTGAGGCACATCACCTCATTCAATACTCTTATCCAGGCGAATCAATCACGCCTTAACGATCTCATTCTCAAGGCCGCCTGACTTTCTTTGCGCGATCGGCCAGTCATAGAGAGGGTTGCATATGCAAGAGGCTGTCAAGGTCTCATCACATGTGCTAGCCAACTCAGGAATTGACTTTCACGCGCGTCTATAGGACTGACTCAGACTTCCATCTGCACCCCGACTCATTCCCCATCTCTACACATCAATAAGGTTCACTTGGCTGTGAATCACAATTAGAGTCGTCGTATACACCATGGTGGAAAGTCGGCAAGAGGAATGCCTTACCATCATTGCCATCTTCGCGGTTCTGGCCTTTCTCTTCGTAGCGGGTAGAGTGTATTAGCGCTACCTAGGGCGCAACTTTGCCTGGGATGACTACCTCATCATCATATCGATGGTTCTTCTGTTTGGACAAACAATCGCGACATGGAAATGTAAGTCACCCAATTCATTGTGCTTAACGAAGGCTTATGCATAAGTAGTTGTCTTGTTAAATGGTACTGGCTATCACATCTACGACCTCCCAAAGAAGACAACAGCGGAACAGATCACGACGAACAAATGGAGCTTCGCTGTCCAAATGTTCTACCATCCAATGATGTTCGCGATCCGCGCGTCTATCATCATGTTCCTGTGGCGCATGATGGATAAGCGAAAGAGGATCAGGTACTCGCTACATGCAGTTTGTAAGTGTAGCCCGCCATTCTGGCACTACACAGTTTGAGGTCACATCTGGAACTAACCTCTGCGACAGGGTGGCTCAACATCATCTATGGAATCAGCACCACTCTCGGCAACATCCTGCAATGTACACCTGTGAAATATGCGTGGGCCAAACCCGCCATGGACACTATGGACGCCGACGGCAACCTAGTCGAAGGCGGAACATGCTTCGACTCTCGCACCTTTGTGCTCACATCTTGCGCGCTCAGCATCTTCATGGACGTGATCATCATCCCCATCCCCTCCATCATGGTCTGGAACCTACAAATGGAGCGCAAGACCAAGATGCTGGTCGTGATCGTCATGTCACTTGGGTACGTAATTCCATGTCCAAGAACGAATCCAGTGCTAATCGAATGGACAGGTGGATAGCAACAGGTGTTTCAGTCGGCCGCTTCATCGTCTACTACTACCGCATGGCGCCCGACAACAAAGACAAAACCTGGGACATTGGCGTCGCCATCTCCATCGCCGAACCCGCCGTGCACATGATGACAGCCTGCGCGCCCGCTACAAAACGCCTCTTCCGCTACCTCTTCCCGTACTTTGCCCGCAGTCGTACAACGGGCAATTACTACGAAGACCGCGTGACCACAAACAAGTCCATTGGCGTCCGACGCAACTTCAACAGGTTCAGCTTCGGCCTGAACAAGGACGAGGAAGAAGGCGCCGAGGAGATCGGCATGGCGCCGAAGAAAGACGGAGATGCGGATCGGGGCTTTGGCATGAAGCGCTTGAGCACAGTGGACTCGCGGGAAGAATCCAAGGAAGACAAACCGAGCATACATGTTGCAGAAGCGGAGCCGCAGCACTGCTTGGGAATGGCGAAATGATAGCGTTGCTTGGGCGGATATTGTGCATTAAATAGCGTTGCTGGTCATGGGGCGTTTGATACCATGTTTGTTTTGTTGCGCTTGTATGACCATTGGGGCCTTTGTATAATACTGATTACGATAACGAACTGGAAGGGGAAAAGTTTGGTTTGGGTCCAAGAAGAGGCAGTACATCTCGCAATACATCAATCTTGCGCAATATGAACATCCCCGTGATACGAATTGAATTTAGGAATCCACATACTCGTGGCTTGATAATTTGTAGTCGACGTTGATCCAGATACTCGCAATTTCAAAATCTTAGTGCTCACCATCCAAATCAGTCTCTAGCTTAATAATACTTACCATCAATTTCTTCCGCCCACACCCCACACCCCACACAACCCACTTCCATGAACTATCCTTAGCGTAATCCGGTCAGTACATAAAGTCTGCCACACCCTTTCCACACAGTTTTTCCACACCAACACCATGTCCATCTATACTCCATAAGTAAATGGAAAACTTGGCGATGACCTAGTATCTGCTTTCCGAAAATACCAAACGATTACCACATGTGGGCGGTTAGAAGGTATGGGCAATACGAGTCATGTCGTTTCCCTTCTCAGCTCTCTCCTCAAAGCTATATTTACATGCGAGGGAAAAAATTCAGGGAATGATCATCTTTCGAAGATTATGAGATGTCGATCCATGCCTAGCAATATATGGAAACCCACCGCGCCATCCTCTTGCTCCTCTTCTGCATCGACATCACATCCTTGTGTTCCAAAAACAACTGGAAGCATCGAACATGAATTAGTTTCTACTTTCAAAAAAGATCAAGGGATGGTTCATGAGAAAGCCTTGAAAGTTCCAAAAGCACAGGCTATGTCGCGCTCTCTCCTCGCGGCAGTGCTTGGATGCAAGTAGGCTATGTACGTGCAATATCATGTCCCTAGATTTTTGCAGAGTTTTGATCTTTCCTGGCAAGCAATATACAATTCCACCAAATTGTTTCCCATTTGCTCTTCTTTTCTAAAATCACCTCCTCCTATTTTCAATTTAAAAACATACATTCAAAATGAAACATGACTTGGTCTCTGTTTTCATAGACCTATCCAGAAACAGCCCAGGGGTAATCTTGAAAAATACGACACGAACCAGACATGCTGTTTTTCTTCTCAGCTCTTTTCCCGCATCTCATATAGCTGCGAGAACCCATATTCGTGGAATGTGGTTCCTATCTTTGGAAGGTTTTCCGGACTTAAGATCACTAGTATATAACCTCCACCTCACACCCTTTCTACCCTCTTCGTCTGCACCCATATCATCTCTTAATATCTTTCAAAAGGTCGACAAGATGCGAGATGTGTTTGGCGGGCCTGCTTTCGAAAAAGAGCCAGAGAAGTCCGACATGAGAAAGCCTGGAAACTGCAGTTGCCATCGGACATATCTTCTCTGTGGCTTTTCTTGCCGCAGTGACGCCTAAAGTCATAATTGCAAGGGAACTATGTCCGCGAATATACTACTACCTGAAATTTGATCGAACTGTGCACGGAGTGTAGCAGCTGTATAAAACGACTTTTCGTCGTCCTTATGCTCCTCCTCTATACCATCATCTTTTCTCACATTCCATTAGAAGAAACTATAGACGAACCTCATGTGAGGTGTCTGCTCTCTAGAAAGGGCCTAAAGGACGCTCGATGAGAAAGTCTAAAGACGAATATAGTCACTGAACATGTATTTTTGTTCTTCGCTGGGAGCCTTGTCCAACATTCCAATCGCAAACGTAAGATCCCTCTGGAAATAACGTGTTGGGAAGTATCATCGAGGCTTTGGCGAAGCAACGCTGGTATATAAACTCCACCAGATCGCCCCGATACTCGATACTCGTCTTCTGCACAAATATCACATCCTACTATTATCCAAACAAACAAACTTTCACAGAAATTATGGTGTGGTGTGTCCGCTGTCCAAATCCAGAACTCAAACTGCCATATGCCCCCTCCCGCGCTCCTTGAAAAGAAGAATATTCGCAGATCATTTGTCTCTTCCTTCTCCACTCCCCCTCTTCTTCTTACAACAATCTTTTCGCAAATCTCTTTACCAAAATCTGACCATGCCCCTATGATGGCGCCTCTCAAAATCAACATGGGAACGAAAACACAATCTCCATCTCCGCTGTCCTCAAAAACTACAAGATCGATGTTATGTCCGCGCCCCAAAGCACCACCACATTACAGATTACATTTCTCCGCCCACATCACTCTCCACCGTGCCTATAAATCCGCCCACGACATCTTGATGCTAAACTCCCTCCATCACACGTATCCCCCAATGTCCAAAAAAAAAATGGATCCCTTTTCTTCCCAAAAGGATCATCATACCCACGCTATGGCACAACGAGCGGGCGCGATTCCAAAACCACCAACGTAATCCTAACATGTCTAGTCTGCAGGGCCTTTTGCAAAAGTTAGAGAAGGCTACCTTATGTGCTGCAGCCGTGCCAGCGGCCCATAAAAAAACTTTCAAGATCCTAGAAATGCTCGAGTTTGCGACAACATTCTACTGCAAACTTCTTGGATCCCGAAACCGCTCTTGTGGTAAGAAAAAAACACCATGAGCACGTCGATGGTGCGTGTGCGTCCTTGATTTGGAAGCCAGCAAGGCCCGCACGCACGCATGTGTATTCTCGTGTTGAAGTTACAAAACCGTAAAGATCAAAGGTTGTCGACGGCTGAATTCGTGTCTCCCTCTCTCTCTCCGTCTCAATAAACTGAACATCTCCACGCGCTCATTCTACTTCTTCCTACTCAACATTCTCGACTCAGCTTTCGGACCAGTATCGCGCATGTTCATGTCCCGCCCTCTCCGGATGTGCAAAACTAAGGTCAATACCTAACCTTCCCCACCCTCACTCGACTCGGACTATCCGCCCAACTCCCCGTAAACCCATCTTCCTCATCCTGATCCACATCCCCTAGATCAATCCCCGTAACCCCATCGGGATCACTCCCCTCCCCATCATCCTCCATCCCCCCTCTCTCGGGACTAAACACCGGACTCGTCGCAATGCGCGGCCGACTCTTAAACACCCTCTCGTAGTCCACTTCATCGCTGAGCAACACCTCCTTAGGCGTGCGCTCGGGATCCGTGGATTTCGCCTCCTCGATGATTTCAAACGACTTGCGCGTGCGCGGCGTGTCGAATTGGTTGACGGGGAAGAGCGAGTTGCGGCTTTTGCGCTTGTCTTTGTCGCGCGGGCCGCCGAGGGATTGGCGCGGCTTGGATTCCATGGCCATCATGCTGAGGCGCGTGCGTTCGAGGAGGGTGGCGTGGCGGTCGGGTTCGGGGTCGGCAGGGAAAGTGGGGAGTTGCGGGCTGGGTTCGGGGAGGGGGGATTCGCTGATGGGTTCGAAGGAGGTGGTGCGCGCCATGGACATGCGGGTGCGTTCGAGGAGGGAGAGGGACATGCGTGGTTGGGGCTTTTTGACGGGTGAGGGCGTTGCGTCGCCAATGGAGGTGACGATTTGCTCGGCTAGGGCTTCTTCTGGGTCTAGCTCTGGTGGTTCTAGGAAGGGTGTTGGCGGCTCGAAGGGACGTGTGAAGGTCGGCTCAGGAGATGGTGGTTGAGGCGAGTCTTCCATGGCCTGTGGAGGAGATGATGGTGGCTCCTGAACTACTTCGGGTACATCTGGCTCTGGTTCTGATACAGCATATTCCTCCACTGGACTTTCATGTGTATACGAGACCGTTCCCGCACTCCGCAAAGTAGATGTTTGACCAACGAGTGTCGCCTCGGAGTCGATAGGCGTGGCTGTGATGGGGGCTCTTCGTGTCGGGAGCAGGACTGGGACCCTCTCAAGTGACGACTTCTTGCTCTGAAGCACTGGCCGCGTAGACCGTACTGGGCTGACTGGGACGTGAGGAATCGACTCTGATCGCGTGTTCTTGCGGCTTCCAGCTGGTGAATGGGCACTGGATGATGTCCTCCTTCGAGCCAGCGGCGGAGCAGTCCGAATCGACTTTGAGGTAGTTACGCGAGCCAAGTCCTCCTTCATCTCGCTCAAGATGCCTTCGTACTCTGAAAACATTGCTGGGCGCCGTGCAGGCTTCGTCTCAGACGCACTGCGCTTGGTAGACGGTAATGCATATTGTAGATGGTCCTCGAACTTGAACTCCTTCGTGACTGCAGGCGCTTTCACAATAGTAGCCGTGGGGTCCGTCTTATCCTGCTGAAGTCTCTCATGGAAGTTTTTCCACTTTGCCAACCTATCTTTCTGTTCTTGCACTCTCAACTGCAGATTCTCCAGCAACCCCGCCTCAGGAGTCACATCTTCCAATTTCCTTCCATGCTCTACCATACGCCAGATTTTGTCAAATCTGCTGCCCATCCAAGCTTCGCCGGCTTGCACATCGTCGCCTTGAAGCATGACATCGAGCCACTTCTGGTTGCCAATCCAGTTGTCTTTGAGCTGCTTCTTGATAGCATCTGCCTCCCTTTGAGGCACTGCAGGTCGCTTTGCTCGTGGCGTATCTTTGCTCTTACGTATGCGCCGATTAATATCCTCCGTCTTGCTATTCAATAGAGCCTCAAACTCCAAATACCGCCTCCTCTTCTGCTCTTTTCTTCTCAAGATGTTGACGAGCGCCGCCTTGTGCGCGATAGCCAGGGGCAGTAGAGAATGTTGGCTCTCCATAGACAGTGTTTGCGCAACCGCCAGCCTCCTTGCAACAGCCTCATCGCTGACACTTCCTTCCCGCGACTCAAGCACTTTCTTTAGGCAAGCATTGGAGAAAATGGCAAGTATCTCATAGAACTTCTCGCCCTTACACTCATCCAGCATAGTCTTCCTCAGCACGGTTTCCCGTCCCAACACACCATTCTTCTTCAATTCGTTCAGACACCGATACAGCGCAGCACGGAGATTCAGCGACTGGATGGGCTCGAGTGGCGGGAAGAAGGGTTGGAGTTTCTACACATCATCAGCACCACCCTCATACCTCCTAGAATCTATCCAATTACCTGCGCCGTCTCACTTGGATCCCAAACCTCAAACAGTCGAAAAAGCGCCCATTCTGTCCCGCCAATGCGCTGCCTCTGATCCGCATTCTTCGCCGAGAACGTCTGCGCCGAAATCCCCGGCCAATCGCTCTTCCAGTCCAAATCCAACAGTCTCAAATTCGACACGAAAATCCGCACGTCCTGCGCAGGCGACGGGTTCAGCGGTTGCGGCTTGGCGCCTGTTTTGACAGACAAGCTGCGGGAAACGCCATGGGTGGTCGTATTGGTGGCTGTCGACGACTGCGAGGTTGACCGCGACATGCTGTTGCAGTTTGCATTATCTCGCCGTTGTGGAGGTTACACTGGGTCATATATGTGGCAGCTTCCAGCGGTGAGGCAGGGCGAGGTTCGTGTGGTGTTGTTTATGCCGCCAAGGCGGAGGGAAGCGACTAAAGTCCGCGCGCATGCAGGTGCAGGGGTGCGCGCTTGCCCTCGTCACTGGCTGTGTTTGTGCATCCACGATTGGAAACCACGAAACATTCACGCTGAACCCTCACTGTAGCTTGGGTCGACTTCACTCCTACCCCCCCTTCTTGCGTCGATATACCACGCCGCACAAAATGGCGGTCGATGAAGCTACACATACTAACGGCGTCCCCGCGCCCACCGCGGGGCACTTGAAGCAAGAACATGTCGCACAGACACAATGGAGCGTCGAGAGCGGTATGTCCCCAGCCTCAGCGCGCGTCGTTGTACGCTCCTCTCATGCCCCCTCCCCTCCACCAAACCCACCACTAACGAACCCCCCCAGTCCTCACCGACCTAAA
>Ga0265780_10001096_pt1 | contig 39538 bp, 36 predicted proteins | sample P1T30metagenome_FD_192432 | JGI IMG/M metagenome (GOLD analysis project Ga0265780, IMG submission 192432) | Plant litter microbial communities from East Loma Ridge, Irvine, California - P1 T30 | ecosystem: Environmental > Terrestrial > Plant litter > Unclassified | place: USA: California...
ACTGGTGTGATGTTAGATGACCGTGATCTTCGTTTGAAGGGTATAGGTTGGATGTACCTAGACCATCGAAGATGATGCGCTGACATAAGCCGGCGATGGTTGCTTTGATGGAAGAATGCCAAATTTGTTAAAATATATAGTTAATAGTAATGGTTTTGGACACGAGCTATGGGAAGACCGGGCGGCTGGAATTTGGCTGGGTGGTGGGAAAGCGGGGTTTTTGGGTGGGCTTGGCGTTGGAAGCGAGGGATGGGAGGTGGGCGAATTGGATGGAAGGGAATGTGGGGTTGGTGTGGGCTTCGATATGTCTGTCTGCGCTTGGAGCGAGCAGGACAACGATTTCACCATTCGACATCAACTCTAGACTTACCCCTGGATGCTATGTTCGCCGCAGTAAAATGAGGTCACGCTACGTACACCAGTATCGTGACAAACGATCACTTTGCCCCATTGTGTAGCTACACGCACAGCTCGAAGACACTTTCGCCCTGTCCAAGATCTTTCCAATGTTCTCGCGAATTTTTTGTATGGTCAACTACCAGACTTACATCAACAGCAATACTAGTTGATGAGATCCACGAGAGTGGACACGTAGAAGTGGATTGAATCGGTGAACTACTATCGGAAACTCAGGTGAGTTGAAGGAGATGGAAACAGGCTAAGCCCAAACAGGTAGGCTCCTTGGCAGCACGTGACTGCTCTCACGGGCAGGACCTGGAGGCTCCCGAACACTATTGATAACGACCGACAGACTCACTCATTCATCGACATCTTCGAGCGAAGTATGTAATCGTCTACATGACACCCTGATTGGCTGTGAGCCCGCGAAAAAAATGGCGCCACCAATCCTTCCAAGGTTCAGCCTGATCAGCCTTCGTAGCAAACGCGAATTCCTCGCTCTAACAACTCTCATCTATTCTCTGCGCTTGCGTAAACGGAAAGCTCACGTCTCACTTTGACGACACCGGATCTTATCGCGATCGCACTTGGTTTCTCCGCCTCGCATCAGGCTGTCTCGATCAAGGGCACGCACACATCAGTCGTACCATCCTCCGTCCTCCAGTTTGTCTTATTGTATGTATCTACGGTTCAGATTACATCGCACGTACCTGCGGAGCCATGCGAATGTCCTGTCGTTCATTTCGTGGGGAGTGACAAGATACTCACGAGGCTGAAGACCGCGATGATGCTGAAATTACCCCAGAGGCACCGACTACCTTGATGGAGCAATCCTCGCCATCCAATAACTCATTCCAAGGCTATTCTACTTCCGAGCTCTGCGCAGAATGCGGCACTTTTGACCTGGAAGAGTTCAAGAATCTAGGTTCTAGTCCAGACCATGTCACGAGGACCCGCCAAATTGCCCAGGGATCAGCATGCCCAGGATGCCGCTTCTTCTATGCAGAACTCCATGCATGCGAGGTGCCGCCAACGGTGCCCGAAACTTATGCAATTGATGTCATGTGGTTCTCGCGGCCATGGAACTTGCGTCAATTCATCTCGATCAAGCCTGCGGGGCCACTCTCAATTGAAGTCTCAAGCGGATTCTTGTATCATAGTCAGCTTCGATATATCCTGCCTCTCACACGTCTTAGTCAAGGGATAGAAGCTGAGGAAGAGAAGTACAGGCTGTACAGCCAGGAATCACCTTACGGAATACCTTTCAGACCAGTTCGCACCAATCAGATCAGGGTGGCAATGCTCAAGAAGTGGTTAATGGATTGTCAAATTCAACACTCTGAACAGTGCTCTCAACCAAACGAGGAAACACTCTCGAGTATCAAAGCTTCCCCCGGCTTCAGGGTCATCGACTGCCAGGAACGATCCATCATTGTTCCACCCTCGTCATTTCAGTATGTTGCTTTGAGTTATGTATGGGGACAGCCACGAGCTAAAGTACCAGGAACTAGCTCTGCAGGCAAAGCTACCAGTGTTTTGCCTTCGACTTTGCCACGGACAATTGAAGATGCCATCACCATGACAGTAAAGCTTGGCTTTCGATTTTTATGGGTGGATAAACACTGCATCGATCAGCGCACCGATGAGCACAGTCTGTTAATGCAACTGTCCATGATGGACAAAATTTACTCGGGAGCAATGCTCACCCTCGTCGCTGCAGCCGGCAGCGATGCTGAAATTTGGTCTCCTGGGCGTTGGAAGACCTCGAACCGGACATCCATCGATCACCGTTGGTGGGCGGACATACGTTGCCGGAAATCGAGACATGCAAGCACTCGTTCGCGATTCCACGTGGATCACAAGATGATGGACAGATCAAGAAGCAAACTTCTCACGCCGGATTCTGTACTTCAACGAGGAACAGGTTCATTTCGACTGTGGTACTTGCAAGCGGTGTGAGTGTGTCGATCTGGAGATGGATGACGTGCCAGATCATAAAAAGGACATATTAGGCTACGGACGTGACACGTCTCGTTCCTGGTATCACTTTATCGATCATATACGATTGTATAATTTGAGAGACTTGACGAATCAATCTGACGCTCTCAAAGCCTTGGGAGATGTCTTTGCTTCATTCTCCCGCGAACAGGGACTGCGGCAATACTGGGGAATCCCTATCTATCCCGCGGCGTATCGCAAAATCATGATAGTTAGAGAGACAAAAGAGAAACTCTACCAGGCGCTAGCCTTTGGCCTCATATGGGCGTCGAAACAAGCGGTGAGAGAGGCCCACAACATACGTCCCGGAGAGATGGCTTTCCGAGCTGGTCTTGAAGTGGGTGGGTATGTCCTGTCGAATGGCCTAAGCGAATTCCTTTCCTCGTTGTGAAGCTCAGGTTTGACTAAGTCAGAAGCAACAAAAGTTACGAAAGGTTCAAACCGGCGAGATATATGCAAAAAGTCGGGACCACTCACGCCACCAATCTCACCATCTCAGTCCTATTCTTCCTTCAGCACAGCCCTCGATTTCGGCTTGATCACGGTGCTGAGATCGAAAACAGGCAGATCTGGAACAGGCAGCTCCATGATCGCAATGATCAGTGCCAGTAAGAAATAGAACCCAAGTGCCGATGCCGCAAAGAAGCACGCGCCCGTACCAATCGCTAACTTAGTACCCAGCGCAACATTGGCTCGGGCAAGGCTGAAGAAGGCGCCAGCACCCAAGCCAAAGCCAAGTGTCACTACCGTGAAGATGATAACGAAGACGCCGTTGACGCGTAGCGACCCGACGAGGAAGATAAAGGACAGAATGCCCATCGCGATAAGGTAGAAAGCTGGAAGAAACACGTCAGCGAACTGTCCTCGTGCATCTCAAACATGTGAGAGTTTCTTTGACCTACCGAAACTAGCCAAAAACTCCGGGCTCTGTTTTGCAGGGCTACCCATACCACTCCCGTCCGCACTGAAGAAACCAACTGCGTTAAACCACGGAATGAATAATGTCCCAAAGGACAGGAGATGTGCACCGTAGGCGAGGAAGACAATCATTGGGAAATTGTTGCCCAGGATGAATTCACCGATGCCAGCGAGGATAAGAAGCATGCCGCCGAACCAGATCGTTGGAGTCGTGGTCGCGACCGCAAAACCGCCTGAGCCACGCCATCCCACTGAAGTAGTCATTAGCTCAACGTGCCAGTGATCATGACATAAGTCGATCAATGGAGTAGAAACTTACTGAAAGCACATGCGAGCGGGAACACGGCGACTGAAAAGCCCAGTACACCGATAGGTGTCGGGTTTCCAAAAGTTGCGCGAAGATTCCCTGCTACCGGTGTCTTGGGCGAAATAAACAACTTCTCGTAGAGCTCTGGCGTGAGGGTAACAGTCCGGGCGAGCTCGTAGCGGAGCTTCTCTTCATTATCGATATGAGCGTCTGCCGTACGCGCAGGGCTGATGCCTTGTCCGGCTTGGTAGTGGTCTCGACTGGCCATGACGGGAGGGACTCAATGTTTCCGAATAACGCGTAATCAGTGATCGAGGATTGAATTGGACGATATACTTTGTTGCGTGCGTCTGTGGCTTGCGGCAGAAGCATGATATATCGTGGACGGCTGAGTTCCGCGATGTCGTTGCATTTGCCGATGCTCCTCCTCTCGGAGTTGATGCCGCGTTACGTACGGCCACCAGTGGCTTGTTAGTGTTCAAATTGCTCGCATGACTGCGATCTAGATGCGCCTGTTTGTACTGTCTGATAGCTTGAGTATGGCGAAGATGTCATGGACGATCAGCCGCAATCGCGTGCCGGAGCCTCAGATTGTCATTGAACTAGGCAACCCGAGCATATAGCCGACGTAGTTGATACTATCTAGCGCTTTCTCTTCTTCCCCGCGATAGCTGAAAGCTTGATTTGCGGGCCGCCCGCGGAACTACCGGTAAGTTAGTGCACTTACCTACTCCTTTGCGCGACGTCTTCATCGCACGATGCATTGACTTGATATCGTCAGCCACCGCTGTGTACCGAGTGGATTTTGTTGTGGAGGATTGAGTGTAGCTTGTTCTTTTGCTTCCATAGCCACTCTCAAAGTGTGAACCGCGTGTGGTTTAGAAGGGAGGACGACAAAAGGGTGTTATTTCTCGCATATGACTGCGCATTTGCAGGTGTGCTGGTTCCAAATAGGTCGATGCCGGGCTTCTTCTTCGACACTTGGATTGTTCGGGCACCGAAACTCTTGAGTTTGCTATATTCACTACATTGGGTGGGTCTTTCTTGCTCGCTCAGGTTCAGATGTTGTGCTTTGCGTGTTCTTCGTTCTGTAAGTCTTTATGCATCACGCGGAAAGGAAGTCCTCCAAGAATCTTCTTTTCGCTGGTGGGAATGCGAGCCAATCTAGGTGACAAGGAAAGCGATGGCCGTAAGCATCCACAGCTTGGTGTTGATGTGGGATGTCGGCGTTCCCTGAGCAACGCTAGCGCGTATTTTCACAACACAACCTTGGAAGCGACGCGTCTGTGCTTAGCGCCAACTCTTCTATCCTGGACTCCCTTGGATGAAAGACTCGGAAAACCTATGCGGCGCTCTGTATTCGCGATATAACACACGCGAAGATGCACCGATACTCCGCAGGCACGCCGTGCCCTGCACCCAATTCATCTTTCCCCCAAGGTTACTTTGATTACAACCGACAATCCTACGCGCCCACGTGTCCAGGCGGCGACGACACCACCGCGAACATCGAATACACACGAGAGATCACAGGTCTCCGCAATGCGAAGCCACGACGACCGATGCGCCCTACAAAGAAGCCAGCGTTCGACCCAACTCTTGACATTTTCGAAGATGTCGCGCAGGAGGAGCAACAGCAGGCAGCGATTGAAGTGAAGAGAAGGAGTCGCGCGTCCATCATGCCTGAAGGCACGCGGACCAAGCGCACGACCATCCTATCGCATCCAGCTCAGCGCGTTCCAAAAGCACCTGCGCCTGTGCAGGAGCCGCAGCTCTTGAAGCCGCATCGAAGACGCGTCTCCTCTATGCTGCAAGAGAGAGAGGGCGGCGATGTCAATGCGACTGTGCAGCTACGCGAGGATGCACTGGAGAAGAAGGAGCTACGAAAGCAAGGCCCTAAGAAGGATCCGCGCAGGAGAACCATTTACGTTCCATCTGATGACACCACATACTTGACCATCCACCCAGGACAGTCTACACACTCCACGCAAGCGACAAGAAACGCGCGAGAGAACTCTCCGGACATTGGTCTCGACCTGGTGACATTATCGGAAGAAGAGGAGAGCCTGGTGCCTGTACTGAAGAAGGAGAGACGACACCCCAGAAAGTCATTGGCAGCACCGCCCAAGCGTGGACCGCTCATGTCCACGACACGATCCATGCAAAGTGTATCATTCTGCAGCGATACGATCGGCTCCGGTGGCGGGAAGGAGAATCTGCCGCCAGGTGTGGAGATCATCGAGAAGAAGGGATCAGACACCATCATCGAGATCAACTTTCCCAAGGCCGATACCCACAAGCCAGTCTCAAGACCATCTTCGAAAGTACATTTCAATGCTGCAAGGAGCTCTGAGCCTACATCACAGGGCAGGGCGAGAGCACCGGGCTCTCAGAAGCGACCACGGTCTCATGTCAGCCACGATGACTCTCCGGCCAAAGCGATCAAGGCCCGCGCGGATGGCACCGCGTCGATGGCGAGTAGTAGGGCAGCGCTGAGGGAGACCATCAAAGCTGCGAAAGCAAATGCATCGAGGCCAAGCAATCGAGCACCTCTGTCATCTTCGCCATTCCATACCAACAAGTCACCTCCCACTGCACTGCGTCGCCAGAAGATAAATCGGAAGGATCCTCCTGTCAGCATGATGTCTGTCGTCGGTCAGCCACAGGAGCGCAAGGAGATGTACCCGGTGCTCGCGGAAGACCTGACTCGGCCAGAGATGTACGAGGACAACTGGCTTACCTACCAAGAAGTCGCCATCACTCAACTTCTGAACTCTGTCTTCGACTCAGCCGATGCGGACCCGAACGCTGAGCAGAGTCCTGAGGACTGCAGGAAGAGGATGCTCGCACTTTACCATGAGCCAACAATGCCTGCGCTGCACAAGCGACTACAAGCGTCCCTACAGTATGGTGCTCTGAGCATACCGAAAGACCTTCTCACCCAGACGCTGAGGCTCAAGGACGACGTGGGATTGCGAAAGAAGTTCTTGAATCTCTGGACGAAGAGCTACGACCTTAATGCTCTGCGCGCTGCTGCCGAAACAGTCATTGGACGCCGAATTTCTACACCCTGCCGCCTTTCGACTGGCTCCACGAGCTCTGACGATGGATCGCGTGTGTACCGTGCTGAAAGACGAGCGATCGAGAAGTTCTTGGATGCGTTCTTGATCAAGAACGAGGATGCTGTGCGAGTCAAATCAGGGGCAGGAAGCATCGCTAGCATTGCCCGTGGCGACGACGACTTCGGCTCTCAGGCTTGGTCCTGGAGGCGCACGGCACTTCGCAGCCTCATGCTCGCGTTGCTGCTCGATCGATCGAAGATGACTGACGCCATTCCTGGATGTCTCTTCCAGACCACATCGCCTCACAAGACTTCTGTCGAAGTGCTTCACCAACTTTCCCACCTACTGCTGCCGTCGCTGGGAGACATCACACGACCGCTACACCACCTCAGCTACAAGGTCGAGCATGCTCAGTATCCACTCCAAGAGTACACTTACCACATCGGTAACATTGCAATCGATCTACGCGATGGAATCACTTTGACACGACTTGTCGAGCTCCTCCTCTACCCAACGTCAACCCAACATGTGCAGCCGGAGAAGACAGTCACTATCGCCATGCCTACCGGAGAGCTTCTCACAAGCGACTTCACGCAGAAGGAAAGCTGGATTCTATCACAGCATCTCAAGTACCCAGCCATCGGCCGCCCACAAAAGGTCTACAACGTCCAGATCGCACTCGCCGCCCTTGACTCGGTGCGCGGCATTCCGAACCAGGTGGCCAGCGGCATTAGAGCTGAAGACATCGTCGACGGACACCGCGAAAAGACTCTCAGCCTCCTCTGGTCCCTCGTCGGTAAATGCGGTCTCGGAAGCCTCGTCGACTGGCCCCAAATCGTGAAAGAGACCGAGCGCTTCCGCGAGCAATGGTATGCGCACCGCGACAACTACGCTGAGCGAGACCTCGACTCCGACTCGGACGAATCCACATCTGAGCTCACCGGCATGGAATACCACAAGCGCCTCCTGCTCTCCTGGTCGCGCTCCATCGCGCGCCTGCACGGCCTACGCGTCACGAACCTGACGACTTCGTTTGCCGACCCACGGATACTCGAAGTCATTGTTGACAGGTACCTCCCCGCAGACCTGACATCAGGCAAGCTCGGTTTCGCCGCGAAACTCAAAGCAGTCGGATGTTCAAATTCCTTCATCGCGTTGTTCACACCGCAACACAACTCCGCGCGCTCCATCCCATCCCGAGACTTCACGCTCCTGACCCTCTCATTCCTCGCATCGCGCCTCATCCCACTCAGCATCAAGCACCGCGCTGCATACACCATTCAACGCGCATATCGCCAGCGTCTGGTGCGCATCAGGACTAGTCAGCGCATCGTGCTGATGCAACTCGCACACGGATGCGCCGTCGTTGCGCAGACGAGAGAAAAGCTGGTGAACGCTGCTACGGTTATTCAACGGCGCTGGAAGAGCATCTTGGATGCTAGGAGGTGCCAACTGGAGAGCGATGTCCTGGCTTTTCAGGCGTTGGCGAGGGGGTGGGCGATTCGTAGGTGGGTTAGGCGGATTACGGGTGGGCGTGTGGGTGGGAAGGAGAAGGTCAGGAGAGTGAGGGGTGGGTGGTAGATTGTCGTGAATTTCTATTGAAAGGGTTGTCGGTGCAGCAGGTTGTTCATTTTCTTTGAGCGGTTTATGAGCCAATGTGGCATGGTACGGCGTTTGCTCTCAGTTCAGTTCGGGGATTGTGCGAGCTATTCTTCCATTTTCAAGTTGGATATCACATAGTAGTGCGCTCGTAATACGAATTTTGTCTCTTGAAAGTACATCTGCTCATGATCTTGGAGGACGCGCGAGACTGGCGGTTGCCGCATCTTGGCTCTGAACGTAGCCAATCCAACGTTGCGTGTGTCCGTGTTATATATACCGGTAGTGTTGGTTGGTGATGAGCTGATTGCGGCGTACAGCTTACAAGTGGGGTAAGCTGGTAAGGCACAGCAAGCTGGCCTACAATGTGATAAAACAACGCCAACACTCTCAACGTACACTGAACAACATTACAATTCCAACTTGGTGCCATCCAGGAACTACCATGGCAATGACGATCTTAGTCACTCTTGCAGCACTGTTTGCAAGTCTCCTCGCCCTCGCCATCGCGCCAGTCGCGCACCACCGCCTGAAGCTATTCCTCGCATCCAGGCGGCGCAACTGCGCCTCACCCCCCATGGAATCCACCCTCGACCCCATCTTCGGCATTGACACACTAGTCCGAGACGTCAGAGATATAACCCAGCACCGCCGGAACAAGCAGCTATACGCCACGTTCCAGAAGTACGGTAAGACATACGCTTTCCACGTCTTCGGGCGCCGCACAATCTGCACCATCGATCCGCGCAACGTGCAATTCGTGCTCGCGACCGCGATGGAGAAGTTCAGTGTGGGACCTGGACGCCAGGAAGCGGCGCTGCCGTTGGTGGGGAAGGGTGTGCTTACTACTGATGGTGAGAGCTGGCGGTACGGAAGAGGCTTGATTATGCCTGTTTTTGCAAAGGCGCAGATTGCGGATCGGGAGATGTTTGAGAGGCATGTTGGTGGGTTTTTGGAAAGGGTTGGGGGGCGGAGTGGGACGCTGGATCTGAAGGAGTTTTTTGATGAGTTGGTGAGTTTGACGATTTTGTGTATGAGGATGTTTTGAACTAAACCGTGTTGTAGATCCTTGATGCCTCTTCTGAGTTCATCTTCGGAGAGTCGCGGACTGAAGAGGCGAGAGACTTTATGGAATCCTTCAAGTACGCTCAGGGTGTCGTTGGCTTTAGATTTCTGCTCGGCAAGTTGAGATTTCTGATCCGCGACAAAAAGTTCTGGAGCTGCTGTACACTGGTGCAAGAGTACACGAAGAGGGCCATACAGCGGTCGTTGGAACTTGAAGCTGAAGGGAATAGCACGAGCAAGTATAACCTGGTGAAAGAACTAGCAGTGCATAGCAAAGAGTCGGAAGCCCTCAGTGGCCATCTGCTCAATGTGTTCGTCGCGGGAAGGGACACGCCAGCAGTGGCACTGGTCAACGTATTTTTCTGCCTCGCTCGGTGTCCAGCAGCATGGGTCAAGATAAGAGAGGAAATCGCGGATCTGCAGCCCGAGGATCTTACCTTCGAGAAATTGAAGAGCTTGCGATATCTGCAGCACTGCATCAACGAAGGTCTGCGCCTCTATCCTGCACTGGCCAAGGTGTCGCGCGATTGTAGCAGCGAAACGGAGATTCCGTACGGAGGTGGGCCAGACGGTTCTCAGCCCATTTGCCTGGTGCCAGGAGATACGGTGTCGTGGAGCGTTTACACACTTCACCGGGACCCTGAGGTGTTCGGCGAAGATGTCGAAACCTTTAGACCGGAGCGCTGGAAGGATATAAGACCAGGCTGGAACTACCTACCTTTTGGAGGTGGGGCAAGGCATTGTCCTGCTCAACAGTTGTCGTTGTTTTGGGTCGCACATACTATCGCGCGCATGGCCATGGAGTTTGCGGGAATCATTAACAAGGATCCAGTTGAAGAGTATGTCGAGAATGTCATGTTGACCATGGAGAGTCTGAATGGCGTGAAGGTGGCTTTGGTACGAGCGTGACGGATTTGGAAGACGTCGTAGTGATCATTTGAGAGTGAACTCTAATCCATACGTATCTTGAGGATGACCTGGCATATGTCAATAAGATGTGGACGCTATGAATGCTTAGTAACCTGTAGCCACTCACGTATTGAAGAAAGTGCGGGAGAAGAAGCCGAAAATAAAGAAGTGACGCAGCGTGACGGCGGAATGTCGGCAAATCACTCGAGGTCTCGACGCGAACGACTTCACGACAAACGACCAGCGCGCGTCTTCGGCAACCCTCTCTTATATAGCTCGCCGCTGGAGAGGATGATTTTAGTACTTGCTTCGCGACTCAGAAATGGCATTTGAGGTGTCCTACAACCTCGAGAATGAGCAGCAATTCTGGGACGGTGAGAGCGCATCCGCGACCCCCACCATGTGTGCACGCCAGAGGCTGATATGCAACACAGAGATAGACGACATCGTGTCGACGCGCTGCCAGGAACATGACATCATCGACAACTGTCTACGGTCCTTCCTGAACGTTACCACCAACTACAAGTGTACGCGACAACGAGAGACCGCATGGATGGGTGTTAACGACGAGCAGCCGAGTACCTCCAGACCGACTACAGCGTCGTAAAATGCATTTTCCGCCTACTAGAAGGTGACCTTTATGTCGCCCACAAGAACTATGTGCGGCGACAAATAATATACTGCTTGCTACAGGTGCGCTACGCCAGCTTCGAGAGATCCAAGACTGATTGCGATCAGGAAGACGACAATCCAACGCTTCACATAGTAGCAGCCTTCCTGTTATTCGATGGGCGGCACTTCAAGGACGATGCCATCTTCGAGATGATGCAATCTGAATGTACCTTCCCGCGGCTCGTCGAACTCGTACAATCGGATACTGTGCAGGAAGACATAAAGCTGCACCAGATGCTTCTGGAGCTGCTCTATGAATCGTCGCGAGGGCAGAGATTGACCTACGAAGACTTCAGTACGTCAAGCTCGCATCCTCTGGCGCATTGCGTCTGCACAAGACAATAGGGCTGACGTGTGTTGCACAGTGGCTGTGAAGGACTCCTTCGTAGTGTACCTTCTGGACGTCATCGAAAGCGCGTCTGAAGATGCCGAAGACCCATATCATTACCCTGTCATACGCGTGCTGGTAGGTAAAGGGCGTTGCTGCTGCGTATATCAAGCTAACCCTCTGGCAGCTAGTTCTGAACGAGCAATACCTGGTAGCCTCGACCACCCGCTACAGCGACGGCCAGCAAGGCGTCACAAATCGAGTCATCAAAGCGATTTCGACTCATGGGATGACTTACAAAACATTTGGCTGTAACCTAATACTGTTGCTGAACCGAGAGTCCGAGACTTCCCTCCAGCTCTTAATTCTCAAGCTTCTCTATCTTCTCTTCGGCAACACTTCGACCGCGGAGTACTTTTACACAAATGACCTGCATGTTTTAGTAGACGTCATCCTGCGCAACCTCATCGACCTCCCACACGACTCGCCCGCAGCGAGCGCACTACGACATACCTACCTTCGAGTGCTACACCCGATTCTGATGCACAGCCAAATTAGCAAGCCTCCCCATTACAAGCGCGAAGAGCTGTTAAGACTGCTCCATCTCCTCGTCACGAGCGGTACCCACTTTGCGCCCGTGGACGAGACTACACAACGGCTTGTGACACGCTGCACGAGTGTGCAGTGGTTGCAGCCGACGGCAAGCGACGACTCGAGTGGCAACGAACACAGCTACACAACCTCTCCGATCGATCAAGCGGTGAAAGGTCAAAAGGAGCTAGCACGGCGGGCTCTCGGCATGAGCGTGGATGGCGGCGAGAGCACGACGAGCGTGCTCGAAATCGCGACACATACCGAGAAACCTGGTGTTCAGACGCCGAGTCTTGGAAAGCTGGTACAATAATGGGGACGACGTTGTGCATTGCTCAACATGCTTGCGCCTTGGAATGTTAACAGCGGCTTTTTTCCTCTTGTCAATCTTTCAGTTTCGAACTACGATTCAGCGCGCACTGCATGGAAGGTGTTCTGCTTTTGCGACGATCTGTGCTCCAGTCATAGCATGCCGTTGTCTTTTGCATTATTCTCAACGGCGTTGTAGTGATTGGTGGGCTTGGACTTCGTTCCTTTATCACTGACTTGTCGTTCGTGCATGAAGGCCACATTGGCGACACGTATCGATACCCTATCATCAATTTTAAAGAGCTGTGTCACATTCCTTGTTCAAATGCCAAGCGTGCTACAGCTGACGGTATTTCACATCACATCTCTGGACTTGGCAACCCACCTACCAGTGTCGTACGCAACAAGACGATAAGAAACCGGAGTCATCTGTCTCACCCATCTGCACATCTAATTGCGCCAAGATTGCTGGGCGGAAGAACTGTACATCGACTCGCACACGGTCCCCAAATACACATTTACACGGGTATTTTCACGTCCGGTGACTCCATAAAATACAGGCAGACCATCTACGTACCCCCGCATCTGACCAAGGCTGATGTGCTGCAGGGAACGCGCGACAAGCCCAGCGGAGGGTCTTGGCTCCCGCCAGTTAAATTGAGCCACAGCCGCTGGCTGCGACCTAAGATTTACACAAGCCGGACGGCAACTCGCATCGTGCTTGTCTTGGCGGCGCTTTCGGCGCTTTATATTTGGCCGATAGTGGAGGTCTTTTGGAGTTGGTGGTATCTACTTTTTTGCTGTGTTTGACATGACTTGCCCGTCGCAAACTGCAGAAGTGTGCTTCGAAAGAGTGGCATCCTACAACCAACAATAGCGAGTAACTTGCTACTCTCCAGAGGGGCGTGATCTCTAAAAATACCACCACCGCCGCATCTGAGGACATCAAACACGATGGCAGGAGGAAAGTGTGCCAAATCCTGTTTCGGCAAAGCAATGTACTGTGTTGCACTGACTCAAATCGGCCTGGCCGGTCATCGGCTGCTCTCCAGTACAGCGTTTTAATCATCTTTCAGCCCGGCAATGTTACCAGAGCCATGGCACATCTCGTCACCTGCGAGTCGCGACGAGACATATCTGCACCATCTATGAGACAATTAATCGAACCCGGCGGTTCCGGACTTAGATTTACTGCACAACGCTCTTTCGGACAATCACAAATCTTCCAGCTGATCCGCGGAGCAGAATTGGAGGCCCCCACCAACAGAGCCTCTGCATTCTATGGCATGCACGAACAATGCAGATGGCCTTGGGCAAGACTTGGCTGCCGGGTCTCCGCCAGCCACACCCGTACATGAAGCAATGCCGTTGAATGCTGCAGAGGCTCTGTATTGCTTGTGAGTACCGGTGGAAGCAGACCTGGTCTGTCGTCGCGAATGACCGGTTGTTTCCAGTTACCGGACTTCGCCCAGAATCACACCACTGTCGCGTGCAGAGTACTCCAAATGCGCGTGGGGTCGGACGATCATTCAGATAGAAATGAGGGCGATCGTGGATTTGGTGGAGCTGCCGATCACACGAGCCCAGATCTCGTCTCACCACGGGGTAAATGTTCCGACAGTGAGCTAGTTCCGCCATGTCGTCACTCACACTTCGCCAACGATCAAGTTGTACTAGAAATCGGTCCAAGATGAGCTATGGCTGAGACTTCTTGCAAGGCATGGTTGCCGAGCCGAGACACCACCAGTTGATCAGTGAATGACGTTCAATGCCAGTCCTCTACAGGACCCAGCACCATGGTACGCCAAACTCGCGCATGCACTCAGCCCCGGCCAAGATATAGTCTATGCGGCATTTCCTACAATAGATGCAAACTTGCTCGTTGTTCTACGAGCATTCATTTCAAATTCTGAGAATGCTGCATTGGACATGTGTGCATTCATGCACACGGTACAAGATTGTCCAAGACATCTCAATGGACTTGTGCCGGCTTGGAACTGCGACATGTTGCTCGAGAAATCTCGCAGACACTAAGGATCGAGTTGACGTACGTAGTGACCTTTGAAAGCTACACCGGTGTATAAGCGCGCAAAAGATCTACACATGAATCGACAAACACCTTTTTGTTTCGGCACGAGGACTCATCGGATGATAATGACATTGTCAACGGCGCCCGGCGCTTACTGATCAGCAATCCGAGTGTCAGTACAGTCAACGTCAATCAAAGTTACACAAACAGTACCTCCACGTAAGCAACAAGTGGTAACTCCCAAAATTTCCATGTCCGCCCAGTACTTGGACCCATATGCGTACTCAACACAAGACACGTTTTCCAGAAACGCAAATCCCGTCTTCATGTACCGTATCGCTATAAATGTGCCCCATCATATGAGTCCTCGTAGCTGGGTCTTAAGATCAGCACGTATAGGGTTGAGGCTCATCTGGAAGGATTGAGGCTCTTGCAGCGTGCAGGGATTGCGTTTATACATTATGTGCAAGTGCGTGCTATTCCACCATTGCTGCTCGAAGCGCACATGAAGCGAGCGTTGCTGATCGCCGGTCAGTGAGCGTGGCCGCGGGACTGCCGCGGAAAGTGGTATTGTAGTACTGCGAGGGTGCGTTTAGTGCTCACTTCGTTCACGATTATCAGACCATGAATGGAGTGTGTGAAGTTGCAAGTGCGATTTAAAAGAGGTCTATCTTGGTAACCGTAGGCCGATGCTCAACCAGCTGCGGGGAGCTCCATGTGTCTACGTCTCCACCATTGAAAGGAGATCATGAGTCGTGATAGTCGCCGTCAAGGATGACGAGCTATCATAACCTGCAGATGTGCTCAATCCCAAAGCAAAAGAAAACAGAAAAGAAATCTTCTGAAAAGGACAATGTGAAAGACTTTGCCTGCACTAGGTCGCAGCGTCTAATAAACGCCATGTGCGCCCAATGCCGCCGATAAGGGTATACGCTAGATGAAAGACAGCAGAAAGCTCTTCAGACCATGCGCTCAGGCTGGTTGTTGATCTTCTCGTTCGAGATCTGCCGCGATGGCATCTCGCTGGTTGTACGGGTAGGTGCTTGGGAGAGACGCTCGGGTGAGCCAACGTCACTCTGGTCGCCACTCTCGCGGTTGGACTTGGCGTGACGGCCAGTCATGCGAGCGAGCTTGACGCGCACCATCTCGCCGTCCTCGCAGGGTAGGTACCAGCGGGCCAGTACCATGCAGATGAACGACAAGAAGAGGCAGAAGCCTGACCACATCTGGAGGGTGATGTAGTTGTCGTTGTACTTCGAGATGAGGTGGCCGGCGATCACTGGGCCTGCGAGAGCTGGAATGGCAGCAAAGCTGTACATCATGCCGGTCCAATGGCCGAGCTTTTTCTTCGCAAATGGCGCCGTTTCTGTTGTAGTGTACGTGCAGTTGAGAATGTTCGCGATCGAGGCTGGTGGGCAGCCAATGACGGTGCCGGAGAAGAGACCGAAGACAACGCAAAATCCGATAGCGGCGGACTCGGAGCCAGCAAGTGGCCAGAAGACAAGGAGAAGCAGAGTGCAGATGATCTGTGCTGTTGCATGCATGTTGAGAGCTCCAACTAGGTCAGAAAAGTGGGCAAGCAGCAAGCGTCCAACGGTCGAGGCGCCGTTCATGATTGTGAGGAGCCAAAAAGTCTCGATTGCATTTCCATAACCAGCAGGGGGTGCTGCTTCTCCGGCCCTTTGTCGTGTGCCGTAACCGTGAATTGCTGCCCACTAAGAGGGTATTAGCTAAAGAACACCAGCAGCAGTGACAGTGCTTACCTCTTCGACATTGAAGAACACCGGATAGAAGCCAAAGAACATGAAGGCTACTGCAGCGGTGAACCACCAGAACGCCTTGTTGTCCTTGACGTCAGTGTCGAACCAGGTGCGCTTTGATAGCCAACCACCGTCCGGCTTGTGAGGGAGGTGAGCTGGATTTGGTGTCGCAAAAATGAACGAGTACAAGCAGGTGACGGCAGTCAGGCCTGCAACGCATCGAACGGCTTTGACGAAGTTGAGCTGCTCGATCAAGTAGCGAAGCATGGTCGGGTAGATCACACCTGCGATGCTAGCACCGCATGCAACGTATCCGACAGCAAGACCTCGGCGCTTGGGAAACCACGTGGATGCGACTATTTAATGTGAGCTCGCTGCTATTGTGTGCAAAAGATCTGAGACTAACCTTGAGAGCTGGACACGAAGAACGGTGCCATACCCAACCCGACGACAAGGCCCTGTACGGCCCAGATCGTGCCAAAGTTGGCCGTGCCGTTGATGTCCTTGGGATGTACGACTGAGAGTAAGAACAATCCCAAGGGTGTTAAGATCGAGCCAAAAGCAATCACGCAACGTGCGTAGCCGGCATCTAGCAGTCTACCGACCGGGTTCGAGAGAATGAGAACCAGGAAAGACTGTGTCGAGCCGATGAGATTCAACTGTAGCTGACCTGTTGTTTGGAGTGAGTTGCCGATGTAGTAGGACGACCAGGTGCCGTAGGCGTTTACGAGACCCCAGGAGTTGAACATGAGAAAGAAGCAGCCTAAGAGGCAGGCATAGGCTCTCCATGAGGTAGGCCAGTCAGGTTCGTCCATCGAGTTGAGTGATCCGCGAGATGAGGTGTCGTGTTCGGGAGTGGTTTCGGTGGGAGCGTTGGAGAGAGGTAGGGTACCTTCACTGCCTTTTCGGCTCTCCAAATCGATTGATCGCGCCATGGTGAAGGTGAATTCCTTATTTTTGCCGTTTGCACGTGGGCGAGACGGGGTGAAGTAGGAGATGGCGATCCAACGATAACGGAAGGCGGTGACGTTCGGAAGGTGTGAACGTGCTCAACACTGTGCTCGTGTTGAAGGGGGCGCGTTCGATTGGATGCACTGCTGGGAAAGTTCGACTATGCGATGGGCCACCAAACAGCGGACGGACCAGTATAAGTACTCCGGTACTCAAGTGGTTGGATCTGGGGTACGTACTAAAAAGACTGACTGATAGATAGTGCTCCACTTCCGCCCAAGCACGCGCGTAACCCCCGTGCGGCCGGCTTTTAGTGTCTTGACCATGGTGACGTGGTAGCAAAACCCACTGTGCAATGGGAAATAGAGGCCTGTGGCACACAAGCAACGCAAGGAAACAGTCCCAAGGAAGGCCAAGAAAGTGGCCCATAATCTATGCGGAAGCCTTGACTCCGCCCGCCTCAGGGTCTGGTAGTCGTTGAGTTTAGGGGCTCGCTTTACCACATGCAGCCCAAGGCTAGTGAACGCGGAATGATAACTTTGGTCCGGCGCAATTAGCGTTGATTTATTCTCCATGGGTCCCTCATCTTAGAGAAGTGCTTCCTTGACGGTGTTACAATGAATAAAAGGCCCTTCGATTACCGGCTCGCCCGGTGGAGCCATATCCGTACTCGTTGTGCTTGCAAAGCCACCGTTATGTGCGTTACCACAGTAGAGTGGACGAGGCCTCATCGCACGTACGTAGCGTATGTAGCTTCCCACCAGATATGTGAGTGTGCCTCCATGCTGAGCACTAATAGGCGGACCAAGAAAGCCCCGTTTCACAGACGTGAAGTTATTCGGCACTTACTTCCTTCTGCCGGGCCTGTGGCTTCCAAGGGTGCCCAAGTTGAAGCGGAGCGGGCCATCCACTTGGCGTCATCTCAGCGGAGGCGTCATATGAAAGCTGGCAATTGGGCCGGTATGTACCACGAGCCAAGAGGGGGATGTACATTGACCTACATTCCGGCTTGGCGGGCTCCACCGCGAGTCGACGTTGAGAATGCACAAACTTACCCGTGACCACAATCGGTTTGTTCTGAAACATAGGGAGATTCTGCATGTAGGATGATCTCGTTGGTAGACACTCCAACACTGCGTTTGCTGAGCGTCTGCGTATGATCTCAGTGAGTCAGGCCAAACGAGTTGTCAGTCACCTCACTTTACGCCAAGTTCAGCGTCGTAACGGGATCGCCATGGAGCCCACGCGCGCTAGGATCTGGTGCTTCGTTATCTTGACACAGCCTCAATTGCTTGTGTTCGTTTGAGCTGGCGCCGAGTGATCGACAGGCATTTCTTGGCGAGAGAGGTATTGCCCCACGCCATCCCTCTGGCTTGAGTCTTGACTTGCTTTTTCGAGCCGCAAGAAAGGGGCGAAGGACATGCATCCGTTCGTCATGCCACGGGAGGAGCCTCAACTTTACAAGGCGCCGCGTGTTGAAAAGCTCTCTGAGGTCTTTGCGATGGCCGTTCAGCTCTCCGGTATGCGTACATGTCCGTTGACTGGCTGAGATCGTTGCACCAGGCCCTTAGCCTCGACTGGTACGGTCTCTGGTAAGGTGCGGGAGGCAGCGCAAACCAAAGTTCGGCGTCTGAGAAACCAAAAGATCGACAGTTTTGCATCAGAGTGTGCCAAGCTGATCGTCCCTTCCGGAGATCAACCGCGGGTCCAGGATAGGAAACTTGCACCCAAGCAACGACCAAATCGGGATCGAATATGATTCTTCGAGACGAGGGAAGGTGTCTGGACTCTGGAACTTGATCTGGACCCGACTTCACCCTACAAACGCAGATCATGCTCCACAGAAACGCTGAAGACGGCCGCGGTACAACGTGTTACAAGCGTATCTTGCATCGTCGCTACTACTCAGATCGCAACGACCTCCACTACAGGTCAAGGATGAGCTGCCACGCAAGCGGTCAATTCGACGACTCCAAAACATGACGGCATGACGGCATGAAGGCGTTTTCTGGAACACAGCGCATGAGAGATGTGTTGACCGGATGTCACTACGTCAGGCACGTCGTAAGGCGACCCGCTAACTCCCCATAAGCGTGGAGTAGCTTCGTGGACAGCCCCATGGGCAGGCCTGTATCGCACTGCTTCCGATATCATCGTTTTGTGGCTCTGTTACATTTTGTCTGCATCATCGTGTTTCTACGCCACCTACTTGAAGCACCGAGTCCCAGCACCAAGGCTGAGCGATTCATGACAGCGAGTATGCCCCTTTCTTTGTCGTGGTAGCGTCTCGTGTACAAAGTAGTAACATGAGAGCGCCATGGGTCTGCTGTGCGCACAAAACCAATGCGAACACTGTCTAGGAAACACCAATCTCTCTTGCCTCGGCACTGTCTAAGGACTTCGCGCAGGCAGCTGACAGCACACACTTCATGACCAGGTTGTGCTTCTTCTTGAACAGAAAAGGCCAACGCCTTTTTGAACGCCTGAAGTCTCAACAACCAAGTGCTCGGGAACAATAAACTCCTCGGCCTCTCTCGCGACCGAACAAGAGGTGTACCAACATCTGAAATGATGACATGCGCTTGACAGCTTATCAGTGTAGCAGGTAGCGCAATGACGCAGCACGCACGCTTGGCAAAACATCAAGCTGGCACACCACCATAGTCAGCCTTCCAGCATTCCAAACATCCCATTTCCCTCCCTTGTCTTATCAGCACATCATTATCCCTCCGACACATCTCCCCAGCAGCTCAAGCAACTTCCAAGGGATCGTCGTGCAGATAAGCAAATACGAGCGGAGCGGAAAACGCCACTGCATCATCTGTCCCGTCTGAGGTTTTCGTTAGTCACGATCAGGCCACTCCTGCCGCTCGTGCATCCGCTCCCTACACAGCGCGATGCGCTCTTGTACTGGATGCTGGCGGAGCGGAATATCTACCCGTCCCTGATTGTATCATGAGGATTGTGGCTTTCTTGCCTTGCTTTGACGAGTCTGCGACACTCCAGCCCGACTCCGCGAATGTATGCCCAAACGACCCGCGTACCTAAACACTCAACACTAGTCAGGAAAAGCAATCGTGCACACGAGGGACAGAGCCCGGCACGCACGGCTACGAACTTGTTCCTTGACACGACACAGTCTCCCAATACAGTTTGTGAAGCGGACAGGAGCGGAATCTCCTCCACGCCACGCCCGCTATCGACTCATCCTTGTCTCGAATCACCGAAAGCAGAGCATGTTCCGTCCATACATAGCTAAGTTAGGCGAAAAGAAACGTCAACCATCGCTCGCTTGGAATGGCATGCGCGGAGAGGAGCGGAACTGCAAGGTGCGCACGTCGCCAGCAGTCAAGATGCCCAGACGGAACTCACGCGTAAGGTTTGAGAAACACGAGTTTGAGACAATGGGATCCTAGGCGGACAGGAGAGGAGAGGAAAGGAGTGGAGCGGAGGTTATGGCATGCTACACCTCTGTGACACCTCTCCATACTTCGCCTTGCAGACAAGATGCCCTATCAATTCCTGGGACAGTCTTGACTCACTTACCAGGAGCGCACGAACGACATCATTCCGCCTCAGCCGAACTTCTCTCATAATCACACACATTTCTACAAAGGCCCAGCAGCCCAGGCCAAGGCGTTGAAGCGCGCGCCCAACGTCTCTGAATCACACTCTCTTGTTGAGCCTCGTGATGGGAGTAAGTAGGCGAGTACCAAGCCCAGTCCAGTCACCCTGAAACGGCCCGAAGCGACGCGTGGCAAAATGAACGTGTGACCCGTGAGAAGGCAGCCTGCTACATTCTCAACAACATGGCATTCACGCCGCACGAGGCAGTACCTGGTTCGCGGGACTGTAAGATACATGAGATCTGAATCGCGGAATATGGCACAGTATGAGCTGAGATCCGAGCTGGATGTGTGGTATTTAGCACAGCACAAAGTAGGATCTGGGTCGCCGACTGTCAAGGTAGTATATGAATCGCTGAACATCGAGGGACGTGATTGTGTTTGGCACAGACAGCACGAGGTATGTCGGTCATGCACAGTTACAGCATAAGAAAGCACCGTATCGACGTTGGGCGTCAAAACCTATTTGTGTATCGCTGGAAAGGGGGCATCAGGACGTGTGCATAAGTACGGCAAAAGAATGCATTGTATCGATATCGGGACGTCAGGACACTTGCACAGCACAAAAAGTTGCCTTGCTTATTAGCCACTTCACTCACGGATGCTGTCTATAGCTCAGAGGAAATGCGTAGTTATTGGCATGGTAATATGAAAGAGAGTTGTAGGTGCTGTTTCTTCATCATCTACACATTTGCGATACACAAACACAGGCAGGTCCTAGTAGATAGTGATTCATTAGTCTAGCTACCAAAGACTCAATCACAAGACCAAACCTCCATTTGACAGAAACGCCATGCTCCATCCCATCCCATCGCAAAGAATGATGAAAGCATTACCACATCCCCACCCACAGACAAGCCATCATCAAAGAAGTAACCACCATCAATAGCACCTCCCAGCTGCACTTATCAAGCCTGCGACATCCCTCTCATGGACATCCGACCACCACCCTCGTCTACACACCCTTAATCGCCACCGTCCGCTCACTATTCAACTTATCCGCATTCCGCTCATGGCTCTCCTTCTTACAATCCTCCAGTCCCTCACACTTGTGATCCTCAAGCAGCCGATGCTTCCCACAGAAGTGACCCTGGCAGAAGCCGCAGTCGCCTACAATGCGCTGCGCCGCGTCCTTGCACTCCTTGAACGAGCACCGTATCTTCTTGGGCGGCATGCCGCCGCGCAGGGGCAGCGCCATGTGCAGCGTGCTGTTGGGCGCGATGGCGTACGACTCGAGCGTCGATGTGGAGGACGAGAGGTGCTTGCCGGCGTGCACGAGGCGGAGAGTGGATGGGGTGGAGAGGTTGGTGCGGAGCGCGAGCAGGGTGCGGAGGGTGGCGATGGAGGTTGAGGGGGGAAGGGTGAGTGGTATTGCTAGTGGTTGTTAGTATGGGTGATGACGTGGGGGATGGGGTTCCGATATTCGAAAGATGGGGAGAGACGTACTGGAGTCGCCGGAGACAGTCTTGATGAAGATCTGCATCGTGTCCTCGGTTTCTGAGGCGCTGGAGCTGAGGCTCGAAGAGCTGGGTGTGCGGTGCATCGTGTGTTGCGTGTGTGGTTGTGAGTTGCGAGGTGGTGGTGGTGGTGATGTATGACGCAGCGGTGTAGATAGCGGAGATAAAGGATGCAGTGCAGTCGAAGGTGGATGAGTGTGTCGTGTGAGCAGCGAGAGAAGAAGCGGTATATGAATGCGCGAGGCAACTACTGCGTAATTCACACTAATCCTCTGACTAAGTTGGCTCTTCGCGATGGTTCGGTGACAAGGCTGGGTGCGAGCGGGCGGGCCGAGTGAGCGCAGGCGGATGGATGATGATGAGGGCGAGGGTAAAGGTGAGGTGAGGTTGGGCTAGGTAAAGGTGACGACAGGCGCAGCAGATGCAGGGCGCAACTCTTTAAAGGAAGCAAGCGCAGCCTGCCGGCGCCTTGACCGATGGCACAATGCATGGTGCACTCACCTGGTCCAGCGCCGTACTGCGTAGGTACTCGAGCCGGCATGCGTTCGCAGCTTCTCGCCGCCTAACACCGAACGAGTTCCATCGTATTCCACGCATCTGGCCACATCCAGGAACGGTCCCAGGTTCCTTTCTTTGAAGGCCGACCGGAACTCTACCAACCCAATATCCCTTTCATCTCAAGTCTACGGAAACATTGTTGTTCGTGACACTTCTTTGATGCGACGGTAGCTGACCGACTCGAACTCGCCTACCCTTCCCTGCAGTCGCCGAACTTGCCGCGCCAGCAGGTGACACGTCTCTGGTGGCTACGCGCTGCCTGCCACTTGCGTATCGCATCGACTTGTGACGGGATGCTAAATCTAGATGCGTGTCTCATGCAGGGCAGTTCGCTTGTGGCGGTGTACCACGTGGACCGACCGGTAAGGGCGTTTTGAGTGGTGTTCGATTGGAGGATGCTCACGAACTCTTTACAACTGTGTCAACCTTCAACGCAAAATCGTTGTTTCAATAACTACGAGCACCTTTGCATCGTGTGAGTATCGCGTTGATATCGGATGGTGTTGAGAGTACACGTCCATCACATCGAGGTTCTGCTCCGCACCTGCACCGTCGTACATGCACCCACCCGGCCTGCATTCCCATCGACACCTCGATGCGACCACAATGTTCCGATCGCACAAGGCATTGCTGTCCAATCTCCTGTGCGACACGCGACTGAGATCGGTGCAAGGAGTATCCACGGCGCTGGGACTCTGGCACCAAACACAGCGAAACATGGTATTGCCGGAGTACCAATATCGCTGTGATCGATAATGTGCATTCCAGAAAGCTTCTATGTCCGGAGTTCGGATTGTACTGGTGAATAAGTATGAAGAGAGAGGTTTGGCATGTGACTGTGCTTGACATGCATCCACGCTCGAAGCGATTCCAAGCGCTTCCAACCTCCCTACCAAGGTGCTTGTATTCATCGATCCAACGCCTTTAGCGCTTACCGTCCTGAAGGTTGACACAATAAAACAGAGCACCCTGGTACTGTGTGGGAAAGACAAAGGGGGCAGAGTAACTCATCAGAACTACAACAGTCTCCTGCGACTCATACATGTCCCGGAACGGATACTATATTGCAAGTACAGTTCACTTGGAACCGCCTTCCTCTGACAATCGTTTCAACCTTGGCCAGTACTCAGTACTGCCAACAATTCCGAACACCTCCGTCTTCATGTCCATCCAGTCATCCAATCCCTCCAACCTCCCTCCCTCTTACCCCCTACTAACTCCCCACCTTCCCCTCACGCCCATCCGTCGGCCTCGCCCCAACCGTCCAACACCAATCTGGCCCTGGTGTAACTCCCGCCGCTGGAGTCGGACATATAACATACGGCCCCGTATCCGTCGATCGGTTACTTTGCAGGAAGTTTGGCTCGTAGGTATACCACATCCACGGCTGATCGATGCGCAACCAGATGATGGAAATGAGTATGAGTACGACGATGAAGAGGATGCGCTGGGTGCAGGTGGTCCAGCGGGAAGGGGCGGTTGCGGGACGCGTGTTGTGGTGCAGTGGGAGATGAGTGGAAGATTTGTCGGTGGTGGTGGTGGAGGTGGTGGTGGTTGGAGAGGATGTGCTGGGATTGTCGATGGGGATTTTGGAGGTGGCGAGGCGGTACATGTTGATTGAGTGATTGGTTTTGGTGTGCAATGAGGACGGGAGGTTAATATGTGGTGGGGTAGCTGAGCTGCGGCACAGCTGGGTAACGAGGCAGCTGACAGCTCGCTCGTATACATGTGAGACATCGCAGGACCTGTGCGAGGCTATCTGAACGATAATTCGCAAGTTGTCATCGCGTGATATTCTCAAGCATGTGAAAGTATTAACAACTATCTTCTTAACCAACCCTACTATCCTACACCATCTCCCTCCCCACCTCAACCTACAACATACTCTTCGGGAAATTCTTCATCGCCTGCCTAACACCCAAATCCCCCAAAATCTCCTCCGTCCCACCAAGAATAGCATCAAACTTATACGTACGATGGAACTCCTCGACCACACGGCCCATGCCAGACTGCGTTATGCCGCGACCGCCGAAAATATTGACCGCCTCGTCGGCAATGTCGTGTGCGGAGCGCGTTGCGAATGATTTGAGCAGGCCGATGGGGCCGCCGAGGAGCTTGGATTGCTGTGCGTAGCTCATGTGGCACATTTGGTAGGCGATGGATTCGAGCCAGGCTTGGTTTGCTTCGGCGAGGGAGATCATTTTTGCGAGTCTGTGAGGAACGGGGTTAGTGACGAGGACGTAAGGTAGTTTGGAGAGAGACTTACTTCTGGCGTATGGCGGGCTGCTCGATGAGTTTTTTGCCAAAGACGATGCGCTGGTTGCACCATTTCAGGCACTCTTCGACGACGGTGCGCATGGAGCGGATTACGCCGCAGGCCATCATGAAGCGCTCGTGGTTGAAGTTGGACACTTGTCTTGGTTAGACATGGTCATGAAGAGCGACTTCGTCATGACTTACTGATGACCATGAAGCCTTGGTGCTCCTTGCCCAGCAGACCCTCGACTGGCACCTTGGTGTTGTTGAACTCAACGAACGCCGTACCCGCCGTCGTGGAGTAGCTCGTCTTGATTTGCTTCGTCTCGACGGTATCGTCGCGCGGTACAAGGATGACGGAGAAGCCTTTGTCGGTCTTGCAGCCGGTCACAAAGTAGTCGCAGAACATGCCGTTGGTGATCCACTTCTTGGTACCGCGAATGATGTAGTGCTTGCCATCGGGAGTCAACTCAGCTGTTGTCCTCAGCCCAGCGACATCAGATCCAGCGAACGCTTCGGTAATGGCCAGACAGATCTTCTTCTTGCCAGTCAAGACCTCGTTGACGACCTTCTTCTTCAACTCGCCTTCTGGCATCCACTGCAGCACAGCCGTCAACGAGATCGTCATGCCAGCCATGTTGCCGTCCTGAAAACCACGTGCATTGGCACGTACACCCTCCTGGGCCTGAATCATATCGTGGAGGTAGTCAAATTCTTCGCCCTTGACGACGCCCATCAGGTTCTTACCGTGAAGGTGCTTTCCAGGCCCAAGGCGCATGGCTAGAAGGTCATTGGCAGCCATCTTGTCGATCAGGTCCTGGCTGATGTATTCGCCACTCTTCTCCTTTTCTTGTGCCTCGGGCTTGACGTGCTCTTCAGTGAACTTCCGAACCTCCTTCTGGAACGCCCGATGGCTCTCCTTGAAGTAGGGGCTCTTGAACTCCGGTCGCAGCCACAATGGTTCCGCGTATGGTACGGGGCTCAAGTCGCCGAACTTGGGCACAATGACCTCAGACTTCTCGCCTTCGATCGTGCCGATGGCGAGGTCATCATACTTTTGTAGGACTTCCTGTCGGTGCAGGTTGTAGAAGGCTGTGGTGGCGTCGGTGCCGGCTACTTGCTCCAGCACGACAGAGCCGCCGGGATGCGCATCGACGAAGTCGGTGAGATCGTAGACCTTGTGATCGATGATACACCAGAGGTCTTCTGGCGTGTTGTGCTTTGCGACGGACTCGCGCGTGAGCGTTTCGTGAGGCATGATGGTGGAAGGACTCGTGAGTGGCGGGCCGGTTCGAAGAAAGATGGGACGGAAGGAAAGGAGTAGTTTTCACTACATTTTCTGCTTAGAGAACGTCTGGCCTCGGTCCAGGTGAGCAGACTAATCCGCGCCGCGTTCGCGCTCCCCGTGGTGGAGTCGCGTGTAAGCTAAAACTGGGGTAAAGCCGAGGCTCATCAGCAGAGTCGCTCGCCTTCTCATTGGTCGCGCTCATCGAACCACCTTCACACTATCCACTTCCACTTCGCTCTCCGTACCATCCTCTTGGCCTGCTTCTCATCCTAGAAGCATCGATATAACTGAGCATGTAGAACGTCGAGCATCAATACCTCTGCCAGGATGGAAGTGCACTCTTTGGGGCCAATGAGCGACCCTAGTAATCCTTCGTACAGCCTACTACGTCACGCATCTCTCGCGACTCTTATCATCATCTCATCTCACACGACTTCATTGCACGCTCTCTAACAAACTCATCGAGTCCCACTCTCATAGTCGTGATGAAGTCAATGATACTCCCCTTCACCATCTGGCTCCACGCCCTCCTTCCTTTCCACCCCACATCATGCACTCCCCTCCAACACGTCCTCAACCCCCAGCCCATCCTTCGCAATGCCACCATGTCCGACGTGGATAGCATCGCCACCGTGATCATAACAGCTTTCGAGCCCATGCCCAACTGGCGCTACATATACCAGTTCCGCAAGGATTTCCCCGAGGAGCATCATCGCTGTTACCGCAACACAGTTTCCACCATCTTGTCCTACAACAATACCTCCGTGCAAGTTATTGAAGCGCCTGCAGATAGCAACATCACGGTCGCGGCTGCAGCGATCTGGGCGTGGGAAGATGATCTAGCGTATTCAGACATGTGGAGCATAATGTCCAGTACGTCGAGCGCGCACCGCCTGATCATACGCATGCACAAAAGCTAACTCCAAGAAGCCAAATGCACGCACAAGGACCTCAATGTCACGCGCGCGATTGACTGGATGAAGAAAGCACAATCCCTGAAAAAGAAGTACTTTGACGACTACTTCGGGCCCGAGCAATTGTATCTTGATACGCTGGTCGTGCATCCTGACTACCAGCTCCACGGTGCTGGGACGAGGCTTGTGAATGTGGGCATTGAGGTTGGTAGAAAGGTTGGCCGGAATGTTACGCTGCTTTCGCAGCCGACGGCTGAGGGTTTCTATTTGCATCGTGGCTTTAGGGAGGTGCAGAATATAAGTTTGGCGAGTGTGGATGGAGATGAGACGTTTGGGTTTAATGTTATGGCGTATAATTTTAGCAGTGTTGTGTAAGAGATGGGAAAGTAAGAACCAGAGGGGTTGGAGACCATGTATGACATGAACCTCGAGGCTTAGGTGCAAACAAATGTTCTGGGCAACAGCATCGATACATCAACCTTTCCTTACAATCTCCATCCTCGAGAGCTTCAGAGCCACGAAACAATGTCGCTCATTCGGCCTGCGGGCATGAGATGAGTGGGAATGCTGCACGTACCCGTGCAAATACGTCACGTAGCTCCTGTCTCACCGCCACCAAGCTTGCCAGACTCTTCCTCCTCTTCCGCAACCGATCGACAAAAATTTGCACGATGTCGGACCTCGTGCCCCTACGAGGCAAGTCGGATATCTCGACCACTGCAAATACAGCTGCAGACTACCTGCCAAGGTGAGCTTCCCTCTACTGATGCCAAATTGCCTCACTTAATGTTCCACAGCATCGACGGAGAGATCATCGAAGTCCTCCTCAAGGGAGGCGTGAAGCGCAGTGTCCACAAGAATGTACTCATCCAGTCTCCATTCTTCGCAAACGCCCTCAAACCAGCATGGTTCATGCGGAAGGAGAACAAGGCCATCGAACTTCAAGACACTGAAACCGAGGTGTTCGATGCATACGTCCGATGGCTATACACACATAATGCGGAACCGAATGTTCAACCTGAGTCGTACCTGTGGGCGAAATCATACATCCTTGGCGAAATGCTCATCGATCTCGAATATCAAAACGCGGTGCTATCAGCCTTAATGAACTAACTCGAAGCCGGGTATAGAGGCACGTCTGAAGCTCACATTCATTACATCTACGCCGGTACCCCGACTGATTCGCCAGCGTGCAAGCTTCTCGTTGACTTCTTCTGTCACTGCCACATAACAATTCCGGACGACTTTGAATTCACAAGGTCCTTCCCCGCAGACTTCGTCGACGATCTCATGTACGCGGTCTTGAAGAAGAGAAGACTTCCGAAAGGCGACCCAACCTGGGTCGTGTCGCCATCTTCGTACATGGTCGAAAATCGAAAGGGCAATTGAGCGACGGCGATGCGACGTGTTGGCGAACATTAAAGATGCTACTACCATGCAATTGTATCGCCGTGAAGTTCAAAGTTGCGCACGACCGGATAGATTTTAGCGTTTAGTGTAGAGGTCGCAGAGATGATAAGCCCAAATGTCCCGGCACACTTTTACGAGCGCGCAAAGCACGTGCAGCTTTGTTGAGCACCGTCTTCCATCCCTGATATCTATTCTTATAGTTGAATCACTCTCTCCAGACATTCATCCATCCACCATTCAGCATAGACGCACAATTTCGCCATGCAGAAGCCCCAATCACCAGACTTCGAACACGAAATATCCAAGCCTTTCCCCTTCTCTCCCCAGTCAATTCACCCAGTTCCTCCAAGGCACTTTCCAGTAGCACCTCATCCAAGTCCGCGCCTGCTACGGCACAATTATCCAAAAGTTCACCGACCGAGCAAATCTCACTTCTTCACCAATACCCCCAAGCAAATATTCCGCTCCAAGCACTTTCAAATACACGTACAAGTACTCCTTCGCGCCCTTTCCATCTACTACAATCAACACTTCCCACCACTCTTTCCTATCCCAGTAATATCTTTCACTTGACAAACGCGCCCTTCACCAGATAAAGTTAAATCGAGACTAACCGTATCGTGCCCTGTCTACGCCCAAACGCTCCTGCGCGCCCTTCCCGAGAATCTCACACCATATCGCTGGAACGACATGTCGTCCGTCCGGAAGAAGTTAGGAGGGCCGTCGGTTGCGTCTCGCTCTTTGCGTGTGATTGGCTGGGCGCGCCCTTTGCTGCGCGCCCTTCGTAGTGCTGCGATCGATGAGACTACGAGTATCTACTGGATGGGGAATGTTGAGGAGGGCATGGAACAGGAGATCAGGGGAGGATGAGCATTAGTGTTAGTGTGTGTTGGGTGGTAGACAGAATTGCTTACGACTTCAACTTGCGTGTACAGTGCGTTCCAGAACATGCTCTGATGAAGTTTGATTAGTTAGCTGACGCAAAGTTCTTGAATCTATTACAGGACGTGTATGTTCCTATGCGGTACATTAATAGCCTAAACATGCCTGCCATGCCGTTCCCACGCCTCTCAATTCATGTCGTGTACCTTGCGCCCTTCCACCTACTTCACATACCTTCCAGCAAATCTTTCTAATTGTCTAGCGTCAACACTTTCAACCCCACTCTGCATTCGATCTCAGTTCGTATCGTGCCCTCTACACCGCTCGTACTATGACCACTAGTGATAGTGTGTGCTGTAAACAAGGCACACTGTACGCACTTACGTACTGCCATTCACACATTAAGTCTCTGTACCAACTTTGAGCTGGTGCATGCAGCCGCCAATTTGAGCTATCTATCGAGACAATTCACGGTTAATTCTGAGGAGGATGTCTATTACATACCGGAGCATACGAAGGAAGATCCCGAGGGCTTCTAGAAATCTTCAGACCAACCAGGAGCTATCTAGATATTGTTTCTGAAGCAGAAACGCTGTCCACAATAGTCAGGCCGTCGACAAGCAAGACCTCCCGGCCGAGCAACTCGTTGGAATATCGGAACTTTTGCGCAAGCTCGACGTTGCGCTACCGCAAAAGCAAGCGCCGCGACCTCCGAGCGAAGATCAGAGAAGAGCTTAAGTGCGAAATGCTCAAGCTCAAAGAAGCAGAGGCAAAGTTCAAGATGGCACAAGATGATGAAAGCAGCGAGGAAGACAAGGAAGATGAGTCGGACGACGAGGAAAACAACCAGGCTGCCAAGGTTAGATCAGATCAAGAGCCAAAAGCGTTGGAGGGTCTTGACGAAGATGCCATTGTTCTTGTAGAGGATAAACAGGATACTGTCAACAACGCTTCCGCTGACTGTTGGGAGTATTTTTTAACGACGCTAAGTTGCAAAGGTATTATTGAAATCGTACCTAGGCTTTAACACACTTTGCTTTGTGTCTAGTTAGATTAATAGCAAAATGTTCGAGTTGTTCTGTGCTTCTGGGAGATACAAGGAAAATCGATAGATCCTTTGTTCACTGAAAGTGTCTAAATATGGCTACAATTGTAGTCAATCAGGCAGATGAACGTGCTATCTCGACACCGCACTCCTGGTACATATTTCGATTTCCAAACGTAGGTAACAACATGCAGTTGTTCTCATACACAGTGAAAGACTTGTTTGCGTCACTCGCTCTCATGACGATCGTTTGTCTCCATCGCGAGCCGTGGCGGCGTCAAAATGTCTCAACCCACCTGCGCAGACTCAAAGCTTTCCAATTTCTCATCGTGCCCCTCCACACGCCCCTCCATCAACACCCCGCGCCCTGCCCCTCAATGCCCCTCGATGCCCTCTTGCCCCTCCTATAGCTCTGCAATCCACAGCTGCTACCAACTTTCCTGATGTGGAAATATCGTCGCGCTGCCCCGCCGATCTGGACACGCGAGTGTAGGGTGCGGATGCAGGTACGAGCAGCACTACCACCACAACTGATCGACCGGAACGGCTGTCCGAGAATCGTCTTCTCGATCGTGTGGAAGTAGAGTAGAGTCCTTGTTGCAGAAGAAATAAGATTTGGTGAAATTTGTTGAAGAATTTAGACGTTGCGAATATGCCGCACACACTGGATAGAAAAATGCCAGTCATGTACTAGAGATGGAAGTAATGCAAAGGGACAGAAAGCAAAGTAGCACTAAAAGCGACAATCTGAATACCTGCACATTGGAGCCACATCAACGCACGTGAAGGCAGCCGACACATGATGGGTAGATGCAGCCTCCAACACGCCGCCTCCTATGCGTGCCAAAAAAAAAGGATATAGTACCGCGCACGAGGTACAATCAAAACAGCCTTGCTTGATTAAGTCATGCATGAATGTACTAAAAACAATGCGTGACTTGTGCCTTCGGTTCAACCTTTCGCACACACACTCCAGCACCTGAAAAACATCACCAACAACACCCAAACGTCCCCAAACGCAAAAAGAATGCCCCCTGGCAGGATCGAACTGCCGACCTCGGGATAACCTGCTTTGAGAGCAGTCATAGTCTCTATGAGACCCACGTCATAACCAACTAGACCAAGGAGGCGTGTTCAGATTTGGATGATCTGATATTTGATGTGAAGCTTACAATTTGCATAAAATATATTCCGCTCATCTGTAGTAGGCACAGGGGAAGCTGGAGAAAAATGTTGGTTCGGGTACATGTTTGCGTTGGCGTGAGTGGGGTGGGTGGATGATCTTTGGGCCTTGGGTGAGGGGTAAAGTGCGCGCTAAAAAATGCGACGTGTGCCTTGAACTTCGACGGATTTTCGTACTGCGTGTTATCATGTACGAGCGGAACTCGAGATATGTACGAGGAGCGCGCTGTTGGATTATTTAGCGTTGGTCTGCGTAATGAAATATAGTTGTAGCCATCATCGGCTAATCTAAGTGACGAATGCTCGAGCATTCTTCGCTCGTATGTTCCAGCTTGCAGGAGTACAGAATGTCAAGAAAGAGAGAAGTGCGTGCTTTGGTTGCTTTTGTGTCATTAATTATACGTTGATAAGGTCTATAAAGCTCTCCATCCATATGCATACGAGTCCCTCTCACTGACGCCCGAACGCCGATGCATCATGAACCTCCAAGTCCATTGCCCGACGCTATCTATAACTACACACTTTCCTCATCATACATCCCACATCTAAGGCCCCAAAACATGTCCCGGCTCCGGACTCCTGGGCATCGTGCCCAACGGCACCGGCGCATTCGTACTCGGCAGCACGCCATACCGTCCATACGTCTTCTGATCCACGCTGACATAATGCGGTAGCCGCCCCAGCAGATTCAGCTTCGTTTCTATCCACCGCAGGATCTTTTCGTGGGGGACGAGGAACTTGATCCAGCCGGTGGCCCAGAGGTAGCCGAAGCCTGCGCCGCAGAGGTGGCCGAGCAGACTGACGTTGGGGACGAGGAAGCTTGTTACGAGGACGAGGATGAGTGGGGTGGTCCAGGTGGGGATTTTGTAGGGGCCGACGCTAGATTTATGGTGAGGATTTGTAGGAGGGTAGATTGAGTTGGGAGAGAAGACGTACTTGAAGCTGGGGTTCGTTTTGTGTGTCTTCATTACTTCAGCGGAGAGTAGGAGAAACACCCATACACTGTGCTATGTTAGCGGAATTGCGAAGGACAGAATTATGGTCTGATATACCTCGCGCCCATGACTATGGTGTTACTCCGCAGAACAAATTTCTCGAGTAGTGTGTACACGCCTCCTGGTATTGTACCGAATGCTGTATCCTCGTCAACCCATGAACTCAATCTCACGAGGTGATGCTCTTACGACCAGTGAAGAGAGCTAATGTGACCAGTGTTCCGTACTCGGATTCGAAGCGCTCGATGAGTGGTGTTACGGCGACCAAGTTAAAGATCATGTGGAAGAAGTTGAGGTGCGTGAGCGGGAACAGGTTGAGACGGTGCACTACATGGAACGCATCGTTAGCCTCTGAACATGATTGATGTGCCTGGATATCCCCAATCTCCCGTGCGCGCCTCTTCTCCAAGTCCTTCTCGAGTTGCTCGGTAAACTTCAGAACGTGCGCCTTTCACCGAAGATGATGACACCAGCCCTCGTCAGAGATGTCCCGAAACTTCGTGCTGCCTCCACTTCACCTCTCCCCCAGAAAACCCACGTACTCTGTGTAAAGTCCATCTTAGCCGGCTCCAACCGCCCAAACTCCCTGATCCACGGGAACGGAATCGTCGCAATCCATAGGCCCAGTATGGCCGCCACCAGTACTCGTGTGCATAACGGGAGTCGAAATATGTAGGAGCGCAATCGCATGGGATTGAACTGGGGAAGTGACGGCGCCATGTTGGTATGCGCCTGGCAGAGAGATGATGCGCGTCAAGAGAAAGTAAGCTGTGGATACCGCGGCTTCGTTAGCGTGATTCAGCCCTATCGTACCTGCCCGTTCGGACATCGCAGTTGATTGGGGAAGCTTGGTCGCGAGATCTGGCTTGAGGTACCTCTCTTCCCACACTCTTTTCTCTACGGGGCCGATTGATGGAGAAGAAATATGGCGCTGATTTGTATGTCTCAGCACGTTGTTGATGTACAGCAACCGCTAACATGTGAATCAAGCTTCAATTCTAGCTCTCCGAAAGGACCCCCGCCTCGAGAAGATACCGCCATATCTGTCTGCCTTTTGCATTGTCGTTGGAATTGCATGGCTTCTTATACTACCCCTCGACGAGTACTCCCGAAGAACATACGTCTCAGAGAACGCGTTACTACCTGGCCAAGTACATACCTACTTCACCGGCAGCGAACACGATGTCTTTCGCGCATACCGCCATGAGGTTAACGACCTCACTGGGAAGTCTGTCCAAGAGTAAAACACAATCTTCGAACGAGGTCGCAAAACGAGTTGCTAACAACCCACTAGCCGCTCCAAAGGCCTCGAGTCCATCTTCCTAGAGCAAAACCTCAAAGTCTCGACCCAGAAATACAACTACACTGTCTCAAACCACACCCTCGCGAACGAAAACGTCTACGCCATCCTCCAAGGTCCCCGCGCCGACGCGACCGAAGCCCTCGTCCTAATCGGCGCGTGGACAAACATGGCCGACGAAACAAACATCAGCGGCGTAGCCCTCGTGCTCACGCTCGCCCGCTACTTCAAGCGCTGGTCCCTCTGGTCCAAAGACATCATCTTCCTCGTACCCGGCGATAGCACGATAGGCCCGCAAGCATGGGTCGACGCATACCACAACGGACACAACGAGGAAGAAGTGGAGAGTCTGAAGATCAAGAGCGGGGCACTGCAGGGCGCGGTTGCGATTGACTATCCTGCCGGACCGTGGGGCCACCGGTACGACAAGTTGCATGTCGTGTACGATGGCGTGAACGGCCAGCTTCCAAATCTGGATCTATTCAACACGGCGATTCAAATCGCGCAGGGACAAATGGGCATCGACTGCGTGATCCAGCGCATGTTTGACTACGACGACACATATAAATCTCGCCTCACAACCATGCTGCGAGGCATGCTTTCCCAGGGTCTCGGACACGCAACGGGCCCGCATTCAAGCTTCATCCCATACCACGTCGATGCTATCACGCTGAGCACGATTGGCGATGGCTGGCACGATGAAATGACGCTCGGACGGACCGTTGAGAGCTTGTTCAGGAGCTTGAATAATCTGCTCGAGCACTTGCATCAGAGTTTCTTCTTTTACTTGCTCCTGCAGGGCAAGCGATTCGTTAGCATCGGCACGTATTTGCCCAGTGCGATGTTGATCGCGGTGAACTTCAGTATCACAGCTATGGCGCTGTGGGTCAAGAGCGGAAAAGCGATTGAGGAGGGAAAAATTGGTGGCACGAAGCCTGAGCCAAAGACGAAGCCCACTGCAACTGAAGACAAGAGCACCACCAACACCAATGCCTCAACCGAGCCCGCCACAACCCTCATCCACACCGGCCCCTCCCTATCCATAATCCCCACCTCCACCCTCGCAATAACCGAACGCCCCCTCCTAATCCCCCTCCTCCTCGTCCTCGCCTCCCACACCCTCGGGCTCATACCCCTCTACTACTTCAACACCTGGGACACCGACAACCTCATCGGAATCTTCTACACCGCCGCAAACATCACGACGCTACTCCCCATTGGCCTCGCATTCGTGAATTACTACGCGCTTGAATCGCCGCTGTCTGCACAGGCCTTGACGCTAATCCAGTGCTTTTCACTGCTGGGATTGGGGCTGGGATTAGCGGCGCTAGCGACGCTCAATTTCAGTCTCAGTGTGATTGTAGGCGTCCTGTCCGCGCCACTGTCGTTTGTTCGCAGGACCAAGAGTACGCCGGTAACCATGGCGCAGTTGGTTGTACTAGCCGTGCTTAACCCAGTCATGGTCGCGCAGTGGAGCAGTCGTCTGCTGGGCGGGGATTTGGGCGAGATCATGAGGTTGGCGGCGGTGGGGTGGAGTGTGTGGGGGTTGTGGACGCAGGTGGTGGTTTGGGTGGTGTGGTTTCCTGCGTGGGTTGTGGGGGCGGGGATTGTTGCTGGGGGGTTGTTTGAGTAGAGGGATGTAGGGAGTAGGATGGTAGAGGGTGAGGAAGCATTAGTGTAGCATAATCTCACGGACGGTTTATGTGGTCGTGATTTCGTCTTCTTCGCCCTGCTAATTTGTTGGGCTTGCTATGATCTATGGTTACATGGCCTGCGAAGTGTCCATCTTACAGCCACGCTTGCCGCATCACATTGTGCGGAGACAGCATCGAGAGCCAATTCGTCTTTTCCCAGCCTTCTGCAGACCACCTCACGCGGCCCACACGTCTTTACCCACACCCTCGATCCAGTTACCCAGCTGATTGACGCTCGCGTCCCATTCCTTAAGTCGGCCGCGCATGCTCTCGATCTGCTTCATGTCCAGCACCTTTGGCTGCACCCAGTTGATGCGCGCAATCTCTGCGACCTGGTCGATCTGGCCCCGCAGCAGACCCAAGCTCAGCGCCTTCATGATCAGATGCTCAATCTCGTTTGGCTGCACCTTTGTCTCGCTCGATATCTCGCCGAAGGTCATGGCGCGGTCGTGTGGCGGGCGGCGGAAGACGGTCTCTGTGAGTGCAGACAGCGAGATCTTCTGGTACAGGAAGGTCTGGTGCTCCTTGAGGAGGGGCACCTTCGAGATGTTGCCGGCGAGGACGTCGTATGCGGTGAGGTCGCCGCGGTTGAAGGCGAAGAGCAGGTCGCGCAGCCATGCGTGCGGGGTGTTGACCAGCGAGTCGAGGATGGGATGTAGAAGCAGCTCTCCGAAGTTGTAGATGGAGTCTGAGACGAGGGCGGCGATGCTGAGGTCGTATGCGCGCGACTGTCGCTCGCGGAGTTCCAAGTCTTGCAGGTCGACGCAGGCGAGGAACAGCAGGGCGTTCTTGTAGTATGCGGCGAACTCGTGCTTGGACTTGTAGTACTCTGCGCTGGCGCGGTAGAAGGCGGCGTGCACGACTGTCTCGACCGAGTCGAAACCCTCCAGTATCTGCTCGCACTCGTCGAGCTTCTTCTTGGCGCCGTCCTCGTCCCGTAACCGCAGCTGTATGCTGGCTCCGGCGACTGTGGCGTATACGTATGCGTCCTGCGAGGCGGGCTTGTTGACGCTCTTTGCGAGGCTGTCGACGAAGGCGAGGCGCTCCTTGTCGTCTGTATGTATACATTAGTCATATACTTGAGTTTGTACAGGCCACAATATACCTTTATACTGTGTCGCGGCGTTGAGGCCGAGTGTGACGAGCTTGAGCTGGTTGATCTTGTTTGCAAACGTCTTGATGAACTTCTCGAAGAAGGGTATCCGCTGCTTGGCGCTGTCTGGGTGGTCGAAGAACTCGATGAGCTTGTCCGTCAGCTCGTGCCACAACTTGCGCTCCCAGTAGTCCTCAAAGGCGATGAAGTATTCCTGGAGCTCCTCCGGCGCCTCGTCCCGCGCATCGCCCAGCAGATTCGGGATTGCGTCTGTGTCCATCGCCATGGTTGCGGTGTGGTGTCTGGGAAGGAGTGAGGTTGGTGTTTATGTCGGAGAGTATTTGGTGTTCGAGTCTGGTTGAGGGCGACTGGGCGTGAGAGAGTGGGATGTGTTGATCGATGGCGTTGCGGCGGAAGCTACAACTAGCGTGCGCCAAGGCGTCACTTCCCCGACGTCCTTAGTCGACGAGCTTCACCACGACACGCATACGACACGAACACGAGCCATTGACCGCCGCAACATGGCTCTGCCTCTCCGATATGCTCGCGCTGGGGCGGCGCTGCCAGCTCAGGCCCCTTCTATGCGCGCAGCCAGATTCTCGACCTCGGTCTGCCGGAGCGTACAGATCAATTCAGACGTCAAGATCACGAGGTGTGTAGGACATCATACACGGAGGGGGGTAGAGACTGATGTACTTACAGAACGGGTAAACCAATCTTGACCGTTCAGGGCGGTCGGTCTGGACTGGGCGGTATGCATGCTTCGTAACGACATCACGAAACAAACCACTCACACACTTCAGGATACACTGCGACTGTGTTCGGAGCTACGGGCTTTCTGGGACGATACATCGTGAACAGACTGGGTGCGTCGACATTCACCAACGCGACTACCAGCGGCTAACAGATGGGACAGCACGGTCAGGATGCAACGTGGTAGTCCCCTTCCGCGAGGACATGGCCAAGCGACACCTCAAAGTCGCGGGAGATCTCGGCCGCGTCATCTTCATAGAAATGGACTTGCGCAACACGGCCTCGATCGAAGAAAGCGTCCGACACTCTGACATCGTCTACAACCTCATTGGCCGCGACTACCCCACCAAGAACTTCGATCTGGAAGACGTCCACGTCGCAGGGACCGAGCGCATCGTGGAATCTGTCGCAAAGTACGACATCGACCGCTACGTTCACGTCTCCTCGCACAGCGCATCGCTGGACTCGCCGTCCGAGTTTTACCGCACAAAGGCACAGGGCGAGCAACTCGCGCGCTCAATATACCCCGAAACCACCATCGTCCGACCCGCGCCCATGTTCGGCTTTGAAGACCGCTTTCTGCACCGCCTCGCGTACCCAGCTAACATCGTCACCTCCAACAACCTGGAAGAACGCTACCGCCCTGTGCACGCCATTGATGTCGGCATGGCGCTCGAAAAGATGCTCCAAGACGACACCACCGCCGCCGAGACTTTCGAGCTGTACGGCCCCACCGAGTACTCCATGGCCGAAGTGCGCGACCTCGTCGAGAAAGAAACAATGCACAAGCGCCGTCACGTCAACGTGCCCAAGCGCATCATGAAGCCCATCGCCACATACGCCAACAAGTTCCTCTGGTGGCCCATCCACAGCGGTGACGAGGTGGAGCGCGAGTTCATCGACCAGGTTATCGATCCGCGGGCCAAGACGTTCAAGGACTTGGACATTGAGCCGGTGGAGTTGAAGAGTTTGACATTTGAGTACTTGAAGGCGTATCGCAGCTCGAATTACTACGATTTGCCTCCCATGAGCGAGAAGGAGAAGAGGGAGGAGAAGAAGTATTTGCATGTCATTGACGATCAATAGACGTAGTCTTTGGGTAGGGGTAGCGTGCTTTGTACATATCGGTGCTCTCGAGTGAGCTGGCTGGACATGGTAGAATCGAATGCTTTTCTTTTGTGCGGAAGGATGCCTATGTTTCTACGTCATTGGAGTAGGGTATTCTCCAAGATCAGTCACTACTTCATGTCCGTTTCTACTTTTCTCCTCATTCCCTCTTCCGTTCGTCGACACCCATATTTCTCCCCAACGTCCTAGTCACGCATTCATGGCTCAATGATACAGAGAAGCTCGTAATTCAAGCAATCGTCCAGCCATGGACCCGATCCACTGTAAGAATCGATGGACCTGCTTAATTCAGGTATGCATGTGCATACTAGTGTCTTCAGCATCCAGCAAGTGACCAATCGAGAACATACACGGGCAACAGACTGCACGAAGCGTTTCTACGCCAATAAGTAGATTCATATCGAAGAGGAATTTACTTCACGAGCTTATCCTTGAGGTATTAATCTAATCATGCCATTCTGCAGCTACATATGCTTACCTTCTAGCAACAACGCACGCGCGGCCGCTATCAACCTTTTCCACCAAGAGACTTTTGCGCGCCGGAGCACAATTCTGGAAGTTTGTGGTTGTACCGCGCGTCGACACTAGCAGGTTGGGAACGAAACTGCTTAGATCAGCGAAGCTTGTGGCTAGGTAGAGCTTATGTGTTAAAATATAGCCTGTTTTTATGTGCGATACGACGTATGGGGTTACTTTGAGCAGCGGTCAAAGAGGGACAGGCTGGTGATTTAATTATGTGTGAATGGGGTTGGGAGGGGAAGGCGTTGTGTACTTGATGGGCTCATTGATGTTGCGGTATTGGTGCCGGACCTGGTGACGCCTAGGCCTCTCGTTCTTTTGTTTTTCGGGTCGTGGGAGCAAGGGCTTGGTGTGTAGGCTGCAATGTGCAAGAGAACGTAGCAGTTTAGTTAATGTAATTGGAGTGTATCTACACCGCGCGCTACACATACAAATTCCACATGACTACTAAACACCTTCCCTAACTCAATCCCCATCCCTACAACACATTAGGATCAATCCTCCACTCCGCACAATTCCCCACCCCCCGGCGGCCGGGCGG